>Ga0272446_1002469_pt1 | contig 25116 bp, 25 predicted proteins | sample YNPCB0061_FD_194587 | JGI IMG/M metagenome (GOLD analysis project Ga0272446, IMG submission 194587) | Hot spring microbial mat communities from Yellowstone National Park, WY, United States - YNP-CB-006-1 | ecosystem: Environmental > Aquatic > Thermal springs > Hot (42-90C) > Sediment | place...
CTCGCGAAAATCGTAACACCTCGATTCATCTGGAGGGGCTTTATCGTTATCGGTTGAATTCCAACATTGCCATTACTCCAGGGGTGATTGTGATTTTTAACCCAGAGCACGATCGCCGCAACGATACTCAGTTTGTCGGTGTGGTTCGGACAACTTTCTCCTTCTAACGAACGGCTTGGTTTCAGTTTGATTGAAATCGAGTGACTTGATTCAGGGCCAGCTCTCAAGAGAGCTGGCCATTTTCGTGATTGTCGTTTTTCGTTGCTTTTCCTTTATTTCAGTGCCGGATCTGGGAATAATGGGGTTTCCAGGAGTTTGAACAGCGAAGGTTTCGCCTTGGAAAGAGAATGAACCATGTCGATTCAGAGATTTCCACTGAGTGCGGTGCAAAAAATTCGGCAATACATCCAAACGGCGTTAACCTTGCCAGAAAGTGAAAATCGGCTTGACCGGAGACTGCCCGACCCCGATGGGGATTTCCCAGAACCTGGCTCTTTAAGTGATTTGGGTAACTTGTTTAGTGTTGGGGGCGTGAGAGAGGCGATCGCCACCGCTTCTGCGACCTCCACAAGTTGGTTCTTAAGTACAAGCAATCCGGGGGCAGCTCTGTTGAAGTTACCTGGGCTATCGCTGAAACCTGATTTGCGGCTGGTGGCCTATCTGTATCGTGGGGCAGAGGGCGGTATTGGGATAGTGTGGGCCTTGCCAGAGACCATGAGTACCACTGCTCAACTGGAGAAGGCCCTGGTGAATTGTCGCGACCACACCCAAATTCCCCAGCCTGTTGGCGTTTTATCCGATGTAATGGGCAGCATCGCGGGCGATCGCTCTCCCGCCTCTTTTTTGATTGCCTCGATTTTGCGGCGAGAGTTTTCTGAGTTTGGTGCGCTGGGCAACTTCCAGGAATGGAGCCACCACCGCCTGATTACACAACCACCGGAACAGGCAAAATGGCAATGGCGGGTCAAACAGCCTTTGGATTTGGCACCGAAGGTGCGGATGTTTCCCGATGGTAAAGCCGCTGTTGAATTTTTTACCTGTCGTATGGTGACTCCCGTTACTATCTTTCAGCATATCGATCAGTATCCAGCCGCATCCTACCAGGCGATCGGCGTGGATCGTCCTGTGGCCAATCGACAACGGGGATAAAGGGGGAAATCAGGGAATTTTGAACTTTGAATTTTGAACTGGCTACATTTCCCTGGGTTGAATCGAGCCGAGAAAGTCAAGGGCGATCGCTATAAAATAGAGACTCACGTTTATTTCACAGGCAATACAGATAACTATGAGTAGGGGAACGCTGTTTGATAAAGTTTGGGATTTGCATACCGTCGGAGTGTTGCCCTCGGGCCAAACCCAGCTTTTGATTGGGCTGCACTTAATCCATGAAGTGACTAGTCCTCAGGCGTTTGCCATGCTGCAAGAGCGAGGGTTGGGGGTCATGTTCCCTGAACGCACGATTGCCACTGTGGATCACATCATTCCTACTGATACGCGGGCTCGCCCACTGGTGGATACCCTGGCCGAGGAGATGATGCAGGCCCTAGAGCGCAATTGCCAGAAGTATGGCATTCGCTTTTACAACGTAGGTTCGGGCAATCAGGGAATTGTGCATGTGATTGCCCCAGAGTTGGGCTTGACTCAGCCAGGAATGACCGTTGCCTGCGGTGATAGCCATACCTCGACTCACGGAGCGTTTGGGGCGATCGCTTTTGGCATTGGCACCAGTCAGGTGCGGGATGTGTTAGCGTCTCAAACTCTGGCCCTCTCAAAGCTAAAAGTTCGGCGGATTGAGGTCAACGGCACCCTACGCCCAGGAGTATATGCCAAGGATGTGATTCTCCATATCATTCGCAAGCTGGGGGTTAAGGGTGGCGTCGGCTATGCCTATGAGTATGCAGGCACGGCGATCGCCCAGATGAACATGGAAGAACGCATGACCCTCTGTAATATGTCGATTGAAGGGGGAGCGCGCTGTGGCTATGTTAACCCCGATGCAGTGACCTTTGAGTACCTGAAGGGCCGCCAGTTTGCCCCCCAGGGGAATGACTGGGAAACAGCCGTGGCTTGGTGGCAAACGCTGGCCAGCGATGGAGATGCTGAGTACGATGATGTCGTGGTATTTGATGCTGCAGCGATCTCGCCTACGGTCACTTGGGGAATTACTCCAGGACAGGGCATTGGCATTGATGAAACGGTTCCGACTCCAGCAGAAATGGCGGTAGATGAACGGGCGATCGCTGAAGAAGCCTATCAGTATATGGATCTGCAGCCCGGCCAGCCCCTGGTAGGGACTAAGGTAGATGTCTGTTTCATTGGCAGTTGTACCAATGGGCGGATTACCGATCTGCGCGAAGCAGCCCGGTTTGCCCAGGGGCGGCATGTAGCTCAGGGAGTAAAAGCGTTTGTGGTGCCAGGTTCTGAGCAGGTGAAGCAGCAAGCGGAGGCGGAAGGGCTAGACAAAATCTTTGTTGCAGCCGGATTTGAGTGGCGCGACCCCGGTTGCTCCATGTGTTTGGCAATGAACCCTGATAAGCTAGAAGGGCGGCAACTGAGTGCCTCCTCCTCAAATCGCAACTTCAAAGGTCGGCAAGGATCGGCCTCTGGGCGCACCCTGTTAATGAGTCCAGCTATGGTGGTGGCAGCAGCGGTGACAGGCCAAGTGACAGATGTTCGGGAGTTGCTTCCTCATTCTTAGGCATTTGTCAAGTTTCGTTTAGTAGGTGGCATGCTCCCCTGAGCGAGGGGCAGAGGTTAGATCTCGAGGGTCTTCGACCGATCGAATTTTCCTTAGTCGCACACTTCGGTATTAGGGGGCGTTTGAAAAGGGTTCGGCGGTTAAAACCGCAACGACGCCAACCAAGTCCGCCGACGCGGACTCAAGCCAATGAGGGATTGCTATCACCTGCATCGGCAGGTTTTGTCCCTATAGCCGCGACTTTAGTCGCCAAGGCGACAGGGGGATAGGCTTTGAAAACATACTCTTGGATGTAAACGGGTCGATATGGCAAAGCAGCGAATTCTTTCTGGGGTTCAACCAACGGGAAATCTGCATTTGGGCAATTACCTGGGGGCAATTCGCAACTGGGTTGAGGGACAGGCCGCCTACGATAACTTCTTTTGTGTGGTCGATTTGCACGCCATTACGGTACCCCACAATCCTAAAACCCTGGCCCAAGATACCCGGGCGATCGCAGCTACCTATCTCGCCTGCGGCATTGATTTAAGCTGTTCCACTATTTTTGTACAATCCCATGTCTCCGCCCACAGCGAGTTGACCTGGTTGCTCAACTGCATCACGCCTATGAACTGGTTAACCGACATGATCCAGTTCAAAGAAAAGGCCATCAAACAAGGGGAAAATGTCGGCGTCGGTTTACTCGATTATCCGGTGCTGATGGCGGCAGATATTTTACTTTACGAAGCCGATAAGGTACCTGTTGGTGAGGATCAAAAGCAGCACCTAGAGCTAACCCGTGATATTGTCGATCGCCTGAATCACCAATTTGGTCAACCTCAACACCCTGTACTAAAGCGTCCAGAGCCATTGATTCGACCGGAGGGGGCACGGGTCATGAGCCTCACAGACGGCACTAAGAAGATGTCAAAGTCAGACCCCTCTGATCTCAGTCGGATTAACCTGCTGGATTCTCCAGATGTGATTCAGCAGAAGATTAAAAAGTGCAAAACGGATCCGATTAAGGGTCTGGAGTTTGGTAACCCAGAACGTCCCGAGTGCCATAACTTACTGACCCTTTATCAACTGATGTCTGGCAAACCGAAGGAAGCTGTAGCCGCCGAGTGTCAGGAGATGGGCTGGGGACAATTTAAGCCCTTGTTGGCGGAAGCAACCATTGCCCATTTACAGCCGATTCAGCAAAAGTATTACGCGATTATGGCAGAGCCAGACTACCTGGAGTCCGTCTTGCGAGAAGGACGTGAAAAGGCTGGGGCGATCGCCCACGCCACCCTCACGAAGGTTAAACAGGCGTTGGGGTTTGCGTTGCCGACCTAGTTCATCAACCCTGCGGGAACGGCAAAGCTGAAAAGGCTCAAAATCATAGCACGACGCAAGAGTGTGAGGACATTCGCTATAAAACCCTGAGAAACTAGGCCCATCAGGCACTCTGAAAGATCACCTTGATGGCCACCGTTTGTCTCCGTTTGTCTAAGGGATGTGGCTAGAGTCATTGCGGTGTCAAGAGCAAAAGGGTGCCACGTCTGATTCCAATCCTCTGTATTTTTTCAATACCCCCCAAGCTGGCTGGCTAGACAGCCCTTTAGCCACAGGGTATAAAGGGGATCACCTTGATTTAAACGATTCAAACCTTATAGCAATGCCGGTTATTCTTAACACCTTTCAGAAAGCTGTAGAAACGGGTCAGTTTCTGATTACAGCGGAAGTGGCACCACCCAAGGGAGGCGACCCTACCCACATGCTGAAAATGGCGGAGTGTTTGCAGCGTCGAGTCCATGCTGTTAATGTTACCGATGGCAGTCGTGCGGTCTTGCGTATGTCATCTCTGGCGGCATCGGTGATCTTGTTGCAACGGGGAATTGAGCCCATCTGTCAGGTGGCCTGTCGCGATCGCAATGCCATTGGCCTGCAAGCTGACCTAATGGGTGCCCAGGCTCTGGGAATCCGCAATATCCTGGCTCTGACCGGAGATCCTGTGAAAGCTGGAGATCACCCGACGGCCCGTCCTGTATTTGAAGTCGAATCCGTCCGCTTGCTACAACTGATTCGTAAACTCAACAATGGTTTTGATTTGAATGACAAACCGCTTCCCGATGGCGCTACCAGCCTTTTTACGGGAGCTGCTGTTGACCCTCAAAGTGATAGCTGGTCTGGTCTACAGCGGCGATTTGAGCGTAAGCTCACTGCCGGTGCCCAGTTTTTTCAAAGCCAGCTCATTTCTGACTTCGACAAGTTGGAGAAATTCATGACGCAGGTGGCCGCTGGCTGCAACAAACCGATTCTGGCGGGCATTTTTCTGTTGAAGTCGGCTAAAAACGCCCTGTTTATTCGCCGTAATGTGCCAGGAGTTCACATTCCCGATGCCATCATTACCCGGCTGGAACAGGCAGACGACCCTCTTTATGAAGGGATGGTCATTGCTGCCGAACAGGTGCGGCTCGCCAAGGACTTATGCCAGGGGGTGCATATGATGGCCGTTAAACGGGAGGATTTGATTCCTAAAATCCTGGACTTAGCTGGGATCAAGCCACTCCAAGACTGAGTTGAGTATCCGAAGCCAGATGCCAACTCTTTCCATTGCTGAATTCAGCGATGATTTGCGAGTCAGAAAACCTACCCAGCATGGGTGGTTGAGCACTTGGTTTGGTTCTAGGCTTTCTGACCAGAGCTATATGTTAAGACATTTGGGTAAGCAGGAAGATGTGGGGGATCCACCCCGACCAGCCTTAGATCGTACTGCCCCACAAACCTTTAGGAGCGATGCCACTCTTCAAGTTCGGGGTCGCGTCGGGTCTCCATTGGGCGGGTCTCCATTTCAAGAGGAGCCAAGTCTTCCAGGGGTTCCGGATGATCCAGTTTGAGGGGTTGAATCACCTTTGCGATCGCCTCCTGCACAAAGGCTTTAACAAAGGCATCTTTGCGATTGAGCTGAAATTGGCGCTGCACCACTTCCGTCATGCCGCCATCGCCCCAATCCTGATCCTGGCGAAAGTATTCAATAAAGCTCTTGCCTGCAATGCGGGTTAAATAGGCAGCGGTTACAGCCTGAATCACCCGCCCCACAACGATGCCCCCCAAACTCAGTTGCAGAGCCGTCGCCACCAGGGTAATGGCCCCTTTCACAATTCCCAAGCTGGCCAGGGTTTTACCCAGGGACAGGGCCAACTCGGCACCGCGATCGCGATTCAGCTCGCAGCCATAAATTCGGCCAATTTCCACTACCATCTGGGCGTTTACGGCAGCGGTTGCCAGTAAATCCACTACTGGCAATGGTGTCACTGCCACGACTCCTGCCCCAATCCATTGGTAGCGTTCAACGACCTTATCAGCCTGGCGCTGACGCTGGTTATCTAGTAATTCGCGGGCTGATTGGCTCAGTTGTTGCGATTGCAGCAGAATGTTATCGGCAATCAGGTCTTCCCCCTCGGCTCTGAGAATTGCCGCCATCCGCCGGATCAGGGGCGAAATATCAGGTTCTGGCTGCAGCCACTCATCACTCTGCAAACGCACAGGCTGGGGGTTGGCTGCGATCGCCACAATATCGTCAGCGGCGACAATGCCCTGTAACCGCTGCCGCAGATGGGCCAGGATTGCTTCCCGATCCGGCGCTGGATATAAATCTGCCTTATTGAGTACGACAATGGAGCGCTTGCCAATTTCGGCCAAGGTTTGCAGGGGGGTATATTCTGACTGGCGCAAATCGTTATCCAAAACGAACAGCAGCAAATCGGCCTCTGTTGCTAGTTTTCGGGCCAGGGCTTCCCGCTCGGTACCTGCAATACCCGCTTCTAAAATACCCGGTGTGTCGGTGATGAAGATTTCCCGTGGAACGCCCTGCAATGGTAAGTGATAGGTCGCACCGATAGCGGTGGTTCCCATGGGTGCCCCCACTTTTCCTACTATTTGCCCCACCAGAGCGTTCACAATAGAGGTTTTGCCTGCCGAACCTGTGCCAAAAATCACGACTCGCAATTCGCCTCTGGCAAGGTTTTGGGCAATTTGTTGCGATCGCATCAATAGTTCGCGTCTGGCCACCTCATCCTGAATTTGGGCCACCTGCCGCCGCACAGCTTCCAGGTTATCCGCCGCAATCTCCGTTTTATCTGCCGGTAATCGAATCGGTTGCCGCTTGGGTTTTTGCCGTTGCCGCTGGGGCAAGATAAACAGGTAGTAAACCAGGGCAGCCATTAACACAGCCAGCAGGCCAATAATCACCACCAGCAGCAATTGCGCCAGCAGAGGATAGTAGCCGATTTGCCAGAACAACTGAGACAGGGCACTAATCAACCAGATTCCCATGCCCAGGATCAACACAATCCCAAATAATAGAATCAACAGGCGGGGTAGACCAACGGAACGCATAGGTCTCAACACCAGGAAGTAAGGGACTGCCCCATTCTATAACCTTGCTTCCAGTCGCTGCCCTGCTGCTCCCAAGGGCAATCTACTGGGCGACTGCAGGCAGCCCCCTGCACAGATATCGCTCTGGTCAAAAAGCTGAGAATCAAATCAAGTGCTCAAACATCGATACCGGGTAGGCTTCCTGATTCGTGGTCGCGATGTTTCTCACGGTGACCGCCATAAATCTCATAGCTCGTTTGCGTACAGTTGCATACAGTGGGGCTAATGCAACCTGCGGTAGCTAGAGATTGCCTGAAATGCTTGAAATGCCAGAAAGGCAACAATAATTGGCACAATTGGCAAGCTATTGGCTCGAACACCGATGTAGATACTCAATAGGGCATAGAGCAACATTAAACCGGCACAAATTTGATTTTTACAAAAAATACCGTAACTGAGCGCGATCACCCCGACAAGATGCAGCGCTAACAAAGGAGTAGGGAGCAGGCTGCTGAATCCTGCGTCATGCTTGAACACAACCGAATAAATCCGCCCTGCTGCTGCGCTCAAAACGGGGGCGATCGCAAACAGTAGCCCAGCCACTGTCGCCGTGTGGATGTGATTAAGTGATGTAGCCATCGCCTGGCTTTGCACAATCGACTCTATCGTCGAGTAGAAGGAACCATGTTTGCCATTATTACTGGCACTGGCGTAAGATTCAGGCTCATTAAAGCTGAGATGACGGCCAGACAATTGATCCAGCCCAATAGCGCTGGATACGGCATCGGGTGGCAGAAAATCAGTTTGCTCCCTGGGTTGGTTTACCGTTCGGCGTTTGCTAGGGGTCGCCAGAGGGGTAACGGCTGGTATCGCAAACTGCGGCGGCCCTGGCACCCCAGGCCGTTGATCAAGGAAACCGGACGAGATCGGTAGCTCAAATGTTTCACTCCATCCAGGATGGGCATCTTTAGACTGTTGGGCAGTGATTCTAACCGTTTGAATTCGAGGGATCTCTAAACGTTGGAGTTGACCCATGATCAAAGCTGCCAGTTGAGGCTCCGGTAGGGGCATCGCCTGCAACGTGATCCATAGCTGGCTACCTCGCAGCCCTACCTGTGCCCGTGTTTGATAGGGCCTTAAAGCACGATTTAACAGAAACGCGATCGCATCCGGTCTCCCACTTCTCGCTAAATCAATAACGGTATGCCTTGCCATAGTAACTTTAATCAATAATCAATCGTGACTTTTATCATTCGCTGAGGGGAGGAGTCGATGCCGTCTTAACCTGACTGCCCTATTTCGAGGATGACCCGATTCTTTAACATCGAGAAAAAACGGTTGACCGTCGGCAGGGTAGATCCCTATAAACTGCTACGCAGCCGGGCAACGTCGCTCCAGTCTTTCAGAAAAGCGGCTTGAAATCCCTGATTGCTGCGTTATAGCGACATCTTGACGCAAAAGGCTTGCATCAGGTTTTATCGCTCAGGTGTGATTTGACTTACCCCCATCGTTATCAGCTTAGGTCAAACCGCTTAAGCGAAGTTTATCCCCTGATAAACCACCCTGCCCAGGATGGGAAAAGATCAGCATGAGCGTCTCGCTCCCATAACAAAAGACTTCTCAGTCAGTAAAAGGCATCTACTCCAAGAATGGGATAGCGCCCTTATGTCAAAGACCTACGGTGTATACACAGGTCTGGTCGGTTCCAGTTTGAAGCCTTTTAGCCCCCTCAATCCCCCAATCCTGGGGGACTTTGAAGATTCAGTTTCCCCCAAACTTGGGGGTTAGGGGGGCGAAACCCAGCAATTTGAAGATGATCTAGAGATCTGTATACACGGCAGATGTAAAAGACAGAGAACAAAGCAAATCGCTAAGCGCCCATCGCAGCACTCAGAAATAGATCATCATGCTCTATCCTTTATATGCTCTATCCTTTAGAAAATAGGACTACCAGAATGTTTTCTTCAATTTGTGCCAGCAGCAACGGCGGGACTAAATCGACTCCAGGAGAAAGCCGCCAGTAGCGGATCAGCTTGCTGGTCAACGACCCAATCAGCAATCAGGCTAGCGGTAATAGGGGTCAGCAAGATGCCATTGCGGTAGTGGCCGGTTGCCAGAGTCAGGTTGGCGTAGGGACTGCTGCCGAGAATCGGCAGTTCATCCGGGGTTGCTGGGCGAAACCCCCACCAAGTTTCTTGCAGGGGGTAATGTTGCAGGGATGGATACAATCGTATGGCCTCCGCTAGCAATTGTTGTAGCCCGAATGGGGTGTTGCCAGCCAGAAACCCAACATTCTCACTGGTAGCACCGATAACAATGCGACCATCCTGCCGCGGCACGAGATAAATGGCTTCACCAAATAAGACCGTTTTAAGGGCTAGATTTTCTCCTGCAGGAACCTGAACAGAAAGCATCTGCCCCTTACGGGGAACAACCGGAATCGGCAGCAATGCTTGTGACCAGGCCCCTGTTGCTAGGATGTAGTGGTCGGCCTGAAGCAGTTCACCAGCAGCGGTTTGCAATCCGGTAATTCGTCCATTTTGGGATTGCACCTGGGCAATTGTTATTCCCTCCTGCAGCTCAACCCCCGCGCTTTGAGCAGCTGCCCACAAAGCTTGGGCCAGGGCACGGTTATTCACCTGAGCATCCTGGGGATACCAATAGCCCCCCACAACTTCGGTACCGAGGCCTGGTTGAAGTTGGTCAATTTGGGAGCGATCGCACCAGCTTGCAGCAGCCCTATCTGCCACCTGAGTCATCATCGGCGCCAAGATACCACAGGCCCAGTAGCCCACATGGATGCCGGTCAAATGCTCTAGCTTATCCACCCAAGCGGGGTAAAGTGCTCGACTGCGAAGGCACAGGTTCAACATTGCTCCGGGGGCAATCCCTTCGGCTTCGGGAGCCAACATGCCAGCGGCTGCCTGGGTCGCGGCCTCAGCAAAGGAGCGAGTAACGATCGTGACGTTTACCCCACGCCAGCGCAACTCCAGGGCGATCGCCAGGCCAATCGCCCCTGCCCCGATCACAATTACATCCGTAGTTAAGCCCATGTTTCTACCAGCCACCATTCACGACTGAGCCAGAATCGCCAGAGTTAGCAAAATCCGTCTCCGGTGGCGTGGGTGTCGTTTCACCGGGTCGAAACAATGGCTCACTCTGCCCCGCTGGAGTGCCGACCTCACGGCTAAACCCTACAGAGCGTACTGGCAGTTCAGTCCCACGAACTCCTACCAAGTTGCTGGCTGAGCGCAGCAAGCCCGGAGCACAGTTGCGCAACACACTGATCAGCAAAATCAACCCCAGAATGGATGCCACACTCCAGATAAATTTAACCATTGGCCTCCGATTCCCTCCTCTGGCTGTCATCCATCATCAGCCTAAGGGATACGGTGGCCTAAAGGCAATCAAACTTATCAGTCCACAGAATTTCTGTCCCCTCTCCCCAGAAACCGTTGTACTTGGTCACTCCAACGTCTCCCAGCACTTTGACCTGACAAGCAAGCCGCCGGTTTTGTTCAGGCCGGTGGGGAGGCAGCGCCAGGCGTATTTTTTCTTTCCAGGTAGGAGGTGACACCTCTCCCGAGATCGCGATCGCGCAGGTACCACAGGTGCCAATTCCCCGGCAGTTAATCACCCCCGCCGCCCCGTTATAAAGGGCGACTCCGTGTTGTTGTAAAACCTGCCGTAGGTTTGCCCCCGTTTCGCAGGCAAAATGTTGACCTTGAACTGTAACTGTTGGCATAGGGTCTAGTCAATCGAAATGGATTGAGGCCCGTTTTTACCATTGTGCACCCGGTCATCGCCAGACGGAGAGGCCGTTTTCGCGATCTGTTGATCGAGCCAGCTTTTGACCGGGTCATCGGCCAGGTTGAGCTTTAGCGCACCCGAAACAAAACCGCCCAAAAACGCCAGGGGTTGCTGGGAGAGTTCTCGAAGAATGGGCATTAACTCGTCAATAAACACAGCAAGGATTTCCTCAACAGCACTGACGGTGATCTTAACGCGCCGCAACAGGAAAAGGGCAAAGTTGCAGGGAGAAAATCGCGTGACTCCAACCAATCCTAGGATGATGGATGAGGGCAAAATCAAGTCCTAAGCATGCCGTTGGCGCCCAGAGTCAGAGCCGGAGGGTTTTCGTTGGTGTAGCCTATTCGTAGGACATTGCCCAGAGTGCGTGATGAACCCGGCAGTTTCCTTACATTAATTGGCGCACGGTTTCTTCAACAGAGCGGGGTTGCCAGCCTAGCTCTTGGCGTGCCTTACTGGCATCAACCCGGACATTGCGGTCATAGAGATAATGCACCCGCTCGCGGCTGATTGGGGGTTGCCAGTGGGTGAGCCGCCCAACCACTTCTAGGATATTTCCAGCCAACCGTACCAGCACTGCTGGAATCTCAACTGGCACTGGAATTCCTGTCTTCTCGCTGAGGATTTCAAACATCTCCTGGGTGGTCAAATCCCCCGTGGAGGCAATATACCATTCCCCACGCTGGCCCTTTTCGGCGGCTAGGATTAACAAATCGGCCAGATCATCCACATGCACAATGCCGGTGATCCGTTGACCACCCGCCCAAACCTTGAGGCGGCCCCGACGATAGTTCTGTAGGGCTGGCCCAAAGTGGGGATCATCTGCCCCAAAAATTCCAGAGGGTAAAACCGTGACGACGTTGTAACCTCGGGTCGCTGCAGCATCAACCAGTTTTTGCGCCTCATACTTGGTGCGATCGTAGGGCGAAGAAAACCCCTGCTGCTGCCGTTGATAGGTTTCATTAATGACTCTGCCCTGGGTGTCACCAAACACTCCAACCGTACTGCAGTAAACCATTTTTGGAACCCCGGCGGCCTCAGCAGCAGCTAAAACAGTGCGGGTTCCCTCTACATTGACCCGCTCCATTTCTACGGCATTGACGATGCCAATTTCAACGTAGGCGGCAACATGGAAAACAACATCGACCCCAGCCATGGCTTTTTCAAGCAGGGGGCGATCGCACAGATCACCGTAGACCAGATCAATAGGGCAATCTGCCAACCGTGTCAGGTTACTGGTAGGGCGCACTAGACCAACGACCGTTGCACCCTGCTGTTGCAACGCCTTTACCAGGTGAGAGGCAGTAAACCCATTTGCCCCGGTCACAAATGCTTTCATAGGCCAACCCTGTAAACGTTTGCTCCCCATTGTATAGTGTCAGGCCAAGCTGTCTGGGAGCGTAGCGCTGCGATCGCCCCAATGCTGCTAACGCGGATCAATCTTCCGCAGTTCGGTATTTTGATAGTAGTGGGCTAAGATTTGGCGATAATTTTGCCCGTGCTGCAAAGCCAGGTTATAGGCACCCCACTGGCTCATACCCAGCCCATGGCCAAAGCCACGCCCCCGTACCTGAAAAACAACGGCTTCAGGGCTATGGAGTTCTTTAGTTCCAGCTTGAGCCACAATCGGGTCAATTCTGAACAGCGTACTCCGCAGCCCCAGCAAATCGCGTAACTCGCTACCTTTTAGTGAGCGAGTACCCTGGTCTCCTTCAACTACCATGGAAACCACTCGCCGACAGGTCGAAGTTTCCTTTTCTGGCTTAAACGCCCGGATATTGCCAATTCCTGGAATCAGGCTGCTCAGTTCTGCCTGGGTGAAGGTTTTTGTCCACTCGTAAACGGGCGCACCTTCGTCGTAGTCACGCACTGATCGCAGATAGGGCAGAGGCTGCACCCAAATTTCTTCCACATTGTCCGTACAGCCGCCTGCCGAGGAGTGAAACACTGCTTCAATAATTTGCCCGTTGTAGGTTAGAACCTGACCAGCGGTAGCATTGACGGCTGCCTGGGTTCCTGCTGATTCGTCTTGCAAGCCCCGATAGACCTGATAACCGGGCGTATCATCAACATCGTAGACTCTACCGCTCGCTTTGGCACGATTATGCAGAGCGTAGGAACGGGCGGCCACCGCTTGAGCCTTGAGGGCTTCCTGGGGCCAGTTTCCGTTCATTTCGCCGCCGAGAACACTATAGAGATAGTGCTCTAAATCGACATAATTTACGGCAGTGACACCGGCACCATCAGGAATCACCAGGGCTTTGCCACGATACCAGCGCTGACGGATGAAAACATAGCCACCCCCAACTGGTTCAACAAAAACCGCTCCAGTTCTCCATTGATCGAGGGCGATCGCCCCGCCTTGGCTGCGCGCAATAAAAGAAGTCATTGGGGTAATTTCTCCCAAGGCTCGCCCTGTTGCCACATCCTTAACAACAGCCTTCGTTGAGCTGCCCACCGTCACTTCGCTAGCCCCTGAGGCAATTTTGACACGCATCTCAACAGAGTTAGAGGCCCATGCAGGCGTTAACCAGGCCAGCCACAGTAAAAATGAGATCGCCCAACCCGGTTGAGCTGGGTTGGTTAATAACCTCAAGACTATGAGAGCAGCGCGAACTAAGCTCATTGAAACCGTCTCCCCTAAAGTTAAAAACCTGAGTTAAGAACCTGACGCACCCACTGGCATGGCCACCCTAATTCAAAACGTGCAAACTGAACAATCCTCAGTGCTTCTGGGGTTCCATCTCCCTAAACAGCCAACTGACTGCCACCATGGTGTTACAGTAAACAGTCTGCATTGCCATGTTGAAGCATCTGCACGAGCTGAACCGAGACAGACTGCCCCAAGCTCAAGGGATTAGCCTGAATCGTTTGACCAATGATTCAACATTGCCACCTCAAAAGAACTGCATTGATTGCTTTGGTCAGAAAGCCGAGGACAAAACCAAGTGCTCAATCACCCATGTTGGGTAGGCTTGCTAACTCGCCATCGCCATGAGAAAACAAGCAACGGCTATACAGTCGCAAATTTCAACTGTTTTGTTGCTGAATCCGTTTGAATAACCTTGCACATTGTAAAGTTTTCTCGTCGTTTACGAACAAAATTTTTGATCCGGTTGTTGGGGCGATCGCTGTTAGGCAAGTTCTAGCCGCTACCCTGTCAGTCCGGAACACCAGCCAACACAATCCGCTCTGGAATATCTGACCAAGCGATCTCGCCAACACTCTAAAGCCAAAATCCTTTGCCAGAATCTTTTGCCAGAACATAGTTGCGGTCTAAAAACGCACCCGACCCAATTGGTCTAATCGCTTGGTCTAGCAGAAGAGCGCTGAAAACATGGCAGCACAAATTCAGGTTGGGGCAGGGTACAAGGTTGGAATGCTGAAGTGGGGCAAAGCCTTCGTATTCTACCTTGGTTCAAACGTCCTAACAGGCTGCGTTGTGCCATCACCTCTATCCGCGTGAACCTACCGGGTGCTGAGCCGTCTGGCGCAGAATTTCATAGTTCCAGAAATCAGAAGCTAGCTCGGTATTTGGGAAAATCGCCCTAGCTTCTGCCAGCAAATCTTTAATCTCTAAGTTATTGCCAGGAGCATAGCGCGGACTAAAGTGGGTCATGATTAATTGCTTCACCCCAGCGGCCAGAGCCACCTGCGCTGCCATTGTAGAAGTGGAGTGAAGGCGTTGATAGGCAAGCTCAGCATCCTGATGGGCAAAGGTTGCTTCGTGGATCAACACATCCGCTTCCCTGGCTAGCTTGACCGCACTGTCACAGTAAATTGTGTCGGTACAGTAGGCAAGCTTACGGCCAATTTGCATCGGGCCACAGAGATCCTTTCCGTGAATTAAGCGCCCATCCGCCAGGGTAACCGTTTCTCCCTGCTTTAGCCTGCCGTAAATTGGCCCTGGTGGAATGCCCAGAGACTGGGCACGAGCAACATCAAAATGGCCTGGCCGATCTTTTTCTGCGACCCGATAGCCATAGGCTGGCACCCGATGTTTTAGCAAATCACAGCTTACCTGGTACTCAGCATCTTCATAAATCACACCAGGTTGGACTGTATGAACCTTAATCGGATAGGAGAAATGGGTCTGGGAGTAGCGCCGACACGCTTTGAGATAATCCTCTAAATCCGCCGGGCCATAGATATCAATTCGCTCAACGTTACCCGCCAAACCACAACTTGCCAGCAGTCCCATTAACCCAAAGATGTGATCCCCATGCATGTGAGTAATAAAAATGCGACGGAGCTGGCTGACTTTGAGTTCGCTCCTGAGTAATTGATGCTGAGTGCCTTCACCGCAATCGAACAGCCAGAACTCTGCCCTCTGTGGCAACCGCAGGGCCACCCCGGAGACATTTCGCGATCGCGTGGGCACTCCTGAACTCGTTCCTAAAAAAGTAATTTGCAAAACACTTCTATCCCCACCATGGTCATCTGTTTGAGTTTATCCTGGCATACTCCGCTTCGACTGGGAGCAACAGAAAACTCACCCGAACCAGCCATGGACTTGACCCAGGTCTCATCGCCTCCAAAATCCAAAATTGGGTTTACTACAATTGCCCTAGGCTGGCTGCCCCCAAACTTAAGGAACATCGATCACAATCAGGGAATTTTCCGGCAGGTAAGCACGATAGCGTCCCCCATCGGACAAAACAACAATGAGATGCAAAGTCCAGCCTGGTTCTGTCGGCATATCAGCCCAGGGCACCGATAACTCAACACAACGGTCAATGGCTGCCTCTGCTCGACTCGCCCGCGAAATCCAGCGGTTGGCTGCCCCCGCTTCCTGATACCAGACGGTGCCGGTCAGCAGGTTCACTCCTAAATGGTGGTGGTAGAGATAATTCAGCGGTGCCTGGTTAGGAACCCCATGGAGCACAATCGGGCTGTTGTGCATGGTTTGCCCCGGATAAAACCAGAATAGATTGAGTTCGGGCGGCAGGTCTTCACCGATTTTGATACCCGCTTTAAAATCGACCCGCATTGAAAAACTTTGGTGATTCATGCCGTACCAGAGCCGTTGAATCGCGCCGCTGCGGTGCATTGTGCCACGGGCACCACCCACTTCAATACGCCCGGCTTTGTCCCAATCTTGCTCGTCGGCCCGCCCATCAATGACCGGATGGATAAAACTACTGGGGCGGCGATCGCCCATCTGGCCATGGGCTTCAACTGGCATCCGCACATTATCCGGAATCGGCTCATCCAAAGCCAGATAAAGCGCTGCCAGATGCTCCCGAAAGAGCTGATCAAACATGGCATCTTGATTCGAGGTATGGCCCTCTCCAAACCACCAGAACCAATCGGAGCCTTCAGCCGCATAGAGTGCTTCCCAAGCTTCTGGGTTGGCCGCTTCAGTCGCTTCTGGGTGGTTGGCCAAAGTCTGACGGGCCGTTGTGAGCAGATCCCAGGCCCGATTTTTAGCCGGATCCCCAATCCAAGTAGTAAAGCTGCCATCTACCCAAGAGCCACTATGCAGATCTGCCGCTGGAATGGTCGTCGTTGGGGGGTGGCGCTCAATAAACTCAGACACCGTCACAAGTTGAATTTCAGAACTATTGCTGAGAATCGTGTAAAGGTTATTGAGAAAGGGGATGCCGTCTTGGGGATAAAACTCCCAGCAATTTTCTCCGTCCAGGGCAATCGTCACCAACCAGGGGTCTTCCAGACCAGTACTACCGCTGCGCTGCTGTTGTTTGAGTGAGCGGGCGATCGCCTCTAGATGCCCAACCAAATCGCGGGCGGCATGGCTGGTTTCCATTGTGCTGTAGGTAAAACCAATCAGATCGGAGAGGCGATGATCGCGAAAAACAATGGCCAGATCTCCGTAGGGGGTTTCGAGGCGGTAGGGGCGATACAATCTTTCAGGCGCATTAACATTGCCAGCGCTATCGCGATGGAAGTAGTGCTGAATCGACCAACCCAGCACCGCTTCGTCAGAGCACAGCCAGTTAAAACCCTGTTTGGCTACATAAGGCAAAATGTCTGGGCTGACCGCCTGCTCAGAGGGCCACAACCCCTGGGGCGATCGCCCAAATCGGTCAATGTAAAGATCCCACGCCTTACGCAAATGCCGGGGAATATCTTCTGCAAACTGAAAACGTTGCTCTGGTAAGACCATCTCTGGCACCGCCACCCGGGCAGCATGAGTATCCGCTAACAAGGGCAAAATCGGATGGGTGTAGGGGGTCGTCGTGACTTCAAGCTGTCCCTGCTCCTGCAGTTCCCGGTGTTTGGGGATAATCCGACTGAGAATTTCCTTTTGTTTTGTGTAAATACGCTGGCGATCGCCCAGACTAAAGCCTTTCCCCTGTTTGAGCCAGCCTTCAATCACCGGGTCATCCCAAAATAGAGGATCAATCCAGGCCAGATTATGCCATGCCAAAAGATCCCCATACTCGGCATCTCCCCAATTGTCCAGACACCATCCCGCGCCCCGTTCCTGACGCTGATAAAACAGCTCTGCATAACGCGGATGAGGGTCAATTAAAGTTCGGTGGTTGCCATCAAAGAAATGCTCAATAATGAACTCTTTCTGCTCTCGCGTTAGCTGCTCAGTCGGCAATAAGGCAACTTGTAGATAGGGATCCAGAGCATTCCCCGCCGCATAATCTTCGATTTGCAGAATCAAGGAAGGCACCAGGTTGACCGTTTGGTGCAACTTGGGGTACCGCTCTAAAAGCAATATCAAATCCAGATAATCTTTCGTGCCATGGAGCCGTACCCAGGGCAAACGGTATTGCCCGCCCGATAGGTCATCCGTTATCAACCGACTTTTGTAGAGTGGTTGGTGCTGGTGCCAAACAAACGCGACATAAAGAGGATAAGCCATAGCGATAGAGCCAACAGGTAGGTGGGACAGCAAAACGCTTAGGAGGTCAAGAATAACGAATCCCCAAACTCCTTTTTGCTAGATGTCTTACTAAATCTCTATCTAAACCTCTGCGCTTACCGAGACCGCGTAATAAAGAGCTACAGAACTTGTTCAACTTCTCCAATTTCCGGAATAAACTCACGGAGTCGGCGCTCAATGCCCATTCTCAGGGTCATTGTTGAGCTAGGGCAAGAGCCGCAGGCTCCCTGCAATCGGAGTTTAACCACCGGTCCATCAATTTCAACAAGTTCAACATTGCCCCCATCCGCCATCAGGTAAGGCCGCATTTCATCTAAAACCGTTTCAACGTTTTCAGGAGTGAGTGTCAGTGTTTGTGACATAGGATAAAAACCTTGCAAGAATGCTCTACATCAAATTGCTCCATCTTTGATCCTAATCCCTAAAGCAAGGAGATGGAAGTAGGAGGTGTCAATGGTTACATTGAACCTAAACCGATTCAAGATAGAGACAAACCACAAGTCAAACCCCTAAAAGGGAGCAGACACCTCCATTGCATTCAATTCATCTAAGATTTATCTGCTTGGCCATCGTGCTTCACCCAGGGAACCTTGCTGGGTGATCAAATCTGAGAAAAACTAGCTTGCGGGGTTTTAAGGCTTCCTAACGAACACCGACCACTCGCTCAAAGAGACCGATTAAACTCACCAATTACGTAAAGGAGCGCAGGTTGAGACCTGGAACCTGCTGGATTTTCTAAACCGTTGATACGGCCTCTTTTTGCCGTCTATTTTCAATGCATCTCTAGCCTACAACAGCGATCGCCCTTGTCAGGAGAAATGTAAAAAAACTGCCCAAATATTGAGATTAGTTCTTTCCCTCTCTACATTTCTTATTCTCTCAGTCTGTTTCGCTACACACTGTCCTTCACAAGGCGGATGCAAAAAAGGAAATTCTCTCCTACAGTGAAGGAGCAATCAGAACGGTCAATCAATATTAACATTAACGCGCACAAGCATTGCTGATCCCGCGATCGCCTTTGCCATCTCTAACTGATCAGGCTCTAACTGATCAGGTATTCATCAGGAACCGTAACCATGACAGAACTCCTTTCCATCGCCAAGCATAGCGACCTGATTGGCCAACGGGTCATCAATCGCGGGACGGCAGAAGAAGTAGGACGGGTTGAACACCTTTGGCTCAATCCTGAAACCCACCGAATTCTGGGCATCGCCTGTAAAGCGGGGATGTTAGGACGAAACAAGCAAGCATTTATCTGGCAACAAGTTGCAGCGATCGGGGGCGAAAGTGTGCTGATTAGCTCTACGGGCGCTATTGATCTAGAAAAACCAGAAAATGCTCTCGAAAGCGTGATCGGGCATGAGGTTTGGACGGATAGTGGAAATCGTGCAGGTGTCGTCAAAGACTTGCTGATCAACCTGGCAACCGGCGAGGTGATGGATTATTTATTTGCTTCCAGTGGTTGGCGTGGTGTCACCGATGGCATTTACAGCTTATCTGCGACAGCCGTTCAAAGTATTGGCAAAAAGCGTCTGATTGCTAGTAGTGTATCTGTGGAAAATGCCCCGCAATTTGCTGGTGGACTTAGTCAGAAACTGACGCAGGCGCAGGAATTTATTCGCGACGATTATGAGCGGACAAAAGCAGACGTGGCATCTTTAGTGCAGGGCAGTCGCAGCCTAACCGAGCAGGCTCGAGAAAAGGTTTCAGATGCGGCAGGGGCTTTGCAAGATAAAACCCAGGAGTTGGCGGATCAAACACAAATCTTAGCAGAGCAGGCGCAGGCGAAATTGGCCGAGGGGCTAGAAACCGCTCAGACCAAAGTATCTGAGTTTGGCGAGCAAGCAAAGGCCAGGCTGACCGATAGAGTAGAGACCACTCAGGAAACAGCCGCCGAGGTTAACGAGTCGGCAGAAACAAGGGTGACAGGTATCGCTAACAGTCTTGAAGACGAGCAATCCTAGAGATGACTTATCTAAGTTTAACGAGCAAAACAGTGGGTTTTATCCGGAATGTGATTAGAATAGGCTTAAGCCAGATGTAAACCTCGTGGGCATCTGTGTCTGAACGATCGATTGAGCGAATGCGTCACTGAGCTGGTCAATTGATAGAGTTATCCGCCCTCTTTTGCGCCTTTTAGCGTTTCTTCTATGAACGGTTCTCATTCTCAAGGTTCAATTGTTGTACGGCCAGCCAGTTATCGTGACCTGGATGTGATTGAAGCTCTTTACGGAGATCCGGCAGGGGCAGCTTTGACCAGTTGTGCCATAGATCCAGATTGTCACTCTAAACGGTTTTATTGGCAAAAGCGCCACCCTCTTCTAGGGCTGCTGGGGCTGTTTTTAAATCCGTTACAGTATCTGTTTTGCGCCCAACTAGCTCAGGGTGATGGCACGGTGCAGGGGGCTATTCAGGTTTCTCCCTTTAATCGGTCTCGCAGCAGTTGGCGGGTTGACCGAGTTGCGATCTTTCCAGAGGTGGTGGCGACTGATTCTATTGATTCTAACGATGCGATCGCAGCAGCGCATCCTTCCTCAACTAAGCTCCCACTCAAGGCCGTTCCCCGATTAAGCGATATTGGTTCCCAACTGTTGCGCTATTGCTTTGAAACTATCTGGGAAGCGCGTACCTGGTTGTTAGAGGTCGATGTTAACGATAAGGAAGCATTGGCTCTTTATCGGCTGAATGGGTTTCAACCCTTGGCCCACATGACCTACTGGCAGATTTCTCCTGATACCTTGCGGCAACTAGCTGAACGGGAGCCCGATTTACCTAACCTCTTGCCAGTGGGTAATGCCGATGCCCAGCTACTGTATCAGTTGGATACGGCCTCAATGCCGCCGCTAGTGCGTCAAGTATTTGATCGCCATATTTCTGACTTTAGAACGAGCTTGTTGGGAGCGATTACCGAGGCCATTAGGCATTGGTTGACCCATATTGAAGTGGTAGATGGGTACGTCTTTGAGCCTCAACGCAAAGCGGCGATTGGGTATTTTCGGCTGCGGTTGTGTCGGGATGGTGCCTTGCCCCATCAGGCCCAGCTAACGGTTCATCCCGCCTATACTTGGCTCTATCCTGAACTAGTAGCGCAAATGGCACGAATTATGCAAGATGTGCCAGAGCAGTCTCTCCAACTGGTTTCATCCGACTACCAGCCGGAGCGAGAAGCCTTCTTGGAGCGGTTGGGAGCCACGCAAATTGCTCATACGCTGATGATGTCTCGCTCAGTCTGGCACAAGGTGCGTGAAACCAAAATCAGCGCCTTTGAATCTCTACAATGGTCGGAAGTGTTGCAGGGCTTTAAGCCTGCCCGCAAGCCTGTACCCAGCCGGATTGCCCTCAAAGAAAAAGCCACTCCGTCGCTCAACCCAGAAAAGCACCACGGAGTTCCATCGCGTCATGCTGAGCTAACGGTTCAAAAGCCTGTGCTCAAGTTGCCCACTGATTTGTCTAACTTGCCACCGCAGGGGCAGTAGGGTTTGATCGGGCAAGCTTTGCTGAGCCGAGGCTCCCTCGCAGAGGGTTTAAAATCCCAAGGGGAAAAACAAACGATGCGGGTATCTGCCCTCGGTCTCGATGTTGGCAAAAAGCGTATTGGCGTTGCTGGATGTGATGGCACTGGCTTGATTGCAACTGGGCTGACCACTATTGAGCGTCAATCTTTTGTTCAGGTCGTAGAGCAGTTACGCCAGTTAGTTCAGGAACGCGCAGTACAGGTGCTGGTTGTTGGGTTGCCTTACTCAATGGATGGTTCCCTTGGAGTGCAAGCTCGCTATGTGCAAAAGTTTGCCCGATCCATTTCTGAGGCACTGCAATTGCCGGTAGAGTACGTTGATGAACGGTTGACCTCCTTTCAAGCCGAACAGCTATTGATCGCCGAGGGGCGATCGCCCTCCCGAAATAAAGGTTTGATTGATCGCAAAGCCGCGTCCCTGATTCTGCAACAATGGTTAGATGAACGCCGTTCAAGGCAGAACACATCGCCATCCAATGAAAGAGCCTAGGATAAGCTGGTTAAAGCGTGCCTCTGACAGCGCTCTGCTGAGACTCTATTGCTGCAGTTGCGAGTAGGGTGGGGGTTTGCTTGCTCCTTTAGTCAGGCTGGCAGTTGAATGGATGAGTTAAAGCTGGCGGATACCATCTTATGAACACTATCGCCGCAGTCACACTTTAGTGTCACTACGGCAAGTCAGGAAGCTAAACCGGATTGAGCATTTTAGCCATTTGTTCTGCCCTAAGCTTTCTGACCAAAGCCAACATTCATAGCGCACGGTGGGAGAACACCTAAATGTACGAGGATGAAAATGAATTAGAAACGGTCGTCGTCACTGACGAAGCTGGCCGAGAGTTAGCTTGCACCGTTGAGCATTCGTTGGATATTGATGGGCAACATTATGTTTTACTGCTGCCGTTAGATGCACCCATTGAAATTTTTGCTTGGAAAGACACCACCGACATAGAGGCAGAGGATGCCGTTTTGATTGAAGAAGAAGCGGTCATTGATCGGATTTTCTCCACGGCAAAGGCAGTTTTAGAAGAACTCAACCTTACCCTCAAGCGGACAGCCGTCACATTAACGGTTGAGGGAGACTTACCTCTAGACAACGAGGATGAAGAGGAGTTTGATGAGGAGAATTTTGCGGATGGCGAGGAAGAACTTCAACATCTGGCCGACTTTTATTATGAAGACCAGGAATACAGCATCTACGCCCCCCTCGATCCCTTCTTGATTTTGGCTCGAATGGATAGTGCTAATCGCCCCCAACTGTTATCTACGGAGGAGCTGAAACAAATCGAACCCTACCTACCTACCATTGAGGCTCAATTTGCAGATCAGGTTTTTGAGGATTTAGATTAGCCCGGCCACGCTTTCAAGCCTAGACAACTAATGCACGCACCTGCTCTAGTAAGGCTTGCAGGTGCTTTAGGTGGGTCGGGGCCGATTGTAGCGATCGCTGCTGGGCTTCTTGCTCAAGTACACTGGCAATCCTATACAGGCTTGTCAGCCCCAGATTGGCAGTGCTGCCCTTGATATGGTGGGCAGCATAGCGCAGCTGATCAGGATCTTCAGCCGCGATCGCAGTCGCTATATCACCAAGCCGCCGAACCGCATCTTGGACAAAAGTTCGGAGTAACTCCTGCTCAAACTCAGAGCTATGACCTGAGACTTGGTGCAGTTGCTCCCAGTCAATTCTCAAGGCTGGAACCGCCACGTTAGTTTTGCTGCTAGCGGCTGTTAGTTGATTGATCTCAGCAGAACTCTCCAATTCATCCAGCCTACTCATCTTGTTTGACCCCATTGGCGTGAAAACGTTCGTTAGTTTTAGTGTGTCCTCACTCTAGTCATCTAGAAACCAGGCTAATAGCAACAAGCTAACCCCGCCTAAGAGCCAGAAAGGCAGGCGTAGGTTACTGATTATATCAACCGGAGCAATGACGAAACCACTTAGCCAAATTCCCAAAAGTAAAGTCACAATCAATAGCAAACTTGTCATTGTGCCAGCACCTTGTTAAGAACGAGATAAAACTCCACCACCATCTAAAGCGCAAGGAAGCCAATTAGCTTGAGGAACGAGCGATCGCCGCAACAGCAGGTAATCACAAGTCAGCGGGCTAACTGTTAGCCGAGTCTGGAAAGCGTTGAAATTGCCTATATCATCCTTAACAATCCTCATCCCTAGCAATAGGGTAACGAATCCTCTGTCGAACGGTACTGCTTCACAATCAGTAGGCAGTTGCGGCCATCGGCGGCGCGAGTATAGCTTAAGACATCGGCAATACGGCGCATCAGCGGAATCCCTCTACCACCCTCGGCTTCCCGATCAGGCATTTTTTGCAGAGTTTGATCAAGGTCAAAAGGAGCACCCTGATCCCAGATGCGAATCTCAATTTTTTCAAGGTACATCACCACCTCAAGCTCAATCATCAATTGACGAGACTGACCCCGATGGGCGTGCCTCACGGCATTAGTAAACCCCTCGGCCAAAGCCAATTGACACTTTAACCAAGTTTGATAACTGATCGGGGGACAGTTAAACTGATCGAACCACGACAGAACCTCTGTTAAAGCGTTCAGGTCTGTATTAACTTGAAGACAGGCTTTCTGAAGTGGTTGCAACAGAAGAAGTTCCTCAAAGCTATGGACGGATAGACCTTAACACAGTGCTAGCACAGGAATTCCCCTGATTTAGGCAAAGATCTGGCTGCTTCCTGAGAAGTTCTTGTAAAGGGTTAGCCACAAATTTGATGATATAGCTGTTAGAGGGTGTACTAAAACAAAGGTATGTGGCTATTTTTTCCTTTTACTCCATCAATCTACGACTTCCTTCTGCTGACGGCTGCCCTATGTCCAAGATTTTAATTATTGACGACGACTTGTCTGTACGGACACTGTTGCAGCGGTCACTGGAAGAACAGGGCTACGAAGTCGGGTTAGCCAAGGATGGGCAAGAAGGAATTGCGATGGCTCGCAGCTTCCAGCCATCTCTCATTGTCTGTGATTGGATTATGCCCCAGCTTGATGGGTTAGATGTTTGTCGTCAGGTCAAGGCTGATCCCGATTTATCGACGACTTTTTTTATTTTGCTGACTTCCCACGCGAATGTGGAAGACCGCATTCGCGGGCTAGATACTGGTGCAGACGACTTTCTGTCAAAACCGATTGAGTTATTAGAGTTACAAGCCCGAGTCCGGGCGGGCTTGCGCTTGCAGAAAGTCAACCAAGATTTGCAGACGCAAAAGCAAGTGCTCGAAAAGGAATTTGCAGAGGCGGCAGACTATGTTCGCTCTCTACTGCCAGCCCCCATGCAGGGAGCCGTTCAAATTGATTCGCGCTTTATCCCCTCGCGTCAGTTAGGGGGAGACTGTTTTGACTATTACTGGCTGGATCCCGATTATCTGGCGATTTATCTGCTGGATGTCTCAGGGCATGGGCTGGGATCGGCTTTGCCCTCGATCGCCGTCCTTAACCTCTTGCGATCGCAGTCAATGGATGGGGTCAACTTCTACCAGCCTAGCCATGTCCTCCGGGCCTTAAATGAAACCTTTCAAATGGATGGCCAAAATGACAAGTACTTCACCATCTGGTACGGAGTTTATAACCGGGTCAAACGCCAGCTCAGCTACGCCAGCGCTGGACATCCTCCATCCGTGTTGGTGATACCAACTCCAACGGAGGAGGTAGAAGCCAAACAATTGCGCACTAGCGGCTTTCCCATCGGCATGCTACCAGATGCCCGCTTCAGCAGCCAACGCTGCGAAATTCCCCAGAACAGCAGCCTTTATATCTTCAGTGATGGGGTTTACGAAATCATGCAATCTGATGGCAAAATCTGGGGCTTAGACAGCTTTGTGCAAATGTTGCGGCAAAGCCAAGCTGCGATCGCTGAAAAAGGTCTAGACCTTATTA
>Ga0272446_1002470_pt1 | contig 25109 bp, 20 predicted proteins | sample YNPCB0061_FD_194587 | JGI IMG/M metagenome (GOLD analysis project Ga0272446, IMG submission 194587) | Hot spring microbial mat communities from Yellowstone National Park, WY, United States - YNP-CB-006-1 | ecosystem: Environmental > Aquatic > Thermal springs > Hot (42-90C) > Sediment | place...
CGTGGCGGACATCGAACAAGCGGTCCGATTGGCTTTGGGCGATGCTCGCTTTGCCCAAGCTAGCGTGACCGCCATGCTCACCGATGGCAATGGCGATCCCGTTGCTTCGGGTGAGCCGATCGCCGTTCAGGTGCGATTGCCAGCCAGTGCAGCAGTGCCTGATCTACTGATTTTTGCAGGTCTCAGTATTCGTAATCAAGTTTTAGTGGGACAAACGGTGATGCGCAAGGAGTGACATCCCGGCGAGTGAATGGCAACTGGAGTGACAAATCATGAGAGCAAGTACAATGTTTGCGATGACGTTGGCCCTCTTAGCAGGGGTCGGCGTGGTTGTCGCGACCCGCTCAGCGGGTTGGTTTGCCAAAGCTGAACCGCCCAAGGAGAAGGAAATTCAAATCCTTGCTGCGGCTCGTAACCTATTTCCTGGCGACCTTATCGACGCTAGCTATGTGAAAACTCGTCCTTTGCGTCCTGAGGAACGCGAAGATTACGAAAAAAATAAAGCCAGTTATCTTCCGCCGGTAACCTCTGCTGTTACCCTGCGTGTGGCCAAGAATGCTATCGAGGCGGACGCTCCGATTCGCCGTGAAGATCTTAAAGAGCTCGTCAAACCAGAGCCTCTGCATCAGCGGTTGTTACCCAACATGCGGGCCGTCAACGTCAGTGTTGAGAAGGATCATTCGGCCGGTGGCTTGATCCAAGAAGGCGAGTGGGTGGATGTTTATCTCACGAGTAACATCAGTGCCAACGGCCAAGAGACGACGCGGACAGCAACCTTAGCTTCGGGGCTGCGTGTGATCGCCAAGCGGAACACGCTGTTCCAAGTTCTGGCTCCGTTGCCGGACAACAAACCGGTTCACTTCACTTTGGAAGCCAATCCATATCGGGCGGCGTTGATTGAATATGGCAAAACCAAGGGAGCCATCACTCTAGTGCCGCTCTCCGCTGCGGAGCAGAAGGAACTGGAACAAAAACGCAAAGCGGCTCTGCAAGCCAAAGTGGAAGAGATGCCCGTGCAATTCGTCGCGGCGGATGAGCTGACCCTGGCCGAGGAACAGGATCGAGTGGAAGCCTTTACTCGTGGGGAGATGCCGATCGGTACGGCCGATCTGATTCGCATCTTCGATCTGAAGACGCCCCCGCCTCCGCAAAATGGCTTGCAAGTGGAAACGTTTAACGGCCTAAAGCGAGCGGCGACGACGCTATTCAGCCCCGAGGGACAGTACATCGGCACAGAGATTCCCAACCGCTCGGGTAACATGACTGCCCCCGTTGCTCGCAGTGGTCGGGGCCGCAACCAACCTGCCGATGCTTCGGCGTTTAACTTTTCGGCCCCTGGGTGTTCGTCCCCGAGCAAGGATTGCAAGTCCTGCAAGAAATAAAGCCCTAAACCTTGTTAGGTTCGCAAGGAAAGCGAAGGACGCCTATGAGACAACCGAGAGGTCGACGCGGCGGTTGGGTTAGTCTGGCCGCCCTGCTCTTGCTGACGGTTCTGTTGGCTGCGATGGCCCTGGCTATCAACGCCGGTTGGCTTGCTACTGCCCGCCTGGATTGCCAAACGTCGGCTGATGCTGCTGCCTTGGCGGCTTCTGCTCGCCTCATTGATGATGAGTGGTTGCGACAGCCGGCTCCTTCTCGGGCTGATTTGCTCCTGGCCGTTCGTCAACAGGCTCAAGAGTATGCCTTGCGTAACCGAGTGCTTGGGCGGCCCTTAGCTCTGTTGGCGGAGGATGTGGCCATCGGTGCTTACGACAGTAATGACGAGTATGTGCCAGCCGACGAGAACACCACACTCGCGCAGGCCGAAATCGTGCGAGTGCTGGCTCGGCGTGTTCGGGAACGAAATCAAGGAGTGCCGATCCTCTTTGGTGGATTGTTTCTCACGCCAGCGGTCAGTGTGCAGGCTTTCGCTGAAGCTCGCCTCGAACGCGACATCATCGGCTTTCGAGTTCGGCCCGATCAAGCGCTGGCGATGTTGCCCGTGGGCTTACGGTTAACGGTGTGGCAGAGCCAAATCGTATCGGGAGCAGGCCCCGATCAAGATGTCTTTACTCCGGGTGTTGGTTTTGCAACTGGGGCAGATGCCATTCCCGAAGTGGAACTGACACTGCCCTTGGCCCCGATGGGTACTCTGCCCGATGGCAATGGAGCGGTTGTCCCGCTGGGTTCGGGCGATCCCTACCTGCAAATCGCTCAAGGGGTCAGCCGGGAGGATCTGGCCGCCACCCAGGGGATATTGTCCCTGGATGTCAACAACGAGTTGGCGGTGGTGCCAACCGTCGGCCCAGTGGCCAGCAGTGGGGAATATCTGGCGTTGTTGAGCGGCCTGGAGGCGTGGCGTGCCTCGCTGCGCCCAGTGATCTTGCCCCTATTGGACGACACCACCAACGTTGTAGCTTTCGTGGCCGTGCGAATCGTGCGAGTCGAGGAAACCAGTGGCGAACTGCTGACGATTCGGCTCCAGCCGGCGATGCTGGCGGTACCCACGGCCCTGACGGATCCGTCGCGGCGAGGCACGGCGGCCTTGCTGCCCAACCCCTACCTGGCCCGGCCACGCCTGGCCCGCTGATCTGTTCTGGAGGTTCTTGCAATGAAGCAGTCTCCCGCGGCCGCTCCTGGCCTTCGTCCGGCGCGGATGCAGCAACTGAAAACGGAAATTCACCGCCAGATTTTGGGCGTGGTGGATCTCTCGGGCCTGATGGCCTGGAGTAACGAAAAGCTGCGTGCCGAAGTCCTCACCCTGGCCCAGCAACTCGTCCGCAATCACCCCGATCGCCTCTCCAAGCCCGATCGCGAGTTGCTTGTCGAGGCCATCATGGCCGAGGTGTTCGGCCTGGGTCCGTTGGAGCAGTTTCTGCACGATCCAACGGTGAGCGACATCTTGGTCAACGGGCCGCATAACGTCTATGTGGAACGCTATGGTCAGCTGGAAGCAACGGGCGTTTCGTTTCACGATAACGCCCACTTGTTACAAATCATCCAGCGTATCGCAGCCCAGGTCGGTCGGCGAATTGATGAATCTTCGCCCATGGTCGATGCCCGCCTACCCGATGGTAGCCGAGTCAATGCCATCATCCCGCCGCTGGCTCTGGATGGTCCAATGCTCTCGATCCGTCGCTTCGGGGTGCGATTGGGCGAGGGGCAACTCATCAGCAACGCCACCTTGACCACTGAGATGCTCACCGTGCTGGAGGCCGCTGTCCATTCCCGCATCAACATGATCATCTCGGGTGGCACGGGGGCCGGCAAAACCACGCTTCTCAACGTACTCTCGGCCTACATCCCCCATGATGAGCGGTTGGTGTCGATCGAGGACGCGGCCGAGTTGGCCTTGCGGCAACCGCACGTGGTGCGGTTGGAAACGCGGCTGCCCAACCTCGAAGGAGCCGGCGCGGTCACGCAGCGTGACTTGGTGCGAAACAGCTTGCGTATGCGTCCCGACCGGATCATCATCGGCGAAGTGCGTGGAGCCGAGGCCCTGGACATGCTCCAAGCGATGAATACCGGGCACGAAGGGAGCCTGACTACCATTCACGCCAACGACACACGCGACGCCTTGTCGCGTTTGGAGATGATGGTGACCATGGCGGGCTTTGAGGTACCGTTGCCCGTCATCCGCAAATATGTCTCTAGCGCCATCCATCTGCTCGTGCATGTCACACGGCTCAAGGGCGGCGATCGCAAGGTCTCGCGTATCTCTGAGATTGTCGGGCTAAAGGCCGGCAAACGCTATGTGGTGCGGGATCTGTTCGAGTTCCGCCAGACGGGCATCGTGGACGGTCGAGCCGTAGGCAGCTTCTACGCGACGGGTCATGTGCCGACCTTCCTCGAACGCCTGCACACCTATGGCTTGGACCTGCCCCCGGAATTGTTCGCGGCTCGCGAGTTGACGGTCCCCCAGATGTCCGATTTGCACGGAGGCGCTTAATCATGGAGCTTTTACTGCCGCTGGGATTGGCGGCCGGCGTCGCCTTGGGCGTTTTTCTGGTGCTGATGGCCCTACAAGGGTTCTTCACCGGCTTGGCATGGCTGTTCGGCCCTCGTCACCAACCGGTGCTGGCCTCGAAACTCGGAGAATATTTAGCAGCTGCTCAGGAAGAATCTACCTTGGGCGGTTTGCTGGATCGTGGCTTCGAGCGCATGGTTAGCCGCGGGCCGTTCGGCTTTACTGCCTTGCAAGGCATCGCTTCCTTACTGCTGGCGGCCGTCGCCGTCGGAGCCACGGTCTATCTCCTGCAGCCCAACGAGGTGTTGGCGATCACTATGGCCACCCTCGCCCTGGTCGTGATGTTGTTGCTGTACTGGTTTACGCATCGACGCTGGCAGAATCAGTTGCGCGAGCAATTGCCTGATGCGTTTCACTTGCTGGCTCGCTCCCTGCGGGCGGGCCTAACGGTGGATCAATCCATCGCGCTGTTGGGCGAGCAAGGTCAGCAGCCTTTGGCCAGTGAGTTTCACCGCTGTGCGGAGATGCTGCGTCTCGGGGCAACGGTCCCGGCCGCTTTGGAGCGGACGGCCCGTCGGGTCGGCTTGCCCGACTTCGATCTGTTTGTCTCGCTGATTGCCCTGCACCGTGAATCAGGCGGTAACTTAGCCTTACTCGTCGATCGCCTGGCCCACGCGGTACGCTCACGCAACCTCTTCCGTGGCCATGCCGTGGCCGTCACCGCCCTGGGCCGGCTCACGGGGGTGGTGCTGGCCAGCGCTCCGTTTGCCTTGTTGATCTTCTACTGGTTCGTGTATCCCGACTACCTCACCCGACTCACGACGACCGCCGCGGGACTGACGGCTCTGGCCATCGCCTTGCTGCTGGAAGCGATCGGTGTGGTGTGGTTGCTGTGGCTGCTGCGGATCGAATACTAAGCCAAGGTAAGGAGGCCGACGTGGAACCGCTGCAACTGTTTGTGGTGATTTTCGTAGCGACGCTGGTGGTGGTCTTTTTTGTGGTGCGGGCGATCTTGGATCGACCGGTCTCGCGTAAGCTGTGGCAGCAGCCTGAGCCGGCCGACCCGCTCGCGCCGGATCTGGCGGCTCTGTTGCCCGCCTTGCCCGAGGCCCGTCGCGACCTGCAAAAACTGCTCTGGACGGCCGGCTACTATCGACCCAGTGCCCTGAATGAATATTTGGCCATCCGCGCCATTCTCACCTTGGCTCCGTTGGCTGCTATGGGGATCTTGGCGTACTATTTGCCGGAGAGTTTGCTGCTGTACATTGTCGGAGGTGGGGTGGGGTTGGCAGTGCTGGGCTACTCTTTGCCACGCATCGTGCTGGGGGTCCAGGCCTCGGCCCGAACCAACCGCCTCAACCGTGCCTTGCCTCTGGCCATGGACGTGCTGGCGTTATGTTTGACGGCTGGGCAGAACCTTGTCAACAGTTTACGTCATACCACGCGTGAATTGGCGTCGACCTGCCCCGACATGGCGGTCGAGTTGCAGATCGTGCAACAGCAAGCACGGATGCACTCCTTGGAATTAGCCCTACTGGGCTGGGCCGAGCGTCTCTCCGACATTCCCGCGATCCGCTCGATGGCTTTGTTGTTGGTGCAATCCGACCGCCTGGGTACGAATATGGTCGATACCTTGGTCGAGGTCGCCGACAGCCAGCGTACACTGGAGAAACAAAAGGTCGAGGCCCAAGCCAACCGGGCGAACTTTTGGATCCTGTTTCCGACACTGTTCTGCCTGTGGACTGCCTCGGCGATCATTTTGATTGGCCCGGTGTACCTGGAGTTCTGGGATTATCGCAAGGAGCAAATGAAGACGCTCTTGGGCAACGCGGTCGGCCAGGTCGAGCGTTCGACGGGCAACAATCCCAATGCGGCAACCGAGGGCGAGACGGCCACGGCCACGGGGCAGGTGACGGTTGTGCCTGCGCCGCCCGCAGGAGTTGTTCCCGCCAATCCGTAATACTGCAAACGGCTGCTCCGTCCGGTCGAGCGGCAGACTTCCACAGAAACTGCCGCTCGCTGGCTTTTGCTAGTGTGCCGGATCATCGAGGCCGTGGAGAGCAGCACCAACAGCACGAAGATCTTAGCAGTGGTGCGGATTCCTCGGGCAACAGTACAAGGTGTGGAGAAATTTGCTGTTGCCCTGCACTGCTGAACTGGTGTATCCTTTCAGTGGAGGAGCTTACACCGATGCCGCCACTCACCGGAACCCCGATACTCACCGTCACGCAGTTGACACGTTCTCTGAAATCGGTTGTAGAGGAGCAATTCGTTAATCTCTGGGTCGAGGGCGAAGTCTCCAACTTGGCCCGCCCTAGCTCCGGGCACGTCTACTTCACTCTCAAAGATGATACGACCACCTTGCGTGCCGTTCTCTATCGCGGCGTCGCTCTGCGCCTGCGCTTTGACCTGACCGATGGCCTGCATGTCTTGATGCGTGGTCGCCTCAGCCTGTACGAGCCGCGCGGCGAATATCAATTCAATGCCGAGGAAGTCGAACCAAAAGGAATCGGGTCCTTAGAGTTAGCGTTTCGGCAACTCAAGGAGAAGCTCTCGGCGGCGGGCTGGTTTGATCCCAGGCGGAAGAAACGTCTGCGACCCTACCCGCAACGCATTGGTTTGGTGTGCAGTCCAACCGGCTCAGCGGTTCGCGATGTGCTTGAAGTCTTAGCACGACGCTGGCCAAGTTTGGAAATCTTCCTCGCCCCGGCTCGGGTTCAAGGTGAGGTAGCCGCCGTGGAAATTGCCGCTGCGATCGGCCTGCTCAACCGGGTGCATCAAAAAATGCCCTTGGATGCGATCCTGCTGGCGCGGGGGGGCGGCAGTTTGGAAGATCTTTGGCCCTTTAACGAAGAAGTGGTGGCTCGGGCCATCTTTCGCTCCTGCGTCCCCATTGTCTCGGGGGTCGGCCACGAAGATGACCTCACCATCGCCGACCTGGTGGCCGATTGCCGCGCTTTGACTCCCACGGAGGCAGCGGAGAAGGTGGCCCCGGATCGTTTGGAGGTGGCCCGCCGTTTGGAGAGCATGGCGGCCCGGATGCGGGCGTTGTTGTTACGAAATCTCGAAGCGGCACGGCAACGCTTGGCGGGTTTGCGCTCTCGGCCTTGCTTCCGCCGTCCTACCGAACGGATCGAAGAACAGCGTCGCCGGCTCGATGACTGGGCCGATCGCCTGCAGCGAGCCATGCTGCAGCGTTTGCGCAGCGGTCAGCAGCGCTTCAGCAACGTGGCGGCGCGGCTAGAGGGCCTCAGCCCGCTGAAAGTCTTAGCACGCGGCTACAGCCTGACTTACTCCGAAGAAGGGCAGGTGGTGCGGCAAGCGAAGCAACTGCAACCCGGGCAAAGACTCGTGACCCGTCTGCGAGAGGGAATCGTTCACAGCATCGTGGAGTCCGTAGAATGAATGAACCTTCCTTTGAACAAGCGTTGGCTGATCTCGATGCCGTCGTCCGGGATCTGGAAGAAGGTTGTCTCGGCCTGGATGAAGCGTTGGCCCGCTATGAGCAAGGGATCGCTCTGATCCAGCTTTGCCAACATCGTCTCCAGGCCGCCGAACAACGCATCCTGCAAGTTACGGGCTTGATGGAGGACGGCAGCCCGGCGCTGCAACCGTTTCGTCACGCTCCCACCTCCAGCCGGGGTCGCAACGGCAACTGAAAACGACAAGCCCTCACTCGGGTTCTTCCCAAACGGTGCGTTGGGCTACATACTCCATCTGCCGCGCCAACCCCAACAGCAGCCGTACCTCCATCGGCGAGGGATTGGCCCGGGCGAGCAAGTGGCGGATGCCATGGAACAAGGCATTGGCTCGCCCGCCGCGTAAATACCGTATCCGCGTCAGTGCCTGGCGTAAGTGTGCAAACAGGCGCTCTTGATCTTCGGCCGAGGCGATCTCGGTGGGAGCAAGGCTGGTCGCGTCGGGGACTCGCTCGGCGTGGTCGCGATTCAGCCAAGTCCGGCGTAATTCCCACAAGCAGACGACGACCGCCTGGGCCAGGTTCATCACGGGATATTCGTCGCTGGTGGGGATGGTGACCTGCCAGGTCAAGGTGGTGATCTCGTGGTTCTCTAGACCGGTTCGCTCGGGGCCGAACACCAATGCCACCGGTCCCGCGAGCATTGCCTCCACGAGACGCGGGGCGGCCTGCGGCAACGACAACACCGATTGCCGACGATACAACCCTCCAGTACGGGCCGAGGTCCCCGCGCTCATGACACAACCGGCCAGGGCCTCTGAAAGCGTTGTGACAACCCGGGCCGATTCGAGAATGTCACTGGCGTGACGAGTGGCCAGCGCGACGGCTTGTTCGTCAAGGGGCGAGGCTTCGGGGTTGACCAATACCAACTCGCGTACGCCGAAATTGCGCATGGCCCGAGCCACCGAGCCGAGGTTGCCGGCGTTTTGGGTGCGGACCAGGACCACTCGGCAGGCGTGCATGACTCACTCTTAGCGACCTTGCCCTGTCTTTTAGCGACGTTGCCCTGTCAGGGCCAAAGCCATCTCCTTGACCCCTTGCAAGTTGAGCTTGCCGGTGCCCAACACGGGCAATTCCTTGACGGGGTGGAAGTCGCGTTCGCCGGGCAGCCACAGATTGGGCAGCCCCTTGGCATCCAGGGCTTGCAACCAGTGCCGCACACTCCAGCCGCCCTCAACTAAACTATGTTCGATGTACAACACCACCACCCGTTCGCCTCGATGTTCATCGGGCACACAGGCCACTGCACAGATGCGTTCGGCTATGCCGATGACTTCGTGCAAGGCTTCCTCGACCTTTTCCAACGGCACCATCTCGCCGCCAATCTTGGCAAAACGCGACAGTCGGCCGGTGATGACGATGTGCCCCTCGGAGTCGAGCCGAGCCATGTCGCCGGTGACATACCAGCCATCACGGATGGCCCGACTGGTCAGACTGGGTTGCTGGTAGTAGCCCTCCATGACGTTGGCCCCCTTGATCAAAAGCAACCCTTCGCTGCCCAGGGGCAGTGGAGCTAGCGTGTCGGGGTCGGCTGTCCGTGCCGCGATCCCCGGCAAAGGGGCCCCCACGGTGCCGATCCGGTTGAAGCTCTCGGTCAGTCCGGCGAGGGGTTGATCGGCCAAATTCGTCGAGACGACCGGCGAAAGCTCTGTGCAGCCGTAGCCCTCCAGCGGCAAGATGCCGAAGCGTTGGGCGAATTCCAAAGCCAACGAAGGGGGAAGTTTTTCGGCCCCGCAGATGAGCAAGCGCAGGGAACGAAAATCGTCGGCGTCACATTTGCGCAGACAAAAGCGGAGAAAGGTCGCGGTACTTAGATAAACTGTCGCCTGATGCTTGCGACACAACTCGCCGATCTCTTTGGCCTGACGCGGGTCGGCATGGTAAACAGCCGACGCCCCGATTTGCAACGGCCCCCACAGGGTGACGGCATAGCCAAAGCTGTGGAAAAAGGGTAGCACGCCCAATAGCCGATCGCGACCGGCGAGGCTGGCGGCCTGGATCATCGATTCGAGATTGCACGCGATGTTGGCATGCGAGAGCATGACGCCTTTGGGTTCGCCGGTGCTTCCCGAGGAAAAGATAATGGTCAGCAGGTCGCTGGGCTGGTGGTTGTGGATACGGCGGAAGAAGCGTTCCAGTACCCAGGCAGGGAACAACAACAAACTCAAAAAAGTGATCGTCTTTTGATAGGCACTCACCAGCGGTAGTAAATCTTCCAGATAAATCACCTCCACGTCAGGGCCTGCATCCAAGGCCAGACGGGCCATAAATCGCCGGGCCGTCAACACCTGCGTACAACTGCATTGCCGCAGACACGAACGAATGCTCTCGGCGGAACTGGTGTAGTTGAGGTTGATGGCCACCTTGCCCAGAAAAGCCAGGGCAATGTTGGCCAGGGCCGAGCCACGCCCCGGCGGTAGCCATATCCCCACCATCCGCGCCGGGCCAAGTCGGCTTCGCAGCAGTTCCGCCAGACACGAGGCCCCTACATACGCCTTGGCATAGGTCATGTCCTGGCCAGGGGCCGAGCTGTCGATCCAACAGATGCGAAAAGGAACGCGACTCGCCGTCCGCACGAATTGGCGATGCACTGGCACCGACCGATGCTTTCGGGCTAGAGCGGCCTCGGCCGAGAGCAACTGCATCGCTTGCTGCGCGGGGCCTGCCTCGCTCTGGGGCAAGACCGGACCAAAAGTCACCTCGGCCGGTGCAACAAACCAACCCGTCCATTTGATGATCCTCTGGGCCCCGTGCATAGCCAGCATCGCGCCGCGCGGTTGCAGCAGCACCACCGGCATGACCGGGACGCGCGGCAACGCCTCATACACACGCGAATAGCTCCAGGTTTCGCCGTCGCTCGTTTTGCAGGCGGCGGTAAAGAGGCAAACCACCTCCCCGCGCCGCAGGGCTTCGCCGGCTTGCTCGAGTACCTTGTGGAGGTCGGCGGAGGTGCTACCCTGGGGAACCAAAGCCCCGCAGCGTCGTAGCAGCCAGGCACTCAGCCCCTGACGTGCCCAGCCAGCCAGTACCAAAAAGCGAACGGGTCGGGGCGAGGCCCACAGCAGATGCAGCCAAGCCAACGGCTGGATCGGACCATGAACCAACAACAACGGTCCCGAGGGGGGCATCAAGCCGGCCCCCTGCACGCGATGCCAAAACAGGCTGTAGCCCAACCAACTCATCAGCAGGCGTAAACTGTTGTAGGGTGCGAGCGTGGCGGCGACCACAACCAGCAGGCAGACCCCTGCCAGGACCAGCAACACTATTCCGAGGGTCGGATTCACTGCACACCTCCCAGCGACAACAACAACTCGGGGCGAGCTGTTTGGCCTGTCTGCACCTCAATCAGACACGAAGTCGAGAACGCTTCCCCGAAAGTGATCTGCACGACTCGACGTGTATCGGGGCTACGCTCGTAGCGCACAACCTGCGGATTGGGATGCCAAGCCTGCAAGCGATAACGCCCCGGCGGCACCTGTTCCCAGGCAAAGCGTCCCTGGGCATCCGTCACCGCTAGCAACGGATGGGGTTGCACCAGCACATACGCACGCGTCCAGAAAGCACCCGAACCCGAGCGGACCTCGACAATACCCGGCTGAGTCAAGGCTCGTTGACGGGGCTGCTCCGAGCGGGGGATTGTCACGTTGAAATAACTAGCACCACGGCCCTGAAGGGTATGAGGGAAAGGATCTCGCGACTGGAGCGTCAGACTATCACCTAAACGTAGCACCAGTCGTTGTGGCTGGAATTGGCGGTCCTGAATCGTCAGCCTAGCCGGCTCGGGCTGCCACGGCGGCGCTCGGGCCGGATCAATCCCCTCCAGCCACACAAACGCCCCGGCTAGTCCTCCTTCGGGCGATACCTTAAGCCGATGCGGATTCGGCCGTGGCCGAATGGGTAGGCTTGCCAATTCCAGGGGTTGGTCCACCGATTCCAGCGTGCTGTGTGCAGGCAGCGGCCCCAGCCAACGCACCTGTCCCTGGAGGCGTCCCGTGTCTTGGGCCACAAACTGGCTGCCGCTTGGCACCGGGGGAAGCGGGGTCGGCTCCGGAGGTAAACGTAGCGTTTCCTCGCAGCCTAGCAACAGCAACAGAATCAAAGCTAACCAGCGGCTCACGTTCGCTCCCATCGGGAAGACGATTTGTATCTTGGATGCAGATGTAACGGATGGAACGCTCACGGGCAAGGGCAGTCCCCAGCGATGGGGAACCCGCGGTTGAGCAGAGCCGACCTCTTCCTTTTTTGTCCGCTGGCCTCTGCAAAACGGTCCTCCCCTGCTATGCTAAAAAAATTCTCTTTTCTCCCAGCGGAAGGTGTGAGCGATGACGGATTTGTACGGCATGTGTCCCTGTGGCAGCGGCAAAAAGTTCAAATGGTGCTGCCAGGCGATCTCGGCCAGCATTGACAAGGTGTTTGCCCTAGAAGAAGCCGGTCAACACGACAGCGCCCTGCAGGCGATGGAGCAACTGGTTCAAGCCCATGCCAACAATCCCGAAGTCTGGGGTCAAAAGGCCAAGCTGCTTTATTTGCAGGGCAAAGCCGAAGAGGCCGACGAAACCCTGGAGAAGGCCTTCGCTCTCAACCCGCAGTACGCCTATGGCCTGATGCTGCGCGGGCAGATGCGCTTTGCCGAGGGAGAGTACAAAGGGGCGTTGAACCTGGCGCGGCGAGCGGCGGCGGCCTACCACCACGAAGCCCACGAGAGCCTGGCCAATCTGTATTATTTGATCTTTGATTGCGAGATACGGCACAATCGGCCGGTCGCGGCCCGGGCAGCGCTGGAGTTGGTCCAGCATTTAGTGCCAACCGAAGAGGAGCCGCGCAAAGCCCTGGAGACGCTGTTCGGCCCAGAGTCGCGTTTGCCGCTGGCCGCCCGTAAAGCCTACAGCCTGCGAAGTGCCAAGGCGTCGCGTCGTGCGGCCTGGGATGCGGCCCTGAAAGAAGTTGCGCCCAAATTTAACGAGCTAGCCAGCGCCTATCAGCGACTGGTGGAGCAAGACCCCCAGGACGCCGATGCCTGGTACAACTTGGGGATCGTGCGGGCTTGGCTGGGCGAGAACTACACAGCGGTGGAGGCCCTCGACACCTTCATCGAACGCACCGACGACGAAGCCGCCGCCGTCGAGGCGGCCAGTTTGGGCGAAGTGTTGCGATGTGCTGCGGAGATGCTCGATGCGTGCGATTATGTTCATCATGTCATCTTGATTCAACTGACCGATCCTCAGCCGCTCAATGCACTGTTCCAGGAATGGATTCAAGCCAAACGCCTGATCCCCCTGCCCTCTCAAGAGCAGGGTACGCTCCACGCGCTGGTGTTGGAATTGACCAAAACCGGCCTGATCACCGTCGGAAACCCCGGCACCGAGGGGGGCCGCTTCGCTGCCCATTTGTTGCTGGCTGGTCCGTATTTGCGCTTGATCTGCCCCGTGGAAGAGATCTACCAGCGTCTCAAGGAAGAGCTACGCAGCAAGCTGGCTCTGAGCCTCACCGACGTGCAAACGCAACGCATCCCGCCCAGCTTCCCGGATGTTCTGGCCGAAGCGCTGCTCTTTCCGCTGGGGGCCGGTGACGAACAACAGCAGCTCCAACGCAGCCTGGAGTACGCGGGGCGTTTTCTGGAGGATACCTGGATTCATCGCCCGCTTCGATCGCTGAGCAACATCTCCCCTCTGGATGGCGTCGGCAGTAGCAAACTGCGACGCAAGGTGCGTGGCATCGTTGCGTTTTTGCAGCAGACGGCCCAACACGGCATGCTGTCGCAGTACGATTTTGGGAAGCTGCTGCACAAGATCGGGTTGAGTGAGACAGCCGCCGCACCTTCTTCCGAGAGCGGGTTACAGCGAGACATTCCGTCGATGAATGCTGCGGAATTAGCTGCGCTCAAACAAGAAGAATTGAGCGATGAACAAATCGAGCAGGCGTTTCAAACGGCCATGCGTTTGGATGCTCAGGAGATCGCCGCTCATTTCGCCCGTGTGGGCATTGGTAGGCCGGTCAACGCGGCCAAGCCCGATCGTTACCCCTACTATGCGACTTTGGCCACGGCGGCGCTGCTGGAGGGGGACACCGAAACGGCCCTGAAATATTTGGACGATGGTTTGGCCTACGATGCGGCCGCCAACCAAGGCAAACGTCAGGAAGATTACGGCCTGCGGCGTGCCAATGTACTAGTGCAGCGTGGGGAGTCGGAGGCGGCCGAGCAGGCGTTTCATTCGCTGATCCAGCGTTCGCCGCGTAACTTCAAGATTCGCGGGCAAGCGGCCGAGGCCATGCTCAAACTGAAACAACCGGCCAAGGCATTACAATTTGCCGAGGCGGGCCTCAAGGAAGCGGGACTGGCCAACGACCGCGACGCGAGCGGCTATATGAACGATCTGATCAACGCGGCCAAGCGTCAGGGAGCCTAGGCGGAAGCGGACGTGCCCCGGCGGTGCAGAGCCTTGGGCAGGGCAGCGAATCCACTAATCAATTATCGTTCAATTATCGTTACGCGATTCCACGATCGGCGGTAAACCGTAACGGGGTACCTGGCCGTTGGTCGGACGGTCCAAAGTCACGCCGCCGAAGATTAACGGCCGCTTGAACGGCTCGATGTGGAGCACCTGCTCACCATTTTGGAAGACGCGAACCGCGCCGCTAGACTGGCTGACGCAAACGGCGATGGCTTTGGTGTGGTGGGTCACACTGGCGGCGGCGATATGCCGAGTCCCAAGACCTTTGGAGAGGCGAAGGTTCGGCGGGGCCGGCGCGATGATCGACATGCAAGCGGCCACGGCGATACCCTCGCGGCGAATGATAAATGCGCCTTCGAGTTGGGCGAGATCTTTGATTTGTTCGCGCACTTGTCGGCTTTTGATGTCTCGTTCTTCTTCTTTGTAACCGCGAAACGGATTAAAATTCATGGGCTTGCACAGCGCTAGCACGCGACGGGTGTCACCCACGACAAACATCGTGCCCACGGGGTGTCCTTCACGCCCTTCGCGACCGATAGCGACAGCGAGCTTGACCACGGCGTTGAGGGTGTCCAGGGGCACCTGCGTTTGCAAACGACGCAGTTCACGGCTACTGAACGATTCGAGGTGTTCGCCCAGATGGACCACGCTAATGGTATCGACCGGTTCGGGCCTTTCCGGCACCGATTCGATGCCGTTGTACAAGACGACGACCTCGTCGCCTTTTTGCAGCAGTTCGGCGCGGATGGCTCCGAGAACTGCCAGCCCGACACGGTCGTCCATGGCGTAATCACTGGGATCGTAGGGGACTACCGAGATGTCGGGATATTTTTGTAGCTCGCTTTGGGTGTGCCGATCGCGAGCCGCAACCAGCAAGGAAAGGCCATCGAGCGCTTCACGGACGGTTGGCCAATCCATGTTCATCTCCGTGATCACCAAAATCGCTCGTGCTTTCACATCGATCGCCAGACGACGAGCCGAGGCCAACAAGGCAGCAGTTTGGCGCGGCAGAGTCATAGAAATTGACCTGAACGATACGAGACTGGTGATTTACGAGTGAACTTAATTCTATTTTAAGGGGTTGCATGCCCAGCGACAACCTCAGGCGACGAACCTTCAGGGATGTTCGCTTGCTGAGGTTTCTTTCTTGTGTTCTGAAAAGGGAGTTGCAACATGGAGGAGTGCAGGAACCAATCAGACCACGTCTCAGAATCTCAGAAAACGTCTGCAAAGGATCCCAAGCTAAATACGCAGATGGGGGCGCACAGCGTTCACCCCCATCGCTATCGAACCATGCTTCGATGTCGTTTTCGCAGGCACTCCATCCAGGCGGCGTAGCAGGGGCTTGCTCCTACTGTGCCGCCTGGCCAGCCAGCTTAGCCCCGCTTCTCGGCCGGATCGACGCCGTCGATCCATGGCCCTTCGAGCTTTTGATATTCCGGTGGGATGACGACACTGCCTTTGTCGCCACCCTTCCAGCCGATGATCTGCGACGGCTTGCCGCGCTCCTTGCTGCGTTTTTCGAGGTTAGCGGCCCAGGAACCATCCGCCTCGGTGGGAGCTTGCTTGTCCTTGTTCCAGAACAAGACTTTGCCCTGGCGGTAGCTCTGCACGCCCATGGCCACGGTAGTGAAGGCGGCCGCGCCCAGCTCCGGGGTGCTGAGGGTCTGACGGTTGCCGTCACGCACACATTGCAAGAAGTTTTCCCACAGGGCGTAGGTGGCGTTGCCTTTCTTGGGGTTGGTGTACTCGTAGACGGGCTTTTCTTTGCCATCGTCGCCCTTGGGCTTGGCCGGGCCTCCCGCGATGTTTTGCCCGTAGACCTCGAACCCCTTCATGTAATCACCGCCCCCGGTGAATTTCAGCGTTGCTAGTCGGCCTCGGATCATCTCGCCCAGCTGGGTATCGTTGCACATAGTGGCACTAATAATCACCTGGCAACCTTCTTCATAATCGGCCACGATGGTAGCCACGTCCGGCACGTCGCGGCCATCGTATTCGAGATAGATGCCGCCCCCGGCGGTGACACGCCCCGGGAAGCGCAGGCCCATGGCGTGAATCAAGTGCGTCGTCTGATGCACGAACAGATCGGTGAACATGCCGCCGCCAAACGGCCAGTAGCAACGCCATTGCGCCCACAAAGCCCGGTCAAAGGGCATCTCCTTGGGGGTGGGGCCGAGCCGCTCGCCGCAGCATTCAAATTTGTAACCCAGGAACATATCCCAATCGATGGTCTTAGGGTTCATATCCTTGGTGAGCGGATAGTAGCGCCACTGCCCGCCGATATAGTTGCGGTAATAGCTGGTCTGGCCCTGCAGCACCTTGCCGATGTTGCCCGCCTGGATATACTCCAACGCCGCCTGCCAGGTGGGGTCGGCCATCGACTGCACGCCCACCGTCACGACGCGCTTCTTGTCCTGGGCCATCTTGGCCACAGCGATGGCCTCGGCAATGGTGCGTGTCATGGGCTTTTCCAGGTACACGTCCTTGCCGGCCTCCATAGCGTCCAGGGCCATCTTGGCGTGCCAGTGGTCGGGCGTCGCGATGCACACGACGTGAGCCTCTTTCACCTTGTCGAGGATGTGGCGGTAGTCCTTGGTGACCGAAGAGTTGTTGATCTTCTCCGGCAGGCCGCACCGCTTGGCCGAGGGATACAGACCCCGCCCCTTGCCGCGCCCCAGAGCCGCTTCCCCATCCCAGACATCGCAGACCGCCACGGGACGGACCTTGAGGCCCTTGTTTTGCATCTCCAGGATCACGTCGATATGCTGCTGGCAGCGGCCGCCCACCCCCAGGAAGGCGATACCCACGGCTTCCATGGCCCCGTAGACGCGGGAATAGCTAGCGGCACTCAGGGCCAACGCTCCCGAGGCGGCAGTGCCCAAGAAGCCACGGCGAGAAGGCGTGTTGAGATCGGTCATCGCAGAACGCTCCAAAGAAGCTAATAGAGACGGGCAAGAAACTGCTTGTAACATATCAACTCGCCCCGACCTCGCCAACCGTCAGCCGCATAATCGCGTGCCGAAGCAAGCTCGCAACGCCTCCCAACTGGCACGACCGAACGAGTTTCCACCTAGCCAAACCCGTCGCAATGACTCCGCCAGCGGGGAATCCAGCAGATGAGTTACGGCGTCGTCTGTGAGATGGGTCTGACGAAGGTCCAGATCGCGCAATTCCGGCAACGGATGCCGTGCTAGCAGACGCACACCCTCGTCACCGATGGGGTTGTGATTGAGATACAGCACTCGCAGGCGCTGCAAGCGGCTGGCGGTGACCAGCGAGGCCATCGCTTCTTCCCAGAGACCGCAGTGGGTCAGTTGCAGCGTGTGAATCTGGGGGCTGGGGATTCCCTGACAAAAATGCCCGAAGTTCGGCCCGTAGTCCACACCCAGGGGGATGTCACGCAGGTCCAGATGCTCCAGCGAGGGATACTCCTCGCTGAAAAGGATGCCACTACACTGATGCGTCGATGCTCCTGCCAGCGACAGCGTCCGCACCCGCCACAGGTGCCGACTCTTCAACAAAAAGGGGTACTCCGTTTCATCGGGCTGTTCTTTTTTCAGGTAGGCCAGATACAGTCCCTCCAGCCCCTGGAGCGAAACTCCCTCCTGCAATAAAGAGCGAATTTCCCGAAACCAGATGGACACATTCGATAGATTCAGCTCGCAAAGCCGCTGTGTCGCTGTCGCCGTGCCCAGACGTTGGCCCCAGCCGGTGGCTCCCTGCTGACGCAAGCGCAGGCGGCGCACCGGCGCGGCGCGGAAGATCGCCTCGCTCTGGTTCAAGAACGCCTCGGGCGACTGAGCGATGGCCTCCTCGACGAAGCCGCCGTGGAACTCCCCCCACTCGATGCCGTCGATTTGCGGCAACTCGCCACGCCAGGCCACGTCATGCTCAGCCAACAGCTGCCGTTCGCGGGCCAGTAGCGGCTCACCGGCCGGATCATCCGGGGCGAGACTAGCGCGCTGGAGTTGTAGGCGGATGAATTCCGCGCGGTGGGCTTGGCCGTGCTCCTCCAGCCAATCGGCATAAACCCGGCGCGGTACCGCATCGGCCGGATGGTCTGCAATATCCGTCAAGAACGCTTGTCGCAGCATGGGCCGATGCTCTCGCGGTGAGGAAGTGGACGCCCCAATGCCAAGCCCCTGAGATGCTAGCGATCAGACACTCCGAGGAGAAGCGCGGGTTCGTATTTGCTGGTGAACATTTTCGCAGATTGACGGACGCCCGTGAACTTTTAAGTTGCGCGGCATGAGCGCGACCAAACCACCACTGCAACGCTTGCGTGACCTGACACCGGGCATGCGGGCCGACTTTTTCGCCCTGCTGGTCGAACGCACGCGCGGCCTGACCCGCGAGGGCCGGCCCTACTACCACTGTCGTTTTCGCGATGCTGCCCGCAGCGTGGCGTTGATGGCCTGGGTCGATGATCGCTGGTTTGTGCCGTGCGAAAACGACTGGCGCGAGGGCACCTTTTATAAGTTGCGGGCCATCTACCACGAACACGAGCGCTACGGCCCGCAATTGGACTTGCTGGCGATCCGTGAAGTGGTAGAGGCAGACCGGGCCGACGGCTTCGACGAGGGCGACTTCCTCGAATCCACCCCGCACACCTTGGCCTTGCTATGGGCCGAGGCGTTGGCCCTAGCCAAGGAGAACATCGACGCCGAGCCGCTGCGCGATCTGGTGCTGCATTTGCTCGAAACTCATGCCGAGGCCTGGCAACGTCTGCCGGCCTCGCGCGATCGCGCTTATCCGTATCGCGGTGGCTTGCTCGAACACACCATCGCTGTTACCCGTCTGGTACTCGATCTGGCCCAACGCTACTCTGCCGCCTGGCCGGAGATGCAGCCGCCGTTGGATCACGGCCTGCTCGTGGCAGCGGCCTTGTTGCACGACCTCGGCCGAGTGCGCGAGTTAAACGACGACTGGAAGTCGCAACCGACGTTGGCTGGCCGACTGTTTGGTCCAGGGCTGCTGACGCGAGATATGGTACGCGAGGCGGCTGGCCGTTTCGCTCTGAGTCAGGAGACGCAAACGCTGCTGGAGCACTTGGTGTTGTGCCCGCACGCCAAGGAGCCACCCGTCCTTCCCGAGGGAGTGCTGCTCGTTCACGCCGACCGGCTCGACACCGAATTCGCCCAGTGCGCCCGCTTGCTGCAACGTGACCCCGCCCCAGGCCCCTTCACCGAACGCGACCCCGGCCTCGGCCGCGCTTTGTATAAACAGCGCGAGAAGCGAGAAGCAAGTTGCACTACACAAGACGCGGAGCCAGAAGGCAAGTAGCGTACCACGAAAGACGCGAACGGCACGAACGGATGAAAAGCAAAAACGCTTCTTCCTCTTGGGCCATTGGTGTCGTTCGTGGTTACAATTGTCTCCAGAAAAGAGAGACTCCCTCATGCCAACGCTGCCGGATTTACCCCCCATCGCGCAAGGCCCGCTCAGTGTGGTCCTGTTTGCTACGCCCGAGAACGCCAGCGCGGCGCGGCTGCGTTCGTGGCTCGAATGGCTCGATGCCCGCGGTGGGGAGAGCGAACTGATTCTCGTCGTCGATGGTCCGCTCGCCGCCGAGCAGACACTGCCGACGCATCCGCGGCTACGGCTGTTGCAGCACGACAAGCCCCAGGGCGAGGGCCGCGCCTTGCGAACCGGCCTGCTGGCGACGACCCATCCACTAGTGGCGTATGCTCCGTGTCACGAGGATTACAAACCCGAACATGTGCAAATGTTGCTCGATCGGCGGGTTCCGGCCGAGGCATTGGTGGGCACGCCACGCGAGGGCCAAAGCGAGGTCCGCGAGATCGATCTAGTTCATCTGCTCAGTGGCTATCGCGCCGGGGTACCCATGCCCCTGCTGCCACGTCTGCTGGGGGCGTTGTGGCGGCTCTTGTGCCGGGTGGTGTTCAACTACCCGCCGGTGCGCTTGCCTGGCTGGCTAGGGTTGCGGCGGCATCTGGCCTGGCTGGGGCTGCGCTTCGTCTTTGCCCTGCGTTATCACGATCCGCTCTGCCCGGTGCGGCTGTTTCGCCGCGAGATGCTGCACCGCCTGCCGCTGCAATCGCGCACGGCATTTGTTCATGTGGAGTTGCTGGCCAAGGCGAATTTTCTGGGCAAGATTTTCGGGGCCGAGCAGGTACCGCTGCCGGTGGTGCCGCCCAAGGATCGCGGCGATGCCGGGGCGTTGTGGCGGGACATGCAACGGGTGATGAACCAGCCGGATTTTGGCCCCGCCATCGTGCCGCCCGAGGCGATCCTGCCCGACTCGCCTGTTGGGCCGACGCCGCCCCAAAATCCCGCGCCAGCCACTTGATCCCACCCGCTGCTTGCGTATGATGATGGGTATGTTGATGCGTCGTCAGCCACTCGGGTCCTTTCCTGGGTGGCTTCTCGCGTTACGGCTCTCTCTCACCCGAGGTCGATCATGCCAACCAAGGCCGACTATTTACACACTCCGGTGCAACATCTCGACATCACCCGGCACAACGTGGTCGGCTTGGTCGAGGCCATGGGCCATACCGCCTTTTCCGCTCGCGACCTGAGCCGCGCCGCCCAGATCACCGAACGCATGGTGGCCGATCCCGACTGTGGCATCATCTGGTGTTTGGCCGGCTCGCTGATCAGCGCGGGAATGAAGAAAATCATTGTCGATGCCATGCGGGCCAATATGGTCGATGCCATCGTCAGCACCGGGGCCAACATCGTCGATCAGGATTTCTTCGAGGCCCTGGGCTTCCGTCACTATATCGGCGAAGAGAAACTACGCAGCGGCATGTTTGATGCTGAGTTGCGCGAGTTGCAAATCGATCGCATTTATGACACACTGATCGACGAAGAAGAATTGCGCGTGTGTGATGATACGACACGTCTCATCGCCGACGAACTCGAGCCACGTGCCTACTCGTCGCGTGAGTTCATCAAAGCGATGGGCGACTACCTCCAGCGTCACGGCTGCAAGACGCCCGACAGCATTGTCTACGAGGCGCTGCAGCGCGACATTCCGATCTTCTGTCCGGCGTTCAGTGATTGCTCGGCAGGCTTCGGCCTGGTCGCCCATCAGCATGCCCGCGCGGAATCTCCCAAGGTGGCCATCGACATCGCCAAGGACTTCTACGAGCTGACTCAGCTGAAAATTCACAACCCCACCACCGGCCTGTTCATGATCGGGGGCGGCGTGCCCAAGAATTTCGCCCAGGACATCGTCGTCGCCGCCGACATTCTCGGCAAAGAAGCACCCATGCACAAGTATGCCATCCAGATTACGGTGGCCGACTCGCGCGACGGAGCCTTGTCGGGCAGCACCCTCAAGGAGGCCAGCAGCTGGGGCAAGGTCGATCTGACTTACGAGCAGATGGTTTTCAGCGAAGCGACCCTCGCCTTGCCGCTCCTTGTCGGCTATGTCTATCATAAGGGCACTTGGCGTGGTCGCAGAGCGCGGCAATGGGCCAAGCTGCTCGATGCGGTCGCGGTGAGTTGATGACCTGTTTGCTGTTGTGGCTGGCAGCTGCCGATCCGACCGTGGCCTTCACGCTCGAGGAGGGCTTCGTCACGGCGTTGGTGCAGAAAGACGGCCAACCGGTCGCCGGGGCCATCCTCAAGGTGTATGACGGCAGCACGGGTCCGCCGTTGGTCGAGGGAGAGACCGACGACGAGGGCCGCGGGGTTTTCGTCCTGCCCAATCGTACAGGGCTGATCGGCATCACGATCCAGGGCAAAGAGTGCGACCTGATCCCGGTGAAGGTGACCGGCGACACCCTTACCCCTGCGCGGGTGTCGCTGACCTTTGGTACGCGTCCGTGTTGTCAGGTGGGCAACAAACCTGACCGTGCTGCCAACACCGATGCCCCACTCACCCCGCCCTACCTGATGTATGCCACGTTGGCGCTGGCAGTGGTAGTGATGGCCGTCACGGCCGTACTCGTGGCGCGGAGTGGTCCGCCGCCCTCAGCACCGCCGCCGTCGGCGACCCCTTGATCGTTGGGAGGATGGCCATGACGGCAGAGTTGCTTCGGCTGGAAATCTTGCCGCTGCTGGACAAGGCGCTGGATTTCGCTGCCGTGCAATCGCGTCGGTTGCTAGTGGAGCGGCCCGACTATCTGCCCATGTACACCGTAGGCGGCCAATGGGGGCTGGAGAGTGAGCGCTGGACCCACTGGTGCGAAGGCTTCTTCCCCGGCATCTTGTGGTTGCTTTACAAACACACCGGCGACGACTTTTGGCGTGAGCCAGCCGAACGCTACAGCCGCAAGCTGCTGCCGCGTCGTTGGGATCGGGATGTACACGATCTGGGTTTTCTATTCTTATCCACTTATTTGCGCTGGTATCACCTCACAGGTGAGCCTGAACTGCGTCAGGTGCTGATCGATGCCGGTCGTACGCTGGCTCGGCGTCGGCAACCGGGGGGCTATCTGGCCTCGTTCATTGGCCCGCATTCGCTGTTCATCGACATCATGATGAACGTGGGGCTGATCTTCTGGGCGGCCCGTGCGACCGGGGAGAATGCCCTACGCGATGTGGCCCTGGAACATTGCCGCACTACCGCCCAGTATCTCGTTCGCGCCGACGGCAGCACGGCCCATGAAGGGACGTTTGACGAAGCCGGACAGTTTATCGCCCAGACGACACATCAGGGCTACAGCGGCGATAGCTGTTGGTCGCGTGGCTTGGCCTGGTCGCTGTATGGCTTTACGGCAGCGTTTCGCTATACGGGCGAAGAGGAGTTTCTCCAGGTTGCGCGGGCCAACGCAGCGTATTACCTACGGCACACACCGGCGGGTAGGGTGCCTCCCTGGGATTATGATGTCCCCGAGGGGTTGCCGGCCCTCTGGGACAGTTCCGCGGCGGCGATCGCGGCGAGTGGTTTGTGGGATTTGGGCGAGGCCGTGGACGACGCGGCCGAGCAGGATCGTTATCACACGGCAGCGTTGCGGACGTTGCAAACGCTGTGTGGCGAAGAGTTTTTAGCGCTGCACACGCCCGGTTGGGAAGGTATCTTAAAACATGGAGTGTATCATTATCACAAAAATTTGGGCGTGAGCGAATCGGTAGCCTGGGGCGAACACTTCTTCGTCGAAGCCCTAGTCAAAGCCCACGCCGGACGCTCCGCAGCCGCCTGGTGAAACCATGAAAATCGGTATCCTCAGCGATACGCACGACCAAATCGCGGCTGTGGACCAAGCCCTGGCCTTGTTGCGTGCCGAGGGCGTCCAACTCCTGCTGCACTGCGGCGACATCGAAAGCTCCGATACGATCGCCTGTTTTGCCGGCTGGGCAGTCCATTTCGTCTACGGCAACTGCGACTGGGACAGAAGCCGACTCGCTCGCGCGATGGAGGCCATCGGCGCAACCAATCACCAGCGCTATGGCCATCTAGAATGCGTGGGGAGGAAGCTGGGCTGGGTCCACGGGGACGATGGCGACCTGTTACAGGATCTCATCGCTTCGGGAGCTTATGATTTTGTCTTCCACGGCCATACGCACCTGGCCGGCGAGCAGCAGGTTGGACAAACCCGAGTGATTAATCCTGGGGCATTTACTCGCGTCAAACAGAAAACCGTCGCGGTGTTGGAATTGCCCACTGGCCAAGTGACATGGTTGGCGGTGTAGGGTAAGAGGAAAACATAAAACCCCCCAGTGGTAACAACCAGCTGAGGGGAGAGTTGCGGCGACAGGATTTGAACCTGTGACCTCCAGGTTATGAGCCTGGCGAGCTACCGAACTGCTCCACACCGCGTCCTATTAGAGAGATGGTAATTTTCCCCGAAAATTCGAGAAGCATCAGCCATCTCTCACCCGAATTATAGACCGGGAATCTCGACAATCAAGGGCCAGGGTGCAAAAAAAGACGGCCTCCGAACAGCTCCTGCCGCTCCTTTCGGTTGAGCTTGTTTAGCTACCTGTTTGGCGTTTGCGGCTGCGGCGGGTGCTTGCCACGGTGCGAGTCTCGACCAGAGGGGGCGTAGGCAGGGGCCCGCGGCTGGGAGATTGCGCTAACTCCAAAAATCGCTCTTGGCTGCGTATTCGAGGTTGCCCCTCGGCGGGTTGGACACGGCGGTAGGTGCCATCGCTGAGCAGTTCGCGTGCTTTGACGTTATCGCTGAGCGACACCAAGAGAATTTCGTCGATGAGCCGACGCTTCAACTCGGGCACCTCGACGGGGAAGACGACCTCCACTCGCCGCATCAGGTTGCGATCCATCCAGTCCGCCGAGCCGATGTAGACCCGCGGATCACCGTCGTTGCCAAAGTAAAAGATGCGACTATGTTCGAGAAAGCGATCGACGATCGAGATAACGCGGATATTGTCGCTGATACCCGGCAGACCTGGTCGCAACGCGCAGATGCCCCGACAAATCAGGTCGATCTTCACGCCCGCCTGACTCGCTCGGTAGCAGGCCTGAATGACGGCTGGCTCCAGAATGCCGTTGACTTTGGCGATGATGCGGCCGCGCGGTCCGAGGCGGGTTTCGTGGGCGATGTGTTCGAGCATAAAATCCAGCAGTTTGCTCGGAGCCACGATCAGCTTTCGCCATTGCGGCAACTCGCAATAGCCGGTCAAATGATTGAACAAGGCGGTGGCATCTTCGCCATAATCGGGATTGCAAGTGAAATAACCCAAATCGGTATAAATGCGCGCTGTTTGCGGATTATAGTTACCCGTGGCAAGATGAACATATCGGCGAATGCTGCCGTCTTCTTCACGGCGAACCACCAGAGCCACCTTGCAATGGGTCTTCAGGCCGATGAATCCGAAGACGACATGGACGCCGGACTTTTCCAACTCGCGTGCCCACAGAATGTTGCGTTCTTCGTCCAGGCGGGCCTTGATCTCGATCAGGGCCGTCACCTGTTTGCCGTTGTCCGCGGCCCGTTGCAAGGCGCGAACGATCGGCGAATCGCTACTCGTGCGGTACAACGTTTGCTTGATGGCTAAGACGCGCTCGTCATTGGCGGCCGCTTCGATAAAATCTACCACACAGCTAAACGATTCATACGGATGATGCACAAGAATATCACGACCGCGAATCGCGGCCCAGGGGCTGGGGGCAGCCACGAACTCGGGCACGGGTTGCGGCGTGAATTGTGGATCGCGCAGGTGCGGATAGCCTGGCAGGCCGTACACCTGAAATAATCCCGTCAGGTCGAGCATGCCGGGCATCCGGTAGACTTCGCTGGATTCCAAGTCCAGGGCGTTGGCTAGAAATAGTTCCAACTCCGGCGGGGCGTCCGCTTCG
>Ga0272446_1002471_pt1 | contig 25101 bp, 22 predicted proteins | sample YNPCB0061_FD_194587 | JGI IMG/M metagenome (GOLD analysis project Ga0272446, IMG submission 194587) | Hot spring microbial mat communities from Yellowstone National Park, WY, United States - YNP-CB-006-1 | ecosystem: Environmental > Aquatic > Thermal springs > Hot (42-90C) > Sediment | place...
GGCCGACCGTCGCGCCATGGCCGCACTTGACATCGTCGGCAAAGATTTCGAGTTGGGGTTTGGTGTCCACCCGTGCCTTTTCGGACAGCAGAAGGTTTTTGTTGGTGGTGACGGCGTTTGTCTGCTGAGCGCCGTGGCCGACGATGACCCGCCCGTCAAAGACCCCGTGGGCCTGTTCATCAAAAATGCCCTTGTAGAGGATTTCACTGGTGCTGTTGGGAACGGCGTGGTCCACCGTCACGTGGGTATCGGCAAGCTGTTGTCCGCGCAGAGCCTGGAGACCATAGAGCCGGCATTCACCGCCTTCGTCCAGGAACCGGGCGTGGATGTCCTGCCGCGAGAGCTGTCCGCCCAAGGTGTGGGCATGTCCGGTGAAAACCGCGCCCCGGCCAATGTCCACCCGGAGGTCGGCGATATGGTAGGCGGCAGTGCCTTCGGTCTGTACCTTGATGTGGGTCAGGTTGGCGCCCTGACCCAGCCGTACATCCGTCACGGTGTTGGTCAGGTAGGGATGCGCGCTGAACCGTCCTTCCTCATCGCACAGCACAGTGTGAATCTCGACGACGGTCGCAATGGCGGCTTCGTCGAGTTCGATGATGACGCGCGGATGCGTCATGCGGTCGTCGTCCGTCGGCGCGGTGACAAAGAACAGGCCAATCGGCGCGGCCAAGGCTTTGCCGCGCGCGACCCGAATGGTGACACCCTCGCGTAGAAACGCCGTGTTGAGCGCCCGGAAGGGGGAAGCTTCGGCTTCCGGCAGGGAAGCCGGGCCATCGAGACGCCGGATTTCGACACCTGCCGGCAGTCCGCTGAGGTTGGAGAGCGCCGCCTGGAAAGCGCCGTTGACGAAGACCATCCGCGTCGTTGCCGACTCATCGAAGAAGGCGATCCCGGATTGCAGGTTGGCGACCATCAGCCCGTCCGCCGTGGCAGGGCGAAAGGGGCGTTTGGTCAGTGGGGCAAGGTTCGTGTAGCGCCAGGCTTCGTCCCTGACCGTCGGCAGACCGAGGCGCTCGAACGTGGCAAAGGCGTCTTCCTGCACCCGTCCGTAGGGCGAGGCGGCGCGTACTGGTGCCAGCGCAGCAAAGGCTTCGGCAAAGGGATTGGGTGTTTTGGCCGTTTCGGCTTTCATCGTCATACCCCCGCTCCTGCCCCGGCGGCTTTGGCTTCGACTTCTTCCCGAATCCAGTCGTAGCCGCGCTGCTCCAGTTCCAGCGCCAGTTCCTTGCCGCCGGATTTGACGATGCGCCCGTCGAGCAGGACGTGGACGAAATCCGGCTGGATGTAATCCAGCAGCCGCTGGTAGTGCGTCACAAGGATGATGGCGTTGTCGTCGGTATGGAGCCGGTTGACGCCGTTGGCCACGATGCGCAGCGCGTCAATATCCAGCCCGGAATCGGTTTCATCGAGCACGGCCAGCTTTGGCTCCAGAATGGCCATCTGCAGGATTTCATTGCGCTTTTTCTCGCCGCCCGAAAAGCCCTCGTTGACAGACCGTTCAATGAAGGTGCGGTCCATCTCCACGATTTTGATCTTTTCCTGAAGCAGATCGTCGAACTCCAGCGGGTCGAGTTCTTCTTCGCCATGGTGCTTGCGGAGCTGGTTGTAGGCCGCGCGCAGAAAGGTGGCGTTGCTGACGCCGGGGATTTCCATCGGGTATTGAAACGCCAGAAAAACGCCCTCGCGTGCGCGCTCATCGGGTTCGAGTTCAAGCAGGTTTTTCCCGAAGTACAGGACTTCGCCGGCCGTGACTGTGTAATCGGGATGCCCGGCCAGCACCTTGGACAGCGTGCTTTTGCCTGACCCGTTGGGGCCCATGATGGCGTGAATTTCGCCGGCCCGCACCGTGAGGTTGACCCCACGCAGAATGGGGCGGTCTTCGATGACCGCCTGAAGGTTGTTGATGTCAAGTATGATTGGGGCTTCTTTCACTGCCGTATCCCTTTCTGTACCTTGCCCTGTGTCTTGCGCCCTGGCTGTCAAAAATGGCGCGCGTTGTGTCTAACCAACGGAGTTTTCGAGCTTGAGGCCGAGCAGCCGCTGGGCTTCGACGGCAAACTCCATGGGCAGCTCCCGGATGACTTCCTTGCAGAAGCCGCTGATGATCATCGAAATGGCGTCTTCCTGCGGGATGCCGCGCTGCATGAAGTAGAAGATTTGCTCTTCGCTGATTTTGGAAGTCGTGGCTTCGTGCTCGACGCGGGCGGTGTGGTTCTGCACTTCGATGTAGGGAAAAGTGTTCGCGCCACAGTCGTGACCGATGAGCATCGAGTCGCACTGGGTGTAGTTGCGGGCGTTTTCCGCGCCGGGCAGGATTTTGACCAGCCCCCGGTAGCTGTTGTTCGACCGCCCGGCAGAGATGCCCTTCGACACAATGCGTGACCGCGTGTTTTTGCCGATGTGGATCATTTTCGTTCCGGTATCGGCCTGCTGGCGGTGGTTGGTCAGTGCCACGGAGTAAAACTCGCCCACCGAGTTGTCGCCGATGAGCACACAGCTCGGATACTTCCAGGTGATGGCCGAGCCGGTTTCGACCTGCGTCCAGGAAATTTTCGAGTTGCGCCCCAGACACTTGCCGCGCTTCGTGACGAAGTTGTAAATGCCGCCGCGTCCTTCTTCGTCCCCGGCATACCAGTTCTGGACGGTGGAATACTTGATGTCGGCGTCATCCAGCGCGACGAGTTCGACCACGGCCGCATGCAACTGGTTTTTGTCAAACTTCGGCGCCGTGCAGCCTTCCAGGTAGGAAACCGACGCGCCTTCCTCGCAGATGATGAGCGTCCGCTCGAACTGTCCCGATTCCGAGTTGTTGATGCGGAAGTAGCTCGACAGCTCCATCGGGCACTGGACGCCCTTGGGCACGAAGACGAAGGACCCGTCGCTGAACACCGCCGAGTTGAGCGCTGCGAAGTAGTTGTCCGTGATGGGCACGACCGTGCCGAGATACCGCTGGACGAGTTCCGGGTGTTCCTTCACGGCTTCCGAAAAGGAACAGAAGATGACGCCATGCTCACGGAGCTTTTCCTTGTAGGTCGTGGCCACTGAAACGCTGTCGAAGATGGCATCCACCGCCACATTGGCCAGCATCTTCTGCTCGTGCAGTGGAATGCCAAGCTTTTCAAAGGTGGCGAGCAGCTCCGGGTCCACTTCGTCGAGGCTGTTGAGCTGCTTCTTTGGCTTCGGCGCCGAGTAGTAGATGATGTCCTGGTAATCAATGGGCGGATACGTCACGTTCTGCCAGGCCGGCTCCGTCATCTTCAGCCACTGCCGGTAGGCTTTAAGCCGGAACTCCAGCATAAAGGACGGCTCTTCCTTCTTGGCTGAAATCAGCCGGATGGTGTCTTCACTGAGGCCACGCGGGGCGACATCGGATTCGATGTCGGTCGTAAACCCGTATTTGTATTCCTGTGTGGCCAGGGTAGCTGCAAGCGCGCTCATGACGATGTTCCTTCCTCGTGGTTGACCAAGTGTGTGTGCCGGGGGACATCCCGCACCAGCGCCCAATCGCTGGCGCCCAATCGCTGACTGTCAGACGGACATTGCCGCCGAAGAACGTGCCGGACGCTGGATTTGAAACAGCCGCTCACTCACTTCACATTCGTGGTGGACGAGCTGGGCGAGGGTAATCCGGCTGAGAACCTGCTTGACGGTCTCATTGAGTATCTGGAGCACAGGACGAATGCCGCAGTCCGTGTTGTGGACGCAGACTTCCTGAATGCCTGAAAAACTCTTGCAGTGTTCTTCCAGATCGGCATGCTCAAAAACACTGATGACTTCGCTGACCGTGATCTGGTCGGCCGGGCGGGCCAGCATGTAGCCTCCCTTAATCCCACGCGCTGACTTCACGATGCCGGCGTTGCTGAGCAGCCAGAGAATCTTGCCGGCATTGGCCGTGGAAATCCCTTCCCGCTCGCCAATCTGTTTGAGGGTCAGCCCCTGTCCGTCGGGTTGGCGGGCAAGCTGGATGAGGCAGCGAAGTCCATATTCTTCTTGCGCCGTAATTCGCATCGGTGTGAAACTCTACTTCATGATCCGGGGCTTTCCCTCGGTCGGATTCCAGTGCCATCCACCTTACCGAATACTTTACTTTTTCGTCAACAATGTCTGCCTGGCTTCGACCGGGTGGCGGACAGCTCGTTCACAGGTGGGCGATGAGTCGTGAAACCAAGGTCAAAAGTAACGGACACTGAAAGGGTTGCGGCCTCCGAGGCGCTGGAGCTGAAACGGCGGGTGGGGAGCAATCTCGAACTGCTTCGCCGGCAACGTGGGTTGAGCCTGGAACGGCTGGCGGCGCAGTCCGGGGTGAGCCGGGCCATGCTGGGGCAGATCGAGGCAGGCGAGAGCGCGCCGACGATTGCCGTCCTGTGGAAGATTGCGCGTGGGTTGGGCGTGCGCTTTGCCGATCTGCTGGGCGATGAGCCGGAGCAGGCGGTGGTGGTGTTGCCGCGCTCGGCCGCCAAGGTGCTGCGTTCCCAGGATGGACGCTTTGAGAGCCGTGCCCTCTTTCCCTTTGACCGCGAGCGGCGGGCCGAGTTCTATGAACTGCGGCTGCGCGCGGGATGCGTCGAAATGGCCGAGCCGCATGCCGAAGGCACGTACGAAAACCTGGTTGTGCAGCAGGGCTGCCTGGCGCTGACAATTGGCGACCGCGAGACGATCCATCTCCTGCCCGGCGATGCCGTCTATTTTCGGGCCGATGTACCGCACGTTTATGCCAATCCGGGCGCTGAAGAAACACTGGCCTATCTGGTGATGACCTATGCCAGCCCGCGCTTGTAAACTTTCTCACGCACGAGTGGCTTGGCGCGCTCCGGTGAGTCGCGTATAGTCCTTCGTGACCTACCCCCGCGGCTGCCTGCGCTGATTTCTCCGGGAATTCACCACCAATGAACATTCGACCTTTCAAGCGTCCCCAACCCACGCGCCTGGGTGTGCTGCTGCTCAACCTGGGCGGGCCGGAAAAGCTGGCCGATGTTGAGCCCTTTCTGCGGAATCTCTTTTCTGACCCTTCCATCATCCGTCTGCCCATTCCTGCGCTCCAGCGGCCGTTTGGCTGGTTGATTGCCCGGCTGCGCCGGGGCAAATCCCGGCGGTTGTATGAGAAAATTGGCGGTGGCTCGCCACAGCGGCGTATCACCACTGAGCAGGCTGCGGCGTTGCAGGATGAACTGGCCCGCCAGGGGGTTCAGGCGCGCGTGTATGTCGGGATGGTGTGCTGGCATCCGTTGATTGAAAGCACGTTTCAGCAGGTGCTCCAGGACCGCATCACGCACCTCGTTGTGCTGCCCCTGTTTCCCCATTTTTCCGTGACCACCACGGGAGCGGCTGCCAAAAAGCTCATTCGCTGCTTTGACCAGCACGGTGGCGTCCGGGAGATGCGGCGCAGCTACGTGACACATTATGAGACCGAGCCGGGCTACATTGCGGCGCTGACCGATCTCATCGCGGAAGAAATGCGCCGGTTTCCCGACCCGCGCCCGGAAGCGATTCAGTTGTTGTTCAGCGCGCACAGCATTCCGACCAAGTATGTTGAGCGGGGCGATCCCTACCTGCGGCACCACGAGCGGACCATTGCCGCCGTCATGACGGCGCTTGAGCGGCGGCTTGGGACGCGGCCGCCACATCGGCTCTCCTTTCAGAGCAAGGTCGGCCCGGTACGTTGGCTGGAACCCTCCACGGAAGACACCCTGCGGCGGCTGGCCGGCGAAGGCCACGAACAGGTGTTGACTGTTCCCATCAGCTTTGTTTCCGAGCACATCGAAACACTGTACGAACTCGACATCCAGTACCAGGCGCTGGCCCAGGAGGTCGGCATTCCCCATTTCCGCCGTGTTCCGGCACTCAACTGCCACCGCGCTTTCATCCGTGGTCTGGCCGGGTTGGTCCGCGCGCGTCTGGCGGCAGGCTATCCGTTGCAGGCGACGGAACAGGCGGCCAGGGGGTAAACCAGGGCGGTACTCGTCATGGAACGCCTGCTTGTCATTGATGATGACACCGAACTCTGTGAACTCGTGGTGGAGTACCTGACGGCTGAAGGGTTTGCCGTCGAAGTCGTTCACGATGGCGAGTCGGGAGTGAGGCGGGCGACGAGCGAACCGTATGCGCTCATCATTCTTGACGTGATGCTTCCCCGGCTGGATGGTTTCGAGACGCTCAAGCGGATTCGGGCCGTGTCGCACGTGCCAACCCTGATGCTGACGGCGCGTGGCGACGATGTGGACCGCATCGTGGGCCTCGAAATCGGCGCGGACGACTATCTCTCCAAACCTTTCAATCCCCGTGAACTGCTGGCGCGCATCCGGGCCATTCTGCGGCGGACCAAACCGGAGTTGCTGGCTGAAAAACTGGTTGTCGGGGATGTCGAGCTGGACTTCGGTTCGCGCAGCCTCCGAAAGCAGGGGCAGACCGTGGCCGTGACATCCGTTGAGTTCGACCTGCTGGCCGTTTTGCTGCAACACGCCGGCCAGATTGTCTCGCGCGATGATCTTTCGCTGCGGGCGCTGGGAAGGTCGTTTCATCCGCTCGACCGCAGCGTGGACATGCACATCAGCAACCTGCGCAAGAAACTCGGCCCCCACGCCGATGGCAGCGAGCGCATCAAGTCGGTGCGCGGCGTCGGGTATCTTTACGCCGTATGTCCACCGGCGGAAACACCGGCGTCCTCTGCGTAGCGCTTCATCATGCGCACCCTGTTCATCAAGATTTTCCTGTGGTTCTGGCTGGCGATGGCCGGGTTGACGGTTCTGGTCACGGCGGTCGGCTCCCTGACGGCTTCCGACGTTGTCTGGCCCGGCCGCCGGACCCTGACCGCCGCGACGACCCTCTATGCCGAAACGGCTGCGCTGCTCTATGAACAACAGGGGCCGGAAGCCGTTGCCGATTACTTCCGGCGGGTGATGGAAACGTCCAAGTTGCAAGCCGCACTGCTCGATGAGCAGGGACAACTGCTTGTAGGTACGATGCCGCCCGCCTGGCCGATGAGCCCCGATGGCCGCCGCCGTGAGGAATTCGCCATCGTGGAAAGCCGAACCTTCCTGCTGCGGACGGTGGAAGGCGCCAGCGGCCGGCGCTACCTGCTGGCGACCGTGTTTGACCGGAATCTGCTGCCGATGCCGCCTGTCTGGACGCGGGCGCGTATCATCCGCCTGTCTGTTTTTGTGCTGGGCAGTGGCATCGTCTGCTATGGGCTGGCCTGGTATCTGACCCGTCCCATCGGCCGCCTGCGCCAGGCGGCCCAACGGCTGGCGGCCGGCGATCTGACGGCCCGTACCGGAGCGCGGCTGGGGCGTCTGACCGATGAAATCGGCGGTCTGGCGCGCGACTTCGACGCGATGGCCGAACGCATCGAAGCTCTGGTAACGTCCCAGCGCCGGCTTTTGGGGGATATTTCACACGAACTGCGCTCGCCACTGGCACGCCTGCGGCTGGCACTTGAACTCGCCCAACGCAAGGCTGGCCCCGAAGCCCAGTTGCACCTGGCACGCATCGAGCGGGAGTCCGAGCGGCTGGATGAACTCGTCGGGCAACTGCTGGCGCTGTCGCGGCTGGAAAGCACGGCGTCCCTGGATGCGACCCAGTGGCTGGATGTGGCGACGCTGACCCAGCAGGTGGCCACGGACGTGGATTTTGAAGCCCAGGCCGCTGACCGGACCGTGCAGTGCCGCATCCTGACCGGGGATGCCCACCAGCCCATTCTCGGCGATGCCGAACTGCTGCGCCGCGCCCTGGAAAACATCATGCGCAACGCCGTACGCCACACGCCACCGTCATCGTGTGTCGAAGTCGAGGTCAGGGCTGTTTCCGACCGGCTTCACATCACGGTTCGGGATTACGGCAAAGGCGTCCCACCGGAGGCGCTGGAGGACATTTTCAAGCCTTTCTACCGGGTTGAAACCGCCCGTGACCGGGCCAGCGGAGGTGTTGGTCTGGGGCTGGCCATTGCCGCGCGCGCGGCGGCGCTGCACGGCGGGCAAATCCGGGCTGAGAATCTCCCGGATGGCTTTCAGGTCACGCTGGTGCTTCCGGCGATCTCCGCCGGCGTGACGCCGGCGCTCCCGGGCGCCTCCGGTTAGTTGGCGTCCTGGTGGCGAAGGATTTCAACATCGAACCGGATAACCAGACCGTCCGTGACCAACTCGTCTATGATGGGCAGCAGGCTGGCAATCCGCTCCGGCACATCAATCACCGTCACCACCAGCGGAAGGTCCGTTGCACCGCCGAGCCGGTCGGCCGCCCGGATTTGCCCACTCAGCCCGAAACCGGCAATGCCACGTGTCACCGTCACTCCAGCCACGCCGGCCAGGCGCAGACGGTGAACAAGCACCCGATGGAGTGGTTCGGTTTCCCACATGTCGTCGTCACCAATGAAGATTTGCAGGGCCTGGGCCGTGCCTTCGAGCTTGCGTGCTGCCATGACCGGACTGCTCCCTTGAAACACGCTGGAGTAGGGAAGTGCCAATGTGGCCGAAGACAAAAACAAAAGGCAAGCCGACCGTGAGCCGGCTTGCCGGGTGTCCGGTGTCACTGGTTGTGGTTTCAACTTGTCGTGTGAAACTTGACCATCCGCAGTTGCCAGTAAGCTGTCAGGTCTTTGCAGCCGAAGTGACCGTATGGCGCCACAGAAAAACCGCGCTCGCCGGTCTGTCCCGGAATGCGGCAGGTGTTGCGGCCATACACCAGGCAGCCATAGCCGATGACCTCATCCACACTTGACCAGATCGAGTAGCGATAGGCTCCCTCGTAGCCAGTACTGGAGTTCAGTTCGGTGAGAAACGCCGATACGCCATACGGCCCAAACCCACCCAGCAGGTAGCCGGGATAAAACCCATTCGTGTTGCCGCAGGTCGGCGTGGTTGGGCCGGAGAGATAGCAGGTGGCCAGTCCCTGGTTGCCGCCGGCGATCCCAACGAAGGTGTCCACGATGGAAGTCAGACTGGGGCCGAGGTTATAGTTCCCACCGGCCAGCGCATCAGAAGCCGGGCCGCCCTTGATGGCCTTGCGGGCCAGCGTCACGCCCATCGAGTGCGCGATGATGTCCACCTTGGCCGCTCCGGTGTACTGCCTGACCGCCTGGATGAAAGCGCGCAGCCGGGTGAGGTGTTCGCGCGAATGGTACTGCTGCGCCGAAAAGAGGGCATTGGCCGGACCCCAGGTGGTGGCATACAGCTCACTTGTCTTGTAGCCCTGCGAGAGAAAGTACTGAATCGAGGCGTTCCAGCCGGTTTGACCCGGAACGCCCGTGCCCACGGCTTTGTCGGAGTTGCCGTGAATGAAGATGACCGGCTGGTTGACGACCGTATCGGCGTCATTCTGCCGTCCGCCATAACTGCCCCCGGCCAGGTCGGCCCGGGCAAAATCAAAACTTCCGTAACCGTTGGCGACGAGCCAGTTGCGGAAATGGGGCGTGATACCCGACGTGGAAACCTGGGCGGCCGCCGGCGCGGTGGCTTTGCCCCTGGCCTCCACCGGCAACCCCAACAACCCAAAAAGGATGGCACTGAGGAACAGGCTGGCTGCCAGCCAGCGGCGATGCAGTGGTGTGTGACGCATGGTTTTTTCGGCAGAGCGTGAAACTGTGCTGATCAAGGCAAGAGCAAAACTGTGGCGCAACAGCGAAACGGAAGGAAACGGCAGTGTATTCACCAGACCACCAGGCAGCAACACCGGCCGCGATGGCTACCGGGGCAGCCGGGAAGTCGTGAGAAATCCTTCCCGGCCGCTGATACCGTCCCGCCGGGATCGGCGTTTGATGCCAGCCCCTGCTCCTGCCCCCTACTCCTGCATGTACTTCCGAAACTCCTTGGCGAAGTACACGAACGTTTTCATCCACTCCTTGACGTTCTGTTCCGTCACGCCGCCCGTCAGTTCGTAGTCGCTTTCGAGTACCGGATCGTTGTCGTTGTCGAGGTAGGCTTTGGCAAACCGCTTGACGCGGTTCCATTCATTGATGCGATTGAGCGTCATGGGCTGTCCGCCCCAGACAGCGGCCAGCAGGAGGCTTTTGTCGCGTTTGACAAGCCGCATCTTCAGACCGTCTGTAAGCTCGATGAGGTAGGTGTTGTTGTCCAGTTCACGCCACTTCACGTCGGTGAACGAGCGGAGGATGCGCTCGAGGCGTGTTGTCGTCATCACATCAAAAACTTCAACCTGTTGGGGTGATGCGGATGAAACCGGTTCGCCAACAGCGGCCAAAGCCGTCGGTGACAACAGTGGAGCGCCAGTGAGCAGCACCAGGGCCAGCCCAAGCGGCAACGCCTTTCGTCTCCGTGGGACGTTCGTATGGGAAGCCGGGAGCGTTTTGTCGAATGTCATCGTGAGGGTCCTTCAAATGGAATAGAACAAAGCACCGGACGGTTGGCAGGGCAATAGCCAACCCGCCCAGTCGTGACGGGAGGGGCTGGGTGGCGGGCATCATACGCAAATTCCGGGACTCAAGAAAACAGTTGACAAGACCTGATCCCATGCATTCGCTATAGGGTGCACGTGTTGACACACCCACGATTCCATTTCGTTTCCGGCACCCTTCAAAGTACTCTTGAGTGCCATCCAAACCTTTTGAAGATAAAACCTGTCTTTCAAACCGAGGCCATTGCCATGAACTGTACTATCACCTGCTCGCTGTGGCGGCGACTCGTCTGGCTGCTCCTGGGGCTGTGGCTTCTCCTGCACGCACTGTCGCCCTGGGTTGGGTGGCAGGTCCAGGCGCAGACGACGACCGGCACTATCCTCGGAACGGTCATTCAGCGCGACGCCACGCCCGTCCCCGGAGCCATCGTCCGTATTCTCAACAAGGTCAACGGCCTGACCCGTACGGCGCGGACGGACGCCCGCGGTGTCTATCGTTTCGACCTGATTTTGCCGGGGCTGTATGACATTCGCGCCCAGGCCGACGGCTTCCGGGAAAACGCCATCGAGAACTTCATCGTCGAGGTCAACCGGGAGAAAATCATCCAGCCACCCCCGATTGTGCTTGACCCGCCAACGGCTCCGGCGCCAACGCCCACACCGACGCCCACGACGCCCGGACAGCCGCCCGCGCCGACGCCGGGAACAACCCAGGCCAACATTGCCGATGCCGCCCTGCGTGGCAGCGCCACGGCCGGATTCATCCTGGCGCTGCCGCTGCGCGGTATCCGCAACTTCGACACCTTTGCGCTGCTGGCGCCGGGCGTGGCACCGCCACCCTCCTTCTTTGGCGTCAGCGGGCCCGGCATTGGGCCGAACGTGGGCGGGGGCGAGTTCGTGGTCAACGGCGTTCGGGCGCGCGGCAACAACTTCACCATTGACGGCGCCGACAACAATGACCAGGACGTGGGCGGGCGGCGGCGCGGTTACGTGGCGACGGCACCCCAGCCCATCGAGAGTCTCCGGGAATTTCAGATCACCACCCTGCTGGCCGATGCCGAAAGCGGGCGCAACGGCGGCGGACAGATCAACGTCGTCTCGCGCACCGGTGAGAACGAGTTTCACGGCAACCTGTACTCGTTCTTCAACGACGCCCGGCTCAATGCGCGCGATGCCTTTGATTTTCGCGCCGGCTCGGTACGGATTGGCAAGCCGGCCTTCACCCGTCACCAGTCAGGGGCCACGCTGGGCGGCCCGTTCCGGCAAAACCGGTGGCACTTTTTCACGGCGTTTGAGCGGATTGGCGTCAATCGCACCCAGGCGACACACTTTGCCGTCCCGACGGCGGCCGAGCGGGCGGCGGCACTGGCCATCGGTAGCGTTCCCAGCCTGCTGGGGCGCGACCTGCTCGACCTCTATCCGCTGCCCAACAATCCGGGTGGCCCGCATGGCCTCAATACCCTGACGCAGTTTCTGGCGGGCAATGGAGCAGCAACGCTGTTTTCATTTCGGAGTGACTACCAGTTCAGCCCGTTTGACCGTCCGACGCTGTTTACGGCGCGCTACAACCTCAGCGACGACCAGGGGCGGCTGCCGAACGTCGGGGACGCCATCAACTCCGGGGTGGATTCCCGGACGCGCACCCACAATGTCGCCTTTGATTTCACGACCCGCATCTCCGACCGGTTTTCAAACCAGATGCGGTTGTCGTACGGCCGGCAGCGGCTTGGCTTCGATGAAATCCCCGGCAGTCCGTTCATCTTCCAGACCCGCTCGATTGGAGTGGATTTGACGGGCGATGGATTGCCCGATGGACGCAGCGGCCCGCTGGGTCGGGTGAATGTGCTGCCCTACAGCAGCATCGGCGTGGACCCCAGCATCTTTCCGCAGGGGCGGGTGACGAACACGATTCAGCTCGCCGATACCTTCATCTGGAATCACGGACGCGGAACGCTCAAGGCCGGTGCCGACATCCGCTTCATTCGCTCCAACAGTTTTGCCGACATCAACTACCGGCTGAACCTCAGCTTTGCGCCGGGGATTGTCATTCCGCCGGGCGGAAACTTCCGCTATGCCAGCGGGGTGGACTTCGTGGGATTAGGGCTGCCTTCCGATATTGGACAGACCTTTGTGACCGATCCCAACTCGACCCTGGGGCTGCGGACGACCGAATACAACTTTTTCATCAACGAGACGGTCCGCCTTGGCTCACGGGTCATCGTCCGGGGTGGGGTGCGGTATGAACTCAACACCGTTCCCGACACCGGCGATGAGCGGCTGCGCCGTGGCCTGGCCGTGCGCCCAGAGGATTTTCCCGTCGCACCGGCTGACCAGCCCCGCGCGGCAGCCTTTTTTGCTGCGTTCAACAACTACCGGGGGTTTGTCAACGAGCGGGAGGGCATTTACGACTCCTCACCCCGAAACTTCGCCGGCCGGGCCAGCCTGGCCTGGGATGTGTCTGGCAACGGGCGCACGGCTGTGCGGGCAGGGTATGGAATGTTCTACGACATCATCCCGCTCACCATCACCGGGCAGTCCCGTAATCTGTTCCCCAACAGCGTGCAGTCCAACTTCCGGTCCGGCATCGTGTTTCCCGACATCCTGCGTTCCAATCCGGCGATTCTCCTGTGTCCTCCGGGGAGCGGCCGGTGTGGGGCGCGTGTCCCTCCGCTGCCCGACTCCATCCCCGGCAGTGGCAGTCCCAGTTCAACGGCAGCACCTATTATCGTTGGTTCGCCCCCGTTGTTTCTGGGGGATTTGTTCGACCGCCAGAACTTCAGTCTGGCCTATACGCTGCCACGGCGGAATATGAGCGTAGCGCGGGTACACCAGGTGTCACTGTCGGTGGAACAGGTGCTGGCCGACCGGCTGACGGCGGCCGTGGCCTACGTCGGCACGTTTGGCGGCAACATCATCCGCCCCGGCACGCCCAATGGGGGGGCGCTGACGCCGCTGTACTTCTTCCAGGCCACGCCGACCAGCCCCTTTGACCAGGTGCAGGTTCTGCAGCGGCGGAATGACAGCGCAGCGGGAGCCATTTCGGGCTTTTCGACCGATGCCGACGCCACCTACCATGCCCTGCAGATCAGCGTCCGGCAGCGGTTCACCCGTGGGCTGACATTCCAATCCGCCTATACGTGGGCGCATGCCATTGACAGCACTTCGGAACTGTTCGACACCGCCGGCAACGCCAACCGGTCCCAGATCGAACTTGACGTTCCCAGCATCACACGGCTTGAACGGGGCAGCGCGTCGTTTGACATCCGGCACCGGTTCACGACGGGCGTGCAGTATGACCTGCCCTGGCTGGCCTCCAACCCGTGGCTGGGTGGGTTTCAGGTGTCAGGGATCGTGACCCTGCAGACCGGGCAGCCCTTCACGGTGATCACAGGGCTGGACACGAACCGCGACGGCAACCGCACTGACCGTCTGGCGACGACGCAGGGGTTGGTGCTCCGGCGGCGCGGCGCACAGCAGATTGCGCTGGCGCCGGGCGTCAACCCGCTGACCCTGACTTCCTTCAACTTTACGGGTCCAGGCGAGGGCCTCGTCGGGCGCAACACGTTCCGCGCGCCCGGCGTGGCGCTGGTGGATGCGGCGCTGACCAAGCGGTTTGTCTTTGCCGAACGGTATGTCCTGCTGCTGCGGGTTGAGGCCTTCAACCTGTTCAACCGCACCCACTTTGCGACGCCAATCAGGATTCTGGAAGCGCCGGCCTTTGGGCGGGCCGTAGCGACGGCCGTCCCGCCCCGGCAGTTCCAGTTTGCGCTGAAGTTTCAGTTCTGAGGGGTGGCTCAGTTGAGGTGAAGGGGCAGGCGCACGGTGAAGGTCGTGCCCTGCCCCTCGGTGCTTTCAACGGAAATCCGTCCCCGGTGGGCGGTGACAATGCGCTTGACGATGGCCAGACCGAGACCCACCCCCAGGCTGCGGTGTTTCCCGCCCTGGCGGTAAGGCTCAAACATTGTTGCCTGTAACTCCGGCGCAATGCCGGGGCCGGTATCGGCCACGCTGATGACCACCCATTCACCGTCGGCGGCGCCGCTGACTGTGATGCGTCCGCCTTCCGGCGTGAACTTCAGGGCATTGGAGAGCAGGTTGGAGACGACCCGCTCCAGCTTCGGGCCATCCCCGACGAAGGGCGGCAGGTCTTCCGGGGCGTCCAGTGTCAGTTCGATGTTTTTGCCCTGCGCCTGCAAGCTGATTTCACCCACACAGCGTTTCAGCAGGACGGTGGGGAAGACGACGCCTTTGAGCAGGGTCATGCCGGTCTGATTGGCGCGGAACAGTTCCAGCAGGTCACTGGCAAGCTGCAGAACCTTGTTCAGTCCCTGGCGGGCTACGGAGACGATTTCCTGCAGGTTCTGGTTTGCATAGGCATCCTGGGCTTCGAGCAGTTCCAGCGCCATCTGCATGGCTGTCAGGGGTGAACGGATGTCGTGCGCGACCATGGCCGTAAAGTCTTCGCGCAGGCGCTCGGTTGTTTTGCGGTCCGTGACATCCCGGATGAGGGCCACAAACGTATCCGGGCCATCGGCAATGATCCGCGCCTCGAACTCACGCCAGACACCTTGGCACTGGGCCCGGTACTCCACCGTGAGCTGGGTTTCAGCGGTCAGGTTGTTCAGTGCATGCTCAATCCTGGTGACACCTTCCACCGGGAGAATGGCCGCCAAACGGGTGTCAGGCGTGATTTCGAGGTTGAACATCTCCGCCGGACAGGTTTCGCTGGGCTTGAAGTACGTGACGGTTCCATCCCGCCGGCCGCGAATGACGACATCAGGCAGGGTGTTGACAAGCGTGCGGTACTGCTGTTCACGTTCCCGGAGCGCCGCTTCGTGACGCGCCGCGCGTAGCAGGTGGTACAACCGGCGCTCGAGCAGCTTGAGATTGACCGGCTTGGCAATGAAATCGGTCGCTCCGGCTTCAAACGCCTCGACGATGACCGGCTCGATGTCATAGGCCGTCAACAACAGAATGGGCAGGGGTTGGCCCTCCGCGAGTTGGCGAATCTGCCGACACACATCCAGTCCCGAGCCATCGGGCAGCATGGCGTCGAGCAGCAGGGCATCCGGCAGCCCAGGCTGTATGCACGTCAGCGCCTCGCTAACATTCGACGCGCTGATGACCTGGTAGCCCTGCTGCTCCAGAAAGAACCGGAGCAGCCGCTGCTGCACAGCATCATCCTCAACAACCAGAATCGTCATGGGTGAATCGGAGCGCATATTGGACAGAATGTTTCGCTGTGGAGTATAGCACGCAGCGGTGGATTGGTTTTTCACGTCCGAATGGCATTTCTGATGTGGAGGCTGGCGTTATGTTTCAGCGTCTGAGTTGGTGGTTGGCTGTACTGTCCGTCTGGCTGGTTTGTCTGGGCGGGTGTGGCACATGGGCGGCCCCGCCTGGTGGAATTGCGTCCCGTTCCGCCGTGGACACGCCTGCGGCCACAGAAACCTTTGAGCAGGTGCGCACCAAGGGCTTCAATGCGCTCTACAACCTCGACTACCGTGGGGCGTGGGCGGCTTTTGAACAACTCACCCGGATTGACCCGACGCATCCGGCCGGCTACCTCTACCTGGCCAACTGTATGTGGGCTGAAAAGCTCTACCGTACGCGCCGCCTGCAGGCGACAACCTACACCGGCGAGACCTTTTTTGCTGATACGAAGGAAGTCTTCGACAAGGACTTTGACCGCCGCTTACGCGAGGCCGTTGACCGTACCCTCCAGGTGGCGGATGCCCGTCTCCGGGAGAATCCGCGTGACACTGTGGCGCTCTACTACAAAGGCATGGCGCACGGTCTGCTGGCCGCTTATGAGGCCACGATTACGCGGGCCTTTCTGGCGGCCCTGAGCCAGAGCAACAAGGCCGTTGCCCTGCACCGCGAGGTGCTCAAGCTCGATCCCGACTACGCCGATGCCAACCTCTCGATTGGCTTGTACAACTACGTGGTCGGCTCGCTGCCGCTGCCGGTCAAGGTCATTGCGGCGCTGGGTGGTGTGCGTGGTTCCAAAAAGCGCGGGCTGGCGCTGGTGGCCAAAACGGCTGACGAGGGACGGACCGCACAGGACGCCGCACGGCTCCTGTTGATTACGCTCTACAAGCGCGAGAAGCGATATGCGGATGCGATGTCTTACCTCGAAACGTTCACCCGTCAGTATCCGGCCAACTATGTCGCCCGTCTGGAGCTGGCCGACACGTTGGTACGCCTGGGGCGTATGGAGGAAGGCATTGCGCGCTTCGGGGAATTGACGAAAGAGGATGCGGCCGGCCCCTACCGTGACGCCATCCACTACCAGCTTGCCGATGTGTTGTTTTCGGTCGGCCGGGTGGCCGAAGCCGTGCCGCATTTCCGCCGGGTGCTGACGCTTCCCAACGCCAATGCCGACCTGATGACGCTGGCGCAGTTGCGGCTGGGCGAGGCGCATGACGTGCTGGGGCAGCGGGCCGAGGCCATGCAGGCGTACCGGGCCGTTCTCAGGCGGCCGAATGTGTTTGATGTCCACGCCCGGGCGCAGGCGCACCTGAAAAAGCCCTATGTGGCGACGACGGCCACGGTTCCGCCAACTTCGCCGGATGAGGCAGAGGAATCCCAGCCATGACTCACAAAAAGCCCTTCCTGCCGGAAAAGATGTGTCCCGTGTGCCGTCGGCCTTTTCGTTGGCGCAAAAAATGGCGTAACACCTGGGAGCAGGTCATCTATTGCTCGCAGGCCTGCGCCGGACGCAAACGCCCGGAAGGATTATCTTCCAGCGCGGCTAAGAGAAAAGATCAGAGGAGTAAGAGAGGGTATTGATGAACTGAGACGTTTCCTGAAAAATATGCTCTTTGTCATCTGAAAGGGTCTCGGTCCATACTCTCTCAACTGCTTCCTGTCACGATTATCAAAAGGAAAAAGCCGACAATGAATACTGAAGACATCATTCTCAGGCTGCGGGCTGTGAAGCCCATCATTGTCAGCCGCTACAAGGTGAGAGAGATCAGTCTTTTCGGCTCTTTCGCCCGCAATGAGCAAAACATAAGCAGTGATGTTGATGTTCTGGTAGAGTTCGATGACAAAGCCGACCTGCTTGATTGGATAGGCTTGGGGTTTTATTTGGAAGAAATACTTCAGCATCGTGTGGATGTAATTCCAAAACGAGCCTTACGGAAGGAATTGCAGGAATCAGTCCTTCAGGAACGTATCGTCCTATGAGAGACTATACGCTCTATTTGAAAGACATTTTGGCAGCTATAGAGAGTATTGAAAGTTTCATAGATGGAATGGATGTTGAAGAATTCTGGTCTGATGACAAAACATCAAGTGCAGTTGTGAGAAAACTTGAGATTATTGGTGAGGCAGTAAAACACGTGCCTGACAGAATACGCCAGCAAAATCCTCAAATTATGTGGCGGGAAATGGCAGGGATGAGAGATAAGTTAATTCATTCTTATTTTAGCGTGGACTATCAGTTGATCTGGAGGACAATTACAGAGCGGTTGCCACAGATTAGAAGCGAGATTCAGAAAATCCTGCAGGATATGGCTTAGATCAGTGGAGGTGTAGAGCGAAAGATGGGTGGCTGGGTAGGGTATTCACTTCAACCCCCGGTGTGTCCGGGAGCTATCCACGGCTCGCAAGCCGGCGCCGGACGCAAACGCCCGGAAGGATTATCTTCCGGCGCGGGCGCGAGAAAAGGGCAGAGGGGTGAAACGTAAGCCTGGTTATGCCCCGGCTGGAGCTGCGGAGCGAAGATTGAAGGACTGTCACTCGATTTTGAAAGACATTCTGGCAGCTCTGGAGCGCCGCAGAGGTTTATTGCGGAAGCTTCATTCGGTTGGAGCGGGCAGGTGCTGTTGCCGGATGTAGGTCAGCAGGTTGCGCGCCGCCATTTCCAAAGCGCGGTACACCAGCTCGAACCCCTCTTCACCACCGGCATAGGGATCGGGCACTTCAGCAATCCCGATGGCCGGTGCAAACTCCATCATCAGGAAGATTTTGTGTTCACAGCCGCGCGGACACAGGGAGCGCAGGTAGGCATGGTTGGTGCGATCCATGGCCACCAGGTAGTCAAACTGGTGAAAATCATCCCGCCAGACTTCCCGCGACCGCAGATCGCTGATGTCAATGCCGCGCTTGAGTACCGTCCGCTGGGCGCGTGGGTCGGGCGGTTCGCCAACCCGCATCGGCGAAATGGCGGCGGAGTCTGTTTCAATCTGGCCGGTGAGCCTGGCTTCAGCCACGAGGTGGCGAAAAATCCCTTCGGCCATCGGGGAGCGACAGATATTGGCTGTGCAGACAAACAAAACGCGAATGGTCATCGTGGTTTCCAAAAAGGTATAGGGAATATCGGAACTTGATATGGAGAGCATCGCAATTGCAAGTGGGGGGACAGTCCATCGGTTGTTGGCTGCGACGCGCCGGTTGCCTGCGCTGTTGCCTTTTCTGCTGGCCATGCTGGCCGAGAGCGCCGCTTTGCCGCCCCAGACCACACCTGCACCGGAAGCCGGCGAGCGGCTGTGGGCCGCTGCCGTACAATCCGGCGTGCCTTTTCCGCTCAGGGCGGTCTCCCTGCGGGTGTACAAGTCATTGCGGCGGCTTGAACTCTGGTCCGGGCAAACCTGTGTCAGGACTTACACGGTTGCCCTTGGTGCTGAACCGGAACAGGGCAAACTCCGCGAAGGCGACCATCGCACGCCGGTCGGTAGGTTTTATGTCTGCACCCGCAATGATCGCAGCCGGTTTCACCTGTTTCTGGGATTGAGCTATCCGAATGAGGAAGACGCCGAACGGGGGCTGCGGGATGGCCTCATCAGCCGTCGCCAGTACCGCGCCATCCGGCAGGCGCAGCGGCAGCAGGTGCGTCCGCCGTGGAACACGCCACTGGGCGGGGAAGTCGGCATTCACGGGGGCGGGACGGGCAGTGACTGGACGTGGGGCTGCGTGGCGTTGAGCAACGACGACATCGAAGAACTGTGGCTGGCCTGCCCGCTCAAAACTCCGGTGACGATCTATCCGTGAGCCATCCGGGTTGACTTTCCGCTCCGTGTCGCCAAGCTTAGCGGCAGCATTGACCGGCAACGCCCAGACTCCATTCGCACGACCCATCGGGAGTTCGTATGTCTCTTGGTTTCCTTCGTTCGCTGGCGCCGGTGTGGCGTCACGGCTGGCGTCAGACCTGCCGGCGCTGGCCGGCGCTGATCGGTTTGTGGTGTGTATTGCTGCTGACCACGGCCTGTCAGAAGCAGGAAGCGATTGTCACCGTGCCGACGGAGACGGAAGCCAACGAAATCATCGCGGTACTCCAGGACCGGGGCATTGAAGCCAAAAAGGAAGCGGCCGGCGGCGAAGACCAGAAGGGGTGGCGCATTCTGGTTGTCGAGGACGCCTTTGCCTCCGGGAAGGCGGCGCTGGCCATCCGCATCCTGCAGGAACTGGGCCTGCCGCGTCCGACCGGGACAGGGCTTGGCGAGGACACCGGCGGGGGGACGTTCGGCGGGTTGTCGCCGACGGCCGAGGAAGCCAAAAAAATCAAGCAGATCAAGACGGAAATCGAGCGCCAGTTGCGCCAGTTGCCGGATGTGGCGCGGGTGAGCGTCAACATCGTGCTGCCGGAAAAAGACATCGCCAGCTTGCAGCCCACTCCCGCCAAGGCCTCGGTGCTGCTGGTGACAACCGCGGCCGAAACCCGTTTCAAGGAAGAGGATGTCCGGCGTCTGGTGACGGGCGGCGTTCCCAATCTGGACGCCAGCAATGTCGTCGTCACGATTTTCCACGAGCCGCCGCGCCAGCTTCAAACCCAACTGTCCGACATCGAGAAGCGCGCCAGGGTCAACAAGCTCATTACGTTCGTCACGGTGTCCGTGGTGTTGATTGCCCTGGGCCTGGGTGGACTGCTGTTGTATGTCAAACGGCGGCAGGCGACGCCGACCGCGGCTGAAGCGCCGGCCCCAGCCGAGGGCAGTGATCGGAAGCAGCTTCAGGCCTGAAGTTTCAGGCCTGAAAGAAGCCGGTTGAGTGTCTAACTGATCCTGCCCGGTACGGGCATCGCTTCCAGCCAGGGCGTAAAATCATCAGGCGGCGGCGCGCAGAAGTGCATCGGGCGTTTTTCGAGCGGATGCCAGAGTTTCACTTCGGCGGCATGCAGCATCTGCCGGGACGCACTGCGGCCGGTTTCAGCCGTCAAGGTTTGGTTGGCCCGCCGGCCATAGACCGTATCGCCCAGGATGGGATAGCCCAGGTGGGCGGCGTGGATGCGTATCTGGTGCGTCCGGCCCGTCAGGGGCTGAAACTGCACCAGCGCCCAATGCGGCCCACACCACAGCACAGTGAAACTGGTCTGCGCCGGTTTGCCGTCCGGCAGTACCCGCCAGCGCGGCCACAGGGATGGCGACCGTCCAATCGGAGCGTCAATCGTTCCAGTCTCGGCATCAGGATGACCAACCACCAGCGCCAGGTAGGTTTTGGCGATGTCGCCGGCCTGAAACAGCGGTGCCAGGGCCCGCGTGCCACGGTCATTTTTGGCCACCAGCACCAGACCTGACGTGTCGCGGTCGAGCCGGTGGAGCAGCATCGGGCGGTTGGTTCCGGCAGCAAATGCCGGATAGGTGAGCAGGCGGTTGAGCAGCGTCCCGGTGCGTTCTTTGGGCGTCGGATGGGACAGCATCCCCGGCGGCTTGGCAACGACGAGCAGCACCTCATCTTCATACACCACCGGCAGGGTGAAGTCGGCGGCTGGCAGGCGGACGTGCGGCGGCGCAACGAGTTGCCAGCGGACGCGGTCGCCGGCGCGCAGTCGCCACCCGGCAGTGCGCGTCCGGGCGTTGACCCAAATCTGCCCTTCGGCGACCGCCCGGCGAATGGCCGTCAGGGGCCATTCACCGAGTTGCACCCGTACGAACTCATCCAGGCGTTGCCAGTGTGCCGTGGGCGGAACGGTCACTTCCGCCTCCAGCCGCAGCTCGCTCATCGCCACCGCCCCACGATGGGAATGTCGCCCGGACTGCCGTAGTTGACCTGAATATGGGCAAAGCCGCCGCTGTTGGCGTTGCGCAGGAAAAAGACGCCCTGGCGGTAAATCCCAATGCTGTCAAAACCTTTGCCTGTCCAGTCGCCAGCTACGGGGATGTCCCCGGCCTGACCATAGAAAAAGTCGCTGTCGGCAAAGCCGGAGGTGTTGCTGTTGCGGATGTAGCAGAAGCCGTTCGAGGGGCGGAAACAGCCGACGGTTGTCGTGCGGTTGCCATCCCAGTCGCCGACAATCGGCAGGTCATTCGGGTTGCCGTAGTTCACCACGATGTCGGGACTCCCGGCGCTGTTGGCATTGCGCAGGAAAAACGTCCCGTTGCGATAGACGCCGATGGTATCCACCCCATCGCCATCCCAGTCGCCGGCCAGGGGAATGTCCCCCGCGCTGCCGTACGCGAACGACAGGTCGGCAAAGCCCGGGGAATTGCTGTTTTTGAGGAAAAAGGTGCCGTTGCGGAAAATGCCGACCGTGTCAATGCCGTCCCCGTTCCAGTCACCGGCAATCGGGCGGTCGCCTGCCTGACCGTAGAAGAAGCTGTTGTCGGCAAAGCCCGGCGTGTTGCTGAAACGCTGATAGACAAAGCCATCCGAAGGACGGAAGCAGCCGACCGTGGAAGGCGGCGGTGGTGGCGCACCACCAGTGACATTGAGTGACATCTGATAGGTGTTGCGCGTGTCGTTGAACAGGAAGACCCGCAGGAAAAACAGGTTGGCCGGACCTGTGTTGGTGAAATCAATGGTTTCGCTGTTGCTGGTCGAGTTGGAGATGGCCACCGGCTGTGGTTCCTGGTTGCGGTAAAGCTGCAAGTCAATATCGCCGAAGTCGTGTGTAAAGTTGACGGTGGCAAGAATGCGTGCGCCGGTTGTGGCCTGAATGGCATACCAGTCTTCGGAAACTTCCTTGACGACGAGGTTATTGGCGTTGACGGGCAGGGTGACGAAGCGCGCCTCGGCCCGGGAGTTGTTTGGCTCAAAGGCATCATCCGAGCCGCCTTCAAGGAAGCTGTTGATGCTGGGGGCAAAGACGGAAAACTTGCCGTAGTTGTCAAACAGTTGGCTGGGTGGCACACCGCAGGCGGCTGGCCCGCAGCTCAGCACGCCGATGAGAAAGCTGCCCTGGCTGGTTGAGTACCAGATGCCGGAGCCGCTCGAACCGGGTTCTGTGACGCCCTGATTCCAGTTGACCCGGTAGCCGCCCTGCAATCCGGTACTGCCGGTGCAGTTGGTGTTTTGTCCGGCGAGTGTGCCCAGCGACCGCCGCAGGAAAGAGAGTTGGGGCTGGGAAATGGGCGTGCCGCCGTCCGGGTGGTGCAGGGCAAACACGTTTGTACCATCCGGGCGTGGATTGGTATCCCATCCGGCGTGGAACAGGTTGCGCGGAATGACGCCGAGAATTTCAAGCAGCGTGTGGTCGCTCGGCGCGTTGGTTTGGAGCAGCGTCGCTCCGGTCGGGGAACGGAAAAAGTTGCTGCTGACGACGCCGCTGTTGCAGGCCGTGGTGCGGTAGAACCAGAATGCCTGCACGCTCTGGGCTTCGGCTGCTGTACTGACACAGTGGTTGGCCGTCAAAAAGAAGGGTGCAAAGTCGCCGCTGCGTGTGGCAAGGACCGTCCCGGTACAGACGGATGTGCCGCCACTGGTCTGAAAGACAATGCGCGCCACGCTGTCTTTTTCCGGTTCAGGTCCGCACATGGCGTCGAGATTGCAGGCCCCGGCTTCGGGCCCGCTGCCCTCCACCTTGCCGGTTGTCTTGACCGTCGGGGGCAGGGGACTGTCCCAGATGTGCGCCACTTCCGTCACCCGGAAAGGCGCTGTCCGCCCGGCCGGCTCAAGCCATTCGACCACGGCAGTCTCGCCGGCCAGGACATCCGTCCAGAACTCGCCGCTGCCGAACGGTCCCTTGCCGGTGTAGGGCCCCGAAACCACATGGTCGGCAGCGCCATACACGTAGAGTTCAGCGCCCGGTGGCAGGTCAACGCCCTCGAAGTGCAGACGCAGGGCTGCGGCACGGGGCGAAGTCAGGGCGGCGGCATAGCCGGTCAGCATGTCGCCGCCGGTTTTGGCCCGCACGTCACCCAACCGGCGTGGCTGCGTCAGCCAGTCCTGTCCCACAGGGCGGTTGGCGCCGATCTGGTTCGGGGCGACGGCCAGCCCCTCGGCGGTGAAGGATGGCAGTTGGTGGGCCAGCGCCGCACAGGTTGCCGGAGAGAGGCGTTCGCCAAGCAGGCGCAGGCTGGGTGGGGCGGCTGGGCGAAGATGGTTTTCCCCCCGGTTGGCGGCAGGAAGCTGGATCGCCAGCGGCGGCGTGACGGCGGCGGACTGGGTGGCCGCCGGCCGGGGCGACCAGCCAAAAAACAGCGCGCCAGCCAGCATACAGATGCCAGGGATGACCCAGCGGAAATGTTGTCGCGGCATGACAAGCTCCTTTCAGGGGCTGCCGTCGGAAGCCGACAGCAGCAAAAGGTGAAGTGGGGCGGAGGTCAAGCGTACCTGTCTGGCCGGCGATGTGATTGGCAAGGTGATGTAGCCACAGTGAGATAGCGGCTTCAGTCGGCCGGGTTGTCCGTCAGGCGGGTGGCAATGGCTTCGGTAAACTCGGTGGTGGTGGCCGTACCGCCCAGATCGGGTGTTTTGATGCCGTCCTCACCCAAAACGGCAAACAGCGCCGCCTCGATGCGGTCAGCCGCCTGGTTTTCCTCGATGTAGCGCAGCATCATGGTGGCGCTCAGGATCATGGCCGTCGGGTTGGCCAGTCCGCGACCAGCAATGTCCGGGGCGCTGCCGTGGACGGCCTCAAAGACCGCCATGCCGTCGCCGATGTTTGCCCCTGGCACAACACCCAATCCGCCGACCAGTCCCGTGGCCAGGTCGGAGAGAATGTCGCCGTAGAGGTTTTCCATCAGCAGAATGTCATAGCGTTCGGGCTGCATGACGAGCTGCATGCACATGTTGTCCACGATTTTTTCTTCGGGCTGCACTTCCGGGTAGTGCTGGACGACCTTGCGGAAGCAGTCCAGAAACAGCCCGTCCGAAAGTTTCATGATGTTGGCCTTGTGGACGACCGTGACTTTCCGGCGGCCGTGCTTGCGGGCGTAATCGCAGGCAAACCGGGCAATGCGGGTCGAGGCGCGCTCGGTGATGACCTTGAGGCTTTCCACAACGCCGGGCACAACGACGTGTTCCAGCCCGGAGTAAAGGTCTTCGGTGTTTTCGCGTACGACGACCAGATCAACGTTCTCATAGCGCGTTCTGACGCCGGGGATGCTTTTGACCGGCCGGACGTTGGCATAGAGGTCGAGCGCCTTTCGCAGCCCGACGTTGACGCTGGTAAAACCGCCGCCGACCGGTGTCGTCACCGGCCCCTTGAGCGCCACCCGTGTGCGGCGAATGGAAGAAAGCAGGGCGTCGGGGAGGGTCGTTCCGTGTTCGGCCAGCGCCTGCGCGCCGGCCGGGAAGCGCTCCCAGGTGATGTCCACGCCGGCCGCGCTCAACACGCGCAGCGTTGCAGCCGTGACCTCCGGGCCGATGCCATCCCCCGGAATAAGCGTAACGAGGTGTTTCATGGGGTTGCCCCTTCGACTGGATTGGCGACAGCGAAGGTAACTTTGTCGTATATCTCCGCCAGCGGCAACTGGCAGCCAATGGAAGCCAGCGTCAGCACGGCCGTCAGGTCATTTGTCTCATGGAGCAGCCAGCGCCCGTCGGCCTGGCGGCTGTGATGTTCGACATGGGGCGTGGTCTGGGCGACGACGA
>Ga0272446_1002472_pt1 | contig 25085 bp, 23 predicted proteins | sample YNPCB0061_FD_194587 | JGI IMG/M metagenome (GOLD analysis project Ga0272446, IMG submission 194587) | Hot spring microbial mat communities from Yellowstone National Park, WY, United States - YNP-CB-006-1 | ecosystem: Environmental > Aquatic > Thermal springs > Hot (42-90C) > Sediment | place...
CCTTGTTGGTGCGTGGGCTTGCGGAGCGGCAGCCCGATCAGGAGGTCGTTCGCCGGGGGCCCAGCCTGCAGTCTGCCTTCGGGCCGGATGGTGTACCGAGCGCGGCGGCGGTGGGCTTTGCGCGTTCCTGCGGCGTCGCGGTGGCGGACCTCGAGCGGCAGGAGACCGGACAGGGGACCTGGCTCGTTTTCCGACGGCTGCAGGCGGGGCACCGCTCGGCCGAGCTGTTGCCGTCGATCGTCGAGACTGCGCTGGCGGGCCTGCCGATCCCGAAACGCATGCGTTGGGGGGCAGGGGAGGATCAGTTCGTCCGGCCCGTGCACTGGGTGTGCCTGGTGTTCGGTGAGGCGGTGGTGCCAGGGCGGGTGCTCGGCGTCGAGACAGGCCGAGCGACCCGGGGTCACAGGTTTCACGCCCCAGGACTGTTGGTCGTCGAGCGTCCGGCCGATTACGCCGAGCTCCTGCGCACCAGGGGTTGGGTCGAGCCCGACTTCGCCGCACGGCGGGAGAGGATTCGCGCCCAGGTCCTGACCTTGGCCGAGAGCGTCGGGTGCCGGCCCCAGATCCAAGACCCGCTGCTCGATGAGGTGACCGCCTTGTGCGAATGGCCGGTGGCGCTGCTCGGGAGCTTCTCCGAGGCGTTTCTGGAGGTGCCCGCGGAGGTCCTCATCGAGACCATGCAGAGCAACCAGAAGTACTTTCCCCTCTTCGACGGGGCGGGCCGATTGTTTCCGGGCTTCATCGCCGTTAGCAACATCGAGAGCGCGGAGCCGGAGCAGGTACGCCGGGGCAACGAGCGGGTCATTCGCCCCCGCTTCTCCGACGCCGCCTTCTTCTGGCAGCAGGACCTCAGGGAGCCCCTGGACGCCCTGCTGCCGAAGCTGGAGCAGGTCATCTTTCAGGAACGCCTGGGGACCCTCGCGGAGAAGTCCCGGCGGGTCGCCTTAGGGGCTGGCGCGATTGCGCGGCAGCTCGGTATGGACGTCGGCCTCGCCGAGCGCTCGGCGCTGCTCGGCAAGTGCGACCTGGTGACCCAGATGATCTTCGAGTTCCCGAGCCTTCAAGGAATCATGGGCCGGTATTATGCGGCGCGGTCCGGAGAGGACCCCTGTGTAGCCGCTGCCATGGAGGAGCAGTACCTGCCGAGATTCGCCGGGGATCGACTTCCCCAGACGGACTGCGGTCGGGTTTTGGCGTTGGCCGATCGGTTGGACACGCTCGTAGGGATCTTTGCGATCGGGCAGAGGCCAAGCGGGGTGAAGGATCCCTATGCCCTGCGGCGGGCGGCGCTGGGCGTGCTGCGGATCCTGATCGAAACGCCCCTGACCCTGGACCTGCGCGCCCTGTTGGCAACGGCGGCAGCCCATCTGGCGGGGAAGGTCGATGCCGCAAGGGCCGCGGACGAGGTCCTCGACTATTCCCTGGAGAGGCTAAAGGGTTATTACCAGGACAGAGGTGTGCCGGCGGATAGCGTCGAAGCCGTCCTGGCGACCGGCGTGACGGTGCCCAGCGACCTGGACAAGCGCGTTCAGGCCGTTGAATCATTTCGGCAGCTCCCGGAGGCGAAGGCGCTGGCTGCGGCGAACAAGCGGATCCGGAATATCCTGAAGAAGAGCGGCCTGAACCTAGGGCCCCTGGAGGTTGCGCCCGAGCTGTTGGTGGAGCCAGCAGAGCAGCGGCTGAGCAGGTGCATCGCCGAGGCCAGATTGACGGTGGCCCCGCTGCTGACCCACCAGGACTATACGGCCGTGCTCAAGGCGCTGGCGGGGCTGCGCCCCGATGTGGATGCCTTCTTCGATGCGGTGATGGTCATGTGCGATGCCCCAGGCCTGCGGCGCAATCGGCTGGTGCTGTTGGCATCGCTCGAAGCTCTGTTTCTGACGGTCGCTGACATCTCGGTCCTGCAATGAGCACGTCCAATCCGTTGCCGCGACCGGACTCCTATCGGGCGATGCGCGACGCTGTCCAGGCCTTCCACGAGAAGCACCGCTTCCGGGAGCTGGGCGGCGAGGAGATGACCTATCGCATCTCCCTTATGGCGGAGGAGCTTGGCGAGATCTCGGCCTGTGTGACCAAGGGGAAACCGAAGGCCGTCTTGGCGGAGGAGGTGGCGGACCTCTTCATCTTGGTTATTGGTACGGCGATTGCCCAGGGGATTGATCTCGACGAGGCCTTCTGGAGCAAGATGGACAAGCTCAACCGACGCCAGGGACGCATGGTGAATGGCCGCATCCGGGTGTCAGAGTTCCGCGGCAGTACTGACTAAAGGCGGGGCAGGCGGTGTCAGGATCTGCCAGGGCGGTCATCGTTCTCGATCGGGACGGCGTCATCAACGAGGATTCGGAGGACTACGTGAAGTCGGTGACCGAGTGGATTCCGCTCACCGGGAGCCTGCGTGCAATGGCGAGGTTATGCCAGGCGGGCTTTCGCCTGGTGGTCGTTACCAACCAATCCGGAATCGGGCGCGGCCTGCTGACGCCGGGTGACCTCAACGCCATGCACCAGCGTTTGCGCGACCGGCTGGCGGAGTTGGGTGGACAGGTCGAAGGGATCTTCTTCTGTCCGCACCGCCCGGATGAGGGCTGCGGGTGCCGAAAGCCAAGACCTGGGCTCTTGTGGGCCATGGCGGAACGGCTTGGCGTGGCACCGTCGGACGTGTTCGTGATCGGGGACTCCCTGCGGGACCTTCAATCGGCATGGGCGGTCGGCGCGGTCGGCGCGTTGGTGCTTACCGGTAAGGGCACCAAGACCCTCGCCGACCACGGGGATCTTCTGAAGGACACCGCCGTGTATCCAGACCTTGCGGCGGCGGCGGACGCCCTCCTGGCGGCGGCGGACAGATCGTCATGGTGACGGTGCGCTCCTTGGCCTACCTGGTGGTGATGTCGCTGTCGGCAGCGCTGTACGCGATCCCTCTGGGACTCCTCGGCTGGGCCATGCCGACCAACTGGGTCAGCGGACTTGGGGCACAATGGGCGCGGCTCAACCTCATCGCGCTGCGGCTCCTGTGTGGTCTGAGCTACCGGGTGCGCGGGCAGGAGAACCTTCCGAGCACCAACACGGTTCTGTTGAGCAAGCACCAGTCGGCCTGGGAGACCATCGCCTTTCTGAGCCTCCTCCCGGCTCCCCAGACCTGGGTCGTGAAAAAGGAGCTCCTTTGGGTTCCCTTTTTCGGATGGGGCATGATCCCGTTCAAGCCGATTGCCATCGACCGCAAGGCCGGCCGCAAGGCCATCCGCCAGGTCCTCGACCAAGGGCTTGCGGCGCTTCGGGCTGGCCGTTGGGTCATCATCTTTCCTGAGGGGACTCGGGTTGCTGCCGGGGAGCGGGGGCACTACGGATTGGGGGGTGCCATGCTGGCAGAAAGGGCAGGCCGGGCGGTCATACCCATCGCTCACAATGCGGGCGTCTTCTGGGCTCGGCGGGACATTCGGAAGTATCCAGGGGTGGTGGACGTCGTCGTCGGTCCCCCCATTGAGACCCAGGGACGTCGCGCGGCGGAGATTGGCCGGGACATCGAGGACTGGATCGAGGCCACGGTGGCCGCCCTGCCGGGGAGACCGTCGGGTCGGTCGCAATGACCCGCGCGAGGATATCGAAACGAATGGCCCGCGGGTCCGTGGCTCGCAGCGGGGCGAGGACGGTACTTCACACGTCGATGTTTTCTGCGGCGAGGGCGTTGCGGTCGATGAACTCCCGGCGCGGTTCGACCTGATCGCCCATCAGGGTCGAGAAGATCTGGTCGGCCAGGATCGCGTCCTCGATGTTCACCTGGAGGAGCCGGCGGGTCTCTGGGTTCATGGTGGTTTCCCAGAGCTGGTCCGGATTCATCTCGCCCAGCCCCTTGTATCGCTGACGGTGATAGCCGCGGCTGGCATCCTCAATGAGCCACTGGAGACCTTCCCCAAAGGCGGTGATCTCCTTGCGCCGCTCGCCGCGGCGGACATAGGCGCCAGTGTCGAGAAGATCCCGCACGCGTTCGGCGAAGGTCGCAATCCGCACGTAATCGCTCGATAGGAAGAAGTCGGGCGGCACCTCCCGTGTCTCGGGGATGCCGTGGAGCAGACGCGTCACCCGCAACACCGCGTGCCCCAGGCCAGCCTCATCCGATAGGCTGAGGCGGTAGCTCAGAGAGGGGCCTGCGGAGCGATTCAGCGCGGACTCCAACTGGCGTAGCCAGTGGCTATAGCGCGCCTCGTCGTCGAAAAAGCCTGGGTCGAAGCGATCCACTCCGATCAGCGCCTCCGTGAAGATCGGATCGAAGCGGGTGGACAAGCGCCGTACCACGTTCTGGAAGGCCTGGTAATCCTGGGCTAGGGATTCGAGTGACTGGTCACTGAGGGGCGGGGCGGCATCGGAGACGTGCAGGGCGGCCCCTTCCAAGGCGGATTGGAGGAGCGCCGCACGCCACTCGGCATCGTCCAGGAGATACATCTCCTGCTTGCCGCGTTTGACCCTGTAGAGTGGCGGCTGGGCAATATACACATGGCCGCGCTCGATCAACTCGGGCATCTGCCGATAGAAAAAGGTGAGCATGAGCGTCCGGATATGGGCACCGTCAACGTCGGCATCGGTCATGATGATGATGCGATGATAGCGGAGCTTGTCGGGGTCGTACTCTTCCCGTCCGATGCCGCAACCCAGGGCGGTGATGAGGGTGCCCACCTCGGCGGAGGAGATCATCTTGTCGAATCGGGCCTTCTCCACATTGAGGATCTTTCCCTTGAGGGGCAAGATGGCCTGAAAGCTGCGGTCCCGCCCCTGTTTCGCTGATCCGCCGGCTGAATCGCCCTCGACCAGGTAGAGCTCAGACTTTGCCGGATCCTTTTCCTGGCAGTCGGCGAGCTTGCCCGGAAGGCCCGCGATGTCCAGGACCCCTTTGCGCCGGGTGAGCTCGCGGGCACGGCGCGCGGCCTCGCGGGCGCGGGCGGCCTCAAGCATCTTGTTGGCGATGACCTTGGCCTCGGCCGGGTGCTCCTCTAGGAAGTCGTTGAAAAACTCCACCAGGGCGGCCTCTACGACCGGCTTCACCTCGGAGGACACGAGCTTCTCTTTGGTCTGGGAGGAGAACTTCGGGTCGGGTACCTTCACGGAGACGACGGCCACCAAGCCTTCGCGTGCATCGTCGCCGACCGGCCTGGTCTTTTGGGATTTGTCGAGGCCCTCGCGTTCGATGTACTGGTTTAGGGTCCTCGTTAGGCCGGCACGAAAGCCCGCGAGATGGGTGCCCCCATCCTTTTGCGGGATGTTGTTCGTGTAGCAAAAGATGGTTTCTTGGTAAGACTCGTTCCATTGCAACGCCAGCTCGACCACCATTCCGGACCGCTCAGTCAGGAAATAGCAGATCGTGGGGTGAAGCGGTGTCTTGTTCTTATTCAAGAGCTCCACGAAGGCGCGAATGCCCCCCTTGTACTCGAAGCAGTCCGCTCGTCCCGTCGCATCTTCGGATAAGCGGATGCGTACGCCGGAGTTCAGGAATGATAGCTCCCGAAGCCGCTTCGCAAGGATGTCATAGTGGAACTCGATGTGTGTAAAAACCGATGGCGAGGGCCAGAAGCGAATGCTTGTGCCCCTCGCCGAGGTCTCGCCAATGCGTTTCAGTGGGTACAAAGGCTCGCCGTCCGCGTACTCTTGACGATACTCATAGCCATCACGACGGATCCGGAGGTCCAATCGCTGCGACAGGGCGTTCACCACGGATACGCCGACGCCGTGCAGGCCTCCGGACACCTTGTAAGAGTTCGCATCGAACTTTCCGCCCGCGTGGAGCACGGTCATGATCACTTCAGCCGCGGATCTTTGCTCCTCCGCGTGGATGTCCACCGGGATGCCGCGGCCGTCGTCTCGGACGGTGACGGATTGGTCTTCGTGGATGGTCACCTCCACGTCTGTGCAGTATCCGGCCAGTGCCTCGTCGATTGAGTTGTCGACGACCTCGAAGACCATGTGGTGGAGGCCGGTCCCATCGTCCGTGTCGCCGATGTACATGCCAGGGCGCTTGCGGACGGCATCGAGCCCCCGCAGGACCTTTATGCTTGTGGAGTCGTAAGACATAGCGTATTCCAGGGACAGGCCTATCGGGCCTGAACCGTGCGGGGATCGAACGAAACAAAGAATTTGGACGGTGCGCCGCTCACGCAGTCCAACCATGGGCGAGCGCGATAGTCCACTGGCATGAGTGGCGCCGCCCGGCTCCCGAGTGCCGCGCTCCATTCGGTGCGGCCGCTGCGCCGAGGCCCATTATACACGCTTGGGCCGGACGCTGGACGGCTGGCCCGGTGGGGGTCCGCTCTTCTCTCGGGCTTATGGTGTGTGCGGCTAGGCCCTAGAGGCAACTTGCGTCGGGCGTTTCACGTGGAACACTCGACAATCGATCTTCGGGCTCGATCGGGGCGCCCTGGGGGGCGCCGGCGCGCCTGGTGCTGTCGTCCACGACCGTTGATGTTCGGGTTTTCTTGCGTCAGCCGGGCAAAGAGTCCGGATACCGAAGATGTCCCGGACCGAGTCCCTAGGTCTCTGTTCGTGGACGACGTCGGCCCCCATCGCCTGTCTGGATGAAGGACAGGCATCACGGGTGGCGGGGCATTAGTCGCGCGGCGGTCGTGGCGGGATACAGGCGAGTCGACCTTGGTACAGGCCGCAGCGGCCATTGATGCTTCCCTTGGTGGTCTGCACAACGCACTCGCCACCGTCAACGCCCCAGGCGCACGCCTGGTAGGCCTCGGGAGGCGGCTTTGGGCCGGTCGCGAGCGAAGGAGGGGCGTCGTTTGCCGATCGATCACCCGTGGTGGGATGGCCAAACGCGCCCGACGCATCCCCCGAACTGGGGCCCGCGGGTGCCGTGGCCCTGCGGGAGGCGTTGGCGTCGCCAAGTTCTTCCGGAGGTGGGCCAGGCGGCGCCCGGTCTGGGACGCACACGAGGTCCCCGCCCTTTGTCTCACAGCGCCCAATAATCGTCTGCTCACGATGCCGAAAGTAGCACGGAGCCCCTGGCGTCTTTACCGCACAGGCCGAGAGCGCCTCTGGCGGTGGGCCGCCGGGCGGGCCACCCTCCTGGGCCTGGCCCGCCCCCATGGCCAACGCGAACAGGACAACGGCTTGCCCGATCAGCCACAACCGAACCCAATCATCCTTGGCCCTACGTCTTTTCACAGGCATCATGAACGACTCCCGGATCCTTTGCGAATCTCCACCACCCTTCACGCCATCACCCGCCACGACCTGCCGCCGCAGGCAGGCGCCATCGCCCAACGGTCGGGGGGTGGCAGACAACATCTGCCTGCCCATACCCTGTGCCCGAATGGTAATCCGAGGCTGCCAGGGACTCAACAAGGGTCACGCATAGGAACGCGCGATCCTCTGAGGCCCCACTGCCATCGCGGTCGATCACTGGTGCAGGGGGACATCGCCCACGTGCGGGGGGATAGATCAGCATGGGGGTCACTTCCTCTATACTGTTGCCTCGGCTGTTCGCATTTCACTAGGGAAGCGCTGATGTAGTGCGCTTCCCCTGCGGGCCAGGGATGGCCCGCCCGTTTCGAGGGCCTTAACCCCTGAAACGGGAGCGTCCCACGACTCGCGCGTCGCGGGACGCGAGCTGAATCAAATGCCGCGAGGGCATTTGATCAACATCTCCCTCGGCCACTTCCAGCACAGAGGTCCGCATGCCCCAGTACCGCTCTCGCACAACCACTCACGGCCGAAATATGGCCGGCGCCCGGGCCCTATGGCGGGCCACCGGCATGAAGGACGGTGACTTCGACAAGCCCATCGTGGCGGTGGCCAACTCCTTTACCCAATTCGTCCCAGGACATGTCCACCTCAAAGACCTTGGCCAGCTCGTCGCTCGGGAGATTGAGGCTGCGGGCGGTGTCGCGAAGGAGTTCAATACCATTGCGGTGGACGATGGAATCGCTATGGGGCACGGCGGCATGCTGTATTCGTTGCCGTCTCGCGACATCATTGCCGACTCCGTGGAATACATGGTGAATGCCCATTGCGCTGACGCCTTGGTGTGCATCTCCAACTGCGACAAGATCACCCCCGGGATGCTGATGGCAGCCTTGCGGTTGAATGTGCCTACGGTGTTCGTCTCCGGTGGACCCATGGAGGCCGGCAAGGTCCGCCTCTCAGAGCGGGGCGAGCTGAAGGTGGATCTGATCGACGCGATGATTGCTGCGGCCAATCCCACCGAATCCGACTCGGACGTCGCCGCCATCGAGCGCTCGGCATGTCCGACCTGCGGCTCCTGTTCTGGGATGTTCACCGCCAATTCGATGAACTGTCTGACTGAAGCCCTGGGCCTTAGCTTGCCCGGGAACGGCTCTCTATTGGCGACCCACGCCGCTCGCAAGGACCTGTTCCTTGAGGCAGGGCGGCTCGTCGTGTCCCTCGCGAAACGCTGGTATGAGGGTGACGACGCGTCTGTGCTGCCGCGCTCCATCGCGACCTTTGAGGCCTTCGAGAACGCCATGAGCCTGGATATCGCCATGGGGGGATCCACCAACACGGTGCTCCACCTATTGGCCGCGGCCCACGAGGCAGGGGTTCCTTTCGGCATGGCCGATATCGATCGTCTGAGCCGGCGCGTCCCTAATCTGTGCAAAGTTGCGCCGTCATCTCAAAAATACCATTTGGAGGATGTACACCGGGCCGGCGGGGTGATCGGCATCCTGGGCGAGCTGGAGCGTGCAGGACTCTTACACACCGCCGTCGCAACGGTGTACAGCCGGACGCTTGGCGAAGCGCTCGAGCGTTGGGACATCCGGCGTAGCGAGTTACCCGAGGCGCATGCCCGGTTCCTGGCCGCTCCCGGGGGCGTGCCAACCCAGGTCGCCTTCAGCCAGGATCGTCGGTGGGAAAGCCTCGATTTGGACCGCTCGGAAGGCTGCATCCGGGATCTCGAACACGCCTATAGCCCGGACGGCGGGCTCGCGGTGCTGTTCGGCAACCTTGCCGAGCATGGCTGCATCGTCAAGACGGCGGGGGTCGACCCCAGCCTCCTGACCTTCACGGGGCCTGCACGCATCTTCGAAAGCCAAGACGACGCCGTGGAAGCCATCCTCGCGGACCGCATCCAACCAGGGGATCTGGTCTTGATCCGATACGAGGGCCCCAAAGGCGGACCTGGGATGCAGGAGATGCTCTACCCCACCAGCTACCTGAAATCGAAGGGGCTGGGCAAGGCGTGCGCGCTGGTTACGGACGGGCGCTTTTCGGGCGGGACCTCAGGTCTGTCCATCGGGCATATCTCCCCCGAGGCCGCAGAGGGCGGTGTCATCGCGCTCGTCGAAGAGGGGGACCAGATCCGCATCGACATCCCCATGCGCCGGATCGAGCTGCTGGTGCCGGAGGACCGGCTTGCGGAGCGCCGCCGGGCCATGCTTGCGCGTGGCCCGGCTGCTTGGAAGCCGGTGGATCGCCAGCGCGCCGTATCCGAGGCCCTGCGCGCCTATGCGGCGCTGACGACCAGTGCCGCCCGCGGTGCGGTCCGCGATCTATCCCAGCTCGGGTGACGACCTTGGCTCTTAGAGACTGCCCCAGGAGCTCTTGCGCCGCGGTATGCGGACGTTTGGAAGGAGGAAGCCAACGAGAACGCTGGCCCCCACCACGCCAGCGCCGATGAGAAACCAGCGCTGATTGTTCTGCAGATTGAGGTCGCGATTCGCCTGCTCAAGGTCGGCCGTCTGGCGAGTCAGCTCTGCGACGCGGTTGCGCAGGTCCGCCCGATCTTGGGTGATCTCGACGATGTTGGCCGACGCGTTGCGGAGGGTGGCCAACTCCTGTTGAAGTTGATCCTTCTCCCGTATCAGCCGCTCATGGTCCTGTTTTAGTCGCCCGTGCTCCGTCTGTAGGGAGCTCAGCTTGGCGGCTAGGGCGTCGGGCGCCTGTTGCAGCTCGGCAAGCCGCGCGGACAAGACGGGCAGTTGCTCTCTCGCCGGCGGCTCGGCCTGGAGCTCGGATGTCGCGATGAAGCCGACGATGCCGTCCGCGGTGCGGACTTGGGAAAAGCCGGTCTCTGAGCTGTCACGGATGACCTGCAGGGCAGCCCCGCTGGGCAGGCTTCTAGCGACCTTGAACTTGGTCCCCTCCCCCTTGCGCAGGGGGACGTTGCACTGGTCCGTGACATACCGGGTCTCCCCCTGCGCTGGAGCCGCCTCTGTAAGGGACCAGGAGAGCAGGCAGACGAGCAGCACGCCAAGCGGTCTCACATCGCACCTCGGATGCTATTGGGCGGGCTGAGTGCCACGCGGATCATTCCGCCGACCGTTTGCCGAATCCGGCTGTGGGGTCGCCTCAGGCCGACGAGTCATGTCGAAGCAGCAGGAGCTCCAACAGCGCCTTTTGCACATGGAGCCGGTTCTCGGCCTCATCCCAGACGATGGATTGAGGGCCGTCAATCACGGTGGCGCTAACCTCTTCCCCGCGATGGGCGGGCAGGCAGTGCATGAATACGGCATCTGCGGCGGCTACGGCCATGATCGCGTCGTTGACCTGAAACCCCGCGAATGCGGCCTGCCGTTCCCGCTGCTCTTGCTCCTGGCCCATGCTGGCCCAGACGTCGGTCGCGACCAGGTCTGCCCCTGCGGCCGCCTGCAGCGGGTCACGCAGGATTTGGCAGCGGTCTCCCGCGGCGGCCAGGATCGCCGCATTCGGCTCGAAGCCTGGCGGGCAGGCAATCCGAAGCTGGAAATCGAAGACCCGCGCCGCATTGATGTACGAGTTGCAGACATTGTTGCCGTCTCCGATCCAGGCGACCCGCCGACCTTGAATGTCTCCCCGGTGCTCCAAATAGGTCTGCATGTCCGCCAACAACTGGCAGGGGTGGGCAAGGTCCGATAGACCGTTGATCACGGGAACCCGGGAATAGGCCGCGAAGCGCTCCAAGGTCTTGTGCTCGAAGGTGCGGATCATCACGGCGTCCACCATACGCGACAGGACTCGCGCATTGTCCTCGATGGACTCGCCCCTCCCCAGTTGGGTGTCGCGCGGGGAAAGAAACATGGCGTGGCCGCCGAACTGCACCATCCCGGTCTCGAACGACACTCGAGTGCGCGTTGACGCCTTCTCGAAGATCATCGCAAGGGTGCGGCCGCGCAGGGGACGGTAGTCGACCCCTGCGCGCAGCATGGACTTGAGCTCGACGGCGCGCCTGAGGAGCGATCGGGCCTCGCCGGGGCTGAGATCCAGGAGGGTCAGTAGGTGACGGGGTGAGGTTCCGTGTTGATCCATGGTGTTTAGGCCGCCTCAGCCAGTTTGGCCAAGAAAGTCGCAGACCAGGGCCGTGACGCCGTCGAGCAAGAGCTGCGCCTGGGTCTGCTCTAGGACGAGCGGCGGTAGTAGCCGGATGACACGTTCCGCCGTGACGTTGATCAGCAATCCCTTGTCCAATGCCCGCTGCACGAGATCGCCGCAAGGACGGTCCAATTCGATGCCGAGCATCAGACCCCGGCCCCTGACCTCGACGACACCGGCCGTTTCCCGGAGGCCACTGCGGAACCCCTCCATCAGATACTCGCCCATGCTGGCCGCGCGGTCGGCGAGCCCCTCACGCTCAAGGGTCTCGATCACAGTCCTAGCGACTCGGCAGGCCAGCGGGTTCCCTCCAAACGTCGATCCGTGGTTGCCTGGAGCGAAGACCTGGGCCGCCGCCCCCCGTGCCAAGCAGGCGCCGATTGGCATGCCGTTTCCGAGCCCCTTGGCCAGCGTCATGACGTCTGGCTGTATCCCCGTGTACTGATGAGCGAACGGCCGACCCGTGCGTGCCATGCCGGTCTGGATCTCGTCGAGCATGAGGAGCCAGCCGTGCCTGTCACACAGCTCACGCAGACGCGGCAGGTAGTCGCTGCTCGGGAGGTTGATCCCTCCCTCGCCCTGGATCGGCTCCACGAGAATCGCCGCGATGTTGTGCCGGTTGGCGGCAGCGGTCTCGACGGCGGCGATGTCGTTGAAGGGAACCCGAACGAAGCCCTGCACCAGGGGCTCGAACCCCGCCTGCACCTTGCGGTTGCCGGTGGCGCTGAGGGTCGCAAGGGTGCGGCCGTGAAAGCTCCCATCCATCACCAGGATGGCAGGCTCCTTGACGCCCTTGCGGTGAGCGTACAAACGGGCCAGTTTGATGGCCGCCTCATTGGCTTCTGCGCCGGAGTTGGAGAAGAAGACCCGCTCCATGCCTGCGTACTCAGTGAGCCTCTCGCCGAGCGCCTCCTGCTCAACGATCTGGTAAAGGTTCGAGGTGTGGATCAGCAGGCCGGCCTGCTCACACAGGGCCTCCCTGACGGCCGGGTGGGCGTGGCCGAGCCCACACACCGCGATGCCGGACAGCGCATCCAGGTAGCGGCGACCGTTTGTGTCCCAGAGCCATGCGCCCTCTCCGCGCACGAAGGTGACGGGCAGGCGTTTGTAAGTTGCCATCAATGGGTCGTGCATGGCCGCAAGTCCTAACAGCAAAATGACAAGAGGCGGTTCCGCAGCGCCGGGAGACCGCCTCTTTTCTTCAAACAATGAAGACGTTGGAGTCTAAACGCTGAACCGCTTGGGTGGCAAGCCGAACCCGTTTGGCGCCGCAACAGACCGCTGCCCCCCGCAAGGCCCCCCTGGCTAGACGGGGGCCTCACCGCGGTCCCGGCTGGCCTCCTGCGGCCTCCACGAGCAGCACCGTACCTTCTACGCCGACGACCCGCACAGGTGTTGCCGCGGGGGCATCGCGCCCCTTGACCTTCCAGGTGCTGTCGTCCACCCGGATCTTGCCCACGCCGTTACGGATGGGCGCATCGAGGGTGAAGATCCGCCCAATGTATTGGTGCCCACGGCGGTTGAGCATTGGCTCGTCACTCTGGATCGGGTGACGGCGCAGGTAGATCCGTCCGACCAGGACGCTGGCGACGCTCACAGCGGCGAAGGTTGCCAACTGTCCCGGCCAGGGAACGGCGGGAAGAAGGGCAAGGAGGAGCCCGACGGCGGCGGCGGCGATGCCCATGGGCAGGAACAGGAGCGCCGGGGTGACGAGCTCCAGGGCGGCGAGTACCAGGCCGAGCAGCAACCAGTGCCAAGGCCCGACAGTAACGAACCAGTCAGGCATTTAACCTCTGTCTCCATCGGTATCGGCCACGGCGACCTGAAGCCGCCGTCCGGTCTCTTTGACAAGCTCGCCGATGCCCGCCAAGGACCCGATGATACCGGACGCCTCCAAGGGCATCAGGATCACCTTCTGGTTGGGGGCGGATCCGATGGTCTGCAGGGCCTCGGTGTATTTCTGGGCGACGAAATAATTGATTGCGTTCACGTCGCCCTTCGCGATCGCCTGGGAGACCATCATGGTGGCCCTGGCCTCTGCCTCTGCGAGCCGCTCCCGCGCCTCTGCCTCGCGGAAGGCGGCCTCGCGCTGTCCCTCGGCCTGCAGGATAGCCGCTTGCTTCTCGCCTTCGGCCTTGAGGATGGCGGCTTGTCGCAGGCCCTCGGCCTCGAGGATCTGCGCCCGCTTCTCGCGCTCCGCCTTCATCTGGCGGGCCATGGCGTCTACCAGATCGCGGGGCGGGGAGATGTCCTTGATCTCGATGCGGGTCACCTTGACCCCCCAGGGCGTGGTGGCGTCGTCCACGACATTCAACAACTGCGCATTGATCTTGTCGCGCTGGGAGAGAAGCTCGTCCAGGTCCATGGAGCCCATGACCGTGCGCAGGTTGGTCATGGTCAGGTTGAGGATGGCGTACTCCAGGCCGCTCACCTCATAGGCTGCCTTGGCAGCATCCAGGATCTGGTAGAAGACCACCCCGTCGGCCTTCACCATGGCATTGTCCCGCGTGATCACCTCCTGGGAGGGTACGTCCAGGACCTGCTCCATCATGCTGAGCTTGGAGCCGATGCGGTCGAAGAAGGGCACGATGAGGTGGAGGCCAGGATCGAGCGTCCTGGTGTAGCGCCCGAAGCGCTCGACCGTATACTCCCGGCCCTGGGGGACCGTTTGGATCATGAAGCCGACGATGATGAAGGCGAGGACGGCAAGACCAATGAAGAAGGCTTCCATGTGGGGCTCCCATGAGATTGGCCAGGCGAAGTATATCCGGCGCCGGGGCCCGCTTTGGCCGAGATTTGTCCCGCTGCGCCAAATACGCTCGGCACCGACGGCTGAGTCCACCCCCTGTGGTGCGTTATAGTCTTGCGGCCATGATCGAGGTTGCGCCCAAGCCCCCCAAGTCCCTCCTGAGGCAGGTCGGACGCGCCATCGCCGATTTTCGCATGATTCGCGACGGCGACCGGATCCTGCTGGGTGTGTCGGGCGGGAAGGATTCGCTGTCCCTACTGCACATCCTGCGCCACCTGGGGACCTACGCGCCCGTCCAGTTCGACCTCGCCGTGCTGACGGTCGATCCCCAGGTCCCCGGCTTCGACCCAGAGCATCTCAAGACCTATTTCACGGAGCTGGGGGTGCCCTGGTTCTACGAGCGCCAGCCAATCCTCGAGCAGGCCAAGGGCCACATGGATGGCGACTCCTTCTGCGCCTATTGCGCGCGCATGAAGCGCGGCATCATGTACCGCATCTGCCGGGCCGAGGGCTATGGCGTGCTGGCCCTGGCCCAACACCTCGATGACCTTGCCGAGAGCCTGCTCCTGTCCCTCTTTCATGGCGGCCAGTTGCGGACCATGAAGGCCCACTACGTCAATCAGGAGGGCGATGTCCGCATCATCCGTCCCCTCGCCTACTGCCGTGAGCGCCAGACCGCCGCCTTCGCCGCCGCAGCGGGCCTCCCCGTGGTCCCCGATAGCTGCCCGGCCTGCTTCTCTGCCCCCACCCGGCGTGAGCATGTCAAGGCCCTCCTGACCCGGGAGGAGGCCCTGCATCCCCATCTCTTCGCCAACATCCTCCACGCCATCCAGCCCCTGCTGACCGAGGGCCCTCTGCCCTGAGAGAGGTGTGGGGCCGTGAGACGCCGACAAGGCCCCTTCCATCCTGTGGCAACGGCCCCACCGTAAGGCCAGAGACGGCCGTGATGCCGCGCCGGCGGTCGCTCCGATCCCTCGCACACATGCGGCAATCGATCACCATCTGGAGGAAACGATCATGAGTCAGATCCTGTCCGAGGTCCTGGCCGCCAATGCGCGTTATGCAGACAGCTTCGACAAGGGAGACCTGCCCATGCCGCCCGGGCGGCACTTTGCCATCCTGACGTGCATGGATGCCCGGCTCGATCCGGCGAAGTACGCCGGCCTCGCCGAGGGCGATGCCCACGTCATCCGCAATGCCGGCGGTCGGGCCAGCGACGATGCCATCCGCTCGCTGGTCATCTCCTACAAGCTCCTCGGCACGCGTGAATGGTTTGTCGTCCATCACACCGACTGCGGCATGGAGACCTTCACCGACGAGGTGATGCGCCGTCTGCTGGCCAGCAGTCTGAAGACCGCCCGGGTGGACGCCAGTGGCTGGCATGATTCGGGGGATGGCCCTGGCTCCGCGGAGGGCAACTACATCGACTGGCTGACCATCTCTGACAACGCCAAGAGTGTGGTCGAGGACGTCACCCGCATCCGCCGCCACCCCTTGGTCCCGCGAGAGATCCCGATCTATGGCTACATCTACGACGTGAGGACGGGGAAGCTGGTGGAGGTCCCGGAGGCGACGGCGGCCGGGCGGGCCGGTGAGGGCCGAGCTGCCTAGCGTTGACCGATTGTGCGGCTGCCGTGGCCCTTGCGATTGGGGCTGCGGCAGCGTCCCGTTGGTGGTCGATCGGTCACTGCCTTATCATCCCGGTCGATATCCACCAGCCGGAGCGCCCATGACCTTTCGCCGTCCCTACCGTCCCCAGAGCCTGGCCTTCGCCGTCTGCGCCGTCCTACTCTGGACCACTGGCTGCGCCACATTTCGCGAGGACCGCAAGCAGGAGGGTCTGGAGGCGGCAACCAATGCCTATGCGGCGGCGCTGCGTTGGGGTTATTACGAGACGGCCGTCGGCTACCTGCATCCGGACAAGCGCAAGGTCGTGGAGGTCCCCAAGATGCTGAACGATATCCGCGTGACCCGATACGACGTGGTGCAGCCGCCCATCCCGACCGGCGAGACCGAACGAGTACAAGTGGTGCAGATCGACTATGTGCATCAAGATGTCCAGTCCGTGCGCACCCTGACCGATCGTCAGACCTGGCGGTATGAGCCGCAAGCCAAGAGCTGGTGGCTGTACTCGGGCCTCCCGGCCTTCAAGTAGGGCTGCCGCGGCCCTTGGGCGGGCGACCGATTCGCGGCGTGACTGTCGCATTGCGGCGCCAACCCTCCCGCCGGGTGCTATGCTCCCGACTGGATGAGCGCGCGGAGAGACGCCGTGACCCCAAATGAGATCGCCTGTGTCAAGGCCGGCTGGGCCAAGCTGATCCCCATCGCCGAACAGGCCGCATCCCTGTTCTACTCGCGGCTGTTCGCGACCCACCCGGAGCTGCGGCTGCTCTTCAAGGGTGACATGGACGAGCAAGGCCGCCGGATCATGGGCATGATCCACAGCACGGTCATGGCCTTGGACGATCCGGCTGCGATGGCGCCAAGGTTGCGGGCATCCGGCGCCCGTCATGCCTCCTATGGGGTCAAGCGCGAGGACTATGACAAGATGGGCGACGCCTTGCTCTGGACCTTGGAGCAACTGCTGGGGCAGGACTTCACCCCAGAGAGCCGCGCCGCGTGGGTTTCCGTCTACCAAGACTTGGCCCGCACCATGCGCGAGGGGGCTGAGCGGCCAGGCTAGCCCGGCCGCTGGGAGCGCTCTGCCAGGGCGCGGATCAGGGCGGCCTCGACACGGACGGGGTCGACCGGGAAGGGGATGGTCTCGAACAGCGGGAAGCGGGCCTCCAAGGCCATGAGCTTGTCGCGGTGCTCCGCCTGATAGAAGCAGATGACCTTGACCTCCGGGTGGCGCTGCAGCCTCGCCATCAGGGTCTCGAGGTTACTGCTGCGGTCGCGGAAGTCGGACTGGAAGTTGTACTCCGCGACGATCAGGTCCGGAACGCCGGCCTTGAGGGCTGCCTGGGCCTTGCGCTGGGAGGGGACGACCTCGGCGGCGAACCCCAGGCGCTGGTACAGTGGCATCAGGTTCGGGTAGCCGCCCAGCTCGACAATCGCTAGCAGGCGCGGGGGGTTATGCACTCGCGTTGAGCCCGCCGCCTCAGGCAAACACCACCCAGGTGGTGGCGATGTATTTCACACCCGCCTCGAGCTTCGCCGCCCTGTGCTCGTGGGTCCAGAAGGGCGGAAAGAGCACCAGCTTGCCCTGCTCCGGCCGGACGCTGACACCCTGGTAGAGGAATTGGGTCTCCCCGCCCGGGCCCGCAACGTCATTCAAGTACCACAAGGCCACCAACTGGCGCTGGCTGAACTCGTGGCTGCCGCCGTCGATATGCCAGTGATAGAACTCACCGGGCAGGTAGCGCTGGATCTGGTACCCCATGTCTTTGAAGGGTCCCTTGAAGTAGGGAAAGGTCTCACGGAATTCACGGAGCGCGGCGGCGAGGGAGCGAAAGAACATCTCGTCCGCATCCTTCCAGTCCGGCTTGTTGCTGACCACCAGATCGGTCGTCTGTTTAATACTGCGGTCCTTGGCCTGGATCTGGCCGATGCGCCCCTCGTACTGCTGCTCGGGGTGGGCCTCGAAACGTGCGATGACCTCATCGCAGAAGGCGGGCGGCAGGGCGAGCGCTCGCTCGAAGATGAAGGTGCCTGCGGCGACCTCGCGGATGCTGGCCAGCGGCGGGACGCGGCGGCTGAGGGGGGTTGTGGACATGAGGTGCTGGTCCTGCTCCGGGGGTTGGCGCAATTGTCCCGACCTGAGCCTCAACGGGTCAAATGCGCTGTTGCATTCTGTCAACCGATGCGCCCGCGGCCCAGCGGACTCAGGTCCTGGGCTCAGATTGTGCTGTCCTCGACCAGTTCCCGGATCGGATCGCTGGCGGCGGGACCCAACTCGGCGTGCCGCTCGAGCATGGCCCTGGCCAGGGCGTCCCAGTGCTCGCGGCCTCGGGCTGCGACCTCCGCAATCGGCGCGGTCCCGCCCCCGGAGCGCCACTGATCGTAGGCGGTCTCCAGGGCTGGGAAGATGGCCCGGCGCATGTGGCTGAGATTGCCCACATAGAAGTGCAAGGACGGTGCATCGCCCGCTTCCGCCAAGGCCGGCAGTGTGACCAGGCAGTCGGCTAGGTGATCGCGCACCGCCCGCGCCATAATCTCGGCCGGGGTCTGGACCAGATCCAGGAGCATCTGGTTCCATGCCTCGCCAAAGCGGCAGCCGACCTCGTACTCGCCCTGCTCGTGCCACAGCACGGACTGGATCTCCCGCTCCGTCATGGCAGTCAGCGAGGCGTCCAGCGCACGATCGAAGTCGTAGCAGGAGAAGGCGCGCCCTAGGGCATTGTCTGGGCGGTTCCAGCGCCAACTCTCCAGCTTCTCCCAAAGGAGGCGGCGCAGCGACTCACGGCGCAGGAAGATGGCATCCCCGCAGGTCATCGCTGGCGGCGCGGCGAGGTCACGGGCGTATTCGTTGCCGACCACATAGACCGCACAGTCCCCGTTGCGCTGCTGCCGCTCCAGGTCGCCAAGGACGAAGTGAGGCTTGGCGTGCTGGCCTAGACCGCCGCTGTACACCAGCCCCTCCGGGCCAAGGCGGGCATTGATGGCCGTCGTCTCGAAGGGATCGAACGCCTCCCCGGCGACGATGATTGGCGCCAGCTCCTGGGCCTCAAGCTCCTCCCAGAGGGCTTCGCGCCGCTCCAGCCAGCCCCCCACCTGATCCTTCTTCAGGGCGACTCCGTAGGGTAGGCGCCTCTCCCACCGGTAGTACTCGCGCATCTTCATCAGATAGACGCACAGCGAGTAGTCGGTTCCGTGGCGGGCATCGGAGATGTCGCAGTTGTGCTGGACGGCGCGGGCGAGATCGGCGATCTGCGGCTCGGTCATGGCTGCACCTCGCAAGGCGTGCGGGGAAGATGTTTGTCTGGAGCGGCTGCGGCTGGAGAAGGTGCACGGGGGCCAGGGGCTCCTCAGGTGCCTCCCAGGGCCGTCCAGTGTCCATGTCGGCAAATATGCCGCCGCTTTGCCTTGGCACAAGCGGGGAGAGCCGGAAATCCTCCGCGGGGGACCCATATAGGTCACCAGGTGAGGCTCAGCGCGATGCGCCGGGTCCCGAGTCGAAAATGGTCTGATCTGGAGAGAGGCGGCAGTGGCCATCAGAATCAAGAGTCATTGGAACAACGACGCCCAAGAGCGCAGTCTGCCGGAGATCGGCGGGGCCCTGGCCTACATCGCCTGGCGTATCGCCGTTGATAAGGCCATCAATCTGCACTGCGAGCGCTTCGTCTACCGCGACGACGCCCAGCGCCTGGGTGTGATCCAGGAATACCTGATCTTCTTGATCCAGATCGCCGACCGCAAGGCCCACGAGACCCTCGACGACGCGGATCGCCGCACCCTGGTCACCAGCCTGGCGGCCAAGGTGATCGAGCACGTGCAGGACAATGCACAGGATCTTCTCGGTCCGGGCGACTATGGACGTCCCTTCATCGAGCGGTTGAACCTCCGCTCCGATGAATTTGCGGCATTTCAGATCGACGAGCAGGGGCCGAGCTATGCGTTCCTACGGCACCTGGGCTTTGAGATCCAGACGCTGATGGGCGACGGGCAGGACAACCGCTGGGTCATCGACCAGGTCATGGACAAGGATGGGTGGGACGCCTACAAGCAGTTCGCCCGGGCGTTCGACAATCTGTTCGAGTAGCCGCACAGGACCGGCCCGGCGGGCTCGGCAGGGGCTTTGTCAGCGGTGGTGCCACGCGGCCCCACGAGCGCAGGGCCGCAGTGACGACCCCGGGCGGCGGGAAAGCCCACCGCCCGGAGGTGCTACAGAAGATCAGTAGCGGGATGGGCGGCGGGCCGGCGGACGGTCACTGCGCGGCTTGGCCTGATTGACCTTCAAGTTTCGCCCCTTCAGCGGGGTCTCGTTGAGGCCCTTGATCGCGGCATCGGCCTCGGAGTTATTCGGCATCTCGACGAAGCCGAAGCCCTTGGACTCGCCCGAGAACTTGTCGGTGATCAGGTTGACGCTAGAGATCTCGCCGTACGTGGCGAAAGCGCCTCGCAGCTCGTCCTCGGTGACGCCGTATGCCAGGTTGCCTACATAGATATTCATTAGTGAGAGATTTCCAATGGGTGCATTGTTGAGATGAAAGACCGTCGTCCAAGCAATGCACAACTCGAACGCAGGCCGGTGGCCCCGAGGGGCCGGAAGTCTGCCAGCTCCTTGGCAGGATTGAGGGTCGCTCCCTGAAATGGCTGGGCGACCGGGCGGGAGCTCAAGGTCCCCGATTCCCGCTGCGCTGTCCCTGATAGGCACCTGGCCCGCCGCGGTCGGACCGGCGCTGGGAGGGCGGTGCTGCTCGGTGCTGCGGCTGTGCGGCGGCGGTGCTGCCGTGGCGAGGCTCGAATCCCGCGATCGGCTCCATGGGGATGTCGCGCTTGAGCAGGCGCTGAATGTCACGCAGGAAGCCGTGCTCGTCGGCGCTCACGAGGGACAGGGCCCGCCCCTCGGAGCCCGCCCTCCCCGTGCGCCCGATGCGGTGGACATAGTCCTCAGGGATGTTCGGCAGCTCGAAGTTGACCACGTGGGGCAGGCGGTCGATATCCAGGCCGCGGGCGGCGATGTCCGTGGCGACCAGGGCGCGTACCGTGCCTGCCTTGAAGTCGCTGAGTGCCCGGGTACGGGCCCCCTGACTCTTGTTGCCGTGAATGGCAGCCGAGGAGATCCCATCGCGGATGAGCTGCTCGGACAGCCGGTTCGCCCCGTGCTTGGTGCGGGTGAAGACCAGGACCTGGTCCCATCCGCCCTCTTGGATGAGGTGGGAGAGCAGCTCGCGCTTGCGCCCTTGCTCCACCGGATGGGCGACCTGGCTGACCAGCTCAGCGGCGGCACTACGGCGTGCGACCTCGATGAGCTTCGGCTTGTTGAGCAGGCCATCGGCAAGTCGCTTGATCTCGTCCGAATAGGTCGCGGAGAACAGCAGGTTCTGGCGACGCTTGGGGAGCAGGGCCAGAACCCGCTTGATGTCGTGGATGAAGCCCATGTCCAGCATGCGGTCGGCCTCGTCCAGGACCAGGATCTCGACGTGGCCGAGGTCCAGGGTGCGCTGCCCGACGTGGTCGAGGAGGCGGCCGGGTGTGGCCACGACCAGGTCGACGCCATGGCGTAGGCGATCGACCTGCGGCTGCATCCCCACGCCTCCGAAGATCACGGCGCTGCGCAGGGGCAGGTGCTGGCCATAGGTGCGCACGCTCTGCTCGACCTGGGCGGCGAGCTCGCGGGTCGGCGTCAGGACCAGGGCGCGGGGGTGGCGGCCCTGAGCCTGGCGGCCGCTCAGGATCTGAAGCATCGGCAGGGTGAAGGCGGCGGTCTTGCCGGTACCGGTCTGGGCCCCGGCGAGGATGTCGTGGCCCGCGAGGATCTCGGGGATGGCCTTGGCCTGGATAGGGGTCGGGATGGTATAGCCCTGCGTGGCGACGGCCCGCAGCAATTCGGCCCGGAGGCCGAGGGAATCGAAGGACATGAAGGCTCCTGGGGCTTACCCAGGGAGTCTGGGCCGGTCGAGGCCAGATCTGGGCGAGGCGGGAAAGGGATGGCTGTTTCGAGGTGAGCCTGAGAGAGGGGAATCGACCGCGAGACGTGGCGCCGACCGGGGGCGCCTGCAATTGGGGGCAGTATAGGGCAAAAAATCCGAGCGTAAAGCTCTTTTTTTCTGGCGGCACAGGTGCGGCTAAGGCGGCCGCCGCACCGCGGTCCCGGTGGCCGCGATCAGGATCCCGCCCAGGATCAGCGCCAGGCCGTACAGGTGGGTCAGTCGCGGCGACTCGCCGAGGAACAGGGCGCCCATCGCCACGGCCCAAATCGGGATCAGGTAATTGAGCTGGGCCGCGAAGGATGGCCCTGCGGAGGCGATCAACCGGAAGTAGACCACCGCCGCCGTGGCGGTGGAGAAGACCCCAAGGCCGGCGACGGCCGTGGTCTCCGTCCAGGTCGGGGCGCGCAGCAATGGCCCCTCGACGGCGGCGGTGATGGGCAGGGCCATCAGCGCCGCAAGCAGCGTCACCCGTGCCGCCGTTGGCAGGGCACCTTGAGCGGGCCGCAGCCGGGCGAGGATGGCGGAGACCGCGTAGCAGGCCGCACCGCCCAGCACCGCCAGCATGGCGGCAAGAGCGCCAGGGGTCGCGCCGCCGGCCGCCGCCGGTTGGGCCTGGATGGCCTCGGGTCCGAGCAGCACGGCAACGCCGGCCAGCCCGAGGGTGAAGCCCACCAGGCGCCTCGGGGTCAGGTGCTCACCTGGGACAAAGCGGTCGGCCAGGGCGAGCACGACCAGGGGCATGACCGCCATGAGGATACCTGAAAGGCCGCTGTCGATGCTCCGCTGCCCCCAGGTGATGAGCCAAAAGGGCAGGACATTGCCGAGGATGGCGATCAGGGTCAGATAGGCCCAAGACCTCCGGCCGATACGGCGAAGCTCCCCGCGCCAGGCCGCCAGAGGCAGCAGCAGGGCCGCGGCCAGCAGCAGGCGCCCGGTGACCACCCACCCGGGTGGGAGGCTGGCCACCGCCACCTTGGTCAGCAGGAAGGCCGAGCCCCACATCACCGTCAGGGCCAGCAGCAGGGCCCAGTCTCGGGGGCCGGGACGCGTGCCCATGGCGGCAGGGCGCAGAGCCCGGAATCGCTCGCGGCGGCTCAGGCCATGTGCCTGTGCAGCTTCTCCGCGTCTGGGGCGAGGATCACCCCGCGCTCGGTAACGATGGCGTCCACCAGCGCCGCCGGGGTGACGTCAAAGACGGGATTGCGGGCAGCCACACCCAGGGGCGCGACGCGGCGCCCGCCGCAGGTCACCACCTCGGCCTCGGAGCGCTCCTCGATGGGGATCGCGGCGCCGCTGGCGACGGACAGGTCGACCGTCGAGGTCGGAGCCGCCACCATGAAGCGCACGCCATGGTGGCGGGCCAGGACGGCCAGCATGTAGGTCCCGATCTTGTTGGCCACATCCCCGTTGGCCGCGATGCGGTCCGAGCCCACGATCACCCAGCCGACCTCGCCGCTGGCCATCAGGCTGGCGGCCGCCCCATCGGTCTGAAGCGTGACCGGGATGCCCGACTGGTGGAGCTCCCAGGCGGTCAGGCGCGAGCCCTGCAGCCAGGGCCGGGTCTCGTCCGCGTAGACGCGGCGGATGCGGCCCTCGGCATAGGCACTGCGGATGACGCCTAGGGCGGTGCCGTAGCCGCCGGTCGCCAGGGCCCCGGCGTTGCAATGGGTGATGACGCTGGTGGGACCCTCGATGAGCTCGGCCCCCAGTTGCCCCATGCGCTGATTGGCGGCCCGATCCTCCGCGTGGATGGCGCGGGCCTGCGCGAGTAGACCGGCCGCGGGGTCGCCGCTATCCAGACGGGCGACGGCCTCGCGCATCCGCCGCAGGGCCCAGAACAGGTTGACCGCCGTGGGCCGGGAGGCCGCGAGGCGCTCCAGGTCGGGCTCGAGCATGTCGCGCCAGGCCGCCCCGTGCCGCTCGAAGGCCGCCCGTGCCGCGAGCACGACGCCGTAGGCCGCGGCGATGCCGATGGCGGGGGCGCCCCGCACCACCATGGACGCGATGGCCTGGGCCACGGCGGCGGCGCTGTCGCAGGCGAGGAAGACCGCCTCCTCGGGCAGATACCGTTGGTCGAGGAGGTGTAGGCGCCCATCGTGCCAGACGACGGCATGGTCCGGGTGCACGGCAAGGGGGTCGCGGGTTTCCATAGCGGAGTCCTTGTGGCAGATTCGCCCCTATTGTGGCCCACTCCGGTGTCCACCCGAAACCGCAAGAGGAGCCAGGCCATGCACGCGGAGCTGCTCATCCACGCCCAGTGGGTCCTCCCCGTTGATCCGCGGGATCAGGTTCTTACCGACCACGCCCTGGCCATCGCCGAGGGACGCATCCTGGGCCTGATGCCAAGCAGCGAGGCCGTGACGGCCGTCCAGGCCCGCCAGACCCTGGATCTGCCCGGCCACGTCCTGATCCCGGGGCTGGTCAATGCCCATACCCATTCGCCCATGACCCTGATGCGCGGCCTGGCGGATGACCTGCCGCTCATGACCTGGCTCAACCAGCACATCTGGCCCGCCGAGCGGCGCTGGGTGGACCCCGAGTTCGTCGCGGCAGGGACCCGGCTGGCCGCCCTGGAGATGCTGCGCAGCGGCACGACCTGCTTCAACGACATGTACTTTTTTCCCGACCTTACGGCCAGCGTCGCCGCGGAGTCCGGGATGCGTGCCCTGATCGGGATGATCGTGCTCGACTTTCCCACCAATTTTGCCGAGGACGCGGATGACTACCTGAGCAAGGGCCTCCAGCTTCACGAGCGTTTTCGCAACCACGTCCTGATCCGGACCGCCTTTGCGCCGCACTCCCCCTACGCCGTGTCCGATGCGCCCCTGGCGCGCGTCCAGACCCTGGCGGACGAGCTGGAGGTGCCCATCCACATCCACCTCCACGAGACCCACGACGAGATCGTCCAGTCCCTGCGCGACCATGGCGAGCGCCCGCTCGCGCGCCTGGAGCGCCTCGGCCTGCTTGGGCCAGGGCTGGTCGCCGTGCACATGACCCAGCTCGACGACGCCGAGATCGAGCGCGTGGCCCAGGCCGGCGCCCACGTGGTCCACTGTCCCCAGTCCAACCTCAAGCTCGCGAGCGGCTTCTGTCCGGTGGCGCGGCTCCTGGCCGCTGGCGTCAATGTCGCCCTGGGCACCGACGGGGCGGCGAGCAACAACGACCTGGACATGCTGGGGGAGCTGCGCGCCGCAGCCCTCCTCGGCAAGGGGGTGGCGGGCAGTGCCAGCGCCGTCCCTGCCAGGGCGGCGTTGCGCATGGCCACAATCAATGGCGCCCGGGCCTTGGGGATGGACCAGGAGATCGGCTCCCTGGAGCCGGGCAAGAGCGCGGACCTGGTCGCCCTGGACCTGCGCGACCCCGACACCCAGCCGGTCTATCATCCGCTGTCCCAGCTCGTCTACGCCGCCTCCCGCAGCCAGGTCCGTCACGTCTGGGTGGCCGGG
>Ga0272446_1002473_pt1 | contig 25085 bp, 18 predicted proteins | sample YNPCB0061_FD_194587 | JGI IMG/M metagenome (GOLD analysis project Ga0272446, IMG submission 194587) | Hot spring microbial mat communities from Yellowstone National Park, WY, United States - YNP-CB-006-1 | ecosystem: Environmental > Aquatic > Thermal springs > Hot (42-90C) > Sediment | place...
TTCTACCTTAGACCATCTTACCTTATTTGCCTTAGTAGATTGCACAGGGCATGGCGTACCCGGTGCCTTTATGTCCCTCATTGGCAATAACTCCTTAAATGAGATTGTTAATCAAAAAAATATACACTCTCCCGCCCAAATCTTGGAAGAGCTGAACATCAGTATTAGAAAAGCCCTAAGGCAAACACACACAGATAACGATGACGGCATGGATGTAGCCCTATGTGCCATCGCTAAACCCGACAAAGATGGCATTATCAAAGTTACCTTTGCAGGCGCAAAACGCAACATGGTCTATCACAGTCAGGCACAGGGCAGCCAACTTTTAGAAATCAAAGGAGATAAAAAAACCATCGGAGGCTTTTTTAAAGAAAATCGAAACAACCTTTTTACTAACCATGAGGTATTTTTACAAAAAGGAGATACACTTTACTTTTACACTGATGGCTTAACAGACCAACCTAATGCAAGACAAGAAAAATTTGGCTCCGTAAGGCTAAAAAATATCATCAAAGAAAACTTACATCTGAGCCTATCCGAACAACAAATCATTATTATGGAGGAACTTAATATCCATAAGCAAGGAGCCGAGCAGAGAGATGATATGAGCCTGATAGGATTGAGGCTGTAAGACCTTTTTTTCACCGAGTCAAAATTGATTTTACTGCTCTACCTCAATACTAAATCCTGCTCCTATGGCATTGCAGATACATTTTCCTGCATAGGCATTATTTCCTTGAATTTCATTCATTATCAAGATATTGTAGGGAGATTGGTAGAGTGGTTTTACCTTGACAACGCCTTGAATATTTTGTGATTTTAGTTCCAGTAAGTTCTCCATGCGTGCCTTGTCGCTATCAAGGTACAGCCGAGTATAGTGCAAGCGGATACGCAAATCATTAGACATGATTAGAAAACTTACAGAGGCAAAAATGGTCAGCGTCCTTGCGACTTGCAAAGAAAAAGCAGTTTGATAAGCTATTAAAAATGAAAGTATTGCAGTGCATACAAGCACATAAAAAGCTAAGTGAGTGAGCGAACGATACGCCCCAATTCCTCCCATAGCATACACGTTGGGGAATATGGCTATCACTAAGAGAAAAATAAAAAATAAAATGCTTATTATCAATATTTTAACTATACTTTTTTCATTGATGCTTGTGTTGTTTCTGCACAAAGCCCCTACATACATCATAGAAATAGCAAGTACAACCAAGAAAATACTTTTCTGCACTGTTAAAGCTAAAACAGTGTAATACACATATTTAACAGAACGATACAAGGTGTACATAATACCCATTTCAGGGAAAGCACTTTTCCTTTCCCAAGTGCCTTTGGCTAAAATCATAGCAAAAAAAGCCAAGAAGCAGAAAGCAAAAGCAAATGCAATTTTTTTATCTTTGGATTTAAATCTTATAGTTTTTAAATGAAAAAATCGGATAAAGAAAGTAAGCAGGTAAGGAAAAAGTTGGAAAGCAAGCAAAATACTTAAAAACAGTAGCAAAACCAGTCCAAAACTTTCAGAAGAGCTCCCCGCAATAAGAAAACTGATACTTAGAATTAAATAGGAAAATATTGATTGCGAAGGAGATACTATTTCTGAAAAACCTAATAAAGCAAAAGCTATTCCTCCAAAATACATTGCGGAAGCATTGAGCCAATAAAAAGCACTAAAATCATAAGTAGTAAGCAAAAAGCTATTGAATATCAGCAAACTAAGAGTAAAAATTTGCCAATTTTTAAGGATTCTTTGAGGCAATATTTTACTAAGCATCTTAAAAATAGAAAATAGGTAAATACCTATCAGAAAAATATGATACAAGAGCAAAGTAGGTATTACTTCGTAGAGTTGGAGAGTGAGATTTATTAACACTTGCGAGCCAAATCTGCCCTGCCAAGTAGTATAGTTATAGTGAATTGCCCCCCAGAAACCATATTCTTTTAACCATGCCTTGAAGCAATAATCATCTAAAGCCAAACGATTGTAGAAGGCGATTTTCAATACAAAAAACAAGAACAAACCATTAGTAAGTAGCAAGAAAGCAAAAGTCCAAGAGCACCTTTTACTTTGCTGAATGGCTATTGATAATTTCCCCATCGCTCATTTCTATTATTCGGTCAGAATTTTGGGCAAAGTCAGTATCATGAGTAACAGCAATAATGGTTTGATGATACGTTTGAGAGAGATTTTTCAAGATTTCAAATACGTTTTGTGTATTTTTCTTGTCTAAGTTGCCTGTAGGCTCGTCGCCCATAATAATCGTAGGATTGTTAATCAAAGCCCTTGCAATCGCTACTTTTTGTTGCTGACCACCCGAGAGTCGGCTGGACAGCTTATGAGCATGTTCTTGCATTCCTAAGAGTTCTAACTTTGCCAATGCCTGTTCTTCTATTTCTTTTTTGCTAAATTTCCCCAATTTGAGGGCGGGAATCATGATATTCTGTAATACTGTAAATTCGGGGAGGAGATAGTGAAACTGAAAAACAAAACCGATATGCTCATTGCGAAACCTTGCTAATTCATTCTTGCTTTTTCCTGTCAGTTTTTTGCCTGTTATGCTGATAGTTCCCTCGTAGTCGGTGTCCATCGTAGAAAGCAAATAAAGTAAGGTAGATTTGCCACACCCTGACTTGCCAATGATGCTCACAAACTCTCCTTTTTCCACCTCAAAGCTAATATTTTTTAATACTTGAAATTTAGTAGGCTCGTAGAAATACTTATTGAGTTTTTCTGTTTTTAGGACTATTTCTTTCATCTTTAAAATTATTTACCATAAGCATATAAGTCTTGTGAATCTTTTAACCTTGTGGTGAAAAAATAAAATGGTTATTTCTAACCTCTTAAAATTTGAATAGGGTCTATTTTCCCTGCTTTGCGCGATGGTAAGTAACCAGCTAAGGCAGTAGTAGTTATTCCAAAAATAATACCTATGTAGTAATAGGCAGGGTCAAAGCTGACGGGGAGGCGAGTCAAACTAAAAGTATCGCCAAAGTCCACAGGAATACTTGCCAGCCAAGAAGCAAGTCCAAAACCCATGAGCAAACCTGCTATACTCCCTACCAAACCTATCAAAATAGATTGAATCATAAAAATTCTGACCACATCGCCAGAAGTGAAGCCTGTAGCTTTCAAAATAGCTATATCCTTCATTTTGTTGTAGATAGTCATATTTAGGATATTATAAATCCCAAAACCAGCCACTATTAACAAGGTAAAAGACACTGCAAAAGTCAAAATATCTCTAAAAACTTTCCCGATTAAGATAGTAGCGTTGGCAGTTTCCCAGTCCTCAGCCTTATAATTAAAAAGTTTTTCGTATTCTTTGGCTACTCTGGCAGATGCTTTAATGTCTTTCAGTTTTATACTAACCTCGGTAATAAACCTACTGTCTTTTTGCATAATTTTCTGCACGGTAGCAATGTTTGCATAGCTTTTGATGTCGTCTATTGCTCCTATGCCCATTTGAAAAATACCTACTACTTTGAGTTTCATCGTATAGCCTTGTGGAGTAGTAATCGTTACTCTGTCCCCTACTTTGGCATTGAGTTTTTTTGCCAGCCCCTTGCCTATCATGATACAATCGTTGGGAGGAATTAACTCTTGTATGCCTCCGACTTTGATTTTGCCTTGTAGGTCAAACATTTTATCCTCTTGCAAAATATCCACCCCAGCGATAGTTCCGTTAAGTTGGACGACCCCATAGTTATAAAAAACTTGGGTAGAAAGTTGAGGAGATACTGCTAAGATTCTTGGGTCGTTTTTGATGTAACTGATGATTTGAAAGCCGTTTTTAAGGTCTTTCCGCTCATTTTTAGGTTTCTGATGATGCACCAAGTTCATCTGATTAGGAAAAACCTCTTCCAATAGGGGTGTTCTTGCTAACTTCACATCGTTGTAGATGCGAATGTGAGGGGTTGTTGCCATTGCCAAATCATCTGTAAAGCCGTTTAGCCCTTTCATCAAGCTAATCATACCGATAAACATGCCAATACCAAACGTTACCCCCAGCATTGCCACAATAGTTTGACTTGGCTTAGCAAGTAGTTGGATAAGGGCTATTTGGAAAGCAAGTTTCATAAGATTTTATTTAACTATCCGAATTGTAGTTCGGCGGTTAGCTTGGTGTTCCTCTTCGGTTTTGGCATTTTTGATTTTAGGTTGGTCTTCGCCGTAGCCCTTGGCAATCATCTTGTCGGCAGGGATACCTTTGGAAATCAAATATTTTACTGCCGAATCTGCCCTTCTTTGTGCCAATCTTCTGTTGTAGTTTGCCGAGCCTCTCTCGTCGGTATGCGAGCCTAATTCTATGACCGTATTCGGAAATTCTTTGTAATAATCTATCAAGAAAGCAGAAAACTCGTCTAAGAGTACTCCTGCCTCTTTGGTAATTCTGGCACTGTCAAACTCATACAAAATCTCTAATTCTAAGATTTTAGTAGTAGGTTTTCCTGTGGGAGTGCTATCTGATGGAGCAAACTCATTGACTTTCAATATCAAGTTTGTATCAAAGTAAATGATATTTTCTTTTTTAGGAAGCAAAGCCACATCTACCCCCTTGCCTACAGTAGAATAGGAGTTTTCAGCTTTTAGGTAGTTGATTTTCTGACCATTGAGTTTGTAGTTTTTATCTATTTCCACAGGTTTTGGAAACAGGAATTTTCCTGAATTGTCCGAAAGCAAGGAATCAATCAAGTTGCCATTGTCGTCGAGCAGTTTCACTGAAACATTAGGAAGGATTTTTTGCTCATTTTTAAAATTGGTAGAGTAAGTAACTCCTCTTAGGTAGTAAACCACTGTTTTCTTTACATCTAAGGAATCATTGTAGAAGTAATAAATATCGTCATCACCTTTGCCTCCGTCGCGATTAGAAGAAAAATAACCTGAAACTTTGCTTTTATACACAATGCCAAAATCGTCAGCACTGGAATTCATAGGCGTTCCTACATTGCGGACTTTGGGTTGTAAAATAGGTTTTTTAGTAACAGTGTCTATGCCAACTTGCACTGTATCAATTACAAAAATATCTAAACCACCTAATCCTGGATGCCCCGACGAAGCAAAGAAAAACCTGCCGTCTGGGGCTACGTAAGGGAACATTTCGTCTCCTGCGGTATTGACTACTTTCCCTAAGTTTTGAGGTCTTGACCAAGTACCTTGATTGAGGCGAGAAACATATATATCCAATCCGCCTTGGCTACCACCTTTGCGGTTAGAGGAAAAATAAAGCGTTCTTCCATCAGGCGAAAGAGCAGGGCAGGCGTCCCAAGTATCCTCTAAACAGACCTTGTCAAGTAATTCTGGTTCTGTCCATTGTCCATCTTCTAAGCGGCTTGAAAATAAGTTTACGTCTTGATGAGGCTCTTTTTTCTTCCCGCTATTGCTTCGGGCAAAAATCATAAATTTACCATTTCTTGCAAAAGTAACTTCGGACTCGTGATGACCGTCCAAGTTGATGTTTTCACCGAAGAATGGCTGTACCGAACCTGTATGCTTGATGGTGTCTGTGAACTCAAAAGCATACAAATCTTGAAAACCTGTTCCCGTAGTTTCAAAAACTTTTTCTCTGCGTCTATCACTGGCAAAGATAAGTTTATCTCCATACATCATCGGAGCAAACTCTGCGGCAGAGGTATTTAGATTTTCTAAGTTTACAATAGTAGTATAAGAAGGCGTATTTTTGATTTTATCTATTTCTTTCAAATTTTTTGCTTCCTGAGCCGCCAAGCGCATAAGGTCGCCGTCTGAGCCTGTTTTGGAGTATCTATCCAAGAACGCAGCCGCCTCAGCATACTGCTCATTGGCTTTGAGGGCATACCCCATGTAAAAGTTTAATTTGGGGGCTTTTGCTTTACCTTCTAAGGCGGCTTGATAGTAAGGCAGTGCCTGCTTGAGGCGGTTAGAAAGGCGATAGCACTCTCCTATCTGATAGTTGATAATTGGTGCATCAGGCGGATTAGCGCTAAGATGTTTTTTGTAGAGTTTAATCGCTGTTTCGTACTCAGCCACATCAAATTTACTTTTTGCTTTTTGTACTGTGGTCATACACGCAGATAAAGCTACCAAAGCAAACAGAAGCAATATTTTATTCATTAGGATAGAGATTATATTCTTGATTGATAATTCAATATTAGCAAAAATTCTATTAATTTGAATTTTCCTTTGCATTTTTTAACTTTCACAAGCAAAGGTAAGTCTAATACGTTGAAAGAGCATGGCTTGGTGGCAAACAATCAATATTTTTGTCTGAAAAAGTCTTAGCTTAAAATTCATTTGTAGAATAATATTTGCTAACTTAGCTTGTTTACAGGCTTGCTATACTTAGACTGTGTGTTTCTGGCTATTGATGATATGAAAACAATTGTTTGTACTCTTTTACTTTTATCTGTGTCCATCTTTTTATACGCTCAGGAAGAAGGGGTAATACAGATTAACGATGGTTCTCCTGTTACTAACGACCAAGAGGGTAAAGTAACATTGAAACTCTTTGCTAAGGGAGCAGTACAGATGCAAATCAGTAATAATGGGAGTTTTATAGGTGCGAGGTGGCAAGTTTTCGTTCCCAGAATTATCTGGAAACTATCCAACGAAGACGGCATAAAGACTGTTTATGCGAAGTTTAGAGATAGTGAGAACAATCTGATTGCTTCAGTAGAACAGAGCATAGAACTCGACAGGCAAGCCCCCACCAATATCAAACTAACCATAGACGGAGGCAGAAAATTTACTAACACGAAGGAAAGAATTGTACAGTTGGATATTCAAGCAGAGGGAGCAAGCCAAATGCAAATTAGCAATCGCAAAGATTTTGCGGGAGCAGTATGGGTCGCCTTTGAAACGCGAAAGACTTGGCAACTACCGGGATTAGATGGTCAAAAATTTGTCTATGCTCGCTTCATGGACAACGCAGGAAATATCTCTGAAATTGCAGAAGCAAGTATTATCCTTGACCGCCTCCCCCCTTCTCAGCCCAAAGTGATTATCAATAATGGAGATATGTTCACTAATTCCCCAGAGGTAACGCTTTCCCTTTTTGCTAAGGACGTACATGAAATGTTTATACAAGGCAGTGGTGGCTGGCTTCCTTTCCAACCTACTATAAAGTGGACTTTTGACCCACCTGACAATGGGGAAAAGTGGGTACAGGTACGTTTTAGAGATGAAGTAGGCAATATTTCTGAAATCGCTTCTGATAATATTATTTTAGACACAGAGCCTCCTATGATGCCCCATATTTCCGTAAATAATGGGAATCGCTATTCGCGAGAGAGTAGTATCCCTCTGAAACTTTCTGCGATTGGGGCAGAGAAAATGATGATAAGTAATACCCCTGATTTCGCAAAAGCTTTTTGGCAACCTTATCTCCCTATCATAGCCAGTTGGGATTTAGGTAACGAGGACGGCTTAAAAACAGTTTATGCCAGATTCCAAGATGTAGCGGGCAACGAAACCGAAGTAGTGTCGGGAGAAGTAATATTGGACAGGACTCCCCCTATCAATCCTAAGATAGAAGTAATTATTCAGAATAATATGCTGAGCGAAATCGCTCCACAGGTAGATTTGAAACTCTCAGTAGAGGGCGCTAAGTACATGATGCTGAGCAACTCAAATACTTTTTATGGAGCAAGGTGGGAAAACTATCGCTTTGAGTATCAAGGGTGGAAGTTGGATAAAGGAAACTTAGACGGGAAGAAAACAATCTTTGCTAAGTTTCGCGACCAAGCAGGCAATATTTCCGACGTAGTATCAGCAGTAGTGCGTTTGGATAGAATGGGACCCATAGATTGCCACATAAAAATAGACCGCGATGCCGAATTTACTACCAATCGCGACAAAATAGTTACACTTTCTCTGCAAGCAAGGGGAGCGACAGAAATGCTCATCAGTCAAGATACCTCTTTCATAGATGCCAAATGGATTCCCTATCAGCCTACGCTTGACTATCAACTCATTGGAGAAGATGGAATCAAGACGGTTTACGCTAAATTCAGGGACGAAGTAGGCAATGAATCCAAAGAAGTCGTTGCTGACAAAATTATTTTAGATACAAGCAGACCTTATGACGGTGAAGTAGTTATCAATCGCGGAGATGCAGTAACGAATAATATTGACAAGGCAGTCCTACTACATCTCAAAGCCAAAGACGCTGCCAGAATGATGATTAGCAACGACTCTACCTTCAAAAATGCACGCTGGCAAGCATACTCTCCTGAGAATATTTATTGGAAATTGGTAGGCGAGGACGGATTAAAAATTGTTTATGCTAAATTTGCTGATATAGCGGGTAATGAATCCTTTGTATATAAAGATAGTATTGTCTTAGACCGCCGCCCCCCTATGAAAGCCTCTATAAAAATCATAGGAGAAAACACCCAAACCAACACGCAAGCCGTACAATTAGAGTTATACGCCGAAGGAGCAGATGAAATGATGATAGCCAATGACTTCCGATTTACCAATGCTAAGTGGGAGCCGTACAGAAAAAATAAGTCTTGGATTTTGATTGGAGAAGACGGTGTAAAATCGGTATATGCCAAATTCAGGAAAAAGCCTATTTTGGATAGGTCTTTCAAAGAAACACCTATTGCGATTGAATCCTCAATAGTAGTAGATAAGATAGGTTTGGACACCAAAGCCCCTGCTAACGGCAGCATTCGCATTAATAACAGTGCCAAATACTGCACCGACATCAACAAAAAAGTGCTACTCCGCATAGCCACTAACTCTGCCCAAGAAATGATGATAAGTAATTTTGAGGATTTCAAAGAGGCTAAATGGCAACCTTATCAATTTTATGTGCCAGATTGGATATTAGATGGAGAAGATGGAGAGAAAAAAGTCTATGTCAAATTCAAAGATAAAGCAGGAAACGAAAGCCAGCCTGTATCTGCGACTATTATTTTAGACCGACAAGAACCTTATAACGAAGAAATAATGATAGATAGTGGAAGAGCTTGTACTAATAATATTAACAATAAAGTAAAACTGCAACTTAAAGCGGAAGGAGCTTTGGAAATGGCAATTAGTAACTCCCCTACTATTAGCTATACAGCTTGGGAAAGCTATAAAACAAGTAAAGAATGGACTTTACAGGGTAGAAATGGTCAGAAAACGGTCTATGTCAAATTTAGAGATGAGGCTGGAAACGAATCTAAGCTAATTAGTGCAAGCATTTTATTGGATAGTGAGCCTCCTATTACAGGAACTTTGCTCATCAACAATGGGCGAACCCTGACCAAGTCAAGCCGAGTTACTCTAAGTATGAACGCTCGCAATGCTGATTATATGCTCATCAGCAATACGCCTGACTTTAAAGAAGCTAATTGGGAGGAGTATTCACCCACTAAAATTTGGTTCTTGGACAGCAATATCGGGCTAAAAACTGTCTATGTAAAGTTCAAAGATAAATGCGGCAATGAATCAATAGTCATTTCTAAGGATATTACTTTGGTCAGTGAATAATCCATTTCTTGACTTAAATTTGCACAATAAATATCTGAAAAACACCATTTTTCATAATGGAAACATATCCTAAAAATCTCATTTACTACGGCGTATCAGGCACGGGGAAAACCTATCAGGCAGTGATAAAAGCCTTAGAAATCATTACAGGTACACCCACCTACGACCAGCATCTTTACGAACATTACCGCAGACTCGGACAAATAGAGTTAGTAAGTTTTCACCCATCTTTTTCTTATCAAGAGTTTGTAGAAGGCATTAGCGCAGAAACACAGGGCAGGCACATTCGCTATTTTGTCAAAGATGGTATTTTTAAACTTATCGCTCAAAGAGCCTTAGAAAACCAACAGTTAGTTTACCAACAGGCTGATTTAGTGCCTTTTGAAAAAGTATTTGATATTTTTATGTCCCCAATTTTTGAAGGAGAACAGGAAAAAATAGAAGTAAAAATGCGGAGTAAATCCTTTTTCGTGGTGGCTGATAATGGAGATACCATTGATATAGAAAATCATGCTCGCAATCCTTACTACTCTCTGAGCAAAAAAGTATTGAGAGATAGGTACTTGACAGGCTCGCTTAAAACAGACAAACGCTACGCCCACTGGTACAACTTTCTGGCAATAGAACTCCTAAAAATTGCTAAAAAATTTCAAGAGGAACGCAAAAAAATAGCCCCTCAAAACTTTGTACTTATCATAGATGAAATCAATCGCGCTAATATTTCCAAAGTCTTTGGTGAACTCATTACTTTGATAGAAGAAAGCAAACGCATTGGCGCAGGCGAAGCTAAAACCGTGCGACTCCCCTATTCGCATGACGAGTTTGGCGTACCTCAAAACCTTTACCTCATCGGGACGATGAATACCTCTGACCGCTCCATTGCCCAGTTAGATATTGCTTTAAGACGAAGATTTGTTTTTATAGAAATGCCATCTACACCAGCTTTACTGAAAGGCAGGCAGATAGAAGGAATTGACTTAGAGCGACTTTTGACTAAGATAAATGAGCGCATCATTTTTCTTTCTAATCAAAATCATGCTATTGGACATGCCTATTTCTATCAGATACATAGCATAGAAGATTTAGCCCAACTTTTTACTTTTAAAATTATTCCCTTACTTCAAGAGTACTTTTATGACCAATGGGAAAATATTACTTGGGTACTTAGCAATAAACAAGGAGAATGCGAGTTCTTAGAGAAAAAAAAATTGAAAGCAAAAGACTTATTTAACAAAAATATTGATAATTTGAAGCACGAAAAAACTACCTACCAAACTAAGCACTGGAAGGAACTGCTCCACAATCACATTTACAAAGAGATTTATGAGTAAATACGGTCTTATCAATAAAATATTTGAAGCAGGCGTAAGTACTACACATTCTGCTTATTTGAATCAAAAAATTATCCTTACTAATAGCATTGCCATCTTATTTGCTATATTGAGCCTGCCTTTTTGTGTATTTACTTACCTGTACTTCAGCCCTTTGTTTATATATCCAATTGCTTTTTTTATTTTTGGCTTGCTGGCAGTCGTATGCAATTATTTTGGTTTTCCTTTGCTTGCTCGCTTCATTGTCTGCGGAGTTTTCAACACCATTTATACCCTTTACCATGCCTACATACTCCCTGCCCATCATCACCTCATAGGCTCTTTATTTGCTATTCAGATGGTTTTTTGGCTTCCTCCTTGGCTACTTTTTGATTTCAGAGAAAAAAAATGGCTATTTTTTTATGTATCTTATTATCTCCTCACTTCTTTTTCTGTTTCTTACCTCAATAGTTGGTTGGAAATCCCACTGGAAAACTTTGATATGCTTAAAGAAGGGTTGCTTCGTAATATCGTTATAGCAATAGCCGCTTTGGCAATCTCGGGCGGTTTGCTTATTCTTACCTATCTCAATAGCAAGTCAGAGCGCCGTAATCAAAATCTATTTGAAAAAATCAAAGCAAAAAATGTAGAATTAGAGCAAAACCAACAACAAATTCAAAAGCAACAAGCCGAAATGGTCGCCCAAAATGAGGAACTTTTACAGCAGCAAGAGGAAATGAGGGTGTTAAATGAAAACTTAGCAATCTCCACCAACAAACTCAAATCCAGTGAAGCTATCTTGAAAAAAGCTTATGAGAAATTGAAGGCAAGAGAAAAGGAACTTAGCGAGAAAACAGAGTTATTGGAAAAGCAACAAGCCGAAATGGTCGCCCAAAATGAGGAACTTCTACAGCAGCAAGAGGAAATGAGGGTGTTAAATGAAAACTTGGAAATCTCTGCTAATAAATTGAGAAGTAATGAAACAATCCTGAAGAAAGCTTATGAAAAACTCAAACAAAGAGAAAAAGAATTAGAGGAGAAAACTAAACTATTGGAGGAGCAGCAGCAAGAAATTATTATTCAAAATGAGGAACTCCAACAACAACAAGAAGAGATTATTAGCGTAAACGATGCTTTGGAAAGCACTCTAAAAAAGCTCAAATATACCAATGATAGAATGAATAAAAGCATTGCTTATGCTAATAATATTCAGCAAGTAATACTTCCTGAATCTTCAAAACTCAATGCCTTTTTCAAAGCCCATTTTTCTTTGTATCTTCCTAAAGATATAGTATCTGGGGACTTTTATTGGTTTAGCCAACTTACTCAAAACCAAGCAGTCTTTGCCTTAGCAGATTGCACAGGGCATGGCGTACCGGGTGCTTTCATGAGCATGATAGGCAATACTCTATTGCATGAAATTGTGAATTTCAATAAAATCCACTCTCCTGCGCTCATTCTTCAGAGCCTCAACGCCGCTATTATCAAAGTATTAAAGCAAAAAGAAGGTAAAAATACTGACGGCATGGACATGGGAATCGCTCTTTTCCAAAAACAAGCAGACGGAAGCATGGATATTACCTTTGCAGGAGCAAGGAGCAATCTTTACTATTTTCAGCAAGGGCATTGCTACATCATTGCAGGAGATAGATACGGCATAGGCGGTTCGGTAGAAAGAGTAAGGATTTTTCATAATCAATCCTTTGCTTTACAACAAGGTGATATGCTTTACTTTACCTCTGATGGCTTCATAGACCAAAATAATACAGAAAGAAAAAGGTTTGGCTCGCAGGCATTTGCCCATTTGCTCGCAGAAATAGGCAAGTTAGACATCAATGAGCAGAAAGAGAAACTCGCAGAAACATTACGAAAATACCAAGCAAAAGAAGAACAACGAGATGATATATCCGTCATAGGGATAAAGATATAAGAGCTATCTTTTAGAGACCTGAATAAAAAGTTGCGTGAAATAATAAGCACCTTCTTTGCCTCTTACTACTGCTAGACCTGTATGGGTATATTCTTTTCCAAGCATGTTTTTATGATGCCCACTACTTTTCCTCCATTGATTAAAAGCACGCATCGCGGGGTCTGCTTCTTCGTAGTTATAGGCTACATTCTCGGCAGAGCCACCGCCGCATCTAATTTCTTTACATACATTCTTTACTCTCTGATCAAAATTGTCATGATTAACTTGCTTTTCCTCAGCCATCTTACGACAGTGGGCTAAGCACTCCTCATAAATGGCAGGAAGCGAAACAAGAGGGGCTAAACCCTTAGATTGGCGATAATTGTTAATAAGTAGCAGGGTACGTTCTGCAATCGCTTTTTCCTCGCTTATCTGCTGCTGTGCTAAAACTGTTTGGATAGGGGTAAAAGATAAAAGTAACAAAATACCTATCAAAGTGATGGTGAATTTACTAAGCATATTGCAATCAATGAGTTTTATTTTTACCTAATTCTAAATCTAAGCATCAATATCTGTTCCAAATTGGCATACAGACTTGCTTACACAGCTACTATTTTGCACATTAATATTCAAAAGTGCCAGCACGTTGGCTAAATACTTTTTCTATCTCTTGGAAAGTATTGCCTTTCTTGACGTCCTCAGAAAATAAGTTCTTTGAAATTCGGAAAGTTTTTAAATTGGGCAGTTGTAGTAATTCTATGGGAATGTCTGAAATAGCATTATTAGTCAAATCCAGTTCTTTGAGATTGCTAAGTTGTAAAATTTCTATGGGGAAAAAGCTAAGTTTATTATTATGAATATGAAGTACTTGCAAATTTTTCAATTGGCTAATATTTGTATTGACAAATAGGAAATGGTTGTGGTGAATATACATTGCTTGTAAGTTAGTTAAGTTTCCTATCTCATCAGGCAAGCTACTTAGCTGATTATAAGATAGATATAAGTGAGTCAAATTTTTTAAATTGCCTATTTTCGGTGAGATTCTTTTTATGCTATTGTAGTAAACATCTAACTCCTCTAAGTGGTGCAGTGCGTAAACAGCATCAGGTAGGCTATCCAACTTATTTTTATAGAAAATTACTTGTTTTAGCTCTTTCAATTTAGCAATCTGTGGGCTAATCCTACTGATTTGATTTCCTGCAAGCGTAAGAGAATATAATCCAGATAGGTTTTTGATACTTTTAGGTACTTCTTGCATATTGCCATAAGCCACACTTAGTTTTTTCAAATTCCTCATTTTGGGAAAACTATTGGGCTTCACCACCACAGGATTGTAGTCCAAGAACAAGGCAGATAGCTTTTTCATTTTTTTTATTTTCTTAGGAAAAAGAGAAATCTTGTTTCTGCTTAGAAAAAGTGTATCTACATTGACCAAATTTTTTAGCGTCTTTGGGTATTCGGTCAAATAACAATTTGATAAGTCCAACCAACGCACATTTTCTAAGCGGGGCAGCTTCATATACACGGGTTGGCGAGCTTGCTCTGCTTTTTTAAAGACTTGAAAAGCGCTATCTTGTATTCTTTTTTTCTCTGCATTGGACAATGCATCAAAGTATTTTTTATAATTAGCATCTTGGCTTAAAGTGGCAAAAAAGTCCTTAGCAGGAATAGCTGTAATTCGCACTTTTTTTAGCTTAGCCAGTTGATTGAGGGCAGGGGAAAGTATCACCGTATCTGCAATAATATTCAACTCTTCTAAGTTTTTACACTCCAACAGCCAAGCAGGAACTTGATAAATATTGCCCGTCATGTTGATGGCTACGATGGTATCCTTTTGCATGGAGTACATTGCCTTTTGTGCAGGCATCGCAGGAATTTTTAGCCCTTGTGCATATACGAAAAGATGATAACTAAGTAAGGTAACAAGTAGAAGTGCGAATTTTTCTTTCATAAAAAAGCAGAGATTTCTCCAAAATTACCAAACAGGTACAATTAATTGCTATGTGCCAAGTTAATTTTTTCTAAAAGCTTAGTTTTAAAAATTCGCTTTATTGAAAAGTATTTTCGGTATAAGCCCCGCAGTATTCCAAAAAGTTTTTTACTATCTTCTGACAATTTTTCTCTGCCTCTATCATGCCCATGTGTCCTACTTGTGCCATGATGCTTACCAAGCTATTTTTAGGTAAGTGGCATTGTGCCATGCTTGCTTCTAAAGGTACAGGTATATCATCTTTGCCAATGATAAACAACACAGGGAAATTGACATTTTCCAATACTTCGATACGTTCTTTGCGGTCGCGCATCGCTTGCAAGGTGGCAATGATATTCTCAGGGGGAATCTGTTTAGCTTTATCTATCAGTATATCCATTTGTTGCTTAATAGAAACTTTTTGTTTCTGAACGGGAGAAAAAAGCGAGGGAATCAAAGTCCTTACCAAAGATTCCACTCCATTTTCTTTGATGCTGGCAATAGCTTTGTTCCTATTTTCTTTGCGTTCTGGCGTATCCCCAAAGGCAGTAGAGTGAAAAAGCCCTAAGCCTGCTAATTTTTCAGGGTAAAGTTCTGCCATAGCCAAGGCTACATAGCCTCCCAAAGAATGCCCTACAACTACACACTTTCCAGTGTCTAAACTTTTAACTGTATCTACTACAGCATCAGCCATTTGTTCTATGCTAATTTCCTGCATCGCAGGACTCTCTCCGAAATTGGGTAAGTCTATACAGATGACCTTATAATCAGCACATAGAGGCGTAATAAAGGATTCCCATAGGCTTTTATCTTCGCAAAAACCATGAATAAAAACCACAGCTCTCCCCGTACCTTTTACCGAATAACTTAATGTAGGCATTTATTTCATTTTGATTTTTAAAACTCAAAAATACTTATTTTTTACATTTATTCCAAAATTAATTTTGGGCTGTCTTTTGCAACCTCTTGAGCTAAGATAACGTCGTCAATAGAAAACTCGAACTAAATTATGAGAAAGCTTATTTTTCTTTATTTTTTCACCTTACTAAGTGCATTTTCCTGTGAAAAAAGTAATTCTGAGTACCTTGCTACTCAAAGCGATATGATTATTAAGACGGGTACTTCCTTTGGAATGTGTACGGGACACTGCATTACAGAAGTAACTATCAATCCTAATCAAATCATTATGGAACGCAAAGCGTGGCGCGCTAATATTGCTAATAGGACTTGTCAGAGGGCTATCTCTACGCAAGAATGGCAAGCACTTACCAGAACACTTGACTTTAATACATTTAAAGCCCTCCCAGAAACGATTGGTTGTCCTGATTGCGCTGACGGGGGCGCAGAGTGGATAGAAATTTTTTACCAAGCGCAAGCCAAAAAAGTAACCTTTGAGTTTGGCAAAGACGTACCTCAAATTGCAAACTTGCTTACCGAGGTCAGAAAACTTAGAGAGAGTTTGAATAATTGCCAATAGGCGCTTTTACCTTTCCCACTCCATTAGCTTTTCTTTGGCGCGATAGGAGATTTTGGCGTCTTGGCTATTGTCTATAATCCATTGTACTGTAGCCTTTGCTTGGAAGAGATTGTCTAAAGAAAAGTAATTATCAGCAACAGCAAACAGGGCTTCATATACCCAAATAGCATAGACGGGATATTTCTCTTTGACTTTGTACAGTTCCTCGTTGGAGGACAGGTAGTCTCCTTGTTCTCGGTAAATCAACCCAATAAAGTATTGGGCTTCTGCGGCATGAATATCATTAGTCGCATGAATGACTTTCTCAAAAGCAGTCTTAGCTTCATCAAGTTGTCCTTGCGAAAAATAAAGTTTGCCGAAATAAAGATGCTCTACAGGGTGCGTATGAGGAGCGTAAGAATTTTTTAATTCGGTCAAGTAATACATTACTTTGTCATGGTTTTTTAGGGCAAAATACGCCTTTATTAAGCCTATTTTCGCCTCTATTTGCTCACTTTCCCCTGCGTAGCCTTTTAATACTTTTTCATATTTTGAAATAGCATTTTGGAAAAAGCCTATCTGAAAATCTATATGAGCAGATTTAAGCAAGCCTTTCTTTAGATTAGACCTTTCAAAATAAATATTGGCACTTTCTTTATCCCCTATGGCTGCATAAGCCTGCCCTAATAAATATTCTACCTCGCTTGTATTTTCTGGTTTGGGTGTACCCTGCAAATACTTCTTGAGTACCAGTATAGCCTTCGCATAATCACCACTTTCAAAGTAGGTTTGGGCATTTTTTAATTCCGCACTTGGTATCGGAGTCATAGCGGCTTGGGGGCGAATAAGTCTGCTCATTAAGCGGTCAAGGTTAGGAATATGGATACCCTTCATACTCAATTCATGCAGTCTTTGTATGGCTTGCTGAGCCACTTCCGAATTGGGGAATCTATCTATAATTGTTCTGTAATCGCTTACTGCTCTATTATACAATGCTCCCTCTGCGTAAATATCGCCTCTCTTGAATAAAGCTAAGGGCTGTATAGGGCTATGATTTGGGTTATCTATGATTTGGGACAGGATATTTCTGCACAAATCTTGGCGCTTATTTTCATAAAAAATCAATGCTCTTTGGTATTTAATCCAATCTGTATAGCGTTCGTCAGCATGGTGTACCTCCTCCAAAAGCCCCAGTAAGTCCTCTGCTTCTCTAAATTTGCGAAGTTCCATCAGGCATAGTGCGCGATGGTAATAGTTATGAGTAAAATCTGTACTTCCATGCTTCAAGGCTAACTGATACGCATGAAGGGCTTGAGCAAAGTTTTTTATCTTAAAGTAGGCATCAGCCTGTTTGCTATATGCTTCTTTCAGATAAGTTTCTTTGCCAGAGTGGATATATTTTTCAAAATACTGAATAGACAAAGTATAGTCTTCCATTTGGAAATAGGCATAGCCTAAGCTAAAATAAGTATCAGCAATGAGTGTAGAGGTATTTTCTATTTTTTTATAAAAAGTTAGGGCAGAGTCGAGTTGTTTGAGCAGCAGAGAAATCTCTCCCAAGTAAAAATATGCCAAATTGGTCAATTCTGAATTGTATGGAAAAATTAAAGACTTTTTTAGCATGCTCTTCGCAGAGCGAAGTTCTCCATTGTTAAAAAGTTCTACAGCATAATTATACGCAATGCGTTGGTAAGCCAGTTGGGCTTTATAGTCTTTGTTGGGCATTTTTTCTATATGCTCCAAAGCCGTTGGGTAATTACCACTGTTCAGGTAGGCTTCACTCCGCATACGATTAATTTCTCCCATAAGTATTATATCATTGGGGAAGTTTTTCTCAAAAAATTGACATCCTTCTATCGCATTTTTGGTATCATCGATTTCAAAATTGAGCCTGACATAATAAAAAGCGGCAGACTTTTGAAGTTCTTTATTGAAAGTTAGTTTTCTACATTTGTCAAAAGCATGAATAGCGGCAAACTTATCTCTCTGGCGAATATACATAATCCCTAACTGATAAGCCCCTACCTGAGCCAAAGAGTCTGCCTCATCAGCTACCTTGCTCAGATAATAAGTAGAAAGAGATAGTTTATTAACATAGGAAGAACTGTAAGCCATCCCTATTTTATAAAAAAATACTGGGTCTGTCTTGACCTTGCTTCTTTTAATATATTTTTCAAAATACTGCACAGCAATAGCAGTGTCCCCTTGCATCAAATAACTGTCCCCCAACAGCAAGTCGTAGGCGGGTTGGTCTGCTTGCTTACTTTGCAAAATTTGATGAATAACCTCAGCATAACGCTTTTGGTGGTAATAAATAGAAACTAAAAGAAGTTCAGCATCATTTTTTATTTTTTCATCTTGCATAGATTTAGCAATATCCTTGGCAGCACTGGCGTAGTCGCCTTTCATGTAGGCAATATAACCTGCGTAATAACTTGCTAAGTAGGCATACGCATGCTCTCCCCCTTTAATTTTTTGCAAGATTTTATTGGCATTGGGATAGTCTTTGTTTACGAAGTAACTGTACCCCAGCTGATAAGCAAGATGCACGTTCCCCAAATTAGGTTTCTCCAAATTTAATTTTTTTAAGTATTTTGCGGCCTGAACGTAGTCCCCTTGCTGAAAAAATTGCGTACCTATTTGAGCATAGGTGTTAAGTGTAAAGTGATGGTAGGGATATTTACTAATGAGTTGATTTATGTAGTAATCAAAGTCAGGATTTTTCAAGAATAAAGCACACAATACTAAGTAGTTTTGGGCTTTAATACTGTTCTCATCTTCGAGATTTTGGACTAAATACCTTTCAAATAATATTTTTGCAGCAGCATATTTCTCTTTTTCAAACAATTCTACAGCAGTATAATAATCTCTTTCATTTTTAATACCATTTTGTTGGCTAATAGGATTTTGAGCAAAAACCACATAAGTACTTCCTATCAGTAACAATAGTAGGATAAGTTTCATTTTGTTTAGGGGGTAAATTTTGGGTTGCTTAAAGGTTGTAAAGTTACTGTATGCTTTATCGCAAAAATATGATTTTTTTAATAAATACTTGTCATTTTACAGTTTTTTCCCTTGTAAAAAGCTTTTGATGTCCATTTGTTTTCTGCCTTCTGCTTGTATCTCCTCTATACTTACGAAGCCGTCAAGGGTAGCGATATGCAGAAAGGTTTTATTATCTGTCCTAAAAGTTCCAGCTTTGCCAAAAGGTTCGCTTTCAATAGGTTTGACTTTATAAATTTTGTATGTGCTCCCACTAATTTCTGTCCATGCTGTAGGGATAGGACAAAGCCCCCTCACAAAATTATATACCTGCCTTGCAGTTTGATGAAAATTGATTTGACAAGTTTCTTTAAAAATCTTAGGTGCAGTTTTCAACTCCTCAGCAGGTATGAGAGGTTGTGGGGTAGGTGTTACTTTCCCTTGTTCTATAAGTTGCACTGTTTTCAGTACTAAGCCCGCTCCTTTGAGCATGAGTCTTTCATACAAAGTCCCAACGGTATCCTCTTCGTAAATCGGCTCTTTTTCTTGCAAAATCAAATCTCCCGTATCTATTTCATGCTGCAAGAAAAAAGTAGTTACGCCTGTTTCTTTTTCTCCATTCATAATCGCCCAATTGATAGGAGCCGCACCGCGATATTGAGGAAGCAAAGAAGCATGAAGATTAAAAGTTCCCAAAGGAGGCATTGCCCAAACCGCCTCAGGTAGCATCCGAAAAGCAACTACTATTTGTAAATCCGCTTTATAAGAGGCAAGTTCTGCTAAAAAATCTGGATTTTTCAGTTTTTCAGGTTGTAAAACAGGAATATCATGTTGCAAAGCGCATTTCTTTACCGCTGAGGGTACTAAAGCGGAGCCTCTCTTACCTTCTTTGTCTGTGGCAGTAACAACTGCGGCTACATTATAATTATTTTTTATCAAAATTTCTAAGGAAGGCACAGCAAACTCTGGCGTTCCCATAAAAATAATACGAGGATACTTCATTAGCCGTTTTTTTAATACAAATTTAAGTAAGAATTGGGGGTTTTACTTTTTTTACTCAATAATTTACAATTTTTATACAAGCCCCAAGCCTTCCTCTATAAGTTCCCACTTTGCTTTACAAAACCTTTTAATAATTTTCCTTATTCAAAATACTTGCATAGCTTTGTAAAAATAGGACTTGAAAATAAAAACAGGATAGGCAGAAGGCAAATCCTATGATATTGACATAGCATAGACAGTAGTAAATATAAATAACACATTTCAAATTTATTATAAGAATATGGTAGAAGCAGATAAAAGATTAACCAGAATAGGAGTATTTTATGACGGAAATTATTTTTTACATGTAAGTAATTATTATAACTACGAACACTCACGAAAAGCACGTATCAGTATAGGAGGGTTGCACGATTTTATTAGAAGCAAAGTAGCCCAAGAAGAAGGAAATGATATTAGATTTTGCCAAATTGTTGATTCGCACTATTTTAGAGGAAGACTGACTATTTCAGAAGCAAGTAGCCCTAACAAACTCCTGTCTGATAGATTGTTTGATGACGTACTTATGAACGAAGGTGTAATTACGCACTATCTTCCTTTGAAAACGCGTGGTGGGAGGTTAGAAGAAAAAGGCATAGATGTATGGCTCGCATTAGAGGCTTTTGAGTTGGCTTTATACAAGAAATACAATGTAGTGGTACTGATAGCTTCTGACGGCGATTATGTACCTTTGGTACGAAAACTTAATACTTTAGGCACAAGAGTAATGGTGCTAAGTTGGGATTTTGAGTACCGCACAGATGCAGGCAAAGAAATGGTTACGCGTACCTCACAAGACCTGCTTGAAGAGGTTACTTACGCCGTACCTATGCACGAAATCATAGAAAACCGCGCCAAGAGAAATGACCCCATCATTAATAATATTTTTGTCCAAGATGCTCCTAAATATGTGGACAATAGGGAATCAGACAACAAGATTCGCCAAAGTACCATCGTAAGCGTGAAAAACGGCTATGGATTCATCTATGCCCGCCCTGACAATTTATTTTTTCATTACTCTGATGTAGTGGAAGGCGACTTCAACGAACTGGCAGATGGAGATTCCGTCGAGTACATGATAGGCAGAAATCGCGAAGGTGGAGAAGTAGCACGTAACGTAAAGAAAATAAGAACACAACCAATAGATAACAGCGGGAACAGTGAGTATGCACGTACTACGTATTATGAAATGAAAGAAAAAGTAAAAAACAATCCTTTGGGTAACGGAGGAAGCTATGTTGCTGAATAAAGGTACGGGTAAATAAAATATTTTGGAGAGCAAGCCAACTTTTTCTAAGTTGGTTTGTTTCTTTTATTGTATCAAAAATTTTCTCGATAATTAAAATTTTATTCGTATCTTTATGAAAGTGATGCTCATACTCACGAGCATTACATAAACAGATAGCATGATGAGTCAATTTATGGTTGATATAAACCTACCTGAATACCCAACGGAGGAGTTTTTTGCCCTTATTCCTAAGCAAAGAGCAAAGATAAATAAACTCATGAGCGAAGGAATCATTACAAGTTATACACTTTCGGAAGATAGGCTCAAACTTTGGGTAATGGTCAATGCAGACACAGAAACAGAGGTCATGGATATACTCTCGAGTTTTCCTATGCTCAAATTCATGCGTTTTCAAATTCACTCCTTGATGTTTCATCAAGCTATTGCTTTTCGTTTTCCTGCGATTTCGCTGAACTAAGCCATTCTTAGAGATTTTGGTAAAACTATCTAAATGTTTTCGCTAATTCATACCAAATATTAATTTTGCAGAAAAATTATCATCATTCATCTGTAATTTAACCGAAAGCACAAGATGGGAAGAGCATTTGAAGCCCGCCGCTCACGCAAAGAAAAAAGGTGGGACATGATGTCTAAGACGTTTACTAAGTACGGTCGCGAAATTTCTATTGCAGTAAAACAAGGCGGAGCAGACCCCGAAATTAACGCTCGCTTGCGTATGATTATCCAAAATGCACGCCAAGCCAATATGCCCAAAGACCGCATAGAAAACGCCATCAAAAAAGCATCTTCAAAAGAAGAAGGAGATTTCGAGGAGGTAGTATATGAAGGGTACGGTCCCTACGGAGTAGCCATTTTGGTAGAATGTGCAACCGATAACCCCACGCGTACAGTAGCTATGGTACGTATGCACTTCAATCGCTCCAATGGCTCGCTGGGCAAATCAGGCTCTTTGGATTTCATTTTCCAGCGCAAAGGTATTTTTACCATCGCCTCCGAAGGAGTAAACAAAGATGACCTCGAACTCGAACTTATTGATTTTGGTTTAGAGGAGATTTATAACAATGAAGAGGGAAACTTAGTAATCCAAACTTCTTTTACTGACTTTGGCACGATGCAAAAAGCCTTAGAAGATAGAAAAGTCAATGTGCTTAATGCTAAACTGGCGCGTATCCCTACCACTCTGGTAAATGACCTGACCGAAGAGCAAGCAGAGGAGATTTTGGACTTGATAGATAAGTTTGAGGAGGAGGACGACGTGCAGGCAGTTTACCACAATATGGCGTAATCATGGCACAAGAACGCTACACACAAAGAGGCGTTTCTGCTTCCAAAGAAGAGGTGCATAACGCTATCAAAAACTTAGATAAAGGCTTGTTCCCCAAAGCCTTTTGTAAAATCGTACCTGACTTACTCACGGGAGATAGCCAGTACTGTTGTATTATGCACGCCGACGGCGCAGGAACAAAATCCTCTTTGGCTTACCTCTACTGGAAAGAAACAGGCGATATGTCCGTATGGAAAGGTATTGCCCAAGATGCGATTGTGATGAACCTCGATGATTTACTCTGTGTGGGAGTTACAGATAATATTCTGCTTTCTTCTATCATTAACCGCAATAAAAATCTGATTCCCGGAGAAGTTATTTCTGCCATTATTGATGGAACAGAGGAGGTCTTAGCAACACTACGCACTCACGGCATAGGCATTTACAGCACAGGAGGAGAAACCGCAGATGTAGGCGATTTAGTACGAACTATAACTGTGGATAGCACAGTAACGGCTCGTTTGAAGCGTAGCGAGGTAATCTCTAATGACAAGATTCAAGCAGGAGACGTCATTATAGGACTTGCCTCCTACGGACAAGCAAGTTACGAAACAGAGTATAATGGAGGCATGGGAAGCAATGGACTTACCTCTGCTCGCCACGATATTTTTAGTAAAACCTTAGCTCAAAAATACCCTGAGAGTTTTGACCCTGCCCTGCCTACTCACTTAGTTTATTCAGGAAAAAGAAATCTCACAGAAAAGTACAAAAACCTCCCTGTTGATATTGGAAGGTTGGTGCTTTCGCCTACGCGCACTTATGCCCCCGTAATGAAGCAAATTCTTGAAAACTATAGGCATCATATTCACGGCTTAGTACATTGTAGCGGCGGAGGACAAACTAAGGTGTTGCATTTTGTAGAAAATCTCCATGTAATTAAAGACAACCTGTTCCCTTGCCCTCCCCTCTTTGAACTTATCCAAAGTGAAAGCGGCACAGATTGGAAAGAAATGTATAAGGTTTTCAACATGGGACACCGCATGGAAATTTACCTTCCTGAAAAATATGCGATTGAAATTATCCAAATAGCAGAGGCTTTCCAAATAGAAGCACAAGTCATCGGCTGGGTAGAAAAAGCAACTTACAAAAAACTGACGATTAAGAGCGAGTTTGGTGAGTTTGAGTACTGAAGATTAATTATCTGACCGACAACAACCTATCTTAAATATACTTTAAAAGTAGAGCCTACTCCTACTTGGCTTTCTACTTCTACTTTACCGCCAAGCATTTCTGCCTGTGCTTTAACTAAGTACAGCCCTGCTCCTTTGCCCTCGATATGCGGGTGAAAGCGTTTGTACAAACCAAACAAATTATTTCCGTGTTCTTTCAAATCTATCCCTAAGCCGTTGTCTTTGAAAGAAATACAGACATAATTATCTACTAATTCACTTTTTATTTGAATGATAGGATTTTCTTCTTCCTTACGAAACTTAATTGCATTGCTAATAAGACTTTGGAATATACTAATAACGGCACTTTTAAGGGTATAAATTTCAGGTAATTGTGAGAAATCTGTTTCTATTTTAGCCTTGGAATGACAAATTTGAGATTGCATGGTTTCCTGAATAAAGGCGACTTCCTTAGCTAAATCAATTACTTGCTTGCTCTCTTGGGTAAATTGGGTTTGTGAAAGCACTTCATTGAGGTCGTATAAAGTTTCATCTAATTTATTTACTGCTTTTTGTAATTTCTCCAACATCAGAGGCATTTCCTCTTGGGAAAACAAACCCATCTGAAAAACTTGGATAAGCCCTAAGATATTGGCTACGGGAGCGCGCAAGTTGTGCGAAACAATATGCCTGTAATGATTTAGTTGCTTGTTTTGTACTATTAAATCTTCGTTTACTTGGATTAGGTTACGTTCTCTCTTTTCTATTTCTTCTTTGAGTTCTATGGTATGTTCCAAAGTCTGGCGAATCTCCTCCTCGCTTGCTCTCAATTCTTCATTAAGAATTTGTGTTTCTTGCAATAGTTTATTTCTCTCTACCTCGACTATTTTACTTTCCGTAATTTCCCTGACAATCCGTAGTATTTGATTCTCACTGTATTTTACTGAGCGAGATTCATAATAGCGAGTCATTCCATCAGAGAACAGCAGGCTATATTCTATACTTTGCACTTCGTTTGTAGCTATAGCTTTCTGATTTGCCTCGAGTATCTGCTTAGCTACTTCTTGGGGGATATTGGAATCGAGAATATTTGTTCCGATAATGGTATTAGGGTTGATGAAGACCTTGCCCCTTCCTCCTCTGTAATCCAAATAAGATAATGTTTTGCGAACTATAAATAATTGATAATAAAAGATATAAACGCGATTTGTAGCATTGCTTCCGCCGATTCAACAGTTTTTTCTACTTCTTTAAACAACCTTCTGCGAAAATTCAGCCA
>Ga0272446_1002474_pt1 | contig 25081 bp, 29 predicted proteins | sample YNPCB0061_FD_194587 | JGI IMG/M metagenome (GOLD analysis project Ga0272446, IMG submission 194587) | Hot spring microbial mat communities from Yellowstone National Park, WY, United States - YNP-CB-006-1 | ecosystem: Environmental > Aquatic > Thermal springs > Hot (42-90C) > Sediment | place...
TTAGGGTGAGGGCTACGAAAGTGGGATGCACCTGGTTTCTGGTACATAAGGGAATAGCTGTAAAGCCTGCTCTCTCGTATGGCCGATTCAAGAGTAGGGTATCTTTTCTGACCTTTAAAACATCCTCTAAGGCTGAACCGATCTGGAGATGCACTGTTTCGGTGAGCTTCTGTTGCGTCTTGTAACGAAGATATTCCCAAGACGAGCATTTTAACGGACATTTGGGAACGATGCGTATGTAAAAGGAGTTTTGAATCAATGACCGATACTCAAGTCTTTGTCGCATTGTTCATTGCCCTGATTCCTGGCATTTTGGCATTCCGACTTGCAACAGAGCTTTACAAATAGGCTTTATTTTGTTTTTCCTGCGCCTGTTTCGCCCGCCCAAGTGTTGGTTTGTCCGCTGTTCTCTGCTGGAGAAGGGGGATGGGTCCTAATCAGTTGGGGGGTGAGACAGGTTTTATCGCTTTAAATCCAGGAGTCAGTTAGAAGGAAGACCTGGAAAAAGAGAGCCAATCTCCTGAAAATCTTGCGATCAGCCGTTGCATTGAAATTAAATGGGTGTAGAATCCATTAGCCAAAGGTTGGTTCAACTTTGGTCGGTCTACTAGTCCATCTCTTATTTCACGTAAGCGATACTTGCGGGCTGAGCCATCCAAATTTCAGGTGATGTGTCCCGATAAAGCGAACTGAATCCATGTATGCACTAAAACCGCCGACTCCCCGTTCTAAAGCTGTGAGACGTTCCCGGGCAGTTACCCGACCGAAGTCTCGCAAACAGCGTCATCCCTATCGGGCGATCGCCTTTGAAACTGGTATCAAGCTGGCTGTGAACGTGGCTTTTTCGCTGGCGGCTTTGTCAGCATTGGTCCAGCTTTTCCCCTATCAGATTTCTCAGTCAGCCAAGCTAGAAGAACTTCAGGTTGCAGTGCAGTCTGCGGATGAACGAGTGCAAAAAATTCAGTCCAAGTTTAGTTACTACTTTGATCCCAGTCAGGCTCGCCGGGTGATGCAGGAACAGACCAATCGCATTGATCCCCGGCAACGGCAGATTGTCTGGCAGGAGTCTGACCAGGCTAACCCTGGGGCAAGATAACCGCTACTACAGGGCACTCTTCGTATCAGAGATGGGTGTTGTGATGGCATACAGATCGGATTTGTGACCCAGAGCAAATCTTAGGGAACTGTCCAGGTCTTTGTTGGATTGACTGATAAAGATCAGAAAGGCCAGGAAACAAAGTCCACTAACCAGCCCAAACAGACCCCGATAACCAATCCAATCGGCAAATAACCCCAGAGTTGGACCGGCGATCGCGATACCTAGGTCAAAGCCTGCCATACAGAGGCCAAACACCCGACCTCTTTCAGGCGGGTGAGAGCGGTCTGCAATTAAGGCAATCATAACCGGAATCAGGATGCCCGCTCCAGCGCCTTCCAGGATCCCTCCCAGGAGAAATTCAACGGCACTGTTAGACTGCCAGAGTAGCAGCATGGCGGATGTGTAGAGCAATAGGCTGAGGCTGATGAAACTGCCCCGGCCATGGCGGTCTGAGGCCCGACCAGAGAGTAGCCGGACTGAAAAGCTAGAGATGGCGGCGGCGGTGTAGAACAAACCGGCGTTGAAGTTGACGCCGGTCGATTGAATAAACAGGGGGACGAAGGTGCTGAGGGTGCCAAAGGCCAACCCAGTTAGCAGCATGACCACGGTTGGTGTTTTCAGGCGAGGTTGCCATACCAGCCGCCAGAAAAGTTGATCAGCCTCCTCTGACTGGGATTCGAGTTTCTCCGGGGCGACAGGAGGAGCAATCATCAGGGCTAGGAGCCAGCCTGCGGCTCCCAACCCGGCTGCCATCAGAAATAAAGGGGTGTAACCGGCCCAGGCCTGACAGAAACCGCCCAAGGCTGGACCAATGGCAACGCCTAAGGGGTTTACCAAGCTCATATAGCCAATGAGTTCCCCCCGTTGTTGTGCTGGAGACAGGTCAACAATCAGGGCGCTGTAGGCTGTTGTGAAGGCGGCAATGCTGAGACCATGAAATACCCGAACCAAGGCCAGCAAGAAAATGGACTGGGTCAGGAGATAACCCAACGGGGCGATCGCAACTGCGGTCAGACCGATGAGCAAAACCCGCTTGCGATGGACAAACCGACTGCCCTGCTGATCCTGGCGATCGGAGAGGCGTCCCACCCAGGGACGGAAGAGTAATAAGCCAATTGCAAAGGATCCCATCACCAGACCAATCTGGTGGTTGGTGCCGCCAACATGCTTGATATATAAAGAAAGGGTTGGCAACAAGGAAGCCATGCTGGCCCAGAACAGCAGCCCCACTGCAAATAGAACTCGCAAATCTCGGCGTTGACCAGGATTCAGGTTACGGAAAACGTTCAAGACCGATTCCTCTGAAGGTAGAGAGTAAAGATCCCGACGGGATCTGGGTGGGCATCGGGAAATTTTGTTGGAGGATTGATCGACCAGCCTCCCGAAGCGCAATGGTGTGAACTGACAAGAGAGAGAAGTGTCGTGTCTGGGTCTCGAACCGAGGTGGTGCTGAATAGCAGGATGACTTGAAACTTCGTTCCAGTGCATCCAATGCCTGATTCATGCCCAGAATCAGCGACGCCCAAACCCATGCCTTGCTGCAGCCCTTGCCCGAGCCCATCTCTATGATAAGTTTTGTTAAGAAAAGTGTCCTGCTCCGCCGACTGCTAGTGACAAAAAATCAGAGCCTGTTGAGGGCTCTGACCAATCAGACTATGATGGATAGAGGACAGGCAGAGGGTTTTAGAGACCTTGCCGAGAAATCAATTTTTCAAAATTTGCCTGGGTCTGTTGCAGTAACTCCTGCCGACTATCAGTAGTTTGGGTTAAGGTTGGAACCAAATTGCGGGCTTGCAGGGCCATGTGGAGCTGGAGATGGGCCACATATTCGCTTAAATCTTCCCGAGACCAAGAAACCGAGGATGAATAAGACCGTGAATTCAAAGTGTTCTCCTTCCTTAGTTCTGTATCGTGAACTAACGTTAATGAACCTACCATGGGATCTTAGCCTCTTGGCTCTTCGCAATGAAGCTTAACTATTGAAAGCAGGCTTGTTTCGAAGTGTGAATTTTTCACCGCCTCCGGTGTAGGGATCGGTGGAGATCGGGGCGTTTTCTGGCTAGGGCCCGACTGATATGGGTGATGGCGATGGCTAGTTCAGTCTGATTAGGGTCTGCCAGGGCTGCCAGGGTGGCGTCTCGGGCGATCGCCCGAATTTCTCCGCCGGTTAGGGGCAATTTGGCCAGGTGCTTCCAGTTGATGCTTGGATCCAGACTGACGGCGGCTGGGAAGGCTCGCTGCCAGAGGGCCAGGCGGGCGGACAGATCGGGCAGGGGGAACTCCAGTATCAGATCCAGTTGTCGCTGCCAACTGGGTCTGATTGTTTGTTTTTGCTCTACGCAGAAGAGGGTGAGGCTGGAGTATTGTTTGCGGTGCAGCAGAAAGCGCTGTACTTCCTCCTTTGCCAGGGAGGCCGCTCGCCCTAGCCAGCCCTGGGCGGCTTGCAGTAGTAGAAGAGGGGGTTGGGCCTCGATTAGCTCTTGCAGGAGCTGTTGGCTCCTTTCTGGTGGCAATCCTGTGACGCAGGCATAAAACAGGGGTAACTGTAGGGTTTGGGCGATCGCCCGCGCCGCGGTTTGCTTGCCCGTTCCGGTCTGGCCAAACAACAGGGCTATGGTGCCTGCGCAGGGGGGAGGCTGGTGGCCCCGCAAGTTGGTTTCACTCCAATATTGATCAACTACTGGGGTATACTGCAGCCGCTGGCATAGATGCTGCAGATCAGTCATCAGGTCGGGGGGAAGGATCAGGTCGCTCCAGGGATCGATGGTTGACTCATGGGTGGAGATGGGCTGCCAGCAGCCCAAGAGCGACTCGGTGGTTGGCTGCGGGGTGACAGAGGCAGTGGTGGGTAGCTGGGCTATGGTGGGCCGTGGCGTCAGCGGCTGCAACAGGTCGGCCAGCATCTCTGGTTGCGGCTGCTCGGCCAGCAAGTATTCAACCACTGGATCTGCAATCTGAATCGATCGACTCAATAAGGGCACTGCCTGGGGGGCCGAGACGGTAATGATCTGATGCTGCAATAGGGGCGATCGCTGACTTAAGCAAAGCCTGCCGGTGCGCCATTCCCGATCGTTCCGGCACAACAGCCGCAGCACTAAATCGACAGTTGGCAGCCCGTTGGTCTCTGCGCCTTCGCCGTTATGTAGGTAGGTGTAAATATGTCCATAACGGCGATTGATTTCGGGGGCTAACCCCATTAACAGCAGATTTTTCTCAAACCAGGAAAGGTTGAGTTGGGCACACAGGGTCGGTAAGCCCAGGGCAATGCCCCGTGTGAGAGTTGCTTCAATCCGGGCTTCCAATTGCTGTTGATAGCTGGTTTTAGGACCGGCATGACGACGCGGCATGTTGGCCGGGGAGTCGTAGGAAATCTTCTCTTCCAGGTTGATTAGCCCTTTCCACCAGTGGCTGGTAACCCGGTCCGCCCGTGATTTGGCCAGCCGATCCACCTGCCGGGTTTCTTGTCGCTGCTTGGCCACAGCCAGACTTAATAGGCGATCCAACCAATTCAACTCCGCCCGCAGATAGGACCAATTATCTGAAAAGGGTTCAACAGCGATGCTTTGCATGGGCAACTAGAGGAGCGGTGAAGGGAAAGACAAGTTGCGTAAGTGGGGTCTGCTCCGGTTGCGGCATCATCTGTTATTCCCCTGATGCTTGGCAACAAGCCTGGCCATCAAGTTCACCTGGTAATGCTATTTTTTCGGAGGACCGTTCCTTAATCCTATATCCGCCCCCCTGAAATTCGACGATTGACTTGTCTGGGTTGGCTGGGAAGAACGGTCCAGGTTCCAACCCAGGCGCGTCGGTTGTTCATAGATCCGCTTTAAGGTGTTGATGTCCCGTGGAGAGATGGGACCTGGATGACGGACCTGGGAAAAGTACATCACATCTGTTTCTAGCTGGCTGTGGCCCCAGATGCCCAGTGCATGTCCCAGTTCGTGGCGGGCAGCCGCTTGCAAATAGAGCGGGGCCTGGTCCGGGCGCAGTCGGATGGTAAAGCGGTGGGCTAGAAGGGCAGACTGGCCAGGGTCGGCAGTTGGTTTGAGATAAAGGTCAAACTGGGTTTCGGCGGAACGAACTCGACTCAGCCGCAAGGTTGGCCGACTGCTTGGATTGCTGCTGGTGGCAGAGGGTTCGGCGGTGTCATCTGGTTCGAGCTTCAGCGGTGGGGGCGATCGCCAGATGGCAATGTCGGCGGTTTCAGCTTGGTCAACCAACTTTAGGGGTAAATAGGGATTCCATTCCTGGATAGCCAGTCGCACCGCAGTGATCCATGTTTCTGCCTGTCGTAGCCGGGGGGGATAGTTCTGCTCTGCTGGACTGACGGGTTCAACGTAAACTGTAACCGGAAAATGGGACCAGACCAGATAGCCGACCCGAAGCGGTTTGACCTGGTCAAAGTAGTCGCCTGTTGGTTGGGGATCGCGCCACTGGGCCAGGGTGGGCGGTAAAGGGTGGGGTTTCAGTTCGGGCAGTGCGGTTGTGGCTGCGGCTGGCAGGACGGAGACGGCAGACGTCACTGACAAATCTGGCGCCAGGAAGCGATCGGGTGCAAGCAGCAAACTGATTCCCAGGCTGGTGAGGAGGGCAACTAGCCACCATCGGAGCGATCGGGGAACTCTCAAGCGCATAGGACAGGAACTAAGGAAAAAACAAGAGGGCATGTGTGGATGCCCCCTTTAAGACTGATTGGATGATGTTGGCTCGGATGACGGTGGAACTGTCGGCGATCGCCCAACGTCAAGCCAACTCTTACTGGATGAGCGCTATTTGGGCAGCCAGTTGGCACTCAAGATGATAGTCAAACCAAGGAAGATGGCAGTCAAGGCCCAGGTAATCCGATTCAGAGTTGTTTCAGCACTCTTGGTGCTAGTAAACAGTTGAGCCTGACCCCCAATTCCGCCCAGACCTTCCCCTTTGGGACTGTGCAATAAGACTAGAACAATCAGAAACAGGGCGGACAATGCCCAAATGATTTCAATAATGAATGTCAAATTCATGGGTTGATCCTGAATAGGGTACGGGCGGAAAGCTGGAAACAGAGGCACCTGATCCCAAGCCCTGATTTTAGTCTAAGGGGCAGCGTTAACTGCAGACAACTGCTCAGGTGCCAACCTTGATCGGGGTGCGACCCTTGCGAAACTCGACCTCAGAGGACAGGATCATGGATCGACCCGTCATTTCTGGTGGCTGTGGGATTTTGAGAATGTCCAGGATGGTCGGGGCAATGTCTGAGAGACGACCATCGGCCCGTAGTTGAACATCGGTGCCATGCCCAGGAATTTTGGCCCCTTCCCCTTCCACCAGGATGAAGGGTACTGGGTTGGTGGTGTGGGCGGTCCAGGGATTACCCTGCTCATCCCACATCATTTCGGCATTGCCGTGATCAGCAATGATAATGGCTGTCCCACCGACCCGACTGATACTTTCTAGCAGGCGACCCAGACAGTTATCGACCACTTCCAGCGCCTGGACGGTTGCGTCCATATTGCCGGTGTGGCCCACCATGTCTGGATTGGCGTAGTTGATCACCATCAGCGAATAGACGCGTTTATTGATGGCTGCGATCGCGGTTTCGGTGACTTTATCGGCTGACATGGCCGGTGCGCGATCATAGGTCGGTACCATGGGGCTGGCAATCAGTTCCCGATCTTCTCCTTCAAACGGTTGTTCAATGCCACCATTGAAGAAGTAGGTGACATGGGCATACTTTTCGGTTTCGGCGGTGCGGAACTGACGTAACCCCTGACGGGCAATTACCTCTCCCAGAATGTTATTCAGATTTTGCGGTTCAAAGGCAACGGCTACTGGCAAGCTGCCATCGTATTGGGTAAAGGTGACAAAGGCCAGCGGCTGGATCAACTGCCGCTCAAATCCCTGGAAGTTGGGATCGACAAATGCCTGGGTCAGTTGGCGAGCCCGGTCGGGACGGAAATTGAAGAAAACAACCCCATCTCCCGGTTCAATTGATCCTGGCGCAACCCGTGTCGGAAGAATAAATTCGTCTGTCACGCCTTCGGCATAAGAGTCTTGCAGTACTTGCAGAGCGGAACGGCCATCTCCTGTCCCATCGGTGGTCATGGCGTCATAGGCCAGTTTGGCCCGATCCCAGCGGCGATCGCGATCCATACTGTAGTAGCGACCGCTGATGGTGGTAATCTGACCAATGCCAGTCTGGTCGATGTAACCCTGTACCTGTTGGACAAATCCCTGGCCGGAGGTAGGGGCCGTATCCCGGCCATCGGTAATCACATGTATGCAGACAGCCTCCAGATGTTGGTCTTTCGCCATTTCCAACAGGCCCAACAGGTGGCTGAGATGGGAATGGACTCCACCATCCGAACAAAGACCGACGAGGTGGAGCTTGCCGCCTCGTTGTTTAACAGTTTGATACAGCCGCACTAGGGCTGAATTGCTCAACAGGGTGCCATCTTCAACGGCATCGGAAATTCTGACCAATTCCTGGGGGACAACCCTTCCCGCCCCGATATTGAGGTGGCCGACTTCCGAGTTGCCCATTTGTCCCTGGGGCAGGCCTACTTCTTTGCCAGAGGTGTAGATCAGAGTGTGGGGATAGACTTGCCACAAGCTATCCATGACGGGGGTACGGGCTGCCGCAATTGCATTGCCATCGGTTTCTTCACGATAGCCCCAACCGTCCAAAATAATCAGTACCACAGGTGAGACAGGCGCTTGCGCCATATTCAAATCTGTCCTTTGATTCATGCGGTTACCGCAAATCATACCATTGCCTTTTGTATCCATAAAGTTGGCATTGAAAAGAGAATTCTCAGTCACCCTTTTAATGAGTTGAAATCATTTCTGCCGATCCCCTTATATCCATCTGAGAGTTGAACTGAGGTCAGTTGCCTCTCAGGAAAGCACCTGAGATGGGGATCGAAAATATGGGAGAAAAAGCCAAACTTGCAATCGAAAACTGTTACCTAGAAATGACATGTATAAGAAGTATTAATAATTTCTTTAACTTTTTGTCATCCCCCTGTGGGGGCTAAAACCTAGCAATTGGAGAGTTGGGGATGGAAGCAAGGCTGACTCAAATGATAGATTTTTGTTATTGAAGCGCTGGTTTATCCACCGGAAAATCTCAGTGTAGCGTTCAATTTGCCTTTGCCTTTGCCTTTCTTTCTTTTTCTTTCTCTTTTTGTCGGGCTCGTTTAGCAGCGGCTTTGGCCGCTTTCTCGGCTTCGATCGCGGCCAGGTGGGCCTTCTGCTGCTCCTCCGCCACCTTTTCTAGATAGTATTGGTAGTCTCCCCGGTAAAGGCGCAGTTCCCCTTCCCGAATTTCCACAATTTTGGTGGCCACCTGGGAGATGAAATAGCGATCGTGGGAAACGATAATCACCGAACCGTCATAGTGGCGCAGGGCTTCCTCAAGCATTTCCTTAGCTGGGATGTCCAGATGATTGGTGGGTTCATCCAGAATCAACAGGTTGGCTGGTTGCAGCAACATTTTGGCCAGAGCCAGACGGGCTTTCTCGCCACCACTAAGGGCTTTAACGGCCTTAAACACCATTTCGCCGTTGAACAAAAACCGACCCAGTAGGGTGCGAACTTCTTCGTTCGTCCAGTCCGGCACTTCATCATGGATGGTTGCCATCACGGTTTTGTCCAGGTCTAAGGCTTCCGCCTGGTTCTGCTCGAAATAGCTGGGGATCACGTTATGATCCCCCAATCTAATGCTGCCGTCGGTGGGCTTTTCCATTCCCATGATCAGGTGTAGCAGGGTGGACTTGCCACAGCCGTTGGGTCCCAGGAAGGCAACGCGATCGCCCCGTTCCAACAGCAGATTAGTTCCCAGAAATAGGATCTTGTCCTCGTAGGCATGGGTTAGGTCCTGAATGATCACCACTTCCCGACCACTGCGGGGGGCTGGTGGAAAGCGAAACTTCAGGCTTTTGAGGCCAGCATCAGGGGCTTCAATCCGTTCGATTTTTTCCAGTTGCTTTTCCCGGCTTTTGGCCTGAGTGCTGCGGGTGGCGCTGGCCCGAAAGCGATCGACAAAGGCCTGCTGTTTTTCCAGTTCCTTTTGCTGGTGTTCGTAAGCACTCATTTGGGCCTGTCGTTGCTCTTCCTTTTGTTGCAAATAGGCCGAGTAGTTGCCTAGATAGGTGGTGGAAATTCCCCGTTCGGTTTCGACGATCTGGGTGCAGAGCCGATCCAGGAAGGCCCGGTCGTGGGAAACAATCACCATCGGTGTGCTCAGCCCTTTCAGGTAAGTTTCCAGCCATTCAATAGTTTCCAAATCCAGGTGGTTGGTTGGTTCGTCCAGCAGCAGCAGGTCCGGTTCCTGCAGCAGAATCTTGCCTAAACTCATGCGCATTTGCCAGCCGCCACTAAAGGAGCTAACCAGGCGATCGCCATCTTCTAGTTCAAACCCCAGATCGGGCAGGATCTTTTCAATCCGAGAGTCGAGGCTATAGCCATCCAGGGCTTCAAATTGTCGTTGCAGCCGATCCATTTGTTTCAGCAGCGTCTCCAGTTGCTCCGGATCAGCCGTTTCCATCTGATGGTGCACATGGGATAGCTGCTCATGCACCTGATTGGCTTCCGTAAAAGCCCGCCAGAATTCTTCTCGCACCGTCCGACTGGGATCGACTTCAAATTCCTGAGTCAGATAGGCCATTTTGAGGCTGGCTGGCCGGATCACCTCTCCACTAGTGGGTTCGATCTCGCCTGCAATAATTTTCAGTTGGGTCGACTTCCCTGCCCCGTTGACTCCTACCAGGCCAACGCGATCGCCCGGTTTGACTTCCCAGTTGATATCTTTCAGCACTTCCCCGGTGGGATAGATCTTGCTGACATGTTCCAGGCGTAGCATAGCGGAGCTCCGAAATCGGTAGGTGAGGATAGAAAGCAAGCGCATTTCAGATCCCTGCGTCTGCCCATGTGATGAATTTAACAAAAAATTAACAATTTGTGTCGGTGGCCCGTCGGATTTTGTCTGGGCTAGATTGCGGAAATCTGCGATCGGCAAATAACTTGGGTCAGAACACTGAGAACAAGGTTGATCGGTTCAATGCTGAGTCCGGTTCGGGTCTCCGCCACGGTTCCCATGGCTAACCTAACACCTTGCTATGTGAAATGGCTTGGGCCTGTCTTGAAAAGTGACTGGGTTGCAATGGTTGTTCCTATTCCTGTGAGCATTGGCGATGCGAGAGTTGACCTAAGTTGGCTACCTTATGGGTTGCACTGCCTGCAGAAGAACTTTTCGGCCCTTTCAGCCTTGAGCCGTTGGCATTTGCTTTATTGAAACTGGGGTAATAGCTGCCAGTTGTACAGTTCAGGCCGTATAATAAGATTCGAGTTTTCGGTCTGCTAGTTGCAACCATGTGTTGGCAGCGCGACGGCCTTGGTTTAAAGCTCTTATAGCCATGCGGGTATAGTTTAGTGGTAAAACGAAAGCTTCCCAAGCTTTAGTTGCGGGTTCGATTCCCGCTACCCGCTTCAAAAGTAAAGCCCCTGGAGTGCAACGATTCCAGGCGGGGTGAATCATTTGATATGGATTGCCACCGCACCGGAGTGCTGCGTTCTGTTCTTTGTCCATGTGCCGTCAGGGTGAAAACGCCGTAGGCCGACTCTTTGAACTCATTGCCTCGTCGGGGTGCTCGCCCCCTGCTCTTTTACCGGCATAATCCTGGAGCTCTGGAGACTTTCTCATTAAGCCTTCCTTATTGCTGTAACTAATTACTTGATTGGTTAGCGCATGAGCTAGATGAGAGCGCTCTAAAATGAGTTTTCGCTGAAGAATTCCACTGCAACCGTGAACTTCGACTAGAGTCGCCACCTGGATAGACGCTGTAATATTACTTGCAGTAAAATTACGAATTATTAAGTTCACTCTACATTCCTTAACCCACTGGATGGGTCGGTATGGTGTCTCCTAATGTGTTCACGGTTGACTATCGAGAAGAAACGGAGATCTCGCACCCGTTTAAATCCATCGTATCCAGCCGAGGAGCGGGTTGGGATCGGTTACAGCTCTCTTGCTATTGTGTTCCTCCTAATTTTGCTTTACCCGAACACCATGCCCCCCATCATCTGATTTGCATCAACTACAGCAATTCGCCGATGGCTGGGCAATTAATCCTGGAAGGAAAACCCCAAAAAATTGAAGCTGTTCCCTGTGGCATTGGTATTTATCCGGCAAACACTGTATTTCAAGAGTTTTGGAGTTCGGAGCAATCCTCTTTTCTCGACCTTTACCTGGAACCGACTCTTCTCAATCAATCAAGTGTGGAACTTTGTGATCAAGACTCCATTGAATTGGTGCCAAACCTGGAATATGGCTTAGACCCTTTGATTTACCAGATTGCTGTTGCGCTGAAAACTGCCCTGGAGGTTGATCGCTCAGGTAGCAAGCTCTACGCCGATGCGATGGCAGCCGCTTTGGTGGCTCGGCTGATTCCTTGCTATTCGTCCCATCAACCTGTCATCAATCATCATCCAGGTGGTTTGACGAAGCAACAATTAAAGCAAGTCACTGATTATATTCATGAGTATTTAGAGCAAGATTTGAGTCTGGCAGAGTTAGCGAGTTTGGTGCAATTAAGCTCCTATCATTTTGCACGATTGTTCAAGCGATCGACGGGGTTGTCACCGCATAAGTATCTGCTCAAGTGCCGAATTGAGCGGGTCAAACAGCTCCTCATCGCGAGGACGTTAAGTTTGGCTGAAATTGCCTCTGTGGTTGGGTTTTCCAGTCAGGGACATTTGAACTACCATTTCAAGCGGTTGGTTGGGGTAACCCCGAAAGCTTTTGTCCGGCAGCAATAGTAAGAGCATAGAGCAGTTAGGTAATGGACTGGAAACGTCCTGTCTGCTTGTACCTTTTCGTTGCAACGGGAGCAAGAATTTAGAAAAAGGATGGCAAAAATTTGGAATACATCCAGGAGCGACTTTTTGAATAATAGATGTAACAACTGAGCTTCTAGGGTTCCGACTAAAATCTAGGAGATTTTGGTGTCTGGTCCAAGAGAAGCGGGCGATCGCCCTTTACAGGGATAACGAATCATTTGATCGTCGATCGCTCCACGGAGGGATAAAAGCCCGGGAGAAATTCGCAGCTACTTACAAGCTGTCTGGATTTTTCCTGGGCTTTGCTGATCTGATTTTGTGATTTTCTCCAGTTGCAGCTAGAGTTGAGGTAATGACTGGTGGATGACAATAATCTCATGGTGCAAGAGCTCAATCGCCTGATTGCAGCGACTGCAAAAGCAGCTAATGTCTTACTGACTCTGGAAACCCTGGATGATGCCATCAACATGGCACTCAACATTATTGGGGAAGGTATTGGTTGTGATGTTGTTACGCTTCTAGAAAATGAGTTTGAATCTTCATCTCAATTGCCGTTGCGGTTCAATTTTATTTACGAATGGGTAGCCCCCGGTTTTCGCTCTCTATCGGCGAATTTGGGTGCTCACTGGCTCCCAGCGGAACTGCTCAGATACGATTTTCTGGAAGAATACTTTTTAGCCGGAGATGGGTTTGGCGGATCCCTCGACGTATGGGCTGATCCGTTGCGGAGTTGGTTAGCCGCTGTCCAGGTTCAATCCGCCTACTCGGTGCCCATTCGGGTGAATGGTCAGTGGTGGGGCGTATTGTGTTTTGACTATTGCCGCGCCCCGATTCAAATTAACTCTGCTGAGATGGCGGTGTTAAGAATGATCGCCGATTGCATTGGCAGTGCCATTCAGCGCGATCGCACGTACCAAGAGCGCGAACAGTTTGCTCAACAGCGCGCTGCCGAAATGGAAGAGTACAATCAAAAATTGCTGAAGCGCGATCGGCTACTGGAGGTTACCGCCAGAGCGACCAATGTGCTGTTGACACTAGATAACATTGACGTGGCGATCGACTCTGCACTCACAATTCTGATCGAGGGAACAGGCTGCGATCGGCTTGTGATTAAGGAGAACGTCTTCGATGGCTCATCTTCGATGCCAATTCGTTATCTTAATACGATTCAGAAATGCCTGGATCCCGAATTTGAAATTATCTGCAATAACATTGAGCCTGCCCAAGCCGACAAGCTAAGTGATGTCTTTAAGAAGTATTTTCTGGAGATGGATGGCTTTGGTGGATCTTTAGACAACTGGGATGAGCCGCTGAGGAGTTGGTTAGCAACTATAAAAGTTCAGTCTAGCTATGCGGTTCCCATTCGAGTCAAGGGGCAGTGGTGGGGGCTATTATGTCTTGATTACTGCCGCGCCCCCATCCAGATCGGCCCTGCTGAAGTTGCCGTTTTGAAAACAATGGCTGATTGTATTGGCAGTGCGATTCAGCGCGAAAGGCTACGCCACGCTGAGCTACGCACCCAGTGGGAACGCGAACAAATCGCATTACAAAAAGCTAAAGATCTGGAAACCTACAATCGAGTGTTACAAGGGCGCGATCGCCTGTTTGAAGCCACAGCAAAAGCAGCGAATGTGTTGCTGACGCTAGAGAATTTTGACCAAGCGGTTAAAACCGCTCTTCAGTTTATTGGGGAAGGCATCGGCTGTGATTACGTGGTGGTTCTGGAAAACATGTTTAAGTCCCCATCTCCGTTGCCAACTTCCTGTGATTTTATTTACGAGTGGGCAACTCCTGGCTTGTTGCCGCTCAGTGTTGTTTTTGGCTCAACCTCTCTCCCAGCTGAATTGCTAGGGTTAGACTTCATGAGACAGTACTTTCTGGAGGGGGATGGCTTTGGTGGACTCACGGAAGTCTGGAATGACCCCTTTCGCAGCGCGTTAGTTTCTGTCCAAGTTCAATCTACCTACGCGGTTCCGATTCGGGTGAATGGGCAGTGGTGGGGGGTGTTGAGCTTGGATTATTGTCGGGCACCGATTCAGGTGAGTGCTGCCGAAATTTCAGTATTAATGGCGATCGCCGATTGTATTGGTAGCGCCATTCAGCGCGATCGTACTCAGAAAATCATTTTGCAAGCTGAGCAAACCAGGGTTGCTGAGTTAGTCAAAGCGAATACCATCCTAAAGCAGTCTCTCGATACCTTTGCCGCTGATTCCGATCTCGATCGCTTCATTGGCAATACCCTCACAGCCATTGCCCAGCAGTTTGATGCACCATTGATCGAATACTGGGTTTATGCCCAGGCAGGCAGTGCAGCGTCTATCCATCTCGCCTACTGGCAAGGTCAGATTCTTAGTGCTGCCAATGGCTCCATCGCGAATGCTGACCCATTGAGCATGATTCCATTCCTCGACATTCCCCTAAGTGTGGCAGATACCAATATTGGCGCTCTGTCGATTTATTTACCCGTTCATCGCACCTTTTCAAGGCAGACGATCGAGCTTGCCCATGCCTTGGCACAACAACTGACCCTCGCCGTAGAACTGACCCGTCTTGCCGAAGAGGCTCAGCAAGCGGCTTTGCTCCAGGAGCGCACCCGGATGGCGCGGGAAATTCACGATACCTTAGCCCAAGCCTTTGGGGGGATCTTGATGCAGTTGCAGGCATTTACCTACTTTGCCCAGACTCAACCTGACCAAGCTCAGACCCATTTGCAGACGGCTCAAGCCTTAGCGAAAGATGGCTTAGCCGAAGCACGGCGATCGGTCTGGACGCTATATCTAGAAACCACGGAATACGAAAATCTTGACCAAGCGATCGCCAAATTCATAGAGCAAACTCTATCGAGGCAAGCGACTCCGATTCACCTGGCGATCGAGGGCACGCCTTACGCGCTCCACCCAGATTTAGGACTCAATCTCCTTCGCATTGCCCAGGAAGCGATTACCAACGCCCTGCGCCATGCCCATGCCTCCACTATCCAGGTGCATCTCAGTTACAGTGCTCAAGTGCTGCAATTGACCATTTGCGATGACGGCTGTGGCTTTGATCCCCAATCCCCCGCCGATGGCTTTGGCTTATTAGGAATGCAGCAACGCGCCTCCCGCATTGGCGCAACCTGGAACTTAATCAGTCGCCCCGGAGAGGGAACCACCCTCATGATTACCCTACCCAATAGCCAAGACACAGCCATTTCTAAGGCATAACTCATTTTCAGAGACAAAAATCCTGTCAGACTGGAACACCAGCAAAATCAAACTTGTTGTCATACTAGAACCCATGATACTGAGCCAATCCCAGAAAACCATTCGGCTCCTGGTTGCTGACGATCACCCCGTTGTGCGGCAAGGGCTAGTAGCAATTTTGAATGCCCAACCGGATATGACTGTGATTGCGGAAGCCAATAACGGAAAAGAAGTGATTGAGCAGTTTCGTCTGCACCAACCGGATGTGGCGATTCTGGATTTGCAGATGCCTGAGGTTGGCGGGGTCGAGGCGATCGTCACCATTCGAGCCGAATTCCCGAATGCAGCAATTATCATGTTTTCGATCTACGAAACCGATGAAGATATCTATCAGGGACTCCGTGCCGGAGCCAAAGCTTATTTGCTGAAAGATACCCCTTGTCCAGAGATTTTGGAAGTAATTCGAGCCGTTAGTGAGGGACAACGATACGTGCCAGCAGACATTGGCACAAAGCTGGCGGCTCGGATGGAGCGACCGACTTTGAGCGATCGTGAGTTTGAAGTCTTGTCTCTGATGGTAAGAGGGGAAAATAACAAGGCGATCGCCAGCGCCCTTAGCATTACTGAAAATACGGTCAAGTTCCATGTCACCAATGTGATGATCAAACTAGGCGCTAGCGATCGCACCCATGCCGTTGTCAATGCCTTGCGTCAAGGAATTATCAAGTTGTGATCGCTGACTAGTCTAATAACTTCATCGACATCAGGACGTATTGTTCACGAGCCTCAAAATTTGCACGGACGTAAAGTCTTTGAGCCTTGATATTCGAGCGCTCAACTTCGAGATGCAGTGCCTGTATTCCCTGTGCTTTCGCCAAGAGCTTAATCTGATTAATACCGATTTAATCTGATGCTGCATAGAATTTACCCCACCGCCTGCGGCACCTCCCCTTGCCAAGGGGAGGTTGGGAGGGGTCAGATAAGGCTCATCATTAAAGAGAATTGGTATAAGGACTTGTTTGCCGAACCCTCTTCCTCGATAGTTCGATCGAATATAAAATTCATCAATAAACGCATCTTTGCCAGAGAACTCAATGCTACAGCTAGTGCAGAGTGCAATATAGCCAACAATGTGAGTATCACAACAAATGAGCCAAATGCCACCCAATTCGGCATTGTCTAACAACATCTTCAGCGCCGTTGCCCGCTGTTGTTCTGAAAGGTTCACCCCTTCAAGCTGATGAAACTCTTGCACAAGCTGCAAAAGAATGTCCCAGTCTGCTATCGAAGCTGATTCAAGCTCTGCAATCACTTGGATGAACGATGTCTATGGGATAGGGCACACAACCGACAACTTTGGTGGACTTCTAGTTGAATCGAATGGTGAGAAGTCCGAAGCTCATGGGCAATTAACAACATGCCGACCAGCAGGATGGCAATACCAGCTAAAAAAATAACAATAACCAGTTGATTTAACCATGAACTATTATTCGCGATCGCCAACGCAATGCACAACATATCCAGGACAAAAAATGCGATCGCCAGATAAATGAGCACTAAAACATCATGGACCTGATGATGATGTTTAAGCATATCCGAGAGTAGATGATTTAGGTGATGCAGGCGTTCACTCTTTGGCTGGGACTCCATTACATCCAATTCCAGCAAGCCAAGGCGCTCTTGATACACAGCACGGGAGCGATCGCTCAGCCAGCTATAGCGCACCATTAACCCATTCAACATAATCCCGCAGGCTGTAATCATGACCACAGGCGCAATAATGAGATTAATGGTTTTGACTAGGGCATCGTGCTCCATCAGGTTACCTGTATTGTCGATGTGTATGTCAGTGTGGATTGAGCTTGTTAGCTGGAGATTTCGGATTCCTCTCGTACAGGTCTCCACAGAGGACCAACCGCTAAAAGAAGTACGAAGATATTAAAGATGGCATTCGAGGGTGTTCCAGATGCTATGGAGCCTGCACTGTCTAGAACAAACCACGAAAGAAGACCTGTAAGGACAGACTTGCGAACAGCATTGGGCGCAAAGTCATAAACCCACACCGACAGGCACCAAATCATGACTCCCCAGCCCAGAAGAAAGCCGCCCGTAAGCGCAGATAAAAACCTCGTCTCTGGTGATGCATAGGTCTGCGCCCCATTCAGGGGCCAACTAAGAAAGTCTAGTGTCCATCGAGCGGGTTCCGAAGTCGTCAACATTGTGCCCAAAAAGAAAACCGGAGCAAAAGAACCCACGATGACGGCAGTTACTTTCAGCCACGCTTTATGAAGTTGATGAGATTTGAGAGTGTTTGTTTCTTGGAGTGTCTGAGTCATATCCCTTCCATCCCAATTGATGAATAGCTTGATTCGCACTATGTTCGCAATATGGCATTTTTTTCCTGCGATCGCACCTACCCATTAGAGTAGGCAAATCGCTCCACCGTTGTAGAGGCAGAAAATCATCGTCTGGTGTAGTATCCATCAGCTAGCTTCTCTGTACATTACTAAGCATCCTAGAAGGCGATATTCAATCATTCCACCAACGGAGAAGCTTATGATGTTGAAAAAACGATGGATCAATCGATTGGCTCTGCTGCTTGGCGGTCTTGTGCCCCTGAGTACCTCACCAACTTATGCAGAGGTGATTAACCGAGGCATTGAGGCACGCCCATATCATGAAGCACGCCCTGCCCCTGCCTTTCTGCAACCCGATGTCAAAATTGTGGTGGGCCAACCTTCCCCATCCGAGGTAAATCCTTCCTTTTTGGGACCAGTTTTGTTGATGAAATCAGCCCAAGTTGATCTGGTCAAGGGCACTGCCAAACTGCCATTGCACAAAGGCAAACTTGCTTCGGGGGAAACCGTATGGTTTATCATCACCGATGCCACGGATGAAAATCTCTCGAACTTGCACGGGGTGAACTATTCACCGAAACTCGCCTACGGTTTTACGGGGCGCAATCAACGGACAGCAACCATCAGCAGAGATGGCACTTGGGTCTTCAATCGAGGCAAGGTAGACTTTCGTCCTAAATTGAGTATTACACCGGGTCCTGCTAATGCGCCTTTTCCGCCTAAAGCAGCCCAACCTGGCTCGGTTGGCGACAACGGCTATACCCCATTAGTCAAAGTCACAAACGCCACGAAGGATGTGTTATTCAATGCACCCATGGTTGCGTTTAACCAAACTGAAGAACAACTCAATGCCTTTTGTGATGGCAAGCCGAATCATGATTTAGTGCATGACAAGGTGGTCGCGATTTGTCCGCGAGATGGGACAGTGACTATGGAACTGACGATCGGGTTTACCTTTAGCAAACCCATTCTCTATCTTTCTACTGAAGCCAATGACCCAGCCGTGGCGACGCTAGAAACTGCAACCTATGCGCCAGCCATGGAAGATTTGCCCTTCGCTAATGAAGATGCTTTGCCGGGTGAATCTGCTGAGCGAATTTATGTGTTTGTGAATGGGGCAACTGGGTTGAACAATCCTCATCGCCAGGGGTTGTATAGTGCACTAACGGATGGGCGCGGTCCTCTCAATGTGTTGGGCGGAATTCCTACCATCAATCTGGACTATAGCCCGATGTGGCGGATTTTTCCGGCAGTTTGGACTGAGGAGGCGATCGCAAAAGGTTATCGTGCTCGCATGAGCGATGCAATCCACATCGAAGACATGGGTGCTAAGGGGTATATTCGATCGTTAGATGGCGGCAACCTCAGAGCGGTTGGCTTTATTGTCAATTGTCCAGTGGTCTATCGAGTTAATTAGTCAATTCTAAAAACAAGATCATGCAAATTAAAAGTGCAATAGCGCTGGTAACCGGTGCAAATCGCGGCATTGGCCATGCATTTGTCAATGCGCTCTTGCAGGCAGGTGCCAAGAAAGTCTATGCCACGGCTCGCAATATCGATAGCCTTAAGAATATCACTGCCTTGGATACGAGCCGAGTCGTTCCTCTGCAACTCGATGTCACAGACCCAAATCTGGTTAATGTCCTGCCAGCACAATCGCCCGATGTCAATCTCTTGATCAATAATGCGGGTATTCTTGCTTTTGGCAACATTCTGGATGTGTCATTGGAGACGATCTCCAGTCAGTTCAATACCAATTTCTACGGTTCGCTCAATATGGCTCGTGTATTGGTTCCAGTGATTGAGCAGAACAATGGGGGAGCAATCGTGAATGTGTTGTCGGTTGTGTCGCTAACGAGTATGCCAGGATTGTCCGCTTATAGCGCTTCCAAAGCCGCAGCTTGGTCAATGACTCAATCCCTCCGCGCCAGCCTTGCAGAAAAAGGGATCGCGGTTCACGCTGTTTTCCCTGGCCCTGTAGACACCGATATGGCCGCAGCAGTTGATTTTGATAAAACTAGTCCGGCTGATGTCGCAGTGGCTGTGTTGGCAGGGATCAAAGCCGCTCAAGAGGATATCTTCCCCGACCCGATGTCTAATCAAGTCTACGCAGCCTGGAAACAAGATCACAAAGCAATTGAGCAACAATTCGCCGCTATGTGAGGTGCTGGGGCTTAGCTACGGCGGAGCCCTAGCTTGAATTTAAGATGATGTGAGTCTTTTCCAATGATTCTACCGATAGGACCTGATCGCCTAACGCTGCCAGTGAGCGATCTCGATCATTGTCAAGGCAACCCCGCCGCCAAGATTACGTTAGTAGAGTATGGCGACTATCAATGCCCTGGATGTCAAGCCGCACATTATATGGTGCTGTTGATCCAGCAGCAGTTAGGCCAACAGATGCGGTTTGTGTTTCGTCACTTTCCGCAACCCAATCTCCACCCAGAAGCCTACCATGCAGCAGAAGCGGCGGAAGCGGCAGCATCACAGAATCAGTTTTGGCAAATGCATGCTCACTTGTTACAGCATCAAACCAGACTGGCGGATAGCAACTTGGTTGAATATGCGATTGCACTGTTTCTGGATGTCAATCAGTTTCTGGCTGAAATGGCCAGCGATTGTCATATGGCAAGAGTCCAGACGGATATTGAAAGTGGGATTCAAAGTGGGGTGATCAAAACACCGACCTTTTTCATTAACGGTCTGAAATATAACGACGATCAACAATTGGAAACACTGCTGGAAGCAGTCGTCCAAGCCAGTTATGAATAACAAGTCATACGAGCAATTGATTTGATTCTAATTGAGGTAACTGATAATGCGTGGTCAGTCCCGTTCATCTCTGAGTTCCGCAGACCAATTGCCCTTTGTCCATCATCAACTGGAGCTAGAATGCTTAACCACCCTTAGTTATCAATCTGGTGAATTAGGAGCTTATCTAACGGAGATTGTTCTGGATGTGAGTCAGTTCATGCAATCGGATTGGAGCATCATTACCCTTTATAAAGGGGAAAGCGGTCAAATTCTTGCTAGCTCCCTAGATCTGAAACAGGAAGAGTTGAGCTTCCCGGTTCATCAGACCTTAGCAGAAGCTGTGGTTCAGTCTGGGCGATCGCTGGCGATCGAAGATAGCCGTCAAGATTCACAGGCTACTAATTTAGCCAAAGAGTATCTTGCTTATCTAGGTATTCCGTTAAGAACCCGAAATCGAACTGTAATTGGCACAATTTGTTCCTTCTTTCGATTTGCCCGTCTATTCATCGAGTCTGAAATCAGCATGGTTGAATTGTTTGCCGAAAGAGCGGCGACGTTGATCGAAAATTTTTGTCTCTATCAACAGCAATTGCGCTTCAATGAACGCCTATCTCAGGAAGTTGCGGCTTGCTGCACGGATTTAAAGCAGTCTCAAGAAAAACTGGTTGAACGAGAACAGCTAGCGGCTGTGGGTGAATTTACAGCAATGATTGTCCATGAGGTGCGAAACCCGCTCACAACCATTGAGATGGGGTTGAGGCACGCTCAAAAAGTGTTGCATTCCAATGCCGATCAGCAACGTCTAGCCCTAGCTTTAGATGAATCAAAGCGACTCAAGCAACTCTTAAATGAAATCCTGAGCTATGCAAAACCTCAAGTCTTGCAATGTTTAAACCTCAACATCGGTCAATTTTTTGATGATTTGTTGAGCCAGATTCAAGACTTACCCGAAGCATCTGAACGCTATATTAGGTATATAAATGATTCACCAGATGTAGCGGTGATGGCAGATGCCAATAAGTTAAAACAAGTTTTCTTAAATTTGTTTCGCAATGCGTTTGAAGCGATCGCCACTCAAGAAACAGTCAGTTGTTCAATCAATCATGACATCCAAGCAAATTGGATCTGCGTCCGTATCTATAACGGCGGGACTCTGATTCCACCCGAATTATTGCCGCAACTCACAACACCATTCTTTTCCACAAAGCCCTCTGGTACAGGGTTAGGATTGGCAATCTCAAAGCGAATTATCATCGCTCATGGTGGAGAGTTAAAGATCATATCTTCTAGCAAAGGGACTACAGTAAGCGTTTACTTGCCCACAATTGCCTGTGAAGTTTGATGCTCGACAATATTGCTGTTTCCTGATTTCGGAAACTGAGCGGTCTCGTCTTCATGCTATCCTCACACACAGCCTAAGCTGGCTAACGACTAAGCTCGCCGGACGCTGCGCGGCTTTATCGCGCAGCGTCCGGTGGACCGCAGGGTTAGCCATCTGGAATACCTTGTTGTTATTCACTTGCTTTGAATGCGTCGTGGAAGGTGACGGTACCCTGCGGACGCTGCCCGCCGAAAGACAGGGCGAAAAAGAACTCCTGCGGTACTCCTTCAACCTCAAGCCCTGGCATGTTTTTGAAGCCGAATTGCCTGTAGTACTCGGGATGCCCAACGAGACAACATCCTTGGGCATTCATCTCTTTCAGTCGCGACAACCCCTCCTGCACCAGTGCTTTGCCGATGCCCTGCCGCTGGTATTCCGGCAACACTGAAACAGGCCCCAAACCGTACCAATTTTGAGTGCCGTCGGAAACGATTACGGGGGAAAAAGCGATATGTCCGACTACCCGGCCATCTGCTTCTGCGATAAGCGACACCGTAAGTGCCTTAGCGGCGCGCAACGCCATGATGATGAATTGCTCAGTGTGATTGCTGATCTCAAGGGTCTTGAACGCGGCCACTGTTACGTCGGTTATTGCGCCGACATCGGCTTCTGTTTCGTTCCTAAGCTTAACCTTCTGATTCATAGGCTTCTTCTTTCTGTTGTGATAGGTAACACAAAAGTACGCTGGGGTAGATGGCTAACGACCAAGTTGAGCCGCTGCAGACAACCTTTAGCTCCCACAGATAACCCCTCGGCAGTCGGGTGCAGCGCGTTGTGTACGCCCGGCACGGGCGTGAACTAATGGGGTGAAAGTCCCCTGTAGGAGGATCAGGGTCCAAATGCTCGAAAGTCATAGGAGCCGAGTGACGAGAACTACTAGCTTAAGGCAAGGGCGTTCCCGTGAGGGAGGGTCTGGAGGAAGCGTTCGACTGAGCTCACGCCGAAGTCCAGCGGCAAACCTGCGAGCCGACGGACAGAAACGTCATAGAAGGCCTGGATTCCTAGGTGAGTTGGCACAACACAACGTAGGCGAAGACTTCCCGAAGGGTAACCTAATGGACCAAGGAACGGGGTAAATGGCGCGGTTGTGCAGGGACAGTTGACGTTCTTAACCGGGGAGGTCTGTCCAGCAGCAGTCTGGAGCGCTACGGGAGTCGGACTGAGGGCTGTTCCGAAAGGGGCAGATTACCCACCGAACCCTACGGTACTCAATCGATGCTATGGAAGTCGGACTGAGGGCCATCTCGAAAGGGATGGGCAACCCACCGAATCCTACGGCGACTCAGACAGCCCGGTTGACGGCAACGTCAGACGAGTTGGACAGAAGTCAGCAGAGGTCATAGTAGCTGCTTCAGCAGCGAAGGACCGCACAGTGTCACATCAGGAGGAGCCATGACGGACTCAGACGTATCGATGAAGCCGGATGGGGAGATATGCTTTGGCGCGCGGATAAGCAGCCAGCCTTAGACAGGAATTTGATGGCGCAAGTGGTGGAGAAAGCCAATGTGCCGAAGTTGTGAAAATACAGCAGTAAGGGCACTCAAGCTACCCTAATATCTTACATTTAATTCCAACTGCCTACTTACATCTGCTCTAACAACCTGTCGTAATCTGCGTGTGAACCAACCCAAAACCAAATCACCGTGTCTCCATCCAACTGACCGACAGCACGATAGTTTCTACTAATACGGGCAGAGTAAATTGGTAACTCTGGGTGCACCTTCTTGAAACGAAGGCTTGGATAACTGGGGTCTTCTTTGAACTGACGATAGGCTGCACGAGTTTGCTCTTGAACCTGCTCAGGTAAACCTGCAAACAATTTACGAAACTCAATAGTGGTACGCGATTTCACAGTGTCTCTGGGTCAAGTTCTTGAGTTTGACCTGCACGATACTCAGCCATTGCAGAAGCAGCCAGTTTTGCAAGAATATTTGGTGAGTGAGAGAATGATTCATCCCAACGCCGATCGTCCTCTATCTCTTCCAAAATCATTGCAGCGATCGCATCCTGCTCACTTTCAGGTAAGGCTTGTAACCGGGCGATCGCACGCTCAAGTAACTCAGTCATCGCTACCCCACTCAGAACTTTATACTCATCTTATCCATTATCGCTTCTCTCAGGCAGATTGAGCATAGCCCGCACATGCTCTTGAAAAGCAGACAGCCCGCCCTGATTCTGCCAATGTTGCTGAAAAGTGGGCATAGTTTCTAAAAACATCCCATCGCCCCCTTGCAGCCTGACTGGATAAGCAAATACTTCATCCGCTCTTGCAGAATCGGGGGGATTGTTCCAATCAATGACCCAAAGCACTTCAACGATTCGGTAGATATTGAAATCACCTTGCCACTTTTCGCGCTCTGGCTTGTAATCAAGTACTTCCACAAGATGGGGGACGTAGCCACCTTGTCTGAGCAAAATTAGATCCTCTCGCTGTGGCTTGCTGGCATTACCTTCATCGTCCTTCCAAGCCAACTTAAAGAGGTTTCCGACTTTAAAAGTTTCATAAGCCCAAGGTTCCTGATTCACTGGCTTTACATTCTTCGTCCATCTCAGTTTTTGTAAGTTCACGTATTAACCTCAACTTGGACACCAATAAGTTAACTTCTGGCTACACCCCCACCAAGGACTTGCGGCATAACGATTAAGTTCAGCGGCGGCTAGCCACTTTTGGCACCCCACCAAAAATTTCTATTTCGCCGCTGCAACGATTTGTTAGCCCGTCATTTGCCGCTCATTTAGCCATCGCTGAAAAGACTTCTGACTTTCTCCTGATGCCTGTCCAATAATAATGTTCTTAACACTGATGTCTTCATCGAGTTGATTCCAGTGGATCCCTTCCCCTCCCCCCATTAAGCGCCAGTTACTGCGCTCTTCCATTGAACCTTGCAAGAGGCGTGGATACCATGCCAATGGCACAGAAATCGTGCGACCATCAGACAAATCTACAGATAAAGTGTCATCTGTGACTTCAACTTTCTGAATCTTGGGTACCTCTAGCAGTTCAACCGTTAAAGAAGTCATTCCAGGCCTCTAGCAATTCTTCTTGGTGCTCTTCAACCAGTTTCTGAATCCGATTAATCTCTGCACGGTTAAAACCCCGGTTAGTTTGAAGACGAACTGGACTAAGCCAGAATTTAGCTTCGTCCTTATCACGTTCAACATGCACATGGGGCGGTTCATCTCGATCGCCTGCGTAGCAGAAAAACCGATATGGACCAACAGTCAGGAGAGTAGGCATTCAGTGTAATTATAGCAAGAGCTAAACCTAGGCTTAACCATAAATGCGACCTACAGTCAATCCTAAAACGAATCGGTCGAACACCCGAATTACCAGGTTTAGTTCGACCGACTCTTGGACAGCTTAAGCTGCTTAACAAATTCGGCAAATTAGCCTACAACGCATAAAAGCTGAAATAACTATCCGACATTCCGCAGGTTGACAGGGAATAAAAGGTGTGGAGTGGTCTAGTGTTCTGTCAATTAATAATTG
>Ga0272446_1002475_pt1 | contig 25072 bp, 24 predicted proteins | sample YNPCB0061_FD_194587 | JGI IMG/M metagenome (GOLD analysis project Ga0272446, IMG submission 194587) | Hot spring microbial mat communities from Yellowstone National Park, WY, United States - YNP-CB-006-1 | ecosystem: Environmental > Aquatic > Thermal springs > Hot (42-90C) > Sediment | place...
AACCAGTAAAATCCTCTCTCTTTATATCTAAGCATCCCGATCGATCGTTTTTGTTTTATATTTTTTGTAAGACAAATGGATAATTTATCAGACCGATCGTCTTGTGTTTTTTATCGAATAAGTCAACATAACCCTTGTTAGCTTGCTGAAAATTTGGGTAGTATACCACAAGTAGTGATAGACAGGAATTCTTTATACATGACTACAATGCCCAAAGAGTAAGGGTTTTAGCTACAACCACTACTTAAAAATTCACTACCCGATCCGTACCTCGTTGTCAACACCCAGATGACTAACTAGCGATGTAGGGTTTATGGCAGGTTGCGGCGCAGGGCTAACCATAGCTTTACAGAAACGATTACAGTAATTATTTTGTGTAATTTTTCTGTGAATGTTAACCTACATCAGTCATCGATCTGCTAGATTCGGTATTAATAGTCCTAGTCTCATTAGATTAGGTAGGTTGACAGGAGGAGCAAAAATGACTGAAACAGCAGAAAAGCTGAAGCTTGAGCTTTCTCAACTCTCTGTTAAGGATCGTGCAGAGCTTGCTTACTTCCTCATTCACTCCTTGGATGAGGAAGTCGATTATGACGCAGAGAGCGCATGGGAAGTGGACTTAACGCGACGGATGCAGGAAATCAACAAGGGTACTGCCTCCGGTAAACCATCTGACCAAGTATTCACTGAGCTGAGAGAAAAATATTCGTGAAGCCTGTCATTATTCACAGCGAAGCGATTGAGGAGCTAGATGGGGCAGTTGCCTACTACGAAGATCAAAAGGTAGGTTTGGGACTCGATTTTCTGATTGAAGTCGAACAAGCTCTCGGCAAAATTCAACAAAATCCAAATTTAGGATCAGTCTACAAAGTCACAGGGCTACGTCGGTATGTAATTCAAAGGTTTCCTTTCTTAGTTTTTTACGCAGAGCTTGAAGATTGCATTTGGGTAGTTGCAATTGCACATGGAAAACGTAGACCTGATTACTGGAGACAACGACAGATAGAGTAGCACCGGACGCAATCTAACGATGTAAATAACCACAAAAAGGACAAGACAATAGAGAAAGAAAAAAACAGGAAAAAAGTTTGTCATTATTTCAATTATTGCCTAGTACAATTCAGTGATTATCATTGGTTATCCTTGAATGAGGTCTTGCTATTTTTAGCTTTTTCTTTTTAATTGGACAATAAAGATAAAAATGAGAATTGAGAAGAATAAAGATAAAAAAGCTCCTGCAAGAGAGAATCCTGTTTATTACTCCCTCTGGTAAACCCTAAATCAGTCCTAGTAAATGGGTCGTCTGGGATTTGAACCCAGGACCAATCGGTTAAAAGCCGAGTGCTCTACCGCTGAGCTAACGACCCAAGAGCGATCACTATCATAGCACAAGATTGATAACAATTGTTAATATATTTTTGGTTTGTCAATCTCTCTGGAATTGATAAGGGATTATTCTCCCGATCGGTAATTTTGACTCAAAAAGTGAAGAACAAATAAATTGATATAAAAAATCTGATCAATATTTCAATTATTTCCACTTTCTGTAAACAGAAAAAAACCAGGTGTTTAACCTGGAGATAAATTATTTTGTTGTTAGAAAATGAATTAGCGGGATAGATAGGAACCCCAGCCCTTAGGGGATTCTGCGGTAACAGGCTCAGCTACCTCAGCTTGAAGAGATGCTTCTAGGGATTCTACTTGACCTTTGTTAATTAGCTTAGCAATTAGGGCATCGATGGAGAACTTACCACCACCGATGATAGTTAAAAATACAAAGTTGCTAGCATAAATCATGGACAATTCTAAGTAGGAAATGTTGAAACCACCTACTAAGATATGGTGATACATGGCAACAAACATAGTCGAAGCTAAGCCGAGGGCTGCTAAACGAGTGCCTAATCCTAAAATTACGAGGGGGGCACCGATTGTTTCCGTTGCCGCTGCAACATAGGCAAAGAAAATAGGGAAAGGTAACCCGATCGCTTCTACATAGGCTTCGGCAAAACCAGGAATGTCAGCAAACTTGTCTAAACCGTTGTGGATCATGGTGAACCCGCAAACGACCCGAAAAACTGTCCAGGCGATTTGGGGCAGAAGGCTTTCGCCATTCGTAGGCAGAAATATAAGTCCGATCGTGCGTTGAATGAGGGTAGTCATGGCTTTCTGAATAATTATTAAGGGGTATAGGATAAATCACTTTAGATTATCTTAATAAACTTTAACACAACTTCATGCCCCAGTAGATGTACCGATCGGGGTAGATAAAAATTAACAATATGGGAGTGATTGCTGTTTTACACTCAAACTCAAAATTAAATTAAAAAACTATGTTTAAGAATGTATTGTTAGGCATCGATGGATCGGGGCGTTCCAGGGAAATGATGAATATGCTTCTGCCCCTCCCCAGTTTTGCCCAAACCAAAATAACTCTGCTCCATGTCATTCCCAACCAGGTCACGGCTCTGGGGGTAGAGGAATATAGGCAAGCAGGGGAGCGGATTATTGCCAGGGAGTCGGAAGCCCTCAAACTTGGGGCAGCCAATACTTTCGATACAATCCTGGAGGAGGGAGACCCCAAGGATGTGGTATGTCGGGTGGCGGAAGAGTTAAAGCCGGACTTTTTGGTGATGGGTTCCAGGGGGCTTGGTCGCCTCCGATCGATTTTGGCAAATTCCGTCAGTCAGTATGTATTTCAGTTGGCATCTGTGCCCATGCTGTTAGTCAAAGATGATGTTTATATCCAGACGATCCGCCGCGTGATGGTCGCCCTTGATGGCTCAGCGGCTGCCCAGAGTTGCCTTGATTTTGCGATCGAGTTAGTGCGGGGGGCTGATATTGAGGTGCAATTGGTTCATGTTTCCAGTAAGGAAAATCCGGAAGATGTTGTCCTCAAGGAAGGGGCAAATCGGCTCCAGGGTTTGGGCATTAAACACAAAGTCTTAAGCCGTCAGGGGGAGGCGGGACCAACGATCTGCGCCTGTGCTAGTGAAGAAAACCCTAATCTGTTGTTTATTGCTTCCCCCGATCGCAGACCCTCTATTGCCAGGGGTTTACCAGACCTCGATCGGTTGTTGGGCAGTTCCCTATCGGACTATGTGCGGGTTCATGCCCCCTGTCCTGTGCTGCTGACCCGATCGGTGGAGTAAAATTGTATTACCAGGGCAACACTCAAAGTAATCATATAAAAAGTTAGAGATGCCCACAACAAATGGTTATTTTGGTAATACAAACCCAAGCCCGCTAGGGGTAAAAATCCGAAGCAAAAGCTAGAAAGGGCAGAATTACGCAAAACATCCCCTGCCCTTAATCCAATAAAATAGGCTTCTAACATAAATGCTAGGGCTGTAAATAGGAGGAGGGGGATTAACCAGAGGTCATAATCTACCATAAAAGATTGAATGTCCCCGTGATTAGTTAATAGCTGAAAGACAAAAGCAGGAAATGTTACCGTAATTAGGGCAAAGCACAAAGCGATCGTGGCACTGGTGAGGATTGAAATTTTGAGGAGTGGGAAGATTTGGTCAGTTTCTCCTTCTTTTTGAAAATTTCCTACTAAAGTTTGGGTGGTCATACCGACTCCTTGGATGGTAAATTGACTTAGGAGAGCAATCTGTAACAATAAGCCATTAAAAGTAAGATAATTGGTGCCAAGTCGGGCACTTAAATTAGTAAAAATTGCATAGACAGAAATTAGTAAAAAAAATCTAATTAAAATATTAGCCTTGAGAGTAATTATCTGACTAAATGCCCCCTTTGCTAAGACAGATTCTAATGCTTTGGGGTGCCACCCGATCGATTTGATGGCTAAAATTAAACCAACAAATAGGGCGCAATATTGACTGATTGCCGTAGCTATGCCCGCCCCCCAACTACCCCATTGGTTAATCATGGCATAGTCAAGTAAGACATTAGTACCATTCCCGATCAGGGACATTAGTAAGACAAAACTAATTTTTTCCCTACCTAAAAACCAGCCGATCAACACAAAATTTGTTAGTACGGCAGGCGCTCCCCAAATTCTGCCATTAAAGTAATTGATACCGGAAATTTCTAAATCTGGGGTGCCCGCTAATAAACTAAAACCAATTTTAAGAATGGGATATTGACAAATTAAAATACCAAAACCGATCGTGAGGGCGACTAGCCCACTTTGTAGCAAAACAGTAAGGGTTTTTTCTTCATCGGGAGCGGCTGCCGTAAGAGCGTTAGTGCTAGAGCGCAAAAACTTCAAAATACGGTAGAGGTAATCAAATAAAACGCCCCCTAAAATTACTCCCCCTAATTGATTAAGGTCGGCAAGATGCCCTAAAAAAGCTGTATCTACCAAGCCCGCCAAGGGTACCATCATGTTCGATGCTACACTGACGATCGATAGTTGCCAAAACCTTGATAGTAAGGGGCGTTGCGCTTTTAGGCTGTCAAACAAAGTTCTATTTGTAAGTAAATGATTCTAATTTTAGCTCTCTAAAGAAATTCCTCTATCTGCCCCCTACTACTACATTACGGATACGGACATGGGGACCCCCTACACTGACGGGCAAACCCACCTGATTTGCTTTGCCACAGCCCCCATAGGCAAAGGTGCTATCACTGCCAATCCGATCGATGTCTTTAAGGGTCTGGAAGACGTTACCGCTCAGGGTTATATCACTCACGGGTTCGGCAAGTTGTCCATCCCGAATCATAAAACCAGCGGCAGCCGCAAAGGTAAACATCTCCCCGTTGGTCTGCCCCCCTAGCATTTTGACGGCATAAACCCCTAGATCAATGCCTGACAACATATCGGCAAAACTATAAGCCCCAGACTCGATCGCTGTATTGGTCATCCGCACGATCGGGGGGTAGGAAGCGTTTAAGACCCTGGCATTGCCGGTCGGGTTTTCCTTCATCTTGCCGGCGGTTTCGAGGCTGTGCATCCTTTGAGTCAAAATACCATCTTTGATTAGATATTTCTTCTGTCCTGGCACCCCTTCATCATCGTAGACCATCGTGCCCGGTAGGTCTGGTACCGTAGCATCGTCGATTACGTTTAATTCCGGGATAGCGATCGGTTTACCGAGGGTCAGAATTTCCTGCATTCGCGGATTTTCGTAGACAAAATCGGCTTCCGAAAGATGCCCAAAGGCTTCATGGATAAATACCCCCGCTAAATAGGGGTCGAGAATGACGGTATATTGCCCCCCCTTGACCGGCTTGGCTTCTAACTGCTCAATTGCTCTTTTTGCTGCCGATAGAACTACATCTTCCCGATTTTTTAATACGCCATAGTCCGATCGGGAATGTAAAGACTCAAAACCCTGGCGCACTACGCCGTTACGGGCAACTACGCCGAATCTGCCGGAAATGTCTAGCCTTTCTTGACAGATGCTACTGCCCAAAGAGTTCACAAAATAAGTAGTAGAAAAACGATCCCGATAGCCGGTCATAGTGGTTTGAATGCGCCGGTCGTAGTCAAGCAGTAAATCGTTGTAATGACTGATTAGTTCTTTTTTGTCCGTTAGGCTGTAACCCCTTGGGTCATCTTTGATCTGGACTCTGACTTTATCGACTACGGGAGGGATAGGGGCTAACTGGGTAGTTTCTTTGCCAATTAAGCGGGCTTGGCTGATAGCAGATTCGATCCGATCGGTGATATTTTCTAAGCTATTAAAGGTGACAAAACTCCATCCCCCCCGATGACAGGCACGGATGCCCCCTGTCAACCCAAAATTCCGATCGACGGCGCTTAGTTCCTTACCTTGAAAGGAAATTAGGGTAGATTCGCTCTCTTCGAGACGTAATTCTAAGTAGTCTACATTGTTAAAGTAGGGCTTGATGAGGTCAAGGAGTTGTTCCTGCATAGTAGTTCCTAGTATTTTTACTATTCTAGCCTTCCTGAATCTGAGTCGGTTTGCCTTATTGGACTGCCTAACAACTTTATTCTTTGATAAACTCCCTCAAGTAATCATCGTCAATTTGACTAGGTTGGGATAGGCAAAATATTCAAAATCCTTTTGTGAAATGTAAGTCAAACTGTTTTAACTGATAGTCCTCACGCTGGTAATTGTTACAATGACCAAGGTAAAGTTTTAAGCAATGGAATCTTTAGCGGGTATCACAGTAGGCATAAACGATCGTTATCTCCTCCGCACCCTGGTCAGTGCTGGACCCCATAGCTGGGTTTACGATGCCCTCGATCGGACGGACGATTCTGCCAAGCTATTAGAAATTTGGGATAGGGAAATACCAGACCAGGATGAGTTTTTACAGACTCTCCATAATTTAGCTAACGTAGAAGACCGCCGCCTATTGCCGATCCTGGATGGAGGGATTCTGGTAGTCCCGATCGGGGCGGAAATTTTAAGGGAAGTGCCCTACATTGTCACTACAGCCCTAGAAGGCGGGGGGCTAGAAAATTTAACCCCAGAACAAGTTTTGACTCTGGGAATTAAGGTTACATCTATCCTTAGTCGATTACATAATGGCACCCATATCCGTTCCCGCAGTGGGCAAATTATTGGTCAACTGAAACTAAGTCACGGCAATTTGTCTAGGGATTCGGTCTGGCTTGATCCCGATCGGGGTAAGGTAATTCTCAAAGATTGGTACCGCAACTGCCTCCTAGAGGGGGATTTCCTCCCCCAAAGAGATATTGAGCATCTGTTAGCTCTATTGAGGGATTTGATCCCCCACCCCACCCGATCGGTACGCCAAGTGCTAGAAGGGGAATATAGCAATGCTCAGTCCTTGGGGGCAGATTTGCGCCGATGTCAAATCAAAATGAAACCCAGGGGACTTAATTTTTACGCTTGGAGCGCCATTGTCGGTTGCTTAGCATTATCGATCGGGTTGATACTCCATTTTGTCAAACAGCGCCAACCCCAGTTGGAATCTGTAGCCCCAGTCACGCCCCCTACTCCCATAGAAGTAATTCCGCCAAGAAGGGTGATCAAATTTGTCCCCAAACCCGAAGCCCCCAGGGAACAACAGGTCTACCGCATCGATTTGCCCTTGCCCCCAGTTGCCCCAAAGCCCAAGCCGCCCCTACCTATACCCCGATCGGTTAGACCAACCCCCCCAGTAACCGTAAGACCAACCCTACCCCTCCCTCCGGTGCCAAACCCTACCCTAGCCATCAAGCCGCCCCCCGTTGCGCCCCTGGTGCCCCCCTCCAAGGACAGTGAACCCGCCAACAGGATTGAAACCACGATCGATGCTAACTTTGCCCCCAGTTACAAAGCCCTTGTCCAGCAAGCTGGTAAACGTGCGCTTGTCACGATCGCTGGGGAATTTATCAACCCCAACCGCCAGGCAGTCAGTATGATAGTCTTTGCCACCAAGCAGGGCAGGACAGCCCCCATCTTCAGCGCCTCTGTGACTAGGGAGCAATGGGAAAAAGACCCCACCGGCACAACTTGGGCAAACTTTATGTCCCGCTCAGACAGTCTTTTGGGCTTTAGCGGCTCTTCCCCCTCCCCCGCCAATACCATTAGAATCAATCCCCCCCTTGTGCCCTCTATCCAGCCCCTCCCACCCACCACCGAGAAGCCCCAACCTAGTCCCAAAAAAAATCCCACCCAAGAAGAAATTGAAGAGGAAATCCAGAACCGTAAATAGTGATGGAAAAATATACCCTACTCCAAAACTTCATTGCCCAATTTCCTAGAGTCCTAGTTGCCTACTCTGGCGGCATTGATAGTACCCTAGTTGCCAAGGCTGCCTATGATGCCCTCCAAGACCAAGCCCTTGCCGTTACTGCTAATTCCCCTTCCCTCTTCCCCCAAGACCTAGAAGATGCCCAGCGCCAGGCAGAAACGATCGGGATTAAACACCTCATTATTTCGACGGCAGAAGTGGCAGACCCCCGCTACAACAGCAATCCCCCCGATCGGTGTTATTTTTGCAAAAGTGAACTCTACGACAAACTCCTGCCCCTCGCCCAACAGCTAGACTGCGCTGCCATTTTAGACGGACTAAACCAGGATGACCTGCAAGATTATCGCCCCGGCATCAAAGCCGCCCAAGAACGATCGGTACTTTCTCCCCTAGCCGCCGTGGGCATCACCAAACTAGAAGTAAGGCAGATTTCCCAATGGCTGGGGTTCCCCTGGTGGAATAAGCCCGCCCAGCCCTGTCTTAGTTCCCGCTTCCCCTACGGCGAACCAATTACCCCCCAAAAGCTACAACGGGTAGGACAGGCGGAATATATCCTCCGTTCCTACTTGCCCCCCCATACCCCCCTGCGCGTCCGCTCGATCGGGGACAGCGCCCGGATCGAAATTCCCCCTCCCCTCTTCCCCCACCTCCTCAGCCAAGACCTTGCCCCCCTGACCCAAGCCTTCCGTCAGCTAGGTTTTCAAAACGTTAGTCTTGACCTAGAAGGGTTTCGCAGTGGTAAACTAAACGACATGATCAAAAGTCAATAACTATGGAACTCTCTATTCCCTCCATTGTGTGTGAAGGTTGCGTTGAAACTATAAGCAAAGCCATCAAAGAAATTGACTCCGAAGCCCAAATCACCCCCAACCTTGCCGCCAAGACCATCACCCTCCAAACCACCGCGTCCCTCGACGAAATCCGCACCGCCATCACCAACACCGGGCACATCCTCGCCTAGTGGGTTTCAGCCCCAGGACTTATTTTGGGCAATCATTGGACTCTGCCTGACGATCGGGCTTACTCAGATGGAGGGGGCAATCTATCTACCAGTCTGGGAAAGGGGCATACAACTCAAACCCTTTATCTTAAATGCTCGATTACAACTGGGGGGGCTTTTTCTCACTGCCTATCTAGGGGGCAAAAATGCAGCCCTCCTTGCCCAAGGGATGTATCTTACCCTTGGTTTGTGGGGTTGGAACGACCTGCGGGTTTTTGGGGAAGGTGGGGGACTAGGCTACTGGCAGGAACCGACCTTCGGCTATTTGTTAGGTTTTTTGCCTGCCTCCTACCTGGCTGGCATGGAAGCCTTTAGCCGTCCTAAGGATTTAGTCAATTTTGCCTGGAGTGGCATTTTAGCCCTTTTGGTAGTCCATCTAACGGGCATGGGCTACCTGCTTCTGCGCTTCCTTACTCAGCCCCACCTCCTGCTTAGTTACTGGTTGAAGTACACAGTTCTGCTTTTGCCCGCCCACCTAGCCATACTATGTAGTTGTAGCCTCATTGCCTACATTATGCGCTTGGTGTTGTTATATTGATTCCATTCTAGGGAGAACTATTGTGGCAAGAAATCAGGTAGTGGGGATTGCTGTGAATGCAAGGGGGAGGGAAATTTTAGAGCAGATTCCTTTCCTTTCTATCCATGACCCGATCGATGACCTGCGGGTGGAGTTGGGCAGGCTCTGGCAAACCGCTGGCACTATTGTGTTTTGCTTACCCCTAGAAAAAGTTGTAAAACTGATTGCCGCTTATCTAAAAGAGGAAGCTCAACCCTCAGTTATTGTGATCAACAGCAGCGCCACCGCAGTAGTTAGCCTGTTGGGAGAGAGTTACTTGGTTTATCAGATTGCCCAGCTATTCCATGCCCAACCGATCGGGGCAGACCGGACTCCAGGGGGAATTTGCCCCGCCGATCAATGGGGTATAGGTTGGGGCTGGCGTTTGGGAGTAGGGGACTGGCAGGGGGTCAATCAGGCTTTAGCCGCAGGGGAAAAGCTCCTAGTTACCCAGGAAGTAGGATCGGAACTCTGGCGGCGGGCGCTCCCTCCCTCCCATAATCTAGCTTTTTACCCGATCGAGGATGGGGGGGGACAAATTTTTATTAGCTATCGTCATCGCCCCTTTGCTCCCCGTCAAGCCCAGTGGCACCCCAGAGTTTTATGGGTAGGTTTGACCTGTGCCCCCGACACACCCCAAGCCCTGATCAAACAAGCAATTCAGACCGCCTGCCAGATTCACTACTGCACTGACCTCGCTATTGCGGGTGTTGCTACCCCTGATCTTAACGATCGGGTAGAGCAGATTGCCCAAGAACAGGGCTGGCTCTACCGTCCGGGTCTAGGGAACCAAACTCCAGCCAGCCTAGCCCTCAAACTAGGGGGACAAAATGCCCAGCTCATAGTCCCCCAGCAAGTATTTCAGCATAGCCAGCAACAGGGGGCAGTGACTATTGCCATTGCCCTCTCTCTCCAGGAATATATCGGCAAAACGGGCTATTTAGGGATTTTGTCTAGCTCCCTGACAAATCCTACCCGCCAGGAACGGGAATGTCTTCTCAATGCCGATGTAATTATGGCAGCCCATCTGCCCCAGGAGTTCCAGTTTGGCAAAATCCTGGAAACCGATATTAACTATCCCCAAGCAGTCGCCTTTGCCCAAATGGGCTTAAATGTGGCTTTAGTTAATGATAGGGCTGATTTAATTTATGCCTACCTGGAGGACCAGGGCTGGGATGGTCGTTCCCCTAAGGTGGAAGTAATTCCTGGAGTGAGTCAAATTCAGGAGTTGGGAGCAAAACTAGGACTAAGCCTCCAGGAGAATTTTTCTGTGATTAACCTCCACGGCGGGGAGGCGGGGGAAGGGATTTTGCAACGGCGGATCGAGGCAACTGCTATTAGTGACCTGGTAATTGCGATCCTGGAGCCTTGTACGCCCCTGCGCCTTACTCCCCTAATTTTGACTTTAGAAATTTTGCGCCATTACCGATCGGTTAGTACCCCCGTCGCCATTGTGCATGGGGAAAACATAACTATTACTCAGTTGAATAATGTAGACATCAAACCGATCGACCGGGATACAGTGATCTTCATTTGTAACGAGTTTACCCAATTTAGGGGAGTTCCTCTAAAATCCTGAACCGTACATGGTTGAGCGCCAATGCCCCAATGGAAAGGTGCCCAGGCTCTAGGGTTTCAAAGGGGATGCCCTTGCCGATTTCGACATGGTACCAGGGCAGTCCCATAAAAAAGCGGCAGGGGTAGGGGGGGCGACCCGTATCATCGGGGTTGGACTCTAGGGGTACCCAGCCATAACCTGGTACAAAAAATTCCATCCAGACATGATTGTAATATTGGAATAGAATTACCCCCTTCTGGTCAGGGAAAGGGGGACATTTGTAACGTCCCACGGTGCGACAGGCAATGCCATTAAGACGGGCGAGGGCTAACATTACTCCCACGTATTCGCCACAGCCGCCGTAACCCCTTTCTAGCACTACATTCGGCGGATCAAAGGATGCCATGCGGTAGTCTAACCGATCGTAGACATAATTCCTAATTTGGAGCATCTTACCGATTACACCAGGGGCATCGACTACTGCTTCCCTGGCGGCTGCCCGCACAACTGGGTGGTTCATACCCAAATCATCATCATCGACTAAGTAGCGGGCTTGCATCTCCTCCGGTAGCTGGTAGGGCTGGTCTTCTGGGGGTAGCTCGTACTTAATGCCCCGCAATTCCAGCAGAGCCTTCCAACCAAATACTTTAGCCTGATGGGTCTGGAGCCTGCCCAAATGAAAAACTGCCACGGCTTGGTCCTCGATCGTTTCGGTAGTAAAGGGGTGCCCCATAAAGCTGACCGATCGGAGGGTCTGGCGGTGGGTCTGGGAGGGTAGGGCAATTTTCCAGATCAGGTCCTCAATCGGCTGGGGTTCCTCGGGGAAAATTTCCTCTAGGTAGATCATTTCCACCAGGTAGCCATTGGATAGGGTGTATTGCCCCTGGGGAAGGACTACTTGATGATGGATGAAGGACTTGTCTCGGTAGTCTACATCCGGTCGATCGGGTTCATTGGGATTTTCCCTGATGTAAAATTCCTTGCCGCTATGGACTACATATAACCGATCGTTGTGGAAGTCTAACCCCCTGGGATCGGCGTAGGGGGTGAGGGCACGATGGCAAATCTCCCCTGTTTTGCTATCTAGGCAATAAATAGTTTCCTCTAAGCGGTCGCAGACCCATAGATTCTGCCCCTCAATAGTCAGGGTTTCTTCCCCATTGCCAGGGGCGGGCATCCGCCTCAATAAATTACGAGTGGCTCTGCCAAAAACTAAAATCTCCCCTAGAGTACCGCAACTGACATAGACCCCCCCCTCAGACACCGTAATACCCTCGATCGGGTCTGGCAGTTGGAGATAGGGCTGGAACTCAAAGTTGCCCCATTCGCTGTAACTAATTTGATTGTCTTTCACTACCCACAATATCCCCTTGGTGATTGCCAGGTCCGTTGCCCCCACCAATTCTTTGGTCGTGAGTTGATTTAACACGATCGTGCTTTCTGTAGCAGGATCAATTTCCAGCAAATAGCCCCGGTAACTATCCAGGGCAAGGGCGCGCCCCCCATACCAAACAAGACCCCTCAGGCTATAGGCGGGGCAGGGATAAATCACAGTCATAACCACAAATTAAGCTACAGGCTTCAAAATACTCTAAAACAGATAGCCCCTAAGTTCAGCATAAACCTCCCCTCCCTTCCCAGAAGGCTAATTAACAGGCAAAATCTGGTATTTTAGAGACAAGATACTTTAATGGTAGTTTGTGCGTATTTCTTTAGACCACTACAGCATTTTAGGGGTAACCCCAGGGGCTACTACCCCCTATCTCGAACAGGTTTACCAATCCCTCTTGACTTGGGTGCCCCATCGGGAATTTTCTGCCCCTTCCCTCGATGCCCGTAATCGGTTACTCCAACGCTCCCTCCAGGTACTCACCGACCCGGAATTGCGCTCTGCCTACGACCATGCCCTAGAAGAAGGAGAACGGGGCATCGAAGTAGAAGATACCGATCGGAGCGGCGCACTAATGCTCCTCTATGGCGTGGGGGCATACCAGGAGGTTTTAGAGCTAGCCCAGCCCCTTCCGGAGGAAGATGATTTAACCCGCAGTGACCGCATCCTAGTCAGAGCGCTTGCCCACCAGGCAATGGGTCTTAGTTTTTGGCAGGAGGGGGACTTCAGTAGGGCGGGGGATGCCCTCGAACTAGCCCAGGAAGAACTAATGGAGGCTAGCCTATTTTTGCACCTGAGGGGGGAACTCCAAGCCTATTTGTTTAAGCTCAGACCCGATCGGGTGTTACACCTGCTCCAGACCGCCGCAGAATTTCCCCAACGAATGAACCAGGGCTTGACCCTCCTCAAGGAAATGCTCAATGAACGGGGGGGGATTGAAGGGAACGGCAACGACTATTCTGGCTTAAATACAGAGCAGTTTTTGCACTTCATCCAGCAGGTAAGGCAATACCTCCCTACCCATAGCCAGGAACAACTCTTTGAAGAAGAAGCCAAACGCCCCTCCCTAGTGGCAAGCTATCTTTATGCCTATGCCCTGGTAGGAATCGGGTTTAAGGAATTCCGCCCAGACTATATCCGCAGAGCTAAGGGCATTTTGATCAAACTCCGCCCCAAGGAAGATGTCTACCTAGAAAGTGCCCTCTGCTCTTTACTGCTTGGTCAAATAGAGGAGGCGATGTCCGAGATTATCTTGAGTAAGGAATATGACACGATTTTGAAACTCAAGCCCGACCAGGAGGGAGAACCCGACTTACTTTGGAGTTTGTGCCGCTACTGTGAACGCTGGCTCGATCGGGAAGTCTACCCCCACTTTGCCGACCTGATCGACCAGGTGCCTTCCCTCACCGCCTACTTTGCCGAGAAACAGGTAGAAACCTACCTAGAAGCACTGCCCTACCAGAGTACCTCCCAATGGGTGCCCTCTTCTCTGCCCCGTCCTACTGCCCCTCCCCCCACCTGGAAAATTCCCCTAGATACCAATCCCCAACCACCGATTCAAGCTAAGGAGCAAGTTATGGTCACTCCCCCCACTAAACCACGCCCCTCTTCCCCTAGTCCCAAATTTTTACTGATTTTTATCCTGGCTATCCTTTCCCTGGGGGGCGGCGCTGGGCTGTGGTTCCTCAGAAAGAAGGGTGCATTAGCTGAAATCTCCCTCCCCAATCAAGAACCCCTTGTTTTAATCCAACGCCCCCTATTTGCTAGTTTTAACCAGGTAGGCTCCCTACGGTTGCCGGAGGAGATTGACAAGGAGCAGGCGGCTCAGGTCATTACTAAGTGGCAGAATGCCAAGTCCCTGGCAATGGGAGAAAAGTATGACACGAAAATCCTAGAGAGTATTTTACTTGAGCCTAGTTTGTCGGAATGGAAGCAACGATCGGAGCAAAACAAAGCGGAAAAATCCCACTTAGTCTATCGCATCAAGGGGATTGAAATTAAAGACCTAACTAAGGATGGTAAGGATAAAGCAGAAGTAGTCGCCCTGATCTCCGAGGATAGAGACTTTATCTATCAGGGGGAGCGGGTAGCAGACTTTTCCCGATCGGATGCCCGCTATGAAGTCACCTATAGGCTAGTGCGGCAAAATGAAAACTGGTTTATCCAGGAGATGATCGTCAAGGAATAATTTAATTTAACTAATCTCCCGCACGACCGGGGTCTCCCCCTGGGCTTCTCCCACCAGGATCAAATCCGCCAAGCCCACAAACAAGCCATTTTCCACCACGCCAGGAATATTATTCAGGGTCTGCTCTAGGGATTTGGGGTCAGGGATTTCAGCAAAGGTGACATCTAAAACCATGTTGCCCTGGTCAGTGATGACGGGTCCATCTTTTTTGACCCCCAAGCGCAGTTCTGGTTTGCCCCCCAGGTTCATTACTGCCCTGGTTACAGGGGCTACTGCCATAGGTATTACTTCGATCGGGACGGGGAAGGTAGAACCCAACCGATCGACTAATTTGGACTGATCAACTACCACAATAAACAGGTCAGCTAGGGCATCTACCACCTTTTCCCTGGTATGGGCAGCCCCGCCCCCCTTGATTAAATTTTTATGGGGGTCTACCTCATCGGCACCATCGATGGCAAGGTCAATGTTACTCACATCATCTAAAGAACGGATGGGGATACCAAATTTTTTACCAAGCACGACCGCTTGGAAGGAGGTAGGGATACCCACAATATCACTAATTTCCCCGGTTGTTAGTCTGCGCCCCAATTCTTCAATAGCAAAAGCAGTAGTAGAACCCGTCCCCAAGCCCACTACCATACCCGACTTTACCCTCTGGGCAGCGGCAATGCCTACCTGTTGCTTTAGGGTAGCAGGAGATAAACTCATAAAAATCACCAAAACAGACCATCCATATCTTAGTCAAGGGTGGTCAACTCGATCAAATCCTTTCCATTACGACTAAATTGATAGCGCCTGCCATGTTTTTCACAGTCCCCTGGCTTGCCCCTGCTAGGAGAAGCATATTTTTCTAGGGGGGCAACCACCCAAGTTTGCCCAGGGGTTAGGTCGCCGTCATAGCGCACTAATAGTTCAGGGGATTCTCCCTTTTCGTTGTAAGTCCAGGTATGCCACATCCACTTTTGGGGAGAAACACTCACCCGTTGCCATTCCCCTTCCCCCCATTTCACAAAATAGTTGAGCTTGAGGTCGGTATTATTGCCAATACAAGTCAGGGCGTAGGGTTTGATCCCCTCCGATCGGGTAGCCCCTCCCAAACAACCAAGTAAAATTAGTAGGACAAGTTTAGACTTCATACTTTTATTTTAAGGGCTAGTTTTATGGTACTTGTAAGTTTCCCCCTTATCCCATAGGCTTTTCCAGGAATCTCTTTCACTTTTGTTTGTGCAAAACCGATCGTTGTTGGGCATTGCGGGCATAGTTGCAGTGGCAACCCTCTTGAGTAAACTTATGGGGCTAGTCCGCCAGGTCACTATCGCTTGGGCGTTTGGCGTGGGGGAAGCCGTAGATGCCTACAATTATGCCTATGTGATCCCTGGTTTTTTGTTGATTTTGCTGGGGGGAATCAATGGACCTTTCCATAGCTCGATCGTGAGCGTGGTTTCCCGCCGTCCCAAGGCAGAAGCCAAGGAAATCATCGAAACTGTCAACACGATCGTGGGGTTATTTTTAATTTGCCTGACTGCCCTATTGGTCTACTTTGCTGAGCCGATCACTTCCCTGTGGCAGGGTTTGACCGCCAGTGATGTGGGGCTAACCACCAAAGGGATCGCCACAGAGCAACTACGCATCATGGCACCGATGGCTCTGTTAGCCGGTTTGATCGGCATTGGCTTTGGTGCCCTCAATGCTTCTAATCAATTTTGGTTACCTTCCCTGAGTCCCCTCCTGTCTAGTGTGGCAGTAGTAGTGGCAGTGGGTATTTTTGCCCTGGGGGACCGCACCGATCCTTGGCAGGGAGGGAGGGTGTTGGCTTGGGGTACTCTAGTAGGGGCATTATTGCAGTGGCTTGCCCAAATTCCTGCCCAAATCCGATCGGGGCTGGGGGGCTTAAGACTCCGTTGGCAGTTAGGACATCCAGGGGTGCAGGAAATTTTAGCTATTTTAATCCCTGCTACCCTTTCATCGGGGCTGCTGTATATCAATGTCAATGTCGATCTATTTTTTGCTGCCTATATCCCCCAAGCGGCAGCGGCATTAGGCTATGCCCAATTACTGATCCAAACTCCCTTGGGGCTGGTATCCAATATGCTTTTGGTGCCCCTCATGCCCGCCCTCTCTCGGTTGACCGCGCCAACGGATGTACCAGAATTTAAGCAACTCATCCGCCAGGGCATCATCGTGACTGCTCTAACTATGTTGCCCCTCAGTGCCCTGTTTATTGCCCTAGCTGACCCGATCGTTTCTTTGGTCTATGAAAGGGGACAATTTACCAGGGAAGCAAGCCAATTTGTCGCTTCTATATTGGTAGGCTACGGCGTAGGTATGTTTGTCTATCTGGGGCGTGATGTCTTGGTGCGGGTATTTTATGCCCTTGGGGATGGGGATACTCCCTTCCGATTGAGTTTGTTGGGTGTATTTTTGAATATTTTGTTCGACTGGCTTTGGGTGGGACAGTTCGGCGCACCAGGGCTGGCAGTCGCCACCGCAACGGTCAATCTAATTTCTTTAGTTTTCCTATTGCTATTTTTAGCCAAGCGGTTGGGGGGATTACCCCTGTTGGCTTGGAGCATCCCCATCGCCCAAATTGCTCTAGTCAGCACGATCGGGGGGGCAGTAAGTTGGCTAGTGATTAAAATTCTGCCCGCTTCCGCTAATTTCTATTGGCAATGTCTACACCTCAGCCTGGCGGGGGGCATGGGACTACTCCTGACTATCCTGCTAATTGTGCCCCTCAAGCTCCCGGAAATGGAACTAATAATTAGCAAGATCAAAACTAAGTTAAAGCTCTGACTCCCCCAATAAGTCCATAGTGGCAAGGTTCTCATCCCGAAACATCGGCAGAATATCCCGGCAAAAAGCCTCCGTAGACTTCGATCGGTAGCGGTGGGGATTCATAATTTGCACCAGCAGACGGCGGATAACCACACCTTCAATCTTGACCCTTGCCAATACCCCCAAATCCAATTCCTTCTCTAGGGCAGTAAGGGGCAAAAAAGCCACCCCCAAGCCCGCCTGCACCGCACTCTTAATCGCCTCGATCGAGTTTAGTTCCATCGCAATCAACAACTGCCTGGGCACTACCCCATTTTTGGCAAGCACCTGGTCAATCACCTTCCTGGTCGTAGATTGGGAATCAAGAGCAATAAAGCGGCAGTTATACAACTCCTCCCTAGAGGCATATTCCTGCTGGGTCAAGGGATGTTCCCGCGGTACTACCAAGACAAATTCATCGAGGGCATAGGGCAGTATTTCCAAAGAATGATGAAGCTCCGGTGGAATCTCCCCCCCCACGATCGCCAAATCCACCTGCCCATTCACTACACTCCAGGCAGTACGGCGGGTAGAATGGACGTGCAAATGTACCTGCACCTCTGGGTAGCGTTGACGGAACTGCCCAATCAGGCGGGGCATCAAATAGGTGCCTGTAGTTTGACTTGCCCCAATTACCAGAGTCCCCCCATGCAAATTCTGCAAATCCTCGATCGCCCTACAGGTTTCTTGGCACAAACCCAATATCCGGTCGCCGTAGTCAATTAGCAATCTCCCCGCCTCCGTCAATTGAGCGCGCCGCCCGCCCCGGTCAAAAAGTGGTACATTGAGTTGGCGCTCCAAGTGTTGCACCTGTAGACTTACGGCGGGCTGAGAAACAAACAGACTGTCCGCAGCTCGCTTAAAACTACCTTCCGCAGCAATTGCTTTCAAAATACGCAGTTGGTCAAGGGTAAAAGGAATATCAGTCATGGATCACAACCAAATCTTGCAAACTCTTCTCGGCGGGAGCCTTTTGTTAACGGGTAGGCGGATCAAGCCCCACTGTCTTGGCAGCTTCAACTACCTTGACCAGTCCCAGAGAAACAGCTTAAGCCAAAAAATTATGGAATTAGCTAGTTCCCTTTCTCCCTACGATACCCTGGAATTTAATTACGGGGATCAGAAATTCATTCTTTACAGATTGCAAAGCAATATTTTAGTAGCTACTCTCAATTCTCCTAAATTCCCCTGCCAAGACATTGAAGCAGTAGTACCTCTAATTAGGGCGCAAGAAAACATTTAGTATGGTATATTGACCCCATGTGACCTAGAGAAACATGGCGGAAAGGCTTGTCAAAATGCAAATGACCATCCCCCCGATCGAGGGGATTGAGGATGTGCCAGTCGCTGCGGTAGAAGCCCTTGCCGCCAAGATGGGTTTTAGCCCCGATCGAGTGCAAGACATCGCCCAAGCCCTGACGGAAGCCTGCGTCAACGCTATTATCTATAGCGAATCCGATGCAGATGTGGAAGTAATTATGTTAGCTCGCCAAAATAGTCTAATATTAGAAGTCAGGGATCAAGGTCCAGGCTTTGAACCCGATCAAGTCCCCGCACCCAACTTTGAGATTATCTCCGAATTAGGGGTTAAGAATGGAGGCTTTGGCATCCATATGATCAAAGCTCTAGTCGATCAACTAGAGATTGAATCTTCTAAACAGGGTACAGTTGTCCGTATGAGTACTTTCTTGTCTAAGTCTGAGAATTAATCATGACCCACTCCTCCTTTCTGCAAGATGAACTAAAGATTTCCCAACAGGAAGACACCAACAAAGTCGTCCTAAGACTAGATGGGGCTTTAAGTGCTACTACGGTGCCCTATTTCCGTCAGACCGTACAGCCCTTTCTCGATCGCTCTTTTGAAGAGATTATATTGGACTTTTCCGGTGTGACCAAAATTGTCAGCCGTGGTGTGGGGGCAGCGATCGATGTAGCAGTGCAGATCAAGAAAAACGGCGGCAAGCTCCGGGTAGAGAACATCGGCAAATTTAGCCGTTCCCTTTACATCCAGGGTGTGCATCTAGTAGCGGATGTACCTGAATTAGAAGGATTTGAACCCTAATTTTGCTTCACTTCTGTTTGTGAGAGGTGAACTTTGCATAGTTGGATTCCCCCTGAACGTTTTTTTGCCTATCTAACCTGGCAACAGATCGAAGCAATGCCTGATAGGGAAAAGGTAGTTTTGATCCAGCCTCTGGGTTCGATCGAGCAACATGGCTATCATTTACCTTTGATTGTCGATATTGCTATTAGCACTGCTTTAATTGGTAAAACCCTGGCTGAATTGCCCCCAGAGGTTAAAGTTTTTAGTTTGCCGCCCCTACCCTACGGCAAAGCGACAGAACATTTAGATTTTCCTGGTACAATTTCCCTTTCTACTAACACCTTGACCAGCCTGTTATTTGATGTTTGTGAGAGTGTTTACCGATCGGGCTTTCGCAAGTTAATTTTATGGAACTCCCACGGCGGGCAGCCCCAAATTTTAGAATTAGTCGCTAGGGATTTAAGGCATCAATATAGAGATTTATGGGTATTTCCTTTTTTTAGTTGGCGGGTGCCGGAAATGAAATTACTTGCTGAAGAGTTATTTACCGCCGAAGAAAATTTATTAGGCATTCATGGCGGGGATGCTGAAACTAGCCTGATGCTGGCAATTATGCCCGATCGGGTATTATTCGATCGGGGTATTTGTGAATATCCTAAATTAAATCAAACCTATCTTTCTATTGAAGGAGATTTACCAATTCCCTGGGTAACAAAAGACCTTTCTCAAACAGGCACGATCGGTGATCCTACTACTGCTAGCAGGGAGAAAGGGGAAAAAATTTTGGCAACCTTAGTTTCAGTCTGGCAAAAAATTTTAATCGAAGTTTTTGAATATAATCCTATGCTATAAAAAAAATTACTTTTTTGCTACTTTGATATTCGGGCTTGAATCATTAACCTAACTATATTTTTCCATTTGATTACTTATTTTATAGTCTGTCAACCTAATTTCCCTCGATAGGATTTAGTTTATCCCTATACTAGAAATGTGTTGCCAAGAAAACTAAACATGATTCCTTATGATCTCGAAGACCGTCTTAGTAGCCTCCTCGATCGGTATGGGGCAAGGGTAGACTTTTTAGCCCTGCGTCTGGAGCAATCCCAAGGCACAAATATTTTGGTGCGTAGTGGCAAGGTAGAAACCCTAAGTACGGGTAGTTCGGTCGGGGGACAGATCAGGGCTTGCCATCGGGGGGGATGGGGCTTTGCTAGTTTTAACGATTTAGATAACCTAGAAGAAAAGCTAGAGCAAACGATCGGGGCAGCCCAGTGGCTGGGTCAAGGGGAAACCACACTGGCACCCGTAGAAACAGTCCAAGCCGAAATCTCTCTGGTAACTTCTAGTCCCAAAGCAATACCCCTCGATCGGAAGTTGGCACTATGCCGCCATTATGACCAATGCTTGCAGGGAGAAAGTATCAGTAGCACTACCGTCCGCTATGGGGATAGCAGCCAACAAGTATTTTTACTCACTTCTGAAGGGACAAGAATTAAACAGGCATGGGCAGACTGGGAAATCCGCTTTGCTGCCACCGCCCGATCGGGGGATCAAGTCCAGATTAGCAGAGAAACGATCGGGTCTCGGCAAGGCTTTGAAGACCTACTCAATCTCGATCGATCGGTGATTGACTGCTCCCACCGCGCCAGGTTAGCCCTATCCCTCCCAGTCATTCAAGGCGGCACCTATACCGTAGTAATCGATCCAGTGCTGGCGGGCTTATTTGTCCATGAAGCCTTTGGGCATTTATCGGAAGCCGATATGGTCTACGAAAACCCCGAAATGCTAGAAGTAATGACGATCGGGCGGCGTTTTGGCAATGAAGAATTACAAATCTTTGATGGAGCCGCTCCCCTAGCCGACAACCATACCCACCGGGGAAGCTATGCCTATGATGACGAAGGAGTACCCGCCACAGTCACTCAACTCATTCAAGACGGCATCCTAGTAGGCAGGCTCCATTCCAGGGAAACAGCAGGAAAATTAGGAGAAAAGCCCACCGGCAACGCCCGCTGTCTCGACTATCACTATCCCCCGATCGTGCGGATGACCAACACCTGGATCGGCAGGGGCAAAACCCCCGTATCAGACCTGACCCAAGACATTCCTTTAGGAGTCTATGCTGCCAACTGGAAAGGAGGCATGACCAACGGTGAAATGTTTACTTTTACCGCAGGAGAAGCATGGATGATCCGCAATGGCAAAATCGCCGAACCAGTGCGGGATGTAACCCTATCAGGGAACGTGTTTCAGACTTTGGCAGACATTGAAGCCATCGGTGATGATTTTTATTGGGACGAATCCGGCGGCTGTGGCAAAGGCGGGCAGAACGGACTAGCTGTAGGGTGCGGCTCCCCTAGTCTCAGAATCAAAAATGTCGTAATCGGGGGTACATCAGCCTAAAGACATTGGGTAGCTTATGCCTACAGGGGGCGACAGAATCTTAAAAATATATTAAGTTTTGTATATGTTTTTTGAGGTTGTTATGGCTCCCATTTTTACCATTGAGTTCAATCAGTTTTCTACTATCAATGCTACTAAGGCATGGTCATTGTTTTTTTCCCTCAGTCAAAATGACAAACACTTAGGAGAAGACCCCATGATTGGACGTTATTTTACCGTTGGTCTACTTGGTGCCGTAGTTGCTGGCATTTTGGAAGTAGTATTAACTGCCTCCTAAAATGACTTGTTTCTGTTGACAGACTTATTCTGCTCAACAGAACTACTTTTTTACGTGGAAGTTAGAAAAAAGACCGAAAGATTGATGAAAGACCTCCTAGCAAAGCATCTTATTTTTCTAGTCGAAAGTTATCATAAACCAGGAAAACTCTAGGAGATTTTACAAAAGCTAGACACAATCCCTTGGAAGAAAGATTTTACATTAACATTGTTTTTGCTCTTTGATGGATTATTTTCTTTGATAAAGTTAAACAAACGATCGAGAAAACTAGATAAGTTTGAATATTTGATCACGATCGGTTAGTCACAAATTGAAAACAAGGTTAAAAGAAAGTTTCGTTCAGTAATCTTATCCTAAACAAGGAGTGACTTTTTTTATTTATTTCCTAAAATTGTTCGTACTATTGTTTAGGTTGTTATTAAAATTTAGCAAATGAGAGTCTATGGTAACGGTAAGATGTTGGCGCTCTTAGGGCTTGGTATTGCTTCCGGGTTGCCTCTATTTTTGGTATCAAAGACTTTGCAAGCCTGGCTAACTAAAGCGGGAGTAGATTTAGGAGTAATTGGGGCATTTTCTTTGGTGAGTCTGCCCTATAGTTTGAAATTTTTATGGGCACCCCTACTCGATCGGTATCATCTGCCCTATTTGGGGAGGCGGAGGGGCTGGCTATTACTGTGGCAAGGACTACTATTTTTAAGCATTTTGGGACTGACATTCCTGCAACCAGATGGATTCGGGGCAGTAACAGCCTGCGGGGATTGGTGGTGTCAGTTGACCAGTCAACTAGGAAGCTTAATCAAAAGTCCTTTTTTTCTAGTGGCATTATTGATTGCCTTTTGCAGTGCTAGTCAAGATATTACAGTGGATGCCTATCGCACAGAGATATTAAAAGAAGAGGAGATGGGCGCAGGAGCTGCCATTTTTGTGTTGGGCTATCGATTTGCTTTAGTCATTACGGGAGGCTTGGCTTTCGCTTTAGCAGGGCAAGTAGCTTGGGGAATTGTCTATCGCTGGTTGGCTCCTTTAATGTTAATAGGAATAATTATTACTTTATTGGCTCCAGCGGAAGAACCCCTAAATTCATTCCCTAGCCTATCTAATTATTTCATCGAACCCCTGGGGGAGTTTTTGCAACGTCCAGGCTGGTGGCTCATTCTCTTGTTTGTCATGGTCTACAAGGTAGGGGATGGGGTAGTAGGCAATATGTCGGTGCCTTTCTTGCTTGGGGAAAATGGCTTAGGGGCGGATGAGGCACAAATTGGCATTATTCAGAGTGTGGGGCTTGTCTCGACGATTCTGGGTACTCTGGCGGGGGGGAGTGGAGTAAGTCGGATGGGTATAAACCGCTCCCTCTGGGTGTTTGGTGGGTTGCAGGCGGTGAGTAATTTTAGCTATGCTCTTTTGGCTTGGGCGGGCAACAATTTGGCTGGTATTTTTGTGGCGATCAATTTAGAAAATTTTTGTGGCGGTTTGGGTACGGCAGCTTTTACTGCTTTTTTGATGAGTTTGTGTCATCGACAATTTACCGCTACTCAGTATGCTCTTCTTTCTAGTTTATTTGCCGTGAGTCGCGATATTTTAGTAGCCCCTGGTGGAGAAATTGTTAAAACGATCGGTTGGTTAAATTTCTTTTTAGCGAGTTTTCTTATTTCCTTACCGGGCTTAGTTTTGTTATCCTGGATAGCACCCTGGCACAAAAAACAATGATTATTACACTACAAGGAATTAAAAAGGATTTTGGCATCAAAGAAATTATCCGTAACGGTGATCTTTCCATCGATTATGGGGATAAAGTAGGGCTAATTGGTGTTAATGGGTCGGGTAAATCTACCCTCTTAAAAATGATTGCGGGCTTAGAACCGATGGATGGAGGTAATAGACAAGTCCGATCGGGGACAAAGCTAGTTTATTTACCGCAGCAACCCCAAATTGATCCAGACCGGACAGTTTTAGAACAAATATTTGCTGACTGCGGTGAGCAGATGAATTTAATTAAAGAATATGAATTGTTATCCCAAAAAATTGCTCAAGGGGATACAACAGTAATGACAAAACTTTCTCAAATTACAGAACAAATTGAAAGAATAGGGGGATGGGAGTTAGAAACCCAAGCCAAAATTATCTTAAATAAATTAGGTATTACAGATTTTCATGGCAGAGTGGGTGATCTATCGGGAGGTTATCGGAAGCGCATTGCTTTAGCTACTGCTTTGATGGCGCAACCCGATCTTTTACTAATGGATGAACCAACTAACCATCTGGATGCGGTTTCAGTAGAATGGCTACAGGAATATTTACAAAAATTTAGGGGAGCAATCTTACTAATTACCCACGATCGGTACTTTTTAGACCAGGTAACAAACCGCATTTTAGAACTCGATCGGGGTGACTTATTTAGTTATCAAGGAAATTATAGTTATTATCTTGCCAAAAAAGCAGAGGCAGAAGAATCTATTGCCAGTAGCCAACGTAAGCATAAGGGAATTTTAAGACGAGAATTAGAATGGCTCAGTCGGGGTCCTAAAGCTAGAAGCACTAAACAAAAAGCCAGAATCGATCGGGTAAGGGAACTACAAAATCAAGAATTTAAGCAAGCACAAAATAAAGTCGCAATTGATACACCAGGCAGAAGAATTGGCAAAAAAGTTATCTCCCTCCACCATGTTTCTAAGAGCTTTAATGGCCGCGTTTTAATTAAAGATTTTAGCTATGAATTTACTCCCCTCGATCGGGTGGGCATAATTGGCGGCAATGGCACTGGTAAATCAACTCTACTTAATTTGATTACCAATAGACTTGAGCCAGACCAGGGCAAGGTAGAGATTGGTAGTACGATTCATATCGGTTACTTTGATCAACATTCAGAAGATTTATTGACCGAAAAACATCAATCCCAAAGAGTAATTGACTACATCAAAGAAGTCGGTGAGTTAGTCAAAACAAGTGATGGTAATACTATTACAGCTTCGCAGATGTTAGAAAAATTTTTGTTCTTACCTAATCAACAGTATGCCCCAATATCAAAACTATCTGGTGGTGAAAAGAGGCGTTTATTTCTATTAAAAATTCTGATAGAAGCTCCCAATGTTTTAATTTTAGATGAACCAACTAACGATCTCGATGTCCAAACCTTGAGTGTGTTAGAAGAATATTTGGAAGATTTTAATGGCTGTGTGATTACTGTTTCCCACGATCGGTATT
>Ga0272446_1002476_pt1 | contig 25047 bp, 23 predicted proteins | sample YNPCB0061_FD_194587 | JGI IMG/M metagenome (GOLD analysis project Ga0272446, IMG submission 194587) | Hot spring microbial mat communities from Yellowstone National Park, WY, United States - YNP-CB-006-1 | ecosystem: Environmental > Aquatic > Thermal springs > Hot (42-90C) > Sediment | place...
CCACGAGGGCTTCGGGGATCGGGAAACTCCACAAAATGTCGTAAGACACTGGATACCTCAATCTCTCTCATGCCCTAGCCTAAAGCATTACAGGACTTTGCGGTTGCCCTGCAGCGCATGGCCGTTCAGACCCAACTGAAGGGAGCGTGCCGGGATTCAAGATAGCCGTCCGGATTGGATGATCTTCTTGAATCGCTCATCATGCCCCGGCTACAAAGCCCCTGGTCGCACCACTTGCAGACCGCCATCTGGCGGCGGGAGTGGGGCAAGTTGTATGCGCTGGCGGAGGCTGAACTTCCGGCCCAAGCGGCTCTGCGCCTCTCCAAACCCCCTGCCTTTACCGATCCCGACGAAGCCCGCTTCGATCACGAGGCAACCCTGCTTTCCTGGGCGCTCCCCGATTTTGTGGCCTACATGGAAGCGCTTAACAGGTGGCTGGGGAAAAGCGTGTTCCTCGAGCCCGATACTCCCGTCCCCTGGTTGGAGCGCTGGCCCGGCGTGAAGCCGCTCCCTGCCAAACCGCCTGCCTTATGGAACGCGCTGCTCGCGCGTTTACGCTGGCCCAACCCCGATGGCTTTGTGGCTGCCAGCATATTGCAACTGATGGCCTTGGCTCGGGGCGTGGCTCGCTACCAGGAAGGGTTATCTCAGTAGACGCGTCCCCCCAGCGGCACCTCGCGCTCTGCCGAAAGCAGCACCACCCGCCCCTGGGCGTCGGGCAGGCCCAGCACCAGCACCTCGGACCTAAAGCCAGCAATGTTGCGTTCGCCCAGGTTGGTCGCGCAGATCACCAGCCGCCCCACCAGGGCTTCGGGGGTGTACAGCTCGGTAAGCTGGGCGCTGCTTTGCTTGACCCCCAAAGGGCCCAGGTCTATCCACAGTTGATAGGCAGGTTTACGGGCCTTAGGGTGGGGCTCAGCCTTTTGAATTCGTCCGACGCGCAGCTCGAGGGTCTGAAAAGCATCGTAGGGCGTCATGAGGCCAGTGTCCACGCCCCATTACCCACAGTCAAGCCTGCCCTGGTGCTTTCAGGTCTTACCAAAACTTTTGCATTTATGCCCTCCTGTGTTATTCTCTGGGGTGCGTCCTCGGTCTGACGCGGCGCACCAGCGTGAACCGGGTCAGGGCCGGAAGGCAGCAGCCCTAAGCGCCACGGAGCGGGTGCCGTCAGGTAGCCGGGGACGCTTTTTTGGGACAGGCCATCACGGGGGCACCAGAACGCGGTTCCCCCGTGCTTTTAAACGTTTTCAGGCAGGTAAGGCACAACCAGGGAGTATTTGACCTACACATTAATGCTGGCCTACAGACCTACTGGCTGCTGTGTAGACACAATGCGCCACTCCTCTGCGGGACAAGCTGCAGGGATCGAAAACCCGGTTGCAGCCATGGGGCCCCGTCCGCTCGAGCGGTTACTGTGCACAACAAAAACGGCGCACATGTTGTTATTGGTTGAAATTGACCGCTTCTCACCCAGCATCACCGTATACTTCGCTCTGGGATGTTGCAGCGTTATTTATTGCGCGAAACGTTGTCGCTATATCTGCTGGGCGTGCTGCTATTCGTTGGGCTCATCACCTTCGACCTGCTCTCCTCGCTCTCGGGGGCCTTTTTGCGGGCTAAGACCCCGGTGGTTGAAATTGTCCAGATGGTGGCCTACCGGGTGCCCTACACCCTAGGCATTGCGCTGCCGCTGGGTCTGGTGTTTGCCCTGCTGGTAGCCCTGGCCCGCTGGATTCGCCAGTCCGAACTCAAAGCCACCTACGCCGCCGGCGTTCCCCCGCGCACCTTTATTGGGCCGGTGCTGGTACTGGGACTGGTGGTGGGGGCTGTGGTGCTGCTTAACGAGGGCTGGCTCAAACCCATTGCCCAGGAGCGCTTCGAAGCATTGCAGTACAAGATCTACTACGGCTCGGAGCCCTCCGGCGTGCTAACCGACCGCACCTACACCCCTCAGGGCCTGGGCGTCTATTACGCACAGCGCATCTATCCGCCGGCCCAGGGCGAGGGCGGCTCTCGCTTGGAAGGCATCCGGGTGGTGGAGCCGGGCGGTTCGATCTGGAGCGCCGAGCGGGGTGTCTGGGTGAACGGAGCCTGGCGCCTGCAAAAGGCCTATCGGGTAGACCCCAGCGGCAAAATCTACCAGGAAGACGAGCACCCCCTGCCCTTCCCTGTCGGGGTACAGCCCAAGGCCCTCTCCTACGAAGCCATGCGAATGCCCGAGCTGCATGCCGTAGCGAAAGCCGACCCCGCCGCGCAGTTTCCCCTGGCCCGTCGGTACGCCAACGCAGCCGGAGCAGTGGTGCTGGCCTGGCTGGCCATTGTGATTGGCCTTTCGCTACGCGAGTCGGCCTGGGCCTTTATTGCTGTGGTAGGGCTTATTTTTGGCTACTGGACGCTTTTTACCCTATCGGCCCAGTTCGCCCGCTTCGACCTGTGGGGCGCTTATGGCGCCTGGCTGCCCAATATCGTGTATGGAGGGCTGGCCCTCCTTGGCACCTGGAGGCTAGCCCGATGAAATTGCCAGGCAAAGCTGTTTGGCAACACACCGCCGCAGAGCTCGGGAGGTTGTAGTGAATGTGCTCGACCGCTACCTGATCAAAGAGGTGGGCACCTATGTGCTGGGGGCCCTGGCGGTGGTGGTGCTGGCCTTGCTGGGTGGTGCCCTGTACGAGGTGCTGGCGCCGCTTCTGGCCCGCGGGGCCGACCCCTGGGTGGTAAGCCAGTACCTGGCCTTCCGGGTGCCCGAGGCGCTGGTACGCGGAACACCGCTGGCCTTTTTGTTTGCGCTTTTGCTGGTGCTCTCGCGCATGGGCGAGGAGTCCGAGCTCAAGGCCATGCTGGCCGGAGGAGTCTCCAAGCTACGGGTGCTGTTCCCACTGCTGCTGCTGGGCACTTTTTTGTTTGTGGTGTGCCTGCTGGCAGCCGATAGCCTGGTCCCGCGAAGCCTGCAGCAAGGGCAAAACGTGCTGCGGCAGGCGGTGCTGCAAAAGCCCCGGGCCTTGCTCCAACCCGGCACCCGGCTGGTGGACGCCTACGGGCGCATTGTGTATGTGGGCCAGGTGGGCGATACCGGCATCGGCCAGGTGCGGGTCATCGCTTCCGAGGAAATTCTGCTCGCCGAGAAAGGCCGCTTCGAGCAGGGCGCGCTGGTGCTTTCCGAAGGAATGCGGGTGACCTACGGAGGGGCCAGGCCCCGCACCGTCGCACGTTTTGAGCGGGCCACGGTGCCGCTGGTGGAGCTTTCCCTCGAGCCCCCCGGCGGCCTGTTTAGTCTGACCGTGGTCGAGCTGCGTCAGCGCATCGCCCAGTACCGCGCCCAGGGGCTGCCCTATCATGCCGAACTAACCGCCCTGCAGCGCAAGTGGGCCGAGCCCGCGGCGGTCTACTCCTTCGCTATTTTTGCCGTGGGGCTGGCCTTCTTCCTGCTGGGGGGTAGCCGCAGCCTGGGCATGCTGGGGGTGGTGGTGCTCACCTTCATCTACTACGCCACCTGGAGTGTGGGGCGCATCATGGGTGAGCAGGGGGTGCTGCACCCTATCCTTGCAGCCTGGGGGCCCAATTTGCTCTACGCGCTGGCCGGGTTGGCGCTGCTGCGGCTAGGGAAAAGGTAAACATGCAGACGGCAGGGCTTCGCACAATGTATCTGACCGGGCTGCGCCCACGCCCCCCCTCTCTCTTTCTCCCTTTTCTGCTCTCATTCTTGGTTTTTTTTGCACCCGCCCTGGCCCAGGAAACCGAAGCTGCCCCGGCCTCGGGAGGCAAAAGGCTGAAGATCCTCGAGGCCGAGCGCTTAGAGCTACGCAACGAGGCGGGCGAGGAGCTGGTCATTCTGGTGGGCAATCCGGTCAAGATGGATCGGGACGGCGAAAGCATCGAGGCCCCCAGGGTCATCTTTAACCGCACCAAAAAACGCCTGCTGCTTTTGGGCGGGGTGCGCTATCAGGATAAGCAAGGGCAGCTCATCGAGGCCGAGGAGCTCGAGCTCTTCACCGACGACGAAAGCTTCGAGGCCATGGAAGTGAAAATTGAGTCGGGCGAGTTTTTTCTGAGTGGCCCCATCTGCCAGCGGGCCGCCGGGCAGATTCTCTTGCAGGAGGGCTACCTGACCCCCTGCCAGCGCTGCGAGCAGGAGGTGGCCGACTATGCCTTCCAGGCCAGGGAAGTGGTGCTCTACCCGGGCGACCGGATTATTGCCCGGGGGGTGTGGGTCTTGCTGCGCGGGGAACGCACTTTGTACCTGCCGGTGCTGCTCTTGTTTTTGAACGAACGGCGGCCCAAGCTCGAGTTCGGCCAGAGCGAGAGCGACGGGGTGTTTGTGAGCGCCGACCTGCCCTACGTTTCCGACTTTGGCATCGGCTTTACCCTGCTGCGCTACTTCGAGCGGCGGGGCTGGGGGTTTGGCTTCGACCACTATGGGGTAGGGGCGGCCCAGGAACGCTACCAGTTTCTCTACCTGCCCCCACCCGCCGGGCTGGTACTGCCCGACAGCGACCCGCGCAAGGACGGAATTTTCAAGTACCGCTTAAGTTACAAGCTCGAGGAGCCCGCGTGGCGGCTGGAGGGGCAGGTCGTGCGCGATGACAGCCCGCAGGCCGAGCCGCGTTTTTTACAGGGGGCGGGGGGCCAGCCCGACTACACCACCTTTTTGCTTGAAGGGGCCACCCGGCAAACCCCCGCCAACCCCGAGCCGCTTTACCGCCTGACCCTGGACGGCTACATCGACCACAACCCCCTGGCCCTGCCCAACGAGCGCACCACCCCCAAACGCCTACCCGAGGCCGAGGTCACTTTTCCCCGTGGCCTCGAGGGCGAGTTTCGCCTCAACGGGCGGGTTTTGCTGGGCTACTACGAGGCCCCCTCCAACCCCCTCAACCGCAGTGCCCGGCGGCTGGGGCCCTATATTGGGGCAGGACGGCTCTGGGTAGAACACCGCAGCAGCTACCGTCCGGCCACGCCGCCCTGGCCCGGCTTTAGCTTTAGCGTCGAGAACACTTTTATTGGCCGTTACTACAGCACCCAGAACCTCGACCCCCAGGGCAACCCCACCGAGTTCGAGCGCCTGATCCGCTGGGATACCCGCGCCAGCCTGGGCCAGACCCTGGGGGCTTTTAGTGTGAACCTGAGTGTGAGCCGCAATGCGGTGGAAGGTGAAACCCCCTTTCAATTCGACTTCGAGCGGCCCCAGCGTACTAGCCGCCTCGAGGGCTCCTTCAGATTCAACCCCGACCCCATTTTTTCCTTTACCGCACGGGCCAGCCGCGACCTCGAGCGCCGCATCTTCGACCCACCCGCCGAGTTCGCCCTTACCTCGCGCCCCTTTCCCTGGCTCAGCTTGACCGCCAGCGCCAGCCGCGACATAGAGCTGGGCCGCTGGGGCCTGTTGCGCACGAGCCTGGGCCTGGCGCCCACCCCCTTTAGCCTGAACCTGACCTACGAGCGGCAGCTCGAGCTGGGCCTCGACCGCCTGCTTAGCCTGAGCGCCGCCTACAACCCCCAGCCCTTCAACTTCTCGCTGCGCACCGGCTACCGCTTCTGGGAGGTGCAGGAAAAAGAAACCCGCCCCCGCGAGCAGATTCCCCTGATTGCCCGCTACGACCCGCTCGAGCTCGCCGCCAGCTACAACCCCCCCGGCAACACCACCTCGCTCACGCATAGCCGCGACCTGAACAACGGGCAGGCCATCCGCACCGAGCTGAACGTATTCTTACAAGACCCCCCGGACTCTTTCCGCCTGCGCCAGAGCCTTACCCACCTCTACACCCCCCTGCCCTCCCTGACCAACCCCAACCCCCTCCCCACCCCTGGGCTCTTAGACGGCCTGGCCCAGCTCACCCTGAGCCTGCACACCTTAGTGTTTACCCACAGCATCGGCTTCAGCCCCGGCAGCGAGTCCCGCTTCCGGCTGGGCTACCAGTACAGCGCCGACCTTTGGCAGGCCGACCTGCTGTGGAACTACCGCGAGGGGCTTTTACGCAACCCCCGCCTGGCCCTGCGGGCAGCGGTGCGCGAGCCCGATATTTTCATTAACGAAGTTTCGGCTGAATTTCATTTCCCCGAAAGCGAGAACCCCCTCACCCTCGAGGACGACACCCAGGCCTTCCTGCGCTTTTTGCGCTTCAATGGCGAGCTGGAAATATTCCCCGCCCCCCTGCGCCCCGAAGACCCCCCCGGTCTGTCGTTGCAGGGGTTGGTGGGCCTCGAGCGCCTAACGGACAACAGCGGCCGCTTCCGCGTGACCCTGCGCGAGTTTGGCCCCACCTTTAGCTTTATGGGCACAGAAAAAACCCGCCTGTTTTTTCGCATCGTCTGGAACGCCCCGGAAAGCGGGGGGGTAAACCCCAAGCAGTTCTTTTTGCCCAACCTCGAGGGCACCATCCTGCGCCCCCGCTTCGAGTGGATAGTTGACCGTTGCTGCTGGGCCTTCCGGGCCAGCCTGGACGCCCTCAAGCAGGAGCTCAAGTTTTCCTTTGCCCTGGGGGGTGATGCCGCAGAGTTCCTGTTCAGCCAGAACAACATCGTCCTGCCGGGCGGCATCAAGCTCCCCGTCCCTGGAGGACGCTAAATGAAGCAGCCTGCCCTGACCCTAAGCCTGCTCTTTGCCCTCTCCGCCTGCACCGGCAGCAGCGAAGAACCCACCCGCGCCCTGCTGGCAGCGGCAATCAACAACCCAAGCGGCCTCACCTACCAGATTCGCTTTTTCCAAAGCAGCACCCTCCAGCCCGGCAATTTCGACCCGCCCCGCCGGGTGGGCAGTTGGGACATAGACGAGCCCATCGTAACGCTGCTTTACCGTCGCAGCCTGGAGCAAGGGGTGAACGACCAGCTCTGGGTGCTGACCCCAAGCCGCCTGCGCCGGTACAACACCCGCAACCTGAGCGTGGACGATGTGGGAACCCCCCAGCTCGACGGCTTCGACCAGGCCCTGAATGTGGACTGTGGCAGGGGCTACTTGCGCCAGGGGCAGAGCCGCCTCCTGCTGGTCTGCCCGCCCGCCACCCCAGCGCGCCCCGAGGAGTACCGGGCCTGGCTGATTCCCTTCACCGCAACCGCCCTGCCCGCCCCCGTCAATTTTCAGGACCCGAACCTGGTGCGCCTGAGCACGCCCGCCCGGCTCACCCTGGGCCCAAACGACCAGCTGCTCTATCTGACACCCAGCCAGTTCGGGCAGTACGATTTCGTGAACCCCTTTATCGAACGGCCCCTGAGCCTGAGCGGCTCGAGCCCCACCGACCTGATTTTTGCCAACGGCCTGGCCCTGGGCCTCTTCGACGACAACGACCCCACCACCACCGATACCACCCTGGCTACCTGGAACCTGAGCCCCACCGGCGAGGTCGGGTTGGTGCGGGACAGCAACATCGCAGCCCGCTTTTTCGCTAGGGGCGCGCCTCCGGTCTTCGTTCTGGGCAGCGGCTTAGCCCGCTTCGAGGGGGGCTTCCAACTGCCCCGCGAACAAGAAACCGGACTCTCGCGCTTCCTGCGCTACAGCACCGCCGCCGTGGGCATTGACCAGTTTCTTTACGCCGCCCAACAGGACAGCCCCTTCCTCGTGGTGATTGATCTGACCGTGAACATCGCCAGCGCCCTCACCAGCGCCGGTGTGCGCTTTTCCCCGCTGGGCAGCCCCCAGGAGCGCATCAGCGGGCTGGCTTTTATCCCTGTGGAGTAGCCGGGTGCCCCTGTACTCCCAGGCACGACTGGGGTAGTTTGGGGGCATGGAGATTCACCACATCGGCATCGCGGTACAGGATTTACAGGAGGCCGCCAGGCCCTACCTCGAGCTGGGCTACACCCTCGAGGCCCAGGGCACTGTCGAAAGCCAGGGGGTCGAGGTCTGGATGCTCAAGAGTGGGCAGAGCCGGCTCGAGCTCCTAAAAGCCACCCGCCCCGACTCGGCCATCGCCCGCTTCATCGAGAAGCGCGGGCCGGGCCTGCACCACCTCGCCCTCGCCACCCCCGACATTCGGGCCGAGCTAGCGCGGCTGGCTGCCGGTGGTGCTCCACTGATCGATACCACGCCGCGCCCTGGCTTTGGGGGCCATCAGGTGGCGTTTATTCACCCCAGGTGGTTCGGGGGTGTGCTGGTAGAACTGGTGGAAGCCCACACCTAGGCTACTCGGTCTTGCGCGTGGGCCAGCGCAGGTTGCCCGAGCGGTAGGCCCGCCAGGCCGCCAGCACCACCCCAAACCCCACCCCGGCCAGCAGAATCAGGTAGACGTAGCGCTCGAGGTGGGGGATTTTGGAGCCCACATAGTAGGCCGCCAGCGTAAGGCCCTGCGTCCAGAGCAGGCTGCCCAGCAGACTCAGCACAAAAAAACGCGACCAGGGCATCTTCACGGTGCCGCACATAAAAGGCACCACCGCCCTGAACACCGGCACATAGGGGCCAATCAGGATCGAAAGCGGGCCAAAGCGGGCCATAAAGCGCCGGGTGCGCTCGAGGTCCTCGGGCCTGACTTTAGCCTTATTGAGCAACGCCAGCCCCACCTGGTACCCCAAATAGTAGCCCAGGTTGTTGCCCAGCACCGAACCCAAAAACAAGGCCAGCAAGGCCCACGGCAGATGTAGCTGCTTGGCCGCTGCCAGCAGGCCCACGGCAATCAGCAACGAATCACCCGGCAGGAAAAACCCCACCAGAAAACCCGTTTCTACAAATACCGTAGCAAAAATTCCCAGGTAGCCCACGGTCTGCACATAAGCGGTTACATCCATGGGTTCCACCCTAAGGCAAAAGCCTCACTATCGGCAAGCAAATTTGAACCATTCCGCTTTTCGCCTGGCCATCTTTACCACTCTTAGCGGGGCGGGAATATTTGCAGCTCGAGCACCCGGCCCCGGGGGCTACGGCTGGCTGCGAAGACCAGGCTCTCGCCGATCTCGGCGGGGTCTACCCAGGCCATAGGGTCGGCCTCGGGCATCTCTTTGCGGTTGGCTGGGGTGTCCACCGCGCCCATGGGGTACACTATGGCCACCCGCACGGCGGTGCCTGTTAGTTCGGCATCCAGCGAGCGCAGGTAGGTGGCCACGGCAGCTTTGGCGGCTGCGTACAGCGCAACCCCCGGCCCCACCCCATGCCAGGCAGCGGCAGCGGAAATCCCCGCGATGAAGCCATCTTTTTGTTCCAGCAGCTCTGGCAAAATGGCCCGGGTCATGTAAAAAAGGGTGCGCATGTTAAGGTCGAACATGCGGTCGTAGAGGTTGGGCTCGCTGTCTTTGACAGGGGCATAGGCAAAGCCGCCCACGGTATGAATAAGGCCATCCACCCGGCCAAACTGGGCCTTGACCTGGCGTACCAGCATCTCGGCGTCAGGGTAGTGGGTCAGGTTGGCTACAAAGGCCCGCCCCCCCAGCTCCTGGGCCCGCTCGGCGATGGTGGTTTGGTAGGCATCGGCCAGGGCCAGCCGGGCCCCGGCCCTGGCAAAAGCCTGGGCAATGGCCCCCGCAATGGCCCCCCCACCCCCAGTGAGGATAAAAACCTTATCTTGCAGCGCTTGCATTTTCTGATTATGCGCCCTCGAGCAATCCATCGCCTGTTCACACGCTTACATTCGCAAAGCCCAGGCTATTCATCCAAACCCCCACCGCCTGGCTCGAGTGCTCCAGCAGCACCCAGGATTCATGCACTTGCGTACAGTAGCAAAACCACCCCGAATGTTTCGGCTGGGGTTCAGCGCACAATGTGAAGAAGCGGGTCATTTTGCCCCTGGGCCTCGAATATGATTCAATCGGGGGCGCTTTATGCACCCCACTGGCAAACTCGCAGTTCCGGCAGTTAGTGGCAAAAACTGCGCTTTAGGAGGTTTATGGCAACCAAAAAAGTGGTACTACATCGCCTGGTAGGACACCGGTTTGTAGGCATCAACGAGCAGGGCGACAAGGTGATGGTAGACGGCGACCAGCCCGCGACCGGTATGCGCCCTATGGAACTCTTGCTGGCCGCGCTGGCCGGCTGCACCGCTTACGATGTGGTTGACATCATGGAGAAAAAACGCCAGCCCCTGGCCCGTTACCGCGTGGAGGCGGTGGGCGAGCGGGCCGAGGAGCACCCCAAGCGCTACACCCACATTGTGGTGACGCACTATGGTGCAGGGCCCAACGTTACCCAAGAAGCCCTCGAGCGCGCCGTAGAGCTCTCTCACACCAAGTACTGCTCGGTCTCGGCCACCCTCAACGCTTCAGTTGAAACCCGGGTGGTGGTGGAGCCCTGGCAGGAGGCAGCGCAACATTAAATTTTTCTAGAGCAAATCCCCATGCACGCTCAGGCAAGGCTCTGGTAGCGTTGCAATATGAGAGTGCAAATTTTGGCTACAGCACTGGTTTTATCTAGCATCGCATGGGCCCAACTCGCTTCTAATTCGCCCATGGCCTGGGGTTCATATACCGTCCGGCTGGAACCGGGCCTGCTTCGCATTATTCGCGCCGATCGCACCCAGGTAGAAATCAAGGGGGAGCGCTTCGAGGTCAGGCAGGTCGAACTGACCGGCCAGGCACCCGCCGAGCTCTGGGTCAACGAAACCTCCAAGGCCCACACCACCGCCTATTTTTTTACCCAGGAGCAAGGCTTTCGCAACCTGCTCATCTACCGGGGCCGCACCGCCGGGGTACTGGAAGTGCGCGACGTGGATAACGACCGGCGGCCCGAAATTATTGTGGGAACCGATGTGTTCGCCAATTTTGGAGGTTTGCCGAGGGAGGTGTATCCGCGCCTGACCTACATCCTGGCCTGGGACGGGGTGCGCTACGTGGACGCTACGGCCCGCTTCCCCACCCTGGGCTTTCGCACCCTGTCGTATTACCGCGCAGCCCTCAAGGATGCCCTGGTGCAAAAGGACGAGGTCAACGCCCGCAGCGCCGCCCTGGGCTACTACGGACGCGGCCTCATTACCGGCCAGGCCGATGAGGCCAAAAAATGGCTGCTGGCCAACACCCCCCAGGCCATAAGGCGCTGGTTGCTGGACCTCGAGGGCGAGGCCATCCGGGCCATTTACACCGACCTGGCCTGCCGGGTTACGGTCAGCTACAGCAAACAACTGCCGCCCAAGCCGGTGTGCACCTGGTAGCAGCCCCTATCGCACTCTTCACAGCAATTCAAGTTGTGAGTGGCTCAGCAATTATGAAGAGCGCCCTAGGTAGACGACATAATCTCGTTCAGAGCTGCCTCCAGCACAGCTTTGTCAAGCCTCAGCACCTCACCAAAGCGCAGGTACACCAGCCGCACCTCCGGCTCGATTTTCCAGGCCTGGCGAATGGCAACCAGGTAGATTCCTAGCTGGAAGTGGTAGCGCTCGGGCCTGACCTCGAGGTCGGTTTTGTAGTCTTCCAGATACCACTGTTCCCCCACCCGGTACAAACGGTCAATCACCCCCTGCCAGACCGTAGAGCCCAGGGGCAGGGCCACCGCAAACTCGGGGTAGTCTTCGTCGCGGGGCCAGGGCAGCCGATAACCCAGAAGTTGGTGGTAGTTTTGCAGCAGCGCTTTCACCTCGGCCATGATGCCTTCGCGCTCGCGGGGGTCGTAGGGGAACATCACCTCCTGGGCCTCGAGGTTGGCAAGATGCGCGGGATTGTCGGGACTCCAGTCGTGCCCAATGGCGTAGTGTACGAGGGTGCCGATGGCCCGCGCCCGGCCCGGCAGGGCCTCCCCTTCCTCGGGGTCGGGCAGGGGCAGGGGCTCGGCCTCGAGGCGCTTCAAAGCCGAGGGCGAAAAAAGCGGAGGAAAGGGCTCGGGCTCGAAGCGGGCATCTACCCAGGGCGAAGCCTGAAGGGGCGCGGGGGGGCTAAAGGCGGGCGCGGGCGGCACCGGCTTGTAGGGCCAGGTTTGCAGGAGGAACTGAGGTCCATGGAAAGGCTTGCTGGCCGGGCCAAGTTCTAAGGCCTCGAGCACCTTGCCCCAGCCTTCGGGCTGGCCTTCGCTGGCGCTGGCCGTGAGCAGCAGGGTGTCGCGGGCCCGCGAGACCGCCACGTACAACAAACGATAGCTCTCCTCTTCCTCCAACCGCTTCACCTGCTCTTTGAAGGCCTCAAACTGGGGGGTTACTGGCAGGGCCACCCACTGGGTCAGCCGGTCGGTGCGGGCCATCTCCTGGGCCGCGCCCAGGTAGAGGGGCTGGGACTGGTGCGTATTCCTTCTCCCCAGGTCGAATACCGCTACCAGCGGCCATTCCAGACCTTTGGCACGGTGGATGGTCAGAATCTGCACCCCCTCCCCCGACTGGGGCACGTCGCCCGCATCGGCCTGGCGCGAGAGCAGCTCGAGCCGCTCCAGCAGGCCCTCGAGGTTCTGCGGCGGGCGGGGGGCAAAGTAGAAGAGCAGCGCATCCACATTCTCGCGGGCGCGCGGATCCAAAAAGTCGTGGTAGGGTCGGCCCGCCATCAGGGGCTCGCGAATGAGGAATTTGAGCGCCTCGAGCGGGGCTTCCAGACGCAGGCGGGTTTGAATCTGGCTCAGACGCTGGTAGATGCTGGGCCAGTGCTGGGCCAGGCTGCGCAAGGGGTCGTCGGCGCGCAGGACGCTTTCAATCTGGGCCAGCTCGAGGGGCTTGAGGGGCCCATCCTCGGTGTGCTGACCAAAAGGACTGCGTAGAAAAACCGCCAACGAGACGCCCCGGGGGTCAAGGGCCGCCCGCAGGGCGTGGTACAGGTCGCGCACCTCCTGCCGCTCGTAGTAGCCCCGCCCCTGCAGGAGCACATAGGGGATCTGGGCTGCCGCAAAAGCCTCTTGCAAAAAAGGCACACTGCTGTAAGAACGCACCAGCACAGCCATCTTGCTGTACTCGATGGAAGCACCAAGCTCCCGAAGCCGCTGGGCCAGCACCCAGGCCTCCTGCCTGCGTAGCTCTTCGAGAGGTGCTCTGCCCGCCACCCAGTGAATCTCCAGCCGCCCTTTTTCGGGCCGCTGCCCTTCCACCGGCGGGGCTTCCTCGGGGCTAAAGCCCATGCCGTGGGCCGCCAGGTGCGCGGTCAGCCGGTTCAAAAAACGCACCAGAACCTGGCTGTGCCGGTAGGTGCGGGTCAGGGGGGGTTGGAGCTGGCCTTCCTGCAGGGCCTTGCGAAAGACGGCCACATCGGCATTGCGAAAAGCATAGATGGACTGCTTGGGGTCGCCCACGATCTCGATGGACAGACCGGCTTGCTCGAGGGCCGCAAAAAAGGCCCCTTGTAGGGGGTTTACATCCTGATACTCGTCTACCAGCAGTATCTGCACCCGTTCTAAAACGCGCTTAATCGCCCCTGGGTGGCGCGTCAGCTCCAAAGCCCTGCGCTCGAGCTCGGCAGGCGAGAGCAACTTGGCCCCCAGACGGGCTTCGTAGGCGGCGTAAAGGGTCTGGTAGACCCGCAACAACTTCTGGTTGGCCTCGCCCTCGGCAGGCTCGAACACCTCGGCTAAGGAGCGCTTAGAAAAAAGGTGCAGCAGGGGCTCGGTAAGCTCGTCGGAGACCAGGCCATGTAACGGATGGTCGGGATCCTGGGCCAAGTAGCGAAGGGTCTTCCACTCCTCTTCGAACAGGGCCACCGCTTCCCAGTCGCCCAGCAGGGAAAAGTCGGGGTCGAGGTGCAAAAGCGGGGCCGCCAGGCGCAGGCACTGGCCCATAAAGCCGTGGATGGTGCTGAGGGTGGCCCCGGGGAGTTCGCGCATGGCCTCCCTAAAGGCTTCGGTTGCGCCCGACGAAGCCACAAAGTCCAGGTGTCGCCCGTGGGTCAGGACTTCCTCGATAGCCCAGCCCACCCGTACGCGCAGCTCGTCGGCGGCCTTGCGGGTGAAGGTTACCCCCGCGATGCGGCGCAGGGGCGTACCCGAAGCGATAAGCTCGAGGTAGCGCAAGACCAGGCTGGCAGTCTTGCCGGTTCCGGCGGAGGCGACACGGACTTTCACACCCTAAAGGCTATCGTCACCGGTATCCAGGTCGCAACCGTGGAGAAGGGCAAAGCGCAGGCCGGAAACCTCGATGTGACCTGCGGCAAGCATGGGCATTATGAGCGTGGCTATGGACTCATCCCACTGAAGATAGAAGCCGTTTTTCTCCAAGGTGTCGGCCATCACCGCAAAAGAGGTTCGCTTATTCCCATCGGCGAAGGGGTGGTTTCTGGCAATAAAAAAACCCAGCGCCGCAACTTTTGTGAACAGTGTGGGATAGGCGTCTGCTCCACCTACAGAGCGAACGGGAGCGTGCAAAGCGCTCTCGAGCAACCCATTATCTTTTGTGCCGGGTACGCCCCCGGCCTCTTCTAGCACCGCATCGTGTAGTAGCTCTACATAGGCAACCGTAGGGTATTTGTGACCACGGTGGCGATACCAGTACCTATCTCTAGAGTTTGGAGAGGGCATGAATAATCTTCGAATGCTTCTTTACAAGTGCACGCGCGGAATTCTGAGCATCAACGAGGGTCATCTCGAGGATTTGATCTGTGGCGGCAAGCCTCTTCTTGACTGGACGGGCCCCATTCCAGCCTTTGCTAATCTTCGAGCTATTGCTAACTTTAGGTTTGATGCTAGGCATAGTACTCCTATCAGGAACATTGTAGCAGGTTTTGTTACACTATCGAGCTATAGAGGGCTTGTGTGAAATACGCCAACATCAATGGAACCATAGTCGCGCACGACCAGGCCAGCCTGCACATCTCCGACCTGGGCCTGCGGCGGGGGTATGCGGTATTTGAGTTTTTTCGTATCTTACGCGGCATTCCAGTGTTTCTGGAAGACCACCTCGAGCGCTTCGAGCGCTCGGCCCGGCTTTTGGAGCTCGAGCCCCCTTTCAACCGGGAAAAGCTGCAAAGCCTCATCCGCGAGCTGATCCAGCTCAACGACCTGGAGCAGGGCGGCATCCAGATGCTGCTTACCGGGGGCTACTCCCCGGACGCCTTCACCCCCAGCACGCCCAACCTGGTCATCACGCCCATTGCCGTTACACCGCCCCCGGCTCGGCTCTATGAGCAGGGGGGCAAGGTCATCCTGCACCAGAACCTGCGCGAACTGCCCGAGGCCAAAACCACCGACTATTTGGTGGCGGTAAAACTGGCCAAGCGGGTGCGGGCCGAGGGGGCCACCGAGGTGATCTACCACGATGGCACCTGGGTTTCGGAAGGGGGCCGCAGCAGTCTTTCGATCATCAAAGATGGGGTACTCTGTACTGCCAAAGAAGGGGTGCTACCTGGCATCACCCGCAAGCACCTGCTGCAGGTGGCCCGTCCCCTGCTGCCCATCCTGGAGCGGCCCATTGCCCTGAGCGAGCTGCTGGAGGCCGACGAGGTACTCCTGACCGGGGCCACCAGGCAGGTGATGCCCATCACCCAGATCGAAGATAAACCCGTTGGCAACGGCCAGGTGGGGCCTTACGCCCAGGCCCTGATGGCGGCCTTTCAGGCGCACCTCGAGGCCTACCTCAACCAGCGCACAGTACCGCAATAAGCGCCCCCGGCGTAAGGTTTGAGGCCGTAAAGCCCCAAAGGGCATTTGAACTTGTGGATACCAGCCCGTCAAATAGAATGTCGGTGTATGAAAACCCATCATATTTTTGCCCTGCTGGCCCTTATATTCTTCGCCTGTGCCCCTTCTAACGTGGCACCACCCGGTGCTATTGGCTACCAGAACGCCTTTGTGCCCTTTGTATCTACCCCTCAAGCCGCCAGGTTGCAGTCTGGTGGAGGTGCATCCCTGGGCTTGCGCAGCGGCCCTGAGGGTTTTGGGTTTCAGTACATCCAGGAGCCCTGGGGCGCCGACCTGATTGTGGCCCCAAGGGGCGGCTCTTCGGCTTTTGCTCGAGCCTCGTATGTACAAGGGGGATTTTCCGCTGCTTTTAGCGTTGCCTGGGAGACCTACTCCACCTACCGCTACGACGGCTCCACCTACGTTTACGAAGCGGTAAACAGCGGGGGCGTTGGGCTGGACGTGGGGTACTACTGGCCCATCCCCCTGGAAACCGGCCAGGGCTACATCGGACCTCGTGTGTACAACTATGTGCAGTGCAATAGCCGCGACAACACCCCCCTTCGCTGCAGCGGGTTGCGCTTGAACCCCGGCTTTACCATTGGGGTAAACCTGCCGCTAGGCCGCTTTATAGCCGCTCCAGAAATTTCGCTTTTCCTGCTGCCCCCCGACGAGTATTTCAGCGTGCCCCGGCTGGCCACACCCTTTGGCTTCTCACTTTCGTTCAGGTTCTAAACCGAACGCTTCGGGTGTGGTTCGTATTATATGAACCCCACCTGATGCTTTCTGTTTAGGGCAGGTTAAAGCCCGCCAGATGCATGGGCAGCTCCTGGCACAGCTTCAGGTGGGGGCCCCAGCAAAAAGAACAAATCAAAGACATTTCTTATTACCCCAGTCTGCCTTCGCGGCACACATCCTTAACATTACAGCTCCGGCAGCGAAAACCGGGGTTGGGTTCGACCACTCCGGCTTTGTACTGGGCGTAGGTTGCCTGCGCCCTGTCCAATAGCGCCTTCAGGGTATTCCAGAGTTTTTCGATGGGCTTGCCATAAAGCAGCACCGGCTCGCCCAGCACCGGCCAGGCCCACAGGTACACCCGCTGAACACGGCCTGGGTAAGCGGCCAACAGATGGGCCGCGGCCCAGCGCTCGCTCCAGCGGTTTCGCACCTGCTGTTCGGCGTCTTCGGGGTGGGTTTCGGGAGCCACAAAGCGGTAGATGTGCACCTCGCCCCCCTTACGCCAAACCCCGTCCAGGCGTGCTTCCAGACCCTGACCCTCCAGCCTGAAGCCCAGGTTAAGTTCGCTCAGAAGGGCGTAGTGCTGGCGCATCCAGCCTTCGGCCTGGGGGAACTGTCGGGCCAGGGCCTCGAGGCGGGCCGGCACCAGCTTCTCGGCCTTACGCAGCTCGTGTACCCACTGCTGCCACCACAGGGGCTCCTCTTCTACTGGCGTGAGTTGCTGGGCCCAGAATTGAAATCCGCACTCGTGGTAGTGGCGCAGGTTTTCCACCCGCGGCGAACCCAGGTTCACCTGCCCCAGCGGGGCCTTGTAGCCTCCGTTCTGGGCCAGCTCGAGCGGGCTGGCGGGTGGCAGCTCGGGCAGGTAGGGTGGGTGAGGCCCCACCAGGATAGGCTCAGGCTCCAGCGGCCCCTCCTGGCTGGCCTCGGGGTAGGTAACGATAACCTCGTCGGCGCGGGTTTTTAGCTCGTGCAAGAGCAGCCGGTCGCGCCCCATAAAGCGCTTGGGCAGACTACCCCCCGCCCGCCCCAAGGCCTCCTCGAGGCTCACCCGCCACTCCTCGGGAATAAAATAGTCCTCCTGCTCACCGCTGCTGTAGGCCCCCTCCACCGCATAGGTCAGGTAGAGCTTCTTCCAGCGCTGCCCCGAGGCCAGGTTGGGGGTAAGCACCGCCACTCCCCCGGGCGGGCGGCGGGGCTCGTAGGTCTCGGCCAGCAAAGCCGCCCACCAGTGGCGAAAATCGGGGCCTAGCGCAATGCGATGGGCTTCATAGGCCCGTTCCATCAGGCTGGCCCGGCGGGGGCTGTGGCGCACCTCTGGCAGCGAGTCCAGCAGCTCTTCGGCCCAGGCCAGCGAGGGGTGGAGGGTGGGCTGTTGGTTCTCAAAAACTGAGCCCTCCTCGCCAGGGGGCCGCAAACGCGAGAGCCACGCAGCCCATACCGCTTGCATCCCCAACTCGGCGGCCAGGCGGGAGATGGCCTCGAGGCCCACCAGGCTGCGCTCGAGGGCCGCCCGGCCCAGCGGGGCCAGATCCGGCACGGCCAGCAGGCGGGTGGGGGTGGGGTAGTCGGGCAGCTCGAGCAGCTCGAGCAAGAGCCGTCCCTCGGGGGTGTCGGCGGCAGTGCGGGGCAGGTGTTCTATAAGGGGCAGGCCGTACTCATCGGCCAGGGTGAGTATGGCAGGTATCCGCGACTCCGGCGCCACCACGGCCACCTCCAGGGACTTCATTCCCTGTGCCAGGTCGCGCTTAATTGAGCGCAGTACCCAGCGGGCCTCGCTCACCGGGTTCTGGGCGCGGTAGACCTGGGTGGTAATTGCGCGGGAGCCCAGTACCTCATCGGGAACGAATCCGGGCGGGGCTTCCGGGAGGCTAACCCAGAGTGGAACATCGCGGGACAGGGCCTGCAAAAGCCGCAGTTCCTGGACGCTTAGTTCGCGGAAACCATCCACCACCACCAAGTCGGGCTCGAGCTGGGCTTGGCCCTGTTGCAGTAGCTTTAAGGCCCCGGCGCGAAAGTCGTCGTAGTCCCAGCGCCCCCAGTGGTCTTTGAGTTCCTCGTAGCGGGCATACACCGCCCTTAGACGCCGGGTCTCTGGCCCCAGGATGGGAACCTCCTCGGGCCTGACCCCGTTGCGTTTGGCCTCGGCAATGGCCCGGCTGAACAGGCGGGCCTCGCCAGGGCTGAGCAATGGGCTGCCATCCGATAAAAGCGCCTCCCCCACCAGCGCCACCCGGCCCGGCCCGGTCAGGATGGGCTTCAGGCCAAAGCTGGCCGCCAGCAGCCGGTAGTAAAGCTGCTGCGAGCTGAGCACCTCGAGGCCCAGCGCCGCACCTTGTTCGGTAACCTGGCGGTAGACGTAGGCTTTTTGCGCGGGCAAACAGACCCACCAGACCCGCTTGCGCTGCCGCAAATAGGCCTGGGCGACCTCGAGCAGACGGGTGGTTTTGCCAGATGCGGGGGGGCCCACAATCAGGTGCACAGCCTCACTATAGCGGCCATCTTGGCACAGCGAGAAGTGCCTTTTTACTCGACAACTAGTTGTCCGCCTAACGAATCGCCGGCTCCACCGCCGGAAAGCGCACCGGAGAGCGCTGGTAGGCTGTCAGCCAGCGGGGGTCGGAGAGGGGCTCGAGGTTCCTTCCCAGCACCAGCACCCCCACCACCCGGCCCTGGAAGGTCAGGAAGCAGCGATACCCCCTGGGCTCCACCACATACCAGTTGCCCAGGTTGATGTTTTGCAGCACATTCGCAAAGCGGCGGGCCAGCTGGTTACGCAGCCGCACGGCATCCTGAACCGGGCGCTCGAGCACCACCACCGCGATCTCTTCAAGTCCCAGTGGAACCGGGGTCAGGTCTATGTTGACCGTTATGCGGCTTACCGGAAAGTCATCGCTCCCCAGCACCACCCGTACCAAGAAGCGCTGGGGCGCGGCCCGCTCGGCATAGGCAAACTGGGGGCGCAGGGTCTGGAAAATGGCCTGACAGCGATCCAGCACTGCCGGGTCGCTGGACTGGGCCAGGCCAGCGGCTCCAGCCACCACCAGCATAACCGCCCAGCACCGCATGCCCCCTCCCCTACTCCCGCACCCCAAACAGCGAGCCCAGGCACATCTCGTCGGTCGTACCCTCCCCCCAGGTCATATAGCGGGGCTGCAAAGGCTCCCCACCGGGGCCGGGAATAGCCGATTTATTGTCGTAGACACAGGTTACCCGCACCCGGTCGCCCTGCCGCAGCCGGATGGGGGTCTGGTACCAGTACTCGCCCTGCCACTGGAAGTTCCACTGCGGGATGTAGAAAAGCGTCCGGGCGCCCGGCGTACCGGGGTTGACCTCCACCTTAAACTCCACCCCCCGCAGGTGCATGTGCGCGGTTACCCCGTACACCTCGAGGGCGTTTTGGACCGTCCAGTCACAGGAGGTAGCCTGGCGGCTACCATCGCCTATATCGCGGTTCAGGTAGCCCTCAATGCTCGTGTTGCACAGCATGTGAATCCAGTCGGCGATAACGCCCAGCTCGGTGCGGGCTCGAGCGTAGGCACGGGTACACTGTTCTCCCGTCATACCCGGCGGGCACTTTATTTCCACCGGGGCGGCCAGGGTCATGCCCACCAGCCGCTTGAGCTGGACGCCCCTGGGTGCTAGGTACAAAGCCATCTGGGTGGCGTCGGGGTTGGCGCCCGAGGCGGTGTTGTAGTGTACCTGCATCACCACCCGGCTACCCGCCCGCAAAAGCCGCCCCGTACCCTCTGGCAGCATGGTGGCCCCTCCACCCGGTACCCAGAAACCCAAAATACCGCCAATGTTGCGCGGATCGCCGCTCAAGCCCGGCCCACCGAAGCACTGCCAGCCGGGGCCTGGCTCGGCGCGGTCCTTGGCCTGGGCGGCTTCTACCATATCGGGGCCAATCAGGAACAGGATCACGTGGTGCACGCTGCGCTTGTCACCCGGAATAATCTTGTAGCCGGTCAGGTAGGTATCGCGGTCGAAGGTAGCGGGCATCAAAAAGCAGCGGTAATCGTCCAGAAGGGCATCGTTGGGTGTGTATGGGGGGTTCAGCGTAGCCACCAGATCGGGTTGTGGTGCGGGCGGCGTGGCTTTGGCAGCAATGGGCCTGGGGTTCCCCAGGGGCGCACCGGCCTCGGCCCAGGCAATCAGCGCGGCCTTGGCACTGGCAGAAAGTTTGCGTTCGTCTTTGAGGGGAGGCGTACCCTCACCGGGGGGCCAGGGGGGCATCCGGCCCTGCTTGACCGAGTCGGCAATGGCCGCCGCCATATTGTGCGCCCAGCGGGCATCGTCCAGGGGAAAAGGCGCGATGCCGCCTTCGGTATGACAACCCACACAGTTGGCCTGCAGAATCTCGGCCACCTCCCCGTGGTAGGTAGGGGGCTGGGCCGGGCCCGCCCCCATCGAACCCAACGCTAGAAAACCCAACAACAGCAGCGGTATTCTCGGCATATTCACCTCAGCAAGTGCGCTATTTCTTCTTTTAGTTTAGCGGTAGAAAGGCGGCTCGCCCCATACAGCATCCGCACCAACTTGCCCTGGGCATCCAGCAAGGCCAGAGCGTCGGTGTGAAAGACCAGCCGCCCGCCTGGCGCCAGGTTGTACTCGACCCGGGCAGCCTCGGCAATCTGGCGAATGGCTTCGGGCTTGCCGGTGAGCCCCTGGACGGGGGAAAAACCCCGCAGGTATTTTTGCAGGATCTGAGGGGTATCGCGTTCGTCCACGCTCAAGAGCAGCAGTTGAAGGTTGGGCGGTGCACCCAGGGCTTCATAAGCAGGCAGCAGGCGGCCCAGCGTGAGGGGGCAGGCATCCGGGCACTGGGTATAGCCAAAAAGCACCACCGCCGGGCCTTTAGGGGGAAATACAAACACTTTGTTCTCGTGCGAGCGGAGTTCCACCGTTGGAAGTGTCCGGGCTGGTTTGAAATCGGTGGCCCCCGGCCCCGAAGCGGGCAGGTAGTGCCCCCCGTGGGCCCAGACCAGGCTGGTCAGGCCAAGCAGCAAGCAGCAAAGAAACCTTGGCATTTTAACCATCATGACTGGCACAGCTTAAACCTAGCTGAATATAGAGCAAATGCCAACCAGTCCAGCCCCTTCGCGCCTATCGGTGGCTTCAGGCGCCCCTCCCGTTCAGCATTGCCAGTACCCCGCTTTCTGGCTATTTAGAGCGCTCTTCACAAAATATTGAGCCGCTCAACTCCCAGGTGGGAGGCCACGCCTGTGAAGCAGCTCATGGGAGATAAATTTGGTGTACAGGCCCCCTCTACCACCGGCATCTAGCCGACTGTCTGAAGATGCAGCTTCCAAAGGGAGAGCTGTTTTCAGGAGCGCCCCACAGCAAATGCATAAAGCCCCAGGCCGCCGTGGGTCGGCCATAAAGGGTATCCGGCCAGGCGTAGCTTTTCCCATATGCCCGCCACCACCTCAAAGCTGCTGAGAAAGGTTCCAGGGTAATAGTAGCCCAGAATCTGGCGGAAGTCCCAGCCCTGCAGGGCGAGCCCTCGAGCGCCCCACTGGCTCATGCCCACCCCGTGGCCGCTACCCTGCCCAAACACCTGCCAACCATCAAAACGCACCCGTGTAGAAGGTAGCCCCAGGCCCCGCAGCAGGCGGGTAGACTGAGGCGCATCAAGCTCTACGCTGCCGTTGCTGCCCACAACGCGAAGCCGCAGTGGACGTCCGCTCTCGCTCATAAAAAGCGGGGTGATGGACTGCACCGTGCCCACCTGGATACCCAGCCCAGCCAGGGCTTTGGCCACCGCATCGGGTGTTAGGGTGCGGCTCCAGGTACTGTTTGGGCTTTGCGCGAAGGGATCGGGGCGCGAAACCAAATAGGGTACGTTGTTGCCCCAGACTTCGGCGGAGGCTGCGGTATAACCGCCAGAATCGGCGTGATAAACAGCGGTAATGGGCTTGTGGTTATAGCTCACGATAAGGGAGCGTGTGGCATATACCGCGCTGGTGTGGCGAGGGGTTTCTGCCGAGCGCCCTAGGTAGACCTGGCAGCGTTCGGTGGCACAAAGGTCGTAGAGGCCCTTGGGATTCAGGCGGTACAGCGCAAAGGTACGGGCCAGAATGGTCTGGGCCTGCAGTACCGAATCTGGAAACGAGGCCGGAACCTCGCCAGGGACAACGCCCAGCAGGTAGTCCTCGAGCCAGACCCGATTGATAAAAAGTGCCCGGCCAGCCTGCCATACCACCAGCAGGTTGCCCCGGTAGCTTCGCCCCCCCAGGGTGAAACCGTCCGCCGGCACAAACTCCACCCAGGGGCCCGCGCTCTGACCATCGACCAAAACCTCGCCCGAACCTGCCGTGACCCGCAGGGTGGCCGCGTCAAAAGTACGCACACCGTAGGCACTTTGTCGCTGATGAGGCCCAAGCTGAACAATGCCCGCCGAGGCTTCGGTCAGCAAGACCCGCAGCAGTAAATCCTGCTGGGCCTGGGCAACCCCCAACAGGAGCAAACAGCAAAACACAACGCGCACCATGCCCATAACCTTTCCCAAGTATATGCACACCCCCGGGGTGGCCTGGTTTATCTGACCTCGAGCAGGGCCTGGCCCATCGAGCCCTGTGCCCAAAGGTGTCCAATGTCCTTACCCTGAAGCACTACAATTGGCGTGCGGAACAGGGCTAATCCGCACTAAGTTGATTGGAATTGGGGTTGCGGCTTTTGTATTTGATATGGGATACTCTTATTAGTAATGATTATTATTTGCAATATGTTCAAGATGCTAGAAAGGAAAACCAGATGAGCACTGCCATCACACCCTCCATACCCACACAAAACCCTTTGCTTTTGTTTTGGAACCACGAGGTCAAACGGGGCTTTTTACTAGCCGGTATTACCCTGCTGGGCCTGGTAGGAGGTTTTGTCGCAGAAAGCTACGAAATATCCTGGCTAAGAAACGGCCTGTGGGCGCTGGCCTTTTTGGCAGGCGGGGTTCCATCGGCCATCAAGGCCATGCACAGCCTTTTTCAGCAACGCAGGCTAGATGTGGATCTGCTGATGGTAGTAGCTGCGCTGGGGGCCGCCTCGGTAGGTCAGGCGGGTGATGGGGCCATCCTGCTTTTTTTGTTTAGCCTTTCCAACGCCCTGCAAAGCTGGGCCATGAACCGCACGCGACGGGCCATCGAGGCCCTCATGACCCTCCACCCCGAGGGAGCCAACGTGCTGCTGCCAGATGGTAGCGAGCTTTGGAAGCCGCTGGATGCCCTATTGCCGGGCGACATCCTGGTGGTACGCCCGGGTGAGCGCTTTGCCGCCGACGGCATTGTGCTGGAAGGCTATACCGATGTAGACGAGAGTGCCCTTACGGGCGAGAGCGTTCCGGTGGATAAAAAACCTGGCGACCACGTTAGAAGCGGTACCCTCAACGGCCACGGCGCGGTGCGGGTACGGGTAGAACGCCCCGCCAGCGAAAGCACCCTGGCCAAACTGATTAAGCTGGTTGAAAGCGCCCAGGCTAGCAAAAGCCGCACTGAGCGCTTTGCTGAACGCTTTGAAGGCCCCTACACCATCGCCGTGTTGCTGTCGGCTCCGGTGGTTTTTGTAGTAGCACACTTTGTTTTTGGCCTCGAGGCTGCCCAGGCCTGGTACCGCGCCATGACTTTTTTGGTTGTGGCCAGCCCCTGTGCAGTGGTCATCGCTACCCCGGCGGCGGTGTTATCGGCGATGGCTGCGGGGGCTCGAGCTGGGGCATTATTCAAGAGTGGGGCGGCTTTAGAAGCCCTGGCCAGAGCCAATATCTTCGTTTTTGACAAAACCGGCACCCTCACCGAAGGGCGCATGAAACTGGTACAGGTAGAGGTGCTGCAAGGCTCCGAAGCCGAAGCCAAGGCCCTGGCCGCCGGCATCGAGCGCTACAGCGAGCACCCCATCGCCCAGGCCATTGCCCAAAGCTGGGATGGCCCCACCCCAGAGGTCGGCGAGATACGGGCCGTGCGAGGCCATGGGGTGGTGGGGATCCTGGCCGATGGTAGGCAGGTCTGGGTGGGCAACCGGCGGCTGCTGGAAAGCCTGGGCGTAGCCCTAAAGCCCCAGGTCGAACGCCAGTTGCAGGCTATGGAGAATAGGGGCCTGACCACCGCCGTACTGGGAATCGATCACCACCCCATGGCCTTGCTGGGCGTGGCCGATACCCCCCGCTCAGAGGCTGCCCAGGCCATTGCCAGGCTAAAACGGCAGGACGCACGGGTCATCATGCTCACCGGCGACCGCAAAGCCGTAGCCGAGCACATCGCCGCGCAGGTAGGCATCCAGGAGGTTTATGCCGAGCTCTTGCCCGAGGACAAGCTCGAGCGCATTAAACAACTGCGCCAGGAAGGCACGGTGGTGATGGTGGGCGACGGCCTCAACGATGCCCCCGCGCTAAACGCCGCCGACGTGGGGGTCTCGATGGCCGCAGGCTCCGACGTCTCGCTCGAGAGCGCCGACCTGGTGCTGATGAAAAACGACCTGAACCGCCTGGTGGGGGCCCAACAACTAGCCCGCGCCACCGCCCGTACCGTCTATTTCAACCTAAGCTTTGCCCTTAGCGTAATTGTTGTGGTGGGGGTCTTGGCCCTGGCCGGCAAGGTACCCCTGCCAATGGGGGTGGTGGCCCACGAAGGGGGTACGGTTTTCGTGGTGTTGGTTGGTCTGCGTTTGCTGGCCCACCGTGTTGGGAGTTAGGGCAGTTCTCAGAAAAAAGCGGGCGCACCCGAAAGAGCAAAACCCGTGGGCTACTTCCACGGGTTTCGACTGGTTTTCTTTGGTGGAGCTGAGGGGATTCGAACCCCTGACCTTCTGAATGCCATTCAGACGCGCTCCCAACTGCGCCACAGCCCCGCAAACAGCAAAGGTAATGTTAGCGGCCCTGCTGGGGGTTGTCAAGCCTG
>Ga0272446_1002477_pt1 | contig 25046 bp, 26 predicted proteins | sample YNPCB0061_FD_194587 | JGI IMG/M metagenome (GOLD analysis project Ga0272446, IMG submission 194587) | Hot spring microbial mat communities from Yellowstone National Park, WY, United States - YNP-CB-006-1 | ecosystem: Environmental > Aquatic > Thermal springs > Hot (42-90C) > Sediment | place...
CATCATCCCCTCCGTCGGTTGCCCGATGGGCTGCAACTTCTGCACCACCTCAGCCTTTTTCGGCGGCAAAGGGAAGATGATCCACTTTTTCGAAACCGGAACGGAGCTGTTCCAGATCATGGTCCAGGCGGAAGAGCGCCTCAAAGCCCGCTCGTTCTTCATGATGGACGAAAACTTCCTGCTCGACCGCAAGCGCGCCATGGAACTGCTGAGCCACATGCAGCGCGAGGACAAAAGCTGGGCCCTGTACGTTTTTTCCTCCGCCAACGCCATCCGCAAATACACCATGGAAGAACTGGTGCAGCTCGGCATTTCCTGGGTCTGGCTGGGCCTGGAATCGCCCCGCTCCAGCTATGCCAAGCTCGAAGGCGCCGACACCCTTCAGTTGACTCGCGAACTGCGCTCCCACGGCATCAAGGCGCTGGGCTCCACCATCGTCGGTTTGGAACACCACACCCCGGAAAACATCCGCGAGGAAATCGAGTACGCCGTCCAACATGAAACCGACTTTCACCAGTTCATGCTCTACACCCCTGTCCCGGGAACTCCCTTGTATGCCCAAGTGAAGCAGGAAGGGCGTCTGCTCGAGGATGTCGATCTTGCCGACATCCACGGCCAGTACAAATTCAACTTCCAGCACCCGGCCATCTCCCGTGACCAGTCGAAAAGTTTCCTGGACTGGGCCTTTCGCCGGGATTTCGAGCGCAACGGCCCCAGCCTGTACCGCATCTGCCGCACCACGCTCGAAGGCTGGAAGCGCTACAAAGATTATCCCGACCAACGCGTCCGCCGGCGCTTTGAATGGGAGGCGCGCCGCCTGAAAAACGCTTACGCCGCGCTGCTTTGGGCCATGGAGCGCAAGATGCGCAGCACCAACCGCGCCATCAGCGACAAGATGACGCTGCTGCGCGCCGAAATCGAGCGCGAATTCGGACCCGCCGCCTCCTTGATCTCTTCCCTTCTCGGACCGCTCTTCCTGTGGACCGCCAACCGCGAGGAAAAGCGCCTGGCGCGAGGGGTGCGATACGAACCTCCGACCATCGTGGAACGCCGCAACTGGTGAGCCGGCTCACTGCCGCCTCCCCCCATTATGGTTGGCGATAAAGTCTCCATCGATGGGCTTGCGGCCCCGAAAACCCTCGCTCACGCCGTGCCAGTAGGAGATCCGTTCCTCGCCTAGCCGGAAACACAGGTACACTTCTTGACCGCGGTACCGCGTGGGAAAATCCAGCAGCCCCACATCCAGATCTTTGACCAAGCATCCGTGGCTTTGCACCTGCTCCAGCAATTCCTGGAGCCTCGCAGCCGCCGCATCCCGCCGGGCGCGCAGTTGCAGCCAGTCAGCCCGGCTTAATTGGCTTCCGCCCGCCAGAGCGACGCGCTGGGCCATCTCCTGGAGTTGGGTTTCCGACTGGACATAAGCGGATTTCAGCGCCACCGCCTGCCGCAGCAAAGGCGCCAGCGTCTCCAATGCCGCGTTGGCTTCCTCAAGCGTGAAGTATTGAGACATCAACCGCCTCCCGACGCTCCATTAGATTCAGCCGGCGGCCCCCAGGATGTCGCTGTTACGTTGAATCCGCCGAGCGGATGCAGTATCATACTCGAAAGAGGGGATTGCGGTGACGGCGGCTTCCTTGTCCAAGCTCCTGACCAGGGGTTTCGTCTATGCCCTGATTGCCGTAACCCTCCTGATTTCCATTCATGCCGGCTCGCATCACGGGCGCAGCGATTCTAACTGCCTGGCGTGCGTGGCGGCATCCACACCCTGCCTCCCGGACGCCCAGCCGCCACAAGTCCCCTCACCGGGGCTTCAACCGCCTGAACCGGGTTGCCGTGAGTTCCAAAAGCCGGAAACCCGCCATGCGGACGGCTGGTCCGCCCGAGCTCCTCCTGCGGCTGCTCCTTCCCAGTCTTGAAAGCAGTCGCAGTTCTTTCACAGTTGAGCAAGGAGGAGACATTCATGAAATTCCCTCGAGGAATTGGTGCATTCTTATTCTCTGCCGGCGCCGTGGCGACATTGTTCGGCGCCCCCGGGGATTTTGGCGTGATTCGCGGCGTGGTGGTGCTCGACGCCACCGGCGATCCGCTCCACAACGCCACCGTCATGGTGGTCCAGTTACGGCGGTCGGTCCAGTCAGCCGATGACGGAAGTTTCCGCATCGACAAAGTCCCCCCAGGCCGCTATGACGTCGTGGCCCACATGCATTCCTTCTCGGACGTGAGAAAAAGCGTCGAAGTCGCCGGCGGCGAATCCGCTCAGGTCGACTTCCGGCTGCGCATCGCCCCCGTACGGCAAGAGGTGACGGTCACGGCTTCCCTCCAGGAAGAGACAACGCTCGAAACGTTTCAGTCCGTAGCCACGGTCGAGGCGCTAGAACTCGCGCGGCGTCCCGCTACCTCCTTGGGCGACTTGCTGGAGCGCGAAACCGGAGTCGCCAAACGGAGTTCCGGTCCGGGAACCAGCCGCCCCGTGGTGCGCGGATTTGACGGGGATCGCGTGTTGATTCTTCAAGACGGCATCCGCAGCGGAACCATCTCCTCGCAGTCGGGAGACCATGGCGAACCGGTCGATTCGAACGCCATCGATCAGGTGGAAGTGGTGAAGGGTCCCGCCACACTCCTGTACGGCAGCAACGCGATCGGCGGGGTGGTCAATATGATCACCAGTCATCACCAGATTCACCATCACCCCCACGAAGGCGTGCGGGGCTACCTGAATGGCGCGGCGGGAAGCGCCGACCGCCGCGGCGGCGGCGCCGGCGGCTTTGAAATCGGCCGCAACAACTGGCTGCTCTGGGCCGATGCCGGCGGGCAGCGCTCAGGCGACTATGCGACTCCCGGCGGAAGCGTCCGGAATTCGGATGCCGACATTCGGCATCTGACGCTCGGCGCCGGCCATTATGGCCCTAAAGTATTCTATAGCGGCAGCTATGGGGTGTATGACGGGCAGTACGGCATTCCGCTCGCCGCCGAAGATCACTCCGAGGACGCTCACTCCGGCGGCCACGAAAACGAAGACGAGCACGGCGCCGTTTCCCTGAAATACCGCCGCCACGCCGCCCGCTTCAGCTTGGGCGTCAAGAACCCTGCGCAGTATTTCGACCAGTTTCAGCTCACCCTCAGTTACACCGGCTGGAACCACAAGGAACGTGTCCGCGAAGAGGGTGCGGCGCAGGCCGCCACCCATAATCAATTCTTCAACAAGCAGTTTGTCTACCGCGGCGTATTCGAACAGAAGCGGCGCGGCCGCTGGACCGGGAATCTCGGTCTCTGGGGTATGCGCCGGGATTACAAGTCGGTCGGGGAGGAATCCATCACTCCCCCGACGGTACAGGACGCATTTGCGGTTTTCGCCCTCCAGCAGCTCCAGCTTGAAAGGCTTAGACTCCAGTTTGGGGGCCGCCTCGAGACCAATAGGTACCGGCCCGCCGGCCTCCAACAGCGAACCTTTACCGGCTTTTCCGGCGCCGCCGGCGTGAACGTGCCCTTGTGGCGCGGCGGGGCCTTCGTGACCAACTTCTCACAATCCTACCGGGCGCCCGCCCTGGAAGAGCTGTACGCCCTGGGACCCCACGCCGGCAACCTAACCTGGGAAATCGGCGACCCAAATCTGAAGCGCGAGCGCGGGCGAGGCTTGGACGTCTCCCTTCGGCACCAATCCCATAAGTTCCACGGGGAGGCCAACGCGTTCTATTACAGCCTCGCCGATTACGTGTATCTGGCCCCCACCGGCGAGATCCGCCACGGACTGATCGAGGGCCGCTACTCCGCCGCCGACAGCCGTTACTGGGGGGCCGAAGTCCGTTCCACCTACAACTTCGTCAGCCCCCTCTGGCTCAAGCTCAGTTTCGACTCGGTGAACGCGGAACTCAAGCGCTCCAAGACGCCTCTGCCGCGCATTCCTCCTGTCCGGGGCCGCTTGGGCGTCGAGTACCGCCGCGGCGGATTCAGTTTGGATCCTGAACTGGTGCTGGTCAACCGCCAGGACCGCATCTTCCCCACCGAAAGCGAAACCGCCGGCTATGCCCTGTGGAACCTGCGAGCCTCCTATATGATCGTGCGGCAGCATTCCTTGCAGATGTTTTCGGTAAACCTCTACAATGCGGCGGACCGGCTCTACCGCAACCACCTGTCGTTCGTCAAGGAATTCGCCCCCGAACTGGGCCGCGGCGTTTCCTTCGCTTACACCATCCGGTTCTTTTGAGCCTCAGCCTTCGCCACCATATCGGCGCGCGACGTAATCGTTGAGCAGTTCCAGGAACTGCTCAACGATGCGGTCTCCGCGCAGCGTCATCGCCAGCCGCCCATCGACGTACACGGGCGCCTTGGGCTCTTCAAAGGTCCCCGGAAGCGAAATGCCGATGTTGGCGTGCTTGGATTCACCTGGACCGTTCACCACGCAACCCATTACGGCCACCTTCATCTGCTCTACGCCCGGGAACCTCTCCCTCCAGGCCGGCATTTGCCGCCGGAGATAGGTCTGGATCTGATCGGCCATCTCCTGGAAAAACGTGCTGGTGGTGCGGCCGCAGCCCGGACAAGCGGTTACTTGAGGAGAAAAACTCCGCAGCTCCAAAGCTTGCAGAATCTGCTGGCAAACCACCACCTCCTCGGTGCGGTCGCCTCCCGGCAGCGGCGTGAGCGAGGCGCGGATGGTGTCCCCTATGCCCTCTTCAAGCAAGATGGCTAGCGCCGCAGTGGTGGCCACGATGCCCTTCGAACCCAAACCGGCTTCCGTCAGCCCCAAGTGCAGCGGATAGTCGCACCGCGCCGCCAGTTCGCGGTACACGTCAATCAAGTCCTGGACGCCGCTCATCTTGGCGCTCAGCACAATGCGGTCGTGCGGCAGCCCGTAGCGTTCGGCCGCTTCAGCCGAACGCAACGCGCTTTCGACGATTGCCTGTTTCATGACCGCCGCCGAATCCAGCGGCTCCGGCCGACGCCCATTGGCATCCATCATTTCTGCCAGCAAGGCGGCGTCGAGCGAGCCCCAGTTCACTCCGATCCGCACCGGCTTGCCGTACTCCAGCGCTGTCTCGATCATGCTGCGGAAGTTTTCGTCGTGCTTTCGGCCGATGTTCACGTTTCCGGGATTGATGCGGTATTTGGCCAGCGCCCGCGCGCAGTCCGGGTGGTTTTTCAACAGGATGTGTCCGTTGTAGTGGAAGTCGCCGATGATGGGCGCCGACACGCCGAAGTCCCGCAAGGTGTGGACGATCCGGGGCACGGCGGCCGCCGCCTCTTCGGTGTTCACCGTCACCCGCACCAGCTCCGAGCCCGCCTTCGCCAGCGCCATGATCTGGTTGACCGTCGACGCCACATCCGCCGTGTCGGTGTTGGTCATCGATTGCACCACGATAGGGTGCGCGCCGCCCACTTTCACTCCGCCGATCTCGCACACCACCGATTTTCGCCGCTTGATTACCGGCATGCCGCCTCCTGGAACCAGCAGGTTGCTGGCGTACAGCATGGCCTTTGCTTTCCAGCTTGCGAGGCAATCCCCAATCAACGAATTGGAAAGCAGGGGCTGCTTGCGTCTTTCCGCATGGTCCTGCTGGTTTATTTCCCAGTGTAACAACGGCGGAGCGGCCGTAGCCGATCAGGCGGCGGCCGCGCGGTGGATCTTTAGCAGAAGCTCCACTTCCTGTTTGGGCAAGTCCAGAGCGGCGGCGATCTGCTCGGGTCTTTCGCCCCGCCGGTGCATCCGCACAGCCAGCGCCCGCTTGGTGAGCGTCATCCCCGCAAGCGGGGTGTGAACCCGCCGCAGCGCCTCCAGCTCCGCGCTGATCTCCTCCATTCGCCGGCGGCACTCGCCCAGCGTCTCCCCAAGCGCCGCCCTCTCCTCTTCCAAGCGCCTCGTTTCGGCGCCCACCATCTCGCGCATCCGCGACAAGGCCTTCCGGCACGACCACCACAACCAGCCGCCAAGCGCCAGGCTGGCGGCCAGGCACATCAAAGCCAGACACAACGCGTTCCACTGCCACACTCCGCCCTGATCCTCCTAGTACAAGGTCCGCAGCCGCTCCTGCCGGCTGATGACCTGGGTGACCCGCACGCCATAGTTGCCTTCAATCACCACCACTTCGCCCCGCGCAATCACGCAATTGTTGACAATAATCTCCACCGGTTCCGATACCGCCCGGTTCAGCTCGAGAATCGAGCCCGTGCTGAGCTTCAGCACGTCTTTCAGCGGAATCTCGGTTCTGCCAAAGGACACGCTCACCGGAAGCTCCACTTCGAGCAGCAGGTCCAGCGTCTTGGACCCTGAGCTCTCAGCCGCCTCCGGGACGAGATCCGCACCGCCGGCGGCGGGACGCGATGTCTGGTTTAACAGCGCGTTCAAGCCGGCGCTTACTCCCAGACACACCACCACCGAATTCAACCCGGGGAACCGCACTGCGAAGCGCAGCGTTAAGGCGCCGGCGGGCGGCTTCTCCGAAAGCGTCTGCTCGCCGAGCGTAACCTCTTGCCCCAGCCTTTCCCCGATGGCTTGGGCCACTCCGGCACAGGCCTGGGTAACGATTTCCAGGTAGGTGTTGCGGATCTCCTCAGGTCCCGCTGGTGCGATACCCGCAGCCTCCGCCGCTCTCTGCCCGATCACCTCCCAGGCGTTCCCCAACGCCCCTGCCCACAACGAACAACCCGCGCCCGCCGAGACCGGATACAGCACCCCCAGGCTCGCCTCCTCTCTCGTGGCGCGGATCTCCTGCTGTTCCATCGCCACGCTCTCGCCGGCCATGGCCTCGATGGACTGCATCAGCCTTCGCCGCCATTCTTCGGCCAGCCAGGCGGGGAACTGTTCGAAGGGATTCATCCGGCTATCCTCAGTGCCCCCGCGTGTTCGGCCACCGCTTTTCAATGTAGGCGCGCAACCGCAAGATGGCCTGCGATTTGAGCTGCGACACCCGCGATTCGTGCAGGTTCACAATGCTGGCGATCTCGCGCAGCGTCATTTCTTCTTGATAGTACAGGCTCAATACCGTGCGTTCCACCTGCGGCATCTTCTCGATGGCTTGCGCCAGCAATTTCTCCAGCTCGGACCGCTCCAGCAAGCGTGAGGGCCAGTTCTCCTCGCTGTCGGAGATATACTTCAGCAGACTGTGATTCCCGTCTCCACTGGCGGTGCTTTCCAGGCTGCCGACGTTCAGACCGCGGACTTCGATCAGCCACTCGTGGTACTCCTCCAAACTGATTCCCAGTTGCTCGGCGATTTCCGCTTCGGTCGGCGCCCGGTGCAGCCTTTGCTCGGCCGCCGCGATGGCGGCCTCAATTTGCTTGGCCCGTTTGCGCTGCTGCCGCGGCGCCCAATCCAGTCCCCGCAGGCTGTCTAAAATGGCCCCCCGGATCTTATACTCCGCGTAGGTCTTCAGCTTGACGTTGTGGCGCGGATCGAAGTTGTCGATGGCCGAAATCAACCCGATGATCCCGGTCGAAACCAAATCTTCCAGGCTCACGCTCTCCGGCAGGCGTTCGTGAATGCGCCGGGCGATGAGCCGCACCTGAGGCAGGTGCTCGAGGATCAGTTGCTCCCGGTCGGCCGCCGGCGCCTGTTGCGTGGACGAATATGCTTGCACCATCTTCGCTGCTCCGTCGCTCATACCCGGCCCCTCAAGCCGCCGCAGCCCCCGCCATCCGGTGCTCGAATAGCCGGGATGCCAGATCGGCGGCGTCCGCCTCGTGAAGGTCCTCCGGCACGCGCTGCCCGTCGCACAGGTACGCCACCGGCAGCCCCGTGCGGACCGCTTCCGAAATCATCGCGCCTGCCGAAGTGGTTTCATCCAGGTGTGTGAAAACCAGTTTCTTGACCCCTAGCCGGCCAAACCGGTCCAAAATGCGCTCCATGTCCGCATGGTTCAGATTGGCTGGCAGCACCAAGTGGACATCGATCTCCGGCAGCTTCAGCAGCGCCTGCCGGAGATCGCTCTCCAACTCCCCGTCGCCGCAGCTCACTCCGGGAGTGTCAACCAGAACCAGCCCTTTACTGCGGTGCTCTTCGATCGATTGAGCCAACCCGTGGGGGGTGTCGAGAGTTTGAAATCCGGCCCCCAGGATGGCGGCAAAGCGGCGAAGCTGCTCCGCCGCCGCGATGCGCTGGGTGTCGAGCGTGAGAATCTGGACCGGACGCCGAACCTGGACGCCATAGCGCACCGCGAGTTTCACCAGCGTGGTGGTCTTGCCCGCTCCGGGCGGTCCCACCAAAGCAGCCACCGGCGCCTCCCGCTCGCCGGTGGGCAGACGGGCGACGCGCAGCATCCCGGCCAGTTCCTCTTTGACCGCGTTTTCCATCCAGTCTCCATCCCAGCCGCCGGGGCGCCCCCGGGCCGGACCGGCATAATCGGCTCGCCTGCGGAGCCGGTCCAGAATCTCGCCCGCCGCCGCCTCGCTCAGTCCCCACTCGAGCAGCCTCCCCAGCTCGGCGTCCCTCTCGCCCCAGTTCCCACCCGCAACCGGCGCACCTCGCCGCCGTGCCTCCGCCGTGGCGGCTTCAATCCGCCGGCGCAGTTCTGCAATCTCGCGCCAAACCATCTCCCATGGCGCGCCGCCCTCCGCCGCTGCCCCCGGCGCCGCGCTCTCCGGTTCCGCGTCCCAGCCAAAAGTAACTTCAAACTCTCCGGGACGCGCGGCCTCCGGCGGCGCCGGGCGCGAATCCACCAGCCAGGCGTCCGGCCCTAGTTCCTTAGACGCCAGCTCGATGGCGGCTTCAACCGTTCCCGCATAATAGGACTTCAAGCGCACGTTACACTCCCGCTCCAATGGAAATCAGTCATTGCAATACGCCCAGCGAGACGAGCTTCACGCCCGCCGGTACCTCACTGTGCGAAAGCACAGTGAGATTCGGCAGCGAGTTCTCCACAATTTGCCGCAGGAAATACCGTGTTCCCGAACCCGTCAGCACCACGGCCGGCGAATCGAGCGGCGCAAGAGCCCGGCTCAGCCGCTCCAGGATCTGCCGGATTTGCGCCGGCGCAAGATTGAGGTGACTGCTCTGCTCGCCATGCTCGGCCGCCGATTCGATGCTCTGCTCGATCTCCGGATCGAGAAAGTAAACCGGCAACTCGCCGGCCGAGTTCAAGTACGGCTTCACCACCACGCGGCGGATCGCCTGCCTGACATACTCGGTGAGCAGCACCGGATTCCGGGTTACCTGCGCCGCCTCCCCCAAGGCTTCCAGTATGGAAACCGAATCCCGGATTGAAACTCGCTCGCGCAACAGATTCTGCAAGACTCGCTGCACCACAGCCAACGAAAGCAATTTGGGAACCAGATCTTCCACCACCTTGGGATGCTCTTCCGCCACCCGGTCCAGCAGCTTCTTGGCGTCCTGGCGTGAGAAAATCTCGTGCGCGTGCTTTCGGATCAGCTCCGCCAGGTGCGTGCCCAACACGCTGATGGCGTCCACCACGGTGTAGCCGGCCGCCTTGGCGCGTTCCATTTCGGAACTGGGAATCCACAGCGCCGCGATGCCGAAAGCCGGCTCGCGGGTGGGCGTACCCTCTATCCGGGCTTCTCCCCCGGAAGCCGGCGGAATCGCCAGTTCACATCCCGCCGGAAGCTCATACCGAGCCAGCGCCACGCCCTTCAGCGAGATCTGATACTCCCGCGCTTTCAAATTCAAGTTGTCGGTCACCCGGACCGGCGGCAGCAGGAAGCCGAGATCGAGAGCCAACTGGCGCCGTATGCCCGCAATCCGCCGCAACAATGGCGATTGCTGTCCCCCTTCCACAAAGCGCACCAGCCCAAGTCCCACTTCGACCGCCAGCGGCTCCACCCGCAGCAGCGCCTCCAAGTTCTCTCGCGGCGCCGAGGGCGCTGCCGGCTGCGTCACCGCTTCGGCCGCCGCGGAGGCCCGCCTTACCCGCCACCCAAAAGCTCCCACCGTGGCGCCCAGTATCAGAAACGGCGCCTTGGGCAGCCCCGGAAACAGCGCCATGGCCACCAGCACGCCGGACGCCAGCATCAACGGCTGCGCGTGGGCAAAGAATTGCCGCCGCACGTCTACGCCGATCTGCGCGTCGCTGCCCGCTCGCGTAACAATCAAACCTCCTGAAATCGATATCATTAACGCCGGTATCACGGTCACCAAACCGTCGCCAATGGTGAGCACCGTGTACGTCTCCAGCGCCCGCCGGAACTCCATGCCGTGCTGCAAAACTCCGATCAGAAAGCCGGCGATGATGTTGATGCCGGTGATGATGATGCTGGCCAGAGCGTCTCTCTGCGTGAAGCGGGACGCGCCGTCCATGGCCCCGTAAAACTCGGCCTCCGCCGCCAGTTGCTTGCGCCGCAGCCGCGCTTCGGCTTCGTCGATCAGCCCGGCGTTCAAGTCCGAGTCGATCGACATCTGCTTGCCCGGCAGAGCGTCCAAGGTGAACCGCGCGGTCACCTCCGAGATGCGCACCGCGCCGTGGTTGATCACCACATATTGAATGGCGATCAACACCAGAAAAATCACCACCCCGATGACGTAGTTGCCTCCCACCACAAACTGGCCGAAGGCCTCGATCACTTCGCCTGCCGCCGAAGTCCCCGTATTGCCGTTGAGCAGGATCAGGCGGGACGAGGAAATGTTCAGCGCCAGCCGGAACAACGTCATCAACAGCAGCGTCGTCGGGAAAACATTGAAATCCACCGGACGGGTGATGTACATCGAGACCAGCAGCACGATGACGCTGAGGGTGAGGTTGGCGCTGATCAGCACGTCGAGCACAAAGCCCGGCACCGGCGTGACCATGGCCAGCACGATGCCCAGCACGGCCAGCGGCACCCCCATCTCGCGCCACGGCAGCGCGCCCGCCCCCATTGCGGCCGCGCTTCGGTTCCGGGCTTGCCGTGTCCCCGACGGCTTGGTCGGGTTGGGGTTGCCGGCCGCCAGGTGCAATCCGGGGGCGCTGCTTCCCGAAACCTGCGCGCTCGCCGTCGCCATCTCCCTTTACCTGCTTCCCCCGGGCAGGCGCCCGTTCATCACCCGGTAAATGTAAGCCAACACTTCAGCCACCGCCCGGTACAGCGCCGGCGGAATCTCTTGTCCCACTTGCACGGACCGGTACAGGCTCTGCGCCAGCGGCGCGTTTTCGATGACAGGCACGCCGTACTCGATCGCTTTCTGCCGGATCCGTTGGGCCAGATAGTTTTTCCCTTTGGCCACCACCACGGGCGCGCCCGGCGCTTGCATGTCATAGCGCAGCGCCACCGCATAGTGCGTCGGGTTCACCACCACGGCCGTGGCGGTCGGCACCTGGCTCATCATCTTCCGCCGCAACAAGTCCCTCTGGATTCTGCGGATCCGGGCCTTGATCTGCGGGTTGCCTTCGGCTTCCTTAATTTCGTCCCGCACTTCCTGGCGGCTCATCCGCAGCTCCGCCAGATGCTTGCGCTTCTGCCGCAACAAATCCAGGCACCCGAAAACCAGAAACACCAGGGCGCCTTTCCACAAAAGCCCTTCCATCGCCCGGCCGGCCCGCGCCGCCGACACCTCCAACCGGCCCAGCGGCAAAGAAAGAAACAAGTCCAGGTTGTCCTGCACCGCCAGCCAGAGCATCGCGCCGAACACCGGAAGCAAAACCAGAGCCGTCAGGCCTTGATACAGGTTCTGTCCCGCCATGTTCCGCAACCGGGGCGCCGGGTTGAGGCGGCTCCAATCAGGCGCCAGTTTCGCCGTCGCAAACCCGAATTGCGTCACCGCCAGGTGCGCGGCCAAAGCCACGGCGGCCAAGCCCAGCCCCGCCACCAGCAACCACCCTCCCTGGCGCGCCGCCTCGCGCGCCCAGTCCACCACGCCTTGCCCGGTTAGCTCAGTCCGAAACGCGCGCCGCAGGTGGCCCAGCATCATCGTGCGGCCTGCCTGGCATAGCGGTCCCGCCAGCAGACTCACCAGCAGCACGAAGCCGAAAAAGTGAACCCCGTGCACGAACTCCCGGCTGGCTGCGAAACGCCCCTCCTTGCGCGCTCGCTGGAGCTTGCGAGGCGTCGGTTGTTCGGTCTTTTCACCCTGCGCGGAGCTCATCTGTGCACCGTGTACGCCTGCATCGCGGCCGCGGTTTGCTGCGCCGCTCGCTCGAACAGAATGGGCGCCAGCGGCGCCGTGGCCGCCAGCAGAAGCAGCGCCGCCAGGATCTTCACCGGGAAGCTCAACGAAAGCAGTTGCAGTTGGGCCTGCATCCGGCTCATCAAGGCCATCGCCAGATCTGCGAACATGAGCATCGCAACCACCGGCAGCGCAAAGCGCAAGCCGAAGCTCAGCATCGAGGCCCCCAGACTCAATATCTGAGCGGCCGCCCCCATCGAGCCCGGCCATGCGGTCCAAGGAACGCTGGTGAAACTGTGCGCCACCAAGCGAACAACGGCAAGATGCATGCCTGTGGCGAAAAACAGCAGCCCCGCCAACAACTGCATTAAGACCAGAAGCGCCGGAGAATCCGCGTTGCTGTTCGGGTCAAACGTCGAGGCGAAGGAGAAACCGGCGGGCAGGCCGATCAATTGCCCAGCCACCCGAAAGCCCTCGAGCAAAAACGCCACCGCCAGCCCGCAGCCGGTCCCATAGGCGGCGTCGGTAAGCACCGCCATCAGCATCCCGGCCGCCGTCCAGCCCCCTTGCGGGGCGGCGGGCCACACCGGCGCAAGACACAGCGCCAGCGCCGCCGCCATCACGATGCGGGCTGCGTCCGGCCCGCTTCGCATGCCCGGCAGCGGAATGAACAGCACCATCGTCCCGGCGCGGCTTAATGCAGCCACAAACCCGCAGGCCGCTTCCGTCCACCATCCCCATTCAGCGGGCATAGCGGCTGAAATCCCCCAGCAAAGCCGTGGTGTAGGTGATCAGCTTGGCCAGCATCCAGGGCATGAGCAGCACCGCGCCGGCCAGAAACGCCGCCAGGCGCGGCGCCGTGGCGAACGCCGAATCCTGCATCGAGGTCACAATCTGGACAATGCTGATCAGCGCCCCGGCCACAAAACCGATAGCCAGCAAGGGCAACCCGACCCAGAAGGCCGTCATCATGGTCTGGCGCAATAGATCCACCACCGTTTGGGAGTTCATCCGGCAACCTCAATAGAAGCTCTTCACCAGCGACCCCACCACCAAGTTCCACCCATCGACTAGCACAAACAGCAGAATCTTGAAGGGGGCCGAAAGCATCACCGGCGGCAATTGCACCATGCCCACCGACAGGGTCACCGAGGCGACCACTAAGTCGATAATCAAGAAAGGCAAATACAGCACTGCGCCGATTTGGAAACCCGTCCGCAGCTCCGACAGAATATAGGCGGGGATCAGAACTCGCAAGTCTAAATCCGCCGGCGTTCGCGGCGCCGGTTGCCGGGCGATCTCCACCATCAGCTTGATGTCCTTCTCCCGGGCGAACCTGAGCAAGAAAGTCTTCAGTGGCGGCGCCGCTCGCTCCCAGGCCTCGGCCGCCCCGATCTCCTTGCGTTCCAGCGGCTGCCAGGACTGGTGGTAAATCTCGGCCGTCACCGGCTGCATGATGAGCAGCGTCAGAAATAGCGCGATCCCGATCAAAACCTGGTTGGACGGCGCCGACTGCGTCCCCAGCGCCTGGCGCAGAAAGTGCAAAACGATGGTGATGCGTAAAAAGGGAGTTACGGAAACCACAACCGCAGGCAGCAACGTGAGTGCGCTCAGCAACAGCACGATTTGCATGGCTGCCCCCATGCCGGCGTCGCCGCTCAAAGGGACGCCGAACAAGGTGTCGGACCGCTTGGCCGGAGCCGCCGCGGCTTCCGCCGCTAACACGGCGCCCAGCTCGATCAGGCGCCTCGCCCGCCTCATGCCGCCGCCTCCCGTGCGCCGTCCCTCAACTCGCTCCAGGGGCGCGTCTCCAGCAGCGTGCAGCCGCCGCTGTGAATGACTAACACGAACCCGCGGTCCCCCACGCGCACCACATGGACGCTGTGCTGCGGACTGAGATGCAAGCGGTCCGCCTGCGCCAGAATGCGCAGCCGCCCCGCTTGCCCGCCGGCCAAACGCAGGGGGATCCGCCGCCGCAACAGCCACAACAAGGCCCCCACGAAAGCCGCCGCCCCCACCGCAGTCATCAGCCGCACGAGCGCTTCCATCATTCGTCTCCCTGAAAATCCGTGATGCGTACCCCCATCATGTCCTCGATGATCACGATTTCCCCGAAACCAATTAGCGCTCCCCCGACCAGAATGTCGATGTTCTCTCCCGCCGACCGGTTCATCTTGATCACCGTCCCGTTTTCGATTTCGAGGATCTCCCGCACCGGCATCGTCTTGCGGTCCAGTTCCGCCGCCACCTCCAGGGGCAGATCGTCGAAGTGAGAATTCGTTGGGTTCGCGTCCATGCCCCTCTCACCGCTTTAGGTTGATCGTTTCTTGGCTCAGCTCGTCTACCGCGGTCACCACCCGCGAATTTGCCTGATAACCCCGCTGGAGGACGATCAGATTCGTAAACTCCCGCGCGATGTCGACGTTGGAGTACTCAATCGCCCCGCCCAGAATGACCCCGCGTCCTCCCGTACCCGGCAGCCCGATGGCCGGTAGCGCCGAGCGCGCGCTCAACTGAAAGTTGTTGTTGCCAACGGCGATCAACGACTCCGGATTGCGGATCGACGCCATGGCCAACTGGCCCACCACGGTCTGCTGCCCGTTGGAATACTGCGCCAGCACCTGCCCCCCGTCGGCCAATCCCACCCGGACCAGTTGCGCCGCCGGATAGCCATCCTGGGCGTTGGCCGATATGGCCGAGGGTTGGGCGAACTGGGTAAGCCGTGGCTTGGCCCCGTTGAACAGCTTCCAGGTGAGCTCGAGCGCGTCGGCGCCGCTCTTCAAGTTGTCGACCGTCAGCTTGCCGGGCTCCGCCGTGCTAGCGTCCAATTGGCCTTTCGAGTCGAACTTCAGAGTTCCGGTCACCGGCGTCACAGAGCCGGATGCCAGATCCGCATCCGGAATCGAAATCGAGTAGCTCCACTCATTGGCCCCGGTCTTCTCGAACACGACGGTCACTTCGTGCGAGGTGCCCAACGAATCGAACACTTCAATCGAGGCCAGGAACTTCTCGCCGTCCGGAGCTGCGGCGTTCAGATTCAAGTCGAACGAGAATTCGCTCGTGGGTTTGGGCTGCTTTAAGGTCCCCACCGGAATCACGATGTCGCCCACCGCCCCCGAAGTATTCATGGTGCCGTCCGGACCCACGGTCCAGCCTTGCACCCGGTTTCCCGTGGCGGTGAGCAGATTCCCTGCCTTGTCCACTTGCAGGTTTCCTCCGCGCGTGTAAAGCGTTGCGCCGGCGCGGTCGCGGATCACCAGAAAGCCGTCGCCTTGAATCGCCGCATCCAAGGGACCGGAACTCGACTGGATGGCGCCTTGGGAAAACTGCCGCAGGGTCACCGGGCGGCCCACGCCGAAACCCACCTGCGTTTCCCCCAACCCGGCGCCGAGCGACTGCGTAACCAGATCGTAAAACGACACCGTGCTGGCCTTGAAACCGGGCGTGTTGAGATTGGCCAGATTGTTGCCGACCACGTCCACAGCGGTCGAGTGCGCTCCCAACGCGGACAGTGCGGTGGAAAAAGATGTGAACATTCGTCCTCCCTCAATTCGATTCTTGTGTGCCTTGGCTGTCTTGTCCGCGCACGGCCGCCTGGCGGATCGCGCTGACGTCCTGGCGAATGGACAAGAGTTGCTCTAACCCGCTGAACTCGGCCAACTGCGTCAGAAATTGGACGCCGTCGGCGGGATTGAGCGGATTTTGATGCTTGATCTGCGCAACCAGCAGGCGCAGAAAACTTTCTTTGGTCAGCGTGGCGCCGGGATTGGCGGTTGCCTCCTTGCTTGACGCCGCTTGGCTTGAAGACCCGGCAGCCGCCGATGGAGCGCCGGCGATGGTCATGGTCTCGATCCTCCCTTCTTTCGTTCTCCTTCGATCAGTTCCAGCCACGCCGCGTGCGCGTCATGGCGCTGCCGCCGCCGGTCCGGTTCGCCGAACTCATCCGGCTGGCGGCGGCTCTCGGGTGTGTTTTCCCGTGCGGCGGCAGCCTCGAAGTCGCCCTCCGCCGCCGCAACGGCGGCCGGTTCCCATCCGCGGACCTCAAATCCTCGCCCTTCCAAGCGCCGCACCAGTTCTCCCAAATCCGCCCGCAAGACCCGTCTCACATGCTCATCGGCGGCGCGCACGGCCACTTCCACCCGCCCGGCGCGATCCATCAGGGACACCTCTACCGGACGTTGATCGGCCGCCTCCAATCGCATCGAAACTTGCCGCGCCGGAGCTGCCGGCGGCCGAGGTTCCGAGTTCGGCAGTCTCACCTCCGCAACCCGCCGGACCTCCCCAATCTGCGGTTCGCCGCGCACTGGGCCGCTCACCGGCGCGCCGTCGCGAATCACAGGCGGCATGGGCTCGCGTGGACCCACCGGGGTGGGTTCCGGAGGAGGCGCTGCCGGCTCGCCTCCGGCTGGAGTCTCTTTCTCGGCGCCCCGCACAGCGGCCGGCGGGCGCCAAACGTGCGGCGCCTGCTGAGCCGCCGGCCTTTCTTTGTCCACCGAAATTTCGCGGATCACGGCTGGGCGAGGCCGCGGCGGCTCAGAGCCTCTGCCCTTTTCCTCACCACTTTCACGTTGCGGCTGCTCCTGGCGCTGCAAAACCTCACTATGCGGAACGCGCCGTATCGGCCTCCGGTCGCAGGTCTCAGCTCTCGCTACCCCAATCTCGCTTCCCGCAGCCTCATCCGGGCCGGACGCCAGAGCGGCAAAGGACTCGGGCTGCACCGGCCGTTCCGTCCGCGCCACCTTGGCAGGAGGGCGAGAGAGCGTCCTTTCCGCCTCTGGAGGCGTCTCCGGTGGCGTCTGCCCGCCGGTCTGCTCTGGCGCCTCGTTTTCGCTCGGGCGAATGACCAGCCGAAACGCCACCTGCGAATCCGCAGCCATCGAAATAGATTCAGAGCCGCCGGTCGTAACCGGAGGGAACTTAGGCGCCGCCCCGCTAGCCGATGGGGATTCGCTCGGGAGCTCGGAGACCGGAAACGGAAGCGGAGCGGGAGCCGCGGCCCAGGCGAATTCTTCAGGGTTGGCCTCGGGCCGGCGGCAGGGAGCGCGCTGCTCTAATTCTCTGGTTTCTTTGACCTTCCCAGCCGGCGCCCGGGGAAAGTCCCCCATCTCGATGGGAAATGGGGGCGGCGCCTCGGCCCCCTCAGTGATTTCCTCGCCCGCCGACAGCAAGCCGGACAGCAATTCCATCTCGAACGGGAGCGCCTCCGCGCCCGCAGGCAAAACTGCGGCTGGCTCCAACAGGAGCGGCAACATCGCGGTGGGCCAAACCGTCGCGCTCGTCACAACCCCGCTGCTTGCAGGCGAGCGGCCAAAGCATTTCAATCGCCCGGAACAGTCACTTAGAAAGGGCTCCCCATGTCACGAAATTGGCGCCTGTTCCAAAACGGCAGGTTTTTGACGCTTTTTGGTGCCAGTCTGGAACACTTATCGTGCATTTTCGTGTCGAATTTGGTCATTTTCGGCGAATTATTTTGCGGAACCGCAATTGCAGAATCGCCGGCGGAGGCAAAATGGATCCCTTAACCGCCATGGCCGCCAGCGGGATGCGAGCCCGGCAGGAAGCCTTGGACATGATCGCCAACAACCTGGCCAATGCGGGCACCGCGGGATTTAAGGCCGACCGGGAGTTTTATAACCTTTATCTGGCGCCGGCGGCCTCAGGCGGGCGCATGCCGCTGATCGAGCGCCCGTGGACGGATTTCCGCCAGGGGACGGTCACCGCCACGGGAAATTCCTTGGATTTGGCTCTCTCCGGGCGGGGATTTTTTGCGGTGGAGGGCCCTTCCGGGCCGCTGTACACGCGCAACGGCGGTTTCAAGTTGTCGGCTGCCGGCGAGCTCACCTCGCAGGAGGGCTACCCACTGTTGGACCGTAATGGGCGGCGCATCCGGTTGGATCCGGCAGCGCCGTTTGAAGTGGACGCGCAGGGGGTGGTGCGCCAGAGGGGCGCGGAAATCGCGCGGCTGCGGCTGGTGGATTTTGCCTCCCCGGAGGGTTTAGCGAAGAGGGAAGCCGGCTATTTTCAGCTAGTTAGCCCGGTGGCGGGCCTGCGCGAGGCGGCTCCGGAAGTGCGCCAAGGCTATTTGGAGGCCTCAAACGTCGGACCGGCGGAGACGGCGGTCCGGCTGGTGACGGTGATGCGGCACTTTGAAATGCTCCAGAGGGCTCTGGTGCTGGGCGGCGAAATGAACCGGCGGGCGGTGGAAGAAGTCGCCAAAACGTCTGGCTGAGCAGGGGAAAAGAAAGGACGAAGGACATGATACGGGCTTTGTACAGCGCCGGCAGCGGAATGACGGCGCAGCAGATGAACATTGACAACATTGCGCACAACCTGGCCAACGCCGGGACCATTGGGTTCAAAGCCCGGCGCACTCAGTTTCAGGATCTGCTCTATCAGAATTTGGTCCAGCCGGGTGCGGCGGCCGGATCGCAGTCCGTGGTGCCGTCGGGGCTGCAACTGGGGCTGGGGACGCGCCCGGTGGCCAACGAGATTATCTTCAAACAAGGCGATTTCGCCACCACGGGCAACCCGCTGGACCTGGTGATTCAAGGCAAGGGCTTCTTTCAAATCCGCCGAGCTTCCGGCGAGCTGGCCTATACGCGCGCGGGGTCCTTTCACCTGGACCGCGACGGTAACATTGTCACGGCCGATGGGGATATGCTGGAGCCGCAAATCACGGTTCCGCCCGAGGCACAAGCGATTACGATAGCCCCGGACGGGACGGTGAGCTACTCGTTGCCGGGGCAAACAGGCACTCAGTTGGCCGGACAGATTCAACTCGCCAACTTCGCCAACCCGGCAGGGCTCAATTCCATCGGCCGGAATCTTTACACGCCTACGGACGCTTCGGGCGAGCCGACGGTCGGCAATCCCGGCGGGCAAGAGGGCCTCGGCACTCTGCTGCAAGGGTACACGGAGCAGTCCAACGTGAGCGTGGTGGAAGAATTCATCAACATGATCGTCAGCCAGCGGGCGTACGAAGCCAATTCCAAAGTGGTTCGGGCAGCGGACGAGATGTACCAGCAGGTCAACAACATAACGCGATGAAACGGCTTTTGTTCCTCCTTCCTGCCCTGGGGCCGGCGATGTTCGGAGCCGGCCCCTGTATTCCTATCGCCGACAACGAAGTGCGGCTTTCCCATCTGGCTGGGGCAGCGCCTGGAATTTCGGCGGCCCAAGCGGATGCGTTTGTGGCCTATACCCCAGCGCCCGGGGTGGAACGGGTTCTGAGCCGGGAGACGATCCGCCGGGTGGCGGCGCGGGCTGGCGTGTCTTTGTCCCTGGCGGGCGACGTTTGCATCCAGCGCGCGGTTGCGCCGCTCACGCGCGCCGCGGTGGAGCGGGCCATTGCGGCCAGCGGGCTAAAGGCCGAAGTGGTGGCTATTTGCCCGTGTCAGGTTCCCGAGGGCGGCGAGCTGGAGCTCCCCAGGAGCGGGTTAACGGTTTCGGGGACGGCGGCTGCCGGGACCGAAGCGCTGTGGAGGGGGCGCTGGCGTTACGGCGGAACGCGCTCGCTCGCGGTGTGGGTGAAGGTCCGGCTGGCGCCGTCAGGTTTTCGTCTGGTGGCCGCCGAGGACATCGAGCCGGGCCAGCCGGTGCAGGCGAATCAAATCCGTCTGGATCCGACTACGGGCTTGGAAACGGGCGGGCGCTTGGCGCATCCGGAGGAAGCGATCGGGAAAATCGCCCGGCGCCGCATTCGCAAGGGCGAGCCGCTGCTAACCACCTCGCTTGTCCAACCGGAGGAGGTCCGGCGGGGAGGGCTGGTCGAGGTTGCGGTGGAAAGCGGCGGCGCGGTGTTGCGGTTGACTGCGCCGGCGGAGACTTCGGGGCGGCTGGGCGAGCGCATCCTCGTGCGGAATCCTGAGACTGGGCGCAGGTTTCGCGCCACGGTGCGGGAAACGGGGAAGGCGGTTTTGCAAATAGCGGGGGAAGCCCATGAAAAATAGATTCATTGGAGCGGCGGCGCTGCTCTTGATTGTGCCGCTCCAGGCCCGGGATAAGCCAGCGCCGGCGAATCCCTTGGAAGAGTATCTCCATGCAGCCCGGCAACGCCAAGCCGCCGAGCGGGAGAACGCGTCGCCGGGATCCTTGTATTCGCCGCAGGCCGCGCTGGCTGATTTGACCGGGGATCTCAAGGCGCGCCGTGTGGACGATCTTGTGACCATCGTGGTGTTGGACCGGGCTTCTGCGGTGGCGAAGGGCTCCACCCAATCGAGCCGCAAATCGGATGTGAATTACTCGATAGGTTCGTTTTTCGGGAAACACAGCAGCGCGGCGGGGTTGAGCAATCTGGCTAAAGGAGGCGGGGAATCGCAGCTTCAAGGGCAAGGCCAGACGACGCGGGAAACGACACTGGCTACCACGCTATCGGCGAGGGTGGTGGAGGTGCTTTCGAACGGGAATCTGGTGGTGGAAGGAAGCAAGGTTTTGCAGGTGAACTCCGAGCAGCAACTGGTTACGGTGCGCGGCGTAGTCCGGCCGGCCGATCTCCAGCCGGGGAACCAGGTGCGTTCGGACCGGCTGGCTTTTCTGGAAGTGCGTGTGAACGGCAAAGGAGTGGTAGGCGATGCGGTGCGGCGACCGTTCTTTTTGTATCGTCTTCTGCTGGGGCTTTTGCCGCTTTGAAGAGTCATGAAAAAGCTCTATTGGCTTGCGGTTCTGGCCGGACTGGCGGGTGGCCCCGCTCAGCCGGCGGTGCGCATAAAGGAACTGGTCACGCTGGAAGGCGCGCGTGAGAACCAGTTGATCGGCTATGGCTTGGTGGTAGGACTGAATGGCACGGGCGACAAGCGCCAGACGGTATTTTCGGCGCAGAGCCTGGCTAACATGCTGGAGCGAATGGGAGTGACGGTGGCCCCGGCAGCGTTGCTGGTGCGCAACACGGCGGCGGTGATGGTAGCGGCCACGTTGCCGCCGTTTGCGCAGCCGGGCGCCAGAATTGACGTCACGGTGGCGGCGATCGGCGATGCGACGAATCTTCAAGGGGGGTTATTGCTGATTTGTCCGCTCAAAGGGGCCGACGGGCAGGTGTACGCGGTGGCGCAAGGGTCGGTGGTCACGGGCGGTTTTGCGGCCGCCAGGGGCGGCGCGTCGCAAACGGTGAATCATCCCACCGCCGGGCGCATTCCGTCCGGGGGAATTGTCGAGAAGAGCCCACCATCTCCATTCGGCGGGGGGGCTGTGCGACTTCAACTCCAGCGGGCCGATTTCACCACGGCGGCGCGTGTGGCGGAAAGAATCAACCGGCGTTTCGGGGGCGATTCGCCGCCGGCCCGGGCTGAAAATGCAGCTTTGGTGAGCGTGAACGTCCCGCCGGGCTACGGATCCCGTTTGGTGGAATTCCTGGCGGAGATCGAGGCGCTGGAAATCGAAATGGACCGGCGGCAGCGTGTGGTGATCAACGAGCGGACCGGCAGCATCGTGATGGGCAAAGACGTGCGGATTGCGCCGGTGTCGATTTTGCACGGGGCTCTGAGCGTGGAAATTCTGAGCGAGCCGCGGGTGTCGCAGCCGGCGCCGCTGTCAGCCGGGCAAACGCAGACCACCGTGAAGACCGAGGTGGAGGCCAAAGAGGAGAGGGCCCGCAGCGTGCAGATCAAGCCCGGGGCCACGGTGGAGGACCTGGTGCGAGGTCTGGTGGGCATTGGCTCGACGCCGCGGGACATCATCGCCATTTTGCAGGCCTTGCGGGCGGCGAACGCCCTGGATGCAGATTTGGAGGTGATATGAGCATTTCGATCGGGTACTCGGACTTCAGTTTCGGGTTGCGCGACCTGAGCGGGACGCCGGGCGCGGGGGGAGACCGGACGCGGGAGGCGGCGCAGCAATTTGAGGCGCTGCTGATTTCGCACCTATTACGCCAAGTGCGGGAAGCGGCCGCTGAGGGTGGGGATCAAACCATGGACACAATTCTGGAGATGGCCGAACAGCGGTTGGCGGAAGTGATGGCGGCGCAAGGGGGGCTGGGCTTGGCGGGCTTAGTGGCGCGCGGGCTGAAAGCTCAGTAATGGTAGCTGAGCTGGCCGTATTCTTGGACGGCCAGATGGGGGCTCAAGTCCGATGTCAGTTCTGGTGCGGCTTGGCCGGGGTTTAGGGCTTGATCTGTTTCGCAAGCTTCCCAGCCTTCGAGCAGGGTTTGCAGGAGTGCAGCGGCTTCATCGAGGGGCGCCGATTGCTGTTCGAGGTGAGCCGCGAGCACACGGCGGTGTGCGTAGTCGTACAGGCGCGACAGGGAAGCGGCCACTTCGCCGCCGGCCTGAAGGTCGAGGGACGCCAGCAGTTCGAGCAGGATGGCCGAGGCGCGGTTGACGGCTTTGCCACGTCCTTCGATGTCGCCCGCGTCGAGGCAGCGGCGGGCAGTCCGGATGGCATCCAGGGCGCCGCGGTAGAGCATGCGGGTCAGTTCGAGCGGCGAGGCCGAGTAGACTTGCGTCTCGAGATTGCGTTCGTACGCCAGTTGGGAATACATGGTTTGATCTTTCCGCTATCCTTATCGGCCTGAGGGGCTCAAACCTATGGATTTCTGCGGGCGGCGTTCATCCGAACAGATCTTCGGCCAAGCGGAGGGCGTACTCGGGCGGGATCTGTTGGATGACTTCGCGCGTATTGCGGTCCACGATCCGGATGACAGGCCGTTTGGTATCGCGGTCGAGAGCGAACGAAAGCTCCCGGTTTTCGCCGAACAGGTCCGTGGCGTTAAGGGCGTGGACGGCGCGGATGAGCTCCCGTTGTTCGGAGAGCCTTTCCGGCGCCTGCACGGGCGCGGCGGCGTAATGGGCCGCCGTCTGAACTGAACTGATCTCCATATTCCTCTCCCTGGGGATTGATTGGTCCCCGCATGGTTCCTTATCGAGCGGGCGAGGCCAGCTTTGAGGGAAAGTTCACTCAGCCGCGGGGCCTTAGGCCAAGCGCCATCGAACGGGATATTCTCTAAGGGAGAGGGAGGTGCGGAGTGGCAACGTACAACTCGCGCAGAGATTTTTTGCGATGGTCTGCCGGGCTGGCGGCGTCCTGGCTGCCGGCGGCGCAGGCAGCCGGCGATCCCTGGCAGGAAGCGGCGGCGATCGCGCAGCGCATCCGGCCGCCGCGCTTTGCCGACCGCGAGTTTCTGGTGACGCGGTTCGGCGCCAAACCGGACGGGACTACGGATTGTACAGCCGCTTTCGGCAAGGCCATTGCGGCCTGCGCGGGAGCGGGAGGGGGCCGCGTGGTGGTTCCCGCCGGGCGTTTTCTCACCGGACCGATTCATCTCCGAACCGGGGTCAACCTGCATTTGGCTGAGGGCGCCACGGTGGTGTTTTCGCGTGACCCCAAGGCGTATCTACCGGTGGTGTTCACGCGCTGGGAAGGAGTCGAGTGCATGAACTATTCGCCTTTCATTTACGCGTTTCGCCAGGAGAATATCGCCATCACCGGGCGCGGAACTTTAGACGGGCAGGCGGATTGCAGTTTTTGGTGGCCGTGGAAAGGGCGCACGAACTGCGGCTGGAAGAAGGGCGATCCGAACCAAGATGCAGCTCGGAAGCGGTTGATGGAGATGGCCGAGCGGGACGCGCCGGTGAAGGAGCGGGTGTTTGGGGAGGGCGCCTATTTGCGGCCGCAGTTCATACAACCATACCTATGCCGCAACGTGTGGATTGAGGGCGTGAAGATCGTCAACTCTCCGATGTGGGAAATCCATCCCGTGTTGTGCCGGAATGTGCTGGTGCAGAACGTCGACATCCGGAGCCACGGGCCGAACAACGACGGCTGCAATCCGGAATCGAGCGTGGACGTTCTGATCGAAGGTTGCCGCTTCGATACCGGGGACGATTGCATCGCCATCAAGTCGGGCAGGAACCGCGATGGACGCCGGGTGAACGTAGCCTCGGAAAATATCGTCATCCGGAAGTGTGAAATGAAGGACGGGCACGGCGGCGTGACCATTGGCAGCGAAGTGTCCGGCAGCGTGCGCAACGTTTTCGCCGAGGACTGCCACATGGACAGCCCCAACCTGGATCGCGCCTTACGGATCAAGACCAACGCGGTGCGCGGCGGCGTGGTGGAAAACGTCTACATGCGCCATATCCGGGTGGGACAGGTGTCGGACGCCGTCATTCACGTCGATTTTTATTACGAAGAGGGCGCCCGGGGCGAGCATCTGCCGGTGGTGCGAAACATTCACGTGAGCGACCTGACGTGCGCCAACAGCCGGTACGCGCTGTACTTGCGGGCTTTTGAGAAGTCGCCGATTGAGAAGGTCACGCTGGAGCGGTGCACTTTTGAACGAGTGAAATCTCCCAACCGGATCGAACACGTGCGTGGCCTCAAGTTGACCGCGGTGAAGATTAACGGAGAGATGGTGGAGGCGGAATGAGACGAGGAGGAGGGTTTATGAAAGTTGCCGGGTTTATGGCGGGCTTGCTGGCGTCGGCCACCGTGGGCGCGCAGCAGCCGCCGGTTCCACTGAAGGCCGAGCTGATTCGGGGGGGCGTGTACCTGGTCCGGGGAGGCAGCGGGGCCAACACCGCTTTCATTGTGGGAAAGCGGGAAGTGGTGGTAGTGGACGCCAAGATGACCGAAGAATCGGCCAAGGCGATGCTGGCCGAAATTCAGAAGATTGCGGCCCGCCCGGTCAAGCGGGTGGTTCTGACTCACAGCGACGGCGATCATGTCAACGGTTTGGCCGGTTTCCCCGCCGGGCTGTCCATCATCGCGCACGAGAACACGAAGAAAGACATGGAGCAGGCCTTTCAGGATCCGAAGTGGAGCGCGCTTCGCAGCTATCTTCCCAACGAAGTGCTGACCGGGGACCGGGAACTGGATGTCGAAGGGGTCAAGATTCGCTTGCTGTATTTCGGGCGCGCTCACACCAGCGGGGACTTGGTGGTTTACGTTCCGGAACACAAAATCGCGTTCCTGGGGGACCTGGCGTTTGTGGGGCGGGACCCGCTGATCCACCGGCATAAAGGGGGCAATTCGTTTGGGCTGGCGGCGGTGCTGAAGAAGGTTCTGGCCTTAGAAGCGGACACTTTCCTTG
>Ga0272446_1002478_pt1 | contig 25043 bp, 22 predicted proteins | sample YNPCB0061_FD_194587 | JGI IMG/M metagenome (GOLD analysis project Ga0272446, IMG submission 194587) | Hot spring microbial mat communities from Yellowstone National Park, WY, United States - YNP-CB-006-1 | ecosystem: Environmental > Aquatic > Thermal springs > Hot (42-90C) > Sediment | place...
AGAATTGAATCCGCGCCGCTCCGCCCCATCCGCAAGGGGAGATAGACCGCGGATGACGCGGATTTGGCGGATTTGCACGGATAAGAATTGAATCCGCGCTGATCCGCCCCATCCGCCTCATCCGTGGTCTATCGCTCTCACTCTATCAGAGGAACTGCCGCATGGCGTGGAATGTGATGATTATCGGCGCGGGGGCGATCGGCTGCCTGGTCGGCGGCAAGCTGGCAATGGCAGGGCAGCAGGTGACGCTGGTCGGACGGCGCGCGTTCGTCGAGCAGGTGCGAGCGCGCGGCTTGCAACTTACCGACGAAGAGGGTGCACACACGATCCGCAATGTGCGCACCGCGTCTTCGATGCTCGAAGCATACGATCGCTCACCCAGCGCCTTCGACCTCGCCATTTTCACTGTCAAGAGCTACGACACCGGCGCCGCAGTCGAGGAGCTGCGCCAGGCGCTCGCCGACACGGGCGCACCGGCGCCCGTCCTGCTCAGCGTGCAGAACGGCGTCGGCAACGAGGAGATGCTCGCCCAGGTCACGACCAGCGTCATCGCCGGCAGCATCACCACGCCGGTCAGCGTCGAAGCGCCCGGCGTGATCCGCATCGACAAGCCAAGCTACGGGCTGGGGCTGGCAGCGTGGAAAGACGAGGCGAGGGGGAGAGCGGGAGAAGGGGAGAATCAGTCAGCCATATTCGACGGTGTGTGCGGGTTGATGGCGATGGCCGGCTTTGCGGTGAAGCCCTATGCCAGCGCAGCCTCGATGAAGTGGACGAAGCTGCTGATGAACATGATGGGCAACGCCACCTGCGCCATCCTCGATGAAGCGCCCGACAAAGTGTTTGCGGATAATCGCATGGTGGACATCGAGATCATGGCGTGGCGCGAGGCGTTGGCGGTGATGCGCGCCGCCGCCATTGCGCCCGTCGATTTAGAACGCTACCCCTTCGGCAAGCTGGCGCCGCTGATTCGTTATGCCCCGACGGCGCTGATGCGTCCCATCCTGCGCAAACAGATCGGCGGCGCGCGCGGCGGCAAGATGCCCAGCCTGCACATCGATCTGCATGGGAACAAAGGCAAGAGCGAGGTGCGCTGGCTCAACGGCGCGGTGGTGGAGAAGGGAAAAACGGTCGGTGTGGCGACGCCGGTCAATGCAGCGCTGACGGAGACCTTGCTCCGCCTGGTTGTTCATCCAGAGGAACGCGCAGACTGGCAAGGCGCACACCAGCGCCTCTGGGCGGCGGTGGTTTAGAATCCCGGACCAAACAACACGATCAGAATCAGCGCCACGATGCCAAAAATGATAAACTCAGCCAGCACACGGCGCGTCAGCCGCCTTTGCAACCCTTGCAACGCAATCCCTACAGCCAGATAAAACGCCAACAGCAGCAAAAGCCCGCCCGTCAACCCTGGAAGCAGCGGCCAGTAGTTGAGCGCCCACGTCAGTTCGCCCAGCAGCAGACCGACCACCGCGCTATACATCAATACATGCCGTGTTTCATTCGTGGCGGAACGGAGCAACTCAACCGCCAGCAGCGCCGCCGTCAACGAAATCATGGTTCCAGACAGCAGACTGCGCGTGCGCGATTGATAGACAAACAGGAAGAGCAACAGCGCCGCGCCGTAGGACAAGATATCCAGCCAAAGCCGGGCGCGGCGAAACCCCGGCTGTCCCGGTTCAACTGTGGCGTAGAGGCTGAAAAAGGCAACCATTAACAACAGCCCCGACACCAGAATCACCCCGACCTGGAACAATCGCGTCGGGATGCCGGGCAGCAGCACAACCGTGATGATCGAGATCGCAGCCGGCAACGCCCAGTACGCCCACGTCAACCCCAACCGATTCGCCTGGCGCCTGGGATGCAGCCGGATCAGACTTTCCGTGCCAGCCGCAGCTGCCACCGCCAGCACGAAAGCCATCAACGTCGTCGCAGTCAACTCCAGGCTGGTGGGCGACCCCAATGCCCGAAACCCGATCACCGTCGTCGGGAGTTGAAGCACCAGGCTCAGACCAAAGCCCAATACCAACACCCAGGTCGTCACGCTGATGCGGTCGCGGTAATCGACCCCTGTAAAATCGTTCTCTTTACGCAGCCAACGCCAGCGTTGCATCACTTCGTCGCGCCAGGCGACCAATCGATTGGTTTGCATAAACCGTCTTTGTGTACAATAGCTGCCATCACTGTAGCAGGCCTGTCATTGTAGGGATGGAGTGCAACTCTGTCAAAGCCTATGGCGCATTGCCGTTTCATCGATTTCGACATCACCATTCACGGTCAACAGGCGCCCTATCTGGTGCACGCCGCCTATTGCCAGCACTCCGCAGTTGGCTCCTGCACCGTTGACGCCACCCAACCAGAGTGGGCGGCTCAACTTGACGCTCTAGCGCGTGGCCGCGGCGCCGTTGGTCAAGAGCTGCTGGAAGGGATCGGCGCACAGCTCTTCACTGCACTCTTTCATGGCGCAGTGCGCGACCTCTGGGGGCGGGCGCATGCCGATCTGGATCGCGATCAGACCGGCCTTTGCATCCGTCTGCTGGCGGCGGCGCCCGCCGTGGCGGCGCTGCCCTGGGAGGCAATGTTCGACCCGGAGCACAAAGTCGCCTTTGCGGGCAGCCTGCAAACGCCGCTTGTACGCGTCGAAAACCAGCTTCAACACATCGGGCATGTGCGTTCACTGACGACAACGCTGCCGCTGCGCATGTTGATCGCCACGCCCGAAGACCCGACCCACCAGATCGACGGCGCCACCGAAGTGGAGCAGCTAACCGCCGCACTGGGGGCGTGGGTGGGGCGCTATGTGCAGGTCGCCGTGCTAAACGGTCGTTTCGATGTTGTGACCCTGCGCCAGCACATTGCGCAGCTACAGCCAGACATTGTGCACCTTGTTACGCACGGACAGCCCGATGGCGTGTTGCTGTGGCAACACGATGCACCGGCGATCACGCCGGCGGCGGCGCTGCGGGTAGCGTTCGAAGGCGCGCACAGCGTCAGGTTGGTCATGCTCAACGCCTGTGCAACCGGCCACAACACGGTGCGCAGCGCGCTGACGTCAGTGGGCGCGCAGTTGCTCCAGACCGGTGCGCCCGCCGTAATCGCAATGCAGCATGATATTGAGGAGGAAAATGCGAGAAACTTTGTTAGATTCTTCTATCAAGAATTGTTTGGCGGCGCGTGCCCCGGTGTTGTGCCACGCGCAGTTAGCTATGCGCGCTCCAATTTGTATGCACTGAACCCGGCTCATGTGGCCTACGCCACTCCTGTTTTGTGGCTAAATGCCGCCAGCGGAACCATCTTTGAAATGGAACGATTGCCAATGCCCCCCTTTTCCACCCATCACCCAACGACGTCTGCTCACGACCTGGACTTCAAGCCGCTCAAGCGCCAGCGCCAGCAATTCGAAGCCTGGTATGCCGATATTGCCCCGCTTGGCAGCGCACAACTGCCTGTGGCGTTGCGCGCCACCATCCAACACCCCCTGCAAGATGCATTGCAGGAAATCGACGATTTGCTTGTGCAATTGCGTGGGCTTGACGCCGAGCCGCCGACACCTCACGTGTACAAGCAATACGAGGAAAAGCTGGCGCGTATCCTCGGCAGGCAAAATACGGTCAATCGCCTGGCGGCCATTATTCGTCAGCAACAGGAGCAGCCACGCTGAGCCTTGATGACCGTCCGGCGTTGCGCGCACCCACGCGCACGCTGCTCGCCGCAGTGCGCCTGCTCTTGCTCTACGCGCTGGCTTGCTTTGTGCTGCTGGCAGCAGGGTTGCTCTGGCGGACGACTCTGGAGCACGGCGTCGAGCTGAGCAGTGCGGCGCCGCGCCCGGATGCGCCCGGCGCGGCGCCGCCATTTGCTGGCGTCACCCTGCAACTGACTGACCGCCCGACAGCTTTCATCGATGCTCGCCTGGCTGAATTGCGCGCCGCTGGCTTTGGCTGGGTGCGACATCACTTCGACTGGCGCATGCTTGAACCTGCACCGGGACGTTTTGCCTGGTCAGAGGCGGATCGACTGGTGGCTGCGTTCACCGCCGCCGGGCTGGAGCCAGTCGCTGTGCTCAACACCACGCCGGACTGGGCGCTGGCGCCGGAGGATGTCGCCGCCGACAACGGTCTGGCGCCGCCCGCCGATTTCACCGATTTTGCCCGCTTTGCCGCCGCATTTGCCCGGCGTTACGGCGATCGCATCCGCTATTACCAGCTCTGGGATGAACCCAACATTGCGCCGCATTGGGGAGCGCGGCGCATCAACCCGATCGCCTATGCGCAGATGCTGCGCGCAGTGGCGCCGGCTGTCCGCAACGCTGACGCAGACGCGGTGATTCTGACGGCGGCGTTGGCGCCCACCAGAGATCGCGGCCATCTTGCCATCGACGAAATCTATTTTTTGCAGCGGATGATCGCAGCAGGGGCCGCGCCTTTTTTCGATGCCGTGGCCGTGCAGCCATTTGGCTTTGGTTTGAGCCCGCAGCACCGCCGCCAGGACGTTGACACACTCAACTTTGCGCGTGCCGCTCTGATTCGGCGCACGCTGGTTGCCGCTGGGCTGGGCGACAAACCAATCTGGGCAGTGCGTTACGGGTGGAATCGGCTGCCAAACTCGCCGTGGGGCGCCGTGACGCCAGTTGCGCAGGCGGAATACGCCGTGAGCGCACTCGACCGCGCCTGGCGAGAGTGGCCGTGGTTGGCGGCGATGGGTTGGGTGATCGATCAACCTGCCGAGCCGCCTGGCATGCCTGCCTGGGGTTTTGCCCTGACCAACGTCGCAGGCGCGCCGGCGCCGGTCTACACAGCGCTGGCAAGCTGGCAGAGAACGCCGCATATTCGCGTGAACAGCAGTGCGCCACCGTCACTGTTTTTTGCCTGGGGCGGCTGGATCATCGTCAGTCTGCTCATTGGGTGGCGCACGGTCGCGGCGGCGCGCCTGATCGACTGGCGGCGCTGGTTGATGCGCTTCCGGCGTGCGCCGGGATGGCTTCACGTTGCTGCCTGGCTGGCGCTGCTTGTCGTCTATCACCTGGCGACCTTTCCGCCGCTGATTGGTTTATGCTGGCTGGCGGCGGTGCTGCTCTGTCTGGCGCAACCGCAAGTAGGGCTGTGGCTGGCGGCGGCGCTGCTTCCCTTCTATTATCAGCACAAGGAAGTGCACCTGGTGGGCGCCATCCTGACTGCGCCGCCGTCGCATGTTTTGACGTTGGCGCTGTTGCCGGCGCTCTACTTCCGGCGTGATGTGGCAACCGTCAGCCGGCGCGGTGCGTTTGCCTTGCGCTCCTGGCACTGGTGGGAGTTGCCGCCCGTGTTGTTGCTGCCGCTGAGTCTGCTGGCAGGCGTGCATGTCTGGCATTGGCCCGCCTTCGTGCGCGGGACGCTCGATCTGGTGGTCGTGCCGCTGCTGCTCTGGCTGGCGGTGCGCACACTGGCAGTGACGGCGGCGGCACGGCGGCATGTGCTGGCGGCGCTCTTTGCGGGTGGGGTGTTGGCGGCGCTCGTCGGATTGATCGGCTGGTTGAGCGGTCACGGCGCCGAGGTGGACGGCATCCGCCGGCTGGTGGGGCCGCACTTCTCCGCCAATCACACCGCGCTCTACCTGGAACGCAGCCTCTTTTTGGGAGTGGCGCTCATCATCATGCTGCGGCGACATCCCGGCGCAGCCGCACGCATTGGGGCCGGGAGTTCGCTGCTGTTGGTGACGGTGGCGTTGGTGCTGACCGGGAGTCGCGGCGCGCTCCTGCTGGGGGTTCCGGCCGGGTTGGCGGTCATGCTCGGCTTTGCGCTGGCGCGCCAGCCTGCGTTGCGGCGTTGGTTGCGATTACGCCGCCGTTGTCGCGGGCTGCTGGTGACGGGCGCGGTTCTGCTGGCGGTGCTGGTGATGCTCTGGCAACAGACGCGGCTGACAAATATCGAGACTGTCGTGTTGCGGCTGGAGTTGTGGCGCACTGCGCTGGCATTGTGGCGCGACCACTTTTGGGCAGGCGTGGGGCCAGGCGGCTTCTTCTGGAGTTACCCCGCCTATCTGCCCGTCGGCGCTGTGGAGGTGGATCAGTTGCACCCGCACAACGTCTGGCTCGAAGTGGCAGCAACGTGGGGCGTGCTGGGGCTGGCGTGGCTTGTGTTGTGCACGCTGGCGCTGGTCGCCGCCCTGCGACATCAACGCAACATGAGTGGCGTCCCGTTTTGGGCAGTGGTGGGCGCGGTCGCAGGGCTGGTTGCAGGGTTGGCGCACGCCCAGGCCGACACGTTCATGTTGCTGGCGGATCTGGCGGCATGGAACGCGGCAGCGTGGGCATTGGCGACCGCGCCGATCGGAACATCTGACTGAGGTGAATCTATGTCAGCGCCGAGTCTTGCAGCACTTCACCCAATGCCCACACCAGATGGTCGGCGTCGCTGCGGCTGAAGATGATCGGCGGTTTGAGCTTGAGCACATTGTGGAAGGGGCCATCAGTGCTGATCAGCACACCGTAGTCGCGCATCCGGTTGGAGATGTAGGACGCGTGATCGCCCGCTGGCTCCATCGTCTCTGGATCAAGCACCAACTCGACGCCGATGTATAAGCCCAGGCCCCGCACATCGCCGATCAGCGGGTGGCGACGTTGCAGATCGCGCAGTCCGGCCATCAGATAGGCGCCGACATCGAGGGCGTTCGCTTGCAATGCTTCCTGCTCAATCACATCCAACACAGCCAACCCGATAGCGCACGACACCGGGTTTCCGCCAAAAGTATTGAAATACTCCATGCCATTTGCGAAGCGATCTGCGATTTCTGGGGTCGTGGCGACGACTGCCAGGGGATGGCCGTTGCCGGCTGGCTTCCCCATTGTCACGATGTCGGGGACGACGCCCTGCGTCTGGAAGCCCCAAAAGTGGCTGCCGACGCGGCCAAAACCGACCTGCACCTCGTCGGCGATGCAGACGCCGCCTGCTGCGCGGACGTGGCGGAAGGCGGCGTCCATGTAGCCGTCTGGAAAGACGATCTGCCCACCGCAGCCGAGCAACGACTCGCAGATAAAGGCTGCCACGTTACGTCCTTGCGCCTGAATCTGCGCCACGGCCTGCTGCACATGATCGGCGTATTGACGCCCACAAGCGGCGTCGTAGCCAGTGTAGGGGCCACGATAGGGATCGGGCATGATCACCTTCTGGACATACGGAGGGCGCCCACGCCCGCCGGGGCCGTCATGCTTGTAGGGACTGACCTCGATCAGCGCCTGCGTGTGGCCGTGGTAGGCGACGTCAACGGTGATCACATCCTGGCGCCCGGTGGCGGTGCGCGCCAGACGCAGCGCCAGGTCGTTGGCCTCACTGCCGGAATTGACAAAGAAAAAGACGCTGAGCTGGGGAGGCAGCGTAGCGGACAGGCGGCGGGCGTATTCGTTGATGGCGTCGTGCAGATAGCGCGTGTTGGTGTTGAGGACGGCCATTTGCCGCTGCCCGGCCGCAACGACATACGGGTGACAGTGGCCAACGTGTGCAACATTATTGACCCCGTCGAGATAGGCGCGGCCGCTTTCATCGAACAGATATTGCGCCAACCCGCGCACGACCTTGATCGGCTGCCGATAGGAGATGCTCAGGTTGCGGCCAATGCGGGTGCGCCGCTCGCGCAACGTTGCCTCGGGCGAGGGCGGCGGCGCCGGGAACCGTTCCGCCGGGATGCCAAGCAGCACATTCGGGTCGGGCGAGAGGCTTGCCCAGAGCGCCGCCTGGCTGGGAGCGGCAACGCCGGGGAAGTCGCAATCCAGCTCCAGCAAGTCGACGCTGATCTGGAGATGCAGATGGGGCGGCCAATCGCCGTTGTGGGGCGGCGCGCCGATGGCAGCAAAGGCCGCGCCAGCAGCAACATGCTGCCCAACGGCGAGCTGCGTCAGGCACGTGTGCGCCAAATGGCCGTAGAGTGTGTAGAAGTCGTGACCGGCGTCGGTGGTGTGGCGCAAGATCACCACGGGGCCGTAGTCGTGCCGCGTCGGGTTGTCGTGCAGGGCATGGACGACGCCTGCCAGCGGAGCGTGCACCGGCGTCCCCGGCGAGGCGAAGAGATCGATGCCCAGGTGCAGGGTGCGCCGTTCGGCGGTTGGGCTGGCGCTCAGGGCGAAAGCCGGACCGGTGTAAAAGGGGCGCGTCTCAGCGTAGCGCCCGATGCCTACGCTTGCACCCGCTGCCGCCATTTCGCCAAAAATGGCGGCGGTGAGCAGATCGGTGCGCTCGCTGCGCAGCATCGCTGCTGTGATGGTGGTGCTGCCGACCGACAGATCGAGCACGCGCGTGGGCGCCGTGTGCAGATCGACGCCGATCACTGGTGCAAAAGCCTCCGCACGCGTGGACAGCCATTGTACGACCGGCGCTGTGTGGGGAACGGCGGGCAGATCACACGCGGCGCGCAGTGTGTAGTGCGCCAGGCGCGGGTGAATCTGCGCCAGCTTTTCCAACGCCGCCCACGCTGGCTGTTCGCTGATCGACAGGTACTCGTTGTCTGGACGCAGGGCGCGCTGATGCGCGGCGTGACAGACGCTGACACAAAGGCGCATACAGACCAAGTCCCACAACGCGGCGATCTCGGCGGCGGTGAGTGGGTTGACAGCGTGATACCCAGACGTCACCTGCGCCACAGCCTGGAGTGGTTCAGGCTTATCGAGCAGAGCGTAAGCGGCGGCAATCGCCAGGTCTGCCACGCGCAGGCTGTGCACCATGTCGCCCAGGTCGAGGATGCCAGCAATGCGCCGATAGCGGGTGAAGAGATCGCCGTCGCTGGCAACGAGCACGTTGTAGTCATTGGCGTCCCCATGGATCACCTGACGGGGCAAAGCGTCCAGGTGGGGGGCTGTCTGCGTGACGAAGCGCGCGAGCAACGTTTGCACCAGCGCCTGCCGCGCCGGCTCTGCGATTTCGGTCACGTGCGTTTGCACCACCCCGGCAGCGTGCGCCAGGTCCCAGTGAAAAGTGCGATGCAGCGCCGGATGGTCGTAGCCTGCCAGCGCGCGGTCGATGCGCCCCAGGAAGCGCCCCAGATCGGCGAGCAGCTCAGGTGCGTGTGGTCGCACGGTTGCCAGCGGCGCGCCAGGGATATAGCGCAGCAGGCGGACGAAGTGTCGCTGTCCGTCGCTGTCCTCGATTTGGGTGATGGTGTCGCCGCTGAGGGTGCGCGCCACGGCGGGGCTGGGCAGGGGGATGCCTGCCTGCGCCATACGTTCCAGGGCGTGGTTTTGGGCATCAAGCAGGGCGTGCGATTCGACTGCATTGGCGATTTTGAGCACGTAGCTTTCACCGGCGGCGTTCTCGATGCAGAAATTTTGATCGCGTTCGCTGGGCAGTGGACGAATGGCGCCGCCTACGCCAAAGTGTTGCTGGGCGATGGCGGCGGCCTGTCGGACGTCGAATTGTGGAGCAGACTGAACGAGCGACATGTGAGCGCTTCTTTTTAGCGGCGGCGTGCGGCGTTGGTGATAAAGTCGTAGGGATAAGTCAGAGTTGGCTCACTCACTTCTGTGAGCCGCGCCATCTGCTCTGGCGACAAGGTCCAGCCAGCTGCGCCAAGGTTGTTCTCCAGATGCGCCAGCGTGCGCACGCCGATGATCGGCGCGGTGACGCCTGGGCGCTGCAACAGCCAGCGCAGGGCAACCTGCGCCGGTTGCTTGCCGGTTTCCCCGGCGACGGCGAAGAGTTCATCGAGAATGCGCCAGGTGCGCTCGTTGGCGTAGGCGCTCCACGACTCGCTCCAGCCTTCCTTTTCAGCCTGCTCAACGCGTGTGCCCTGGACTGGCGCCGCCATGCCGCGGTGGTACTTGCCGCTCAGCCAGCCGCCGCGCAGCGGACTCCAGGGGATGATGCCCAGTCCTTCGTTCAGGCAGACATGCACCAGTTCGAGCTCCAGGTTGCGATTGAGCAGGTTATAGAGCGGTTGCAGGCAGGTGAATTGCTCCCAACCGTGGCGTTGGCTGAGGTCGATCGCTTTCTGCAGTTGCCAGCCGCTGTAGTTGCTGGCGCCGATGTAGCGCACCTTGCCGCTGCGCACCAGGACGTCAAGTGTGCTGAGGGTCTCCTCGAGAGGCGTTGCGGGGTCCCAGCAGTGCACCTGGTAGAGATCGATGTAATCGGTGTTCAGCCGTCGCAGACTCGCCTCGACGCCGCTCAGAATGTGCTTGCGCGAGAGTCCCAGGTCGTTGGGGCCTTCGCCCATCGGGAAACGCACCTTCGTGGCGATGACGAAATCATCCCGGCGTTTGCCTTGTAGCCAGCGCCCGACGATCTCTTCGGAGACGCCGCGCGTGTAGACATCAGCGGTGTCGATGAAATTGCCGCCTGCCGCCACGAAGTGATCCAGCATTTGGAAGCTGATCTCCTCTGTCGTCTCGCGGCCAAAGGTCATGGCGCCCAGACAGAGTTCGCTAACCTTCAGACCAGTTTTGCCTAGAAACCGGTATTCCATAGAAATCCTCGCTTGAGTGGGTGTTGGATGAATGTAGATGGCTGGCGCAGCAGGTGCTCAGCGCACCGGCTCTTCCGTTCGGTGCAGGTGACGCTCGCGCGCCGGGTGGGGCGTCACGGCGCGGAAGGGGCGCGGCAACAACCCGGCCTCCTCCACGATCTCGGCGACCAGCTCCTCCTGCCGGTAGGCCATGATGTGGATGCCCGCTACGCCTGCAATTTCACGCACCTGCTGGATGATCTCAATGCAAATTTTCTTGCCCTCAGCGCGCTGTTTGTGCTTGGGGACGCCTTTGAGCCGCTCGATCACGGCGTCGGGGATGTAGACGCCCGGCACTTTGGTGCGCATGAACTCCGCGGCGCCGACCGAACGCAGCGGCCCCACGCCCGCCAGGATGAAGCACTTTTCGTGCAGACCCAGCTCGCGCACCTGTTGCATGAAGGTCTGGAAGCGCGGGATGTCGAAGCAATACTGCGTCTGGATGAACTCGGCGCCGGCGGCCACCTTCTTTGCCAGCCGCTGCGGGCGCCAGTCGAAGGGTGGAGCGAAGGGATTCTCCGCTGCGCCTAGAAAAAGCGGCGGCGGCACGGTCAGCTTGCGCCCGCTCAGGTAGACGCCGTGGTCGCGCATGATGCGCGCGGTGTGCAGCAGTTGAATGCTGTCGAGGTCGAAGACGCGCTTGGCTTCAGGCTGGTCGCCGGCGGTCACATCGTCGCCGGTGATGCAGAGCACATTGCGCACGCCCATTGCCGCCGCGCCGAGCAGATCGCCCTGGATAGCGATGCGGTTGCGGTCGCGGCAGGAGACCTGGTAGACCGGCTCGTAGCCAGCGCGCGTCAGCAGCGCGCAGATTGCCACGCTCGACATGTGGCAGTTGGCGCCCGACGCGTCGACGGCGTTGATGCCGTCGCAGATGCTGGAGAGCACCAGCGCGGCGTCGTAGACCTCCTGCGGGTCGGCGGAGTCGGGCGGATTGAGTTCGGCGGTCACGGCAAAGCGGCCAGAGCGCAGGACGCGTTCGAGGCGGCTGCGCATGATCGCTTCGTTGAGATTACTCAAACAGGGTGTAGATGTAGTCATACTGGACTTGGCTGAAAGATGTGGCTTATGCGTGCCTGCACTGACTCCCGGACAGTGTCACGCAAGAAATCGCTGGCATTGATAATTTCAACGCCAATCACCTCGTTGTTGCTATCAAGTTCGACAGTCACGTTTGGGCTAAGCTCATAGCTGGTTTCTTCTTCACCTTCTGTGATGGCGATATGCAAGATGTCCTCTTGCTCAAAATAGATCATTCGTGGCTTATTCATTAACGAATCTTCCTGTCTGAACTCGGAATCGAATCTGTTGCCGGTTGATGGCGTGAACCGTGACCGGTGTAGCGACCGCTCCCTCTATTTCGTAGGCAATCATCACAAGTCTCCGCCCATGCCGCCCAACTACGATGATACGACCAGTCTACGTATCGCGATATCGTTCGCCCGAATGACGGATGATCTGCTCAAGCTGTGCCAGGTCGAAGCCGCGCAACTGCGCACGATACTTCAAGTACTCTGTCCAGATAACTGCTGACACGGTCTGGCCTATGGCTCGTTCTGGCTATTGGGTGGTTGGTGTGGTTCCAATCGCGTCAATCGGCACCCACCCGGCCGGCACGCGCTTATCCACACCTGTCAGCATGTTGATCCACGCCGACGTGTCTTCCAGACGACGGTTGACCGGCGGCTGAATCTCGACCAGCTCGTGGCCGTAGATCGGCATCTGCCGGGAGTTTTCATAGGCGACAACCCACACACAGCGCATCTCCGGCTTGACTTCGCAGTGGCCGTTGGGGCGCACGCCGCCGCAGGGGCCGTTGCGCAGGTTCTTTGGGCACTCCATCGGGCACGACATGCCGGTGGAGTGCAGGATGCACTGTCCGCAGTGGTGACAGCCAAAGATGCGCTCTTTGGCGAAGTCCTCAGCCGGCTTGATCAAGCGCTCGACGCGTGTATAGCCCACTTTGGCGATCAGCGGATTGAGCGCCCACGCCGCACGCTCGGCAAGTTGATAGGTCTTTTCGAGCAACGCCGGACGGTTACGGAGAAAACTGGTCATAATGCTCGCTCCTCACGCATCAACGGAGTACGGCATGGTTTCGATCAATGCACGCAGAACACGATTGACTGCTTCTGACGAATGGAATACTGCGGCTACGTCTGGATCGAGCACGACTGTGATTTGCTGGTTGGACAACTGTTCGGCAAAGCGGTTTGGTTTTGCTTTCGCATATTCAAACCTATATTCGCTGAGCATCTTGTCATCTTCGGTTTTTGGATCGTTCTTCATGAGCGTTGATCTCCCGGCGTGTTGCCTTACGCGCACTGATAATACGTATAGAGTCACCACGCTGTGTAAACACCACAATCAAAAGCCGATTCTGCACAGAGTATCCGACGATAATCTCCCGTAGTTCATCGTCCGAATGCCATTCGTCGTCAAAGATCGCTGCCAACTTGTCATAGAACACAGTAACAGCCTCATGGAAGTCGATGCCGTGCTTAGAGACATTCGCACTTGCCTTCTGTCGATTCCACTCGAACTACATATACCTGATCCCTGAGTTATCCTCTCCGCACACGCCGCTCACGTGTACGACCGGCCGACTCCGGCGCGGCAACCTGCGGCGTCAGCGGCTCAACCTCTGGTACAGGGATGACGCCGTCGAGCACCTGGCGCATCAGGCGGATGTGCGCCGGTCCGCTGCCGCAACAGCCGCCGATCAACGAGATGCCGTGGCGACGCACGCGGTCAGCGTAGGCGGCCATCACCTCCGGCGTGCCGTCGTAGATGAGCTTGTCGCCCTCGTAGCGCGGCATCCCGGCGTTGGCTTTGGCGATCAGGATCAGGTCGGGCGCAGCGGCGTGCATCTCGGCGAGCGCGGCTTCCGTGTCGATCAGGTTGTTGCCGCAGTTGGCGCCAAGCGCCGTCAGCCCCAACCCGGCCAGTTCCTGCACCATCTGCGCGCCGGTGACGCCCATCATCGTGCGCCCGCGCGTGTCGTAGCTCATGGTGGCGCAGATGGGAATGTCCGGATCGACGGAGCGCGCGCCTTCGACGGCGGCTTTGACCTCGTTGAGGTCGCTCATGGTCTCGACCCACAAAATATCGACGCCGCCCTCGACCAGGCCGCGTGCTTGCTCGGCAAAGGCGGCGCGGCACTCTTCGTAGCTCATGCTGCCCATCGGGATCAGCAACTCGCCGGTCGGTCCCATCGAGCCGGCAACCAGCACCGGGCGACCAGCGGCGTCGGCGACGGCGCGCGCATTTTGCGCAGCCGCGCGGTTCAACTCCACCACGCGATCCTGGAAGTTGTGCAGCTTGAGCCGGTAGCGCGTGCCGCCGAAGGAGTTGGTCAGGATGATGTTGGAGCCTGCTGCGACGTAGGCGCGATGCACATCCTGGACACGCTCCGGGTGGGTGACGTTCCACTCCTCCGGGCTGCCGCCGGAGACCAGTCCACGTGCAAATAACTCGGTTCCCATCGCGCCGTCGAGCAACAGGACCGATTCTTTTTGAAGGAGATCAAGCAGTTTGTTCATTTTGTTCAGCTTTTCACTTTGGAAGGCAGCCTGCGATTGCATCCGCTCTGTTCCATCACTCGATGGTCAGGACAAAGCATTGAGCTGTATTTTATCATGAACCTTCCCAAAGACGGGATTTGCAAAACGCGAGAACGCGGGGCGTCAAACGCAGGGGTTCTGTTTCAAGTTCTGAAGATCAACCATCGAGATGCAAGAGAGCTTTGGAGATGGTGACGGCCTGATTGGCGTTGCTGGCGTAACCGTCGGCGCCGATTTCCAGCGCAAACTCTTCGGTCACTGGCGCGCCGCCGACGATCACTTTGACCTTATCGCGCACGCCGGCTGCAGTCAGTGCATCGATGGTCACCTTCATGTTTGGCATGGTGGTGGTCAGCAGCGCAGACAGCCCAATGATGGACGCACCTTCGACAGCGTCGATGAAGCGGGCAGGCGGCACATTGACGCCGAGATCGATCACCTCGAAACCTGCGCCTTTGAGCATCATCGCGACCAGGTTTTTACCAATGTCATGGATATCGCCCTGCACGGTGCCGAGCACGATGCGCGCCAGCGGCTTGACATCGGAGAGTTCAAGCAGCGGCTGCAGCAGTTCCATGCCCGCCTTCATCGCGTTGGCGCTCACCAGCATCTCAGGCACGAAGACTTCTCCGATCTCGAAAAGTAGGCCCACCTCATCCATAGCCGGGATCATGCCGTCATAGAGGATGGTTTCGGCGGCCACATTCTGTTCGAGCAACTGACCGACTATCTTCTTGGCGGAAGGCGCCTGTCCGTCGAGCACAGCGTTGTATAGCTCGTCCAACAAGACTTCGACATCACTCATCATGCACTCCTTGATTTAGCTGGCGCAACTTCATGTCGTACATGGCAAAGATATTCTCTAACGGGGTGTCCGACTGGATATGATGTGAACTTGCCATGATATAGCCACCGTTGCGACCAAGCACGCGGATGCGTTCAGTGACCTCGGCCTGCACATCCGCCACGGCGCCGCGTGGCAGCGTCTTGATGATGTCAATACCGCCGTGGAAGCTAAGCCGGTCACCGAACTCATCCTTCAGGCGTTGCGGGTCCATTCCGGCGGCATCAGCCTGCACCGGATTGAGCACATCCACGCCCATCTCAATCAACTCTGGAATCAAGGGGGATAGGGCGCCGTCACAGTGGTACATCACAGGGATGCCACGTGCTTTGGCAACGTCGATGATCCGTTGGTGCAGCGGCTTGATCAGCCGTCGCCACATGCGCGCGGAGATCATCAGATTCTGCTGCGTCGCCACATCGTCGTAGAAATAGACCATGTCTAGCCGGTCGCTGGCCAGATCGAGCACACGGCGTGTGTTTTCTACGTAGACATCGGTGAGGCGCTCCATGATGTACTGCGGAATCTCTGGCTGGTTCACCAGGTCCATCAGAAATTCTTGCATTCCGCGCAACTGCCAGGAAAGCTCGAAAACCGAGCCGATGCGGAAGCGTAGATGATACTCCTCGTGCGCGTCCAATTGCGCCATCAGAGTGCGGAGGGGTGTAAAATCCCACCAGTCTGGTTCGGGCCAGGGATGGCGTTTCAGATCGTCTACCGATGTGGCTGCGGCCAGCGGCCATTCGGCGTATTCCTCATAAGCGCCGGTCGGATTGTGGACGATGCGGATCACATGCCCCCAAATATCCATTGATGTTCCGTCGGGCAGTTCCTGCCGCCACATGCGGTTGGGCGTTGAACGACTGAGCGCATTCCACCAATCGATGCGCGCGCCGGGGCGCAGGATACGCTCCGGTGGACGGCAGAATTGGTCGTAGGAGATCACGCGGCAATCGACTTGAAAGTGTCTTTGCACCAGTTCCCAGGCAGGGTCAAAGAAATCGGCGTCGGTGAGCGGCTGGCTGGGAATCTCCAGATGCGTCTGTAGACGTCGCCAGATTTCGGGCGTTGCCAGAAAATCGACTGGCTGACGATCGGGTTGTCGATGCGCGAGCGCGGTTTTGACGCGGGCACGCGGGGTGATGGCTGCCGGATTCGCTGCATTGCCGCTCATAGTGGTCTCTATTTGCCACCCTTCATCTGTTCGACGCGCTTCTGATACACTTCAGGCACCTTGAGACCGGGCTTGGAGAACCACACAGGGGCATCGACGCCAGAGTAGAGCAGGATGTTGCCCCAGGGGTCAAAGGCGCCGGTGCGCACGATGACTTTGGCTTTTGCCGCCATCTCGGACAGGATCTGGGCGTGTGGAATCGGAACAAAGTCGCTGTCGGCAAAGATGCGTTGAACCTTCGCAAGCAGTGGCGCGTTGTTTTCCGCCATCTCGGCGGCGTAGGAAACGCGCTCTGCAATAAAGTCACTGGCAATCGCTGTGAGCACAGTCTCCAGGTCTGGTACATCTGGGATTAACGCCAGATCGATTCGCCAGGCATTGGACGGGATGGGAAAGCCGGCGTCACAGACGATCATCAGGTCGCCGTGCCCAAGCGAGGCAATGGCATGGCTCAACTCTGAGTTGAGCAAGTTGCTGCGTTTCATGGTTCACCTCTTCCTGGTATGAGTTACGAATAGTTCTCACGGTAAAGTGCATCGACAGCGGCGCGATTTGCCAGCGCCGGGACAACGCCCAATCGAGTGCAGGCCAGCGCCCCTGCACAATTGGCGAATCGGACTGCGTCCAGCAGATCGCATCCCTCGGCAAGTGCGACAGCTAAACCGGCATTGAACGCGTCGCCTGCGCCGGTCGTGTCCACCACATCGACCTTGACGGCAGGAACCAGGATCGGGGCGGCGTCAGTGCAGAGCAAGGCGCCCTTCTCCCCAAGGGTGACGATCAGCGTGCCTATCCCGCGTGCCTTCATCTGCTGAGCCAGTTGATCGGTGGGCGTCGGATCGGTAGGCGTCAGCCCCATCAAGATGCGCAATTCGGTTTCGTTGGGGGTCAGATAATCAACATTGGCGAGCACTGCGTCATCCAGGGGGGCGGCAGGCGCCGGATTGAGGATGGTGCGCACGCCGTGACGACGCCCGATCTCCATTGCGCGCGCGGCGGCGGTCACCGGCAGCTCCAGCACGCTCATTACAATGCTGCTGCGCCGAATCTGCTCCTCCAGTTGGTCGACAAAGGCTGCGTCCATCAACTTGTTGGCGCCCATGTCAAGGATGATGCCATTTTCACCAGCAGCGTTGAGAATGATGAAACCAACGCCTGTCGCCATGCGGTTGGTTTTGGTCAGATAAGTTGTATCGACGCCTTCGGCAGCGTACAGATCGGTCGCGATTTCGCCTAGCTTGTCGTCGCCGATAATGCCAGCGAAAAAGGCGTTGGCCCCCAACCTTGCCGCACCTACTGCCTGATTCGAGCCTTTGCCACCCGGTCCCATGTCGAAGTCGGCGCCAAGCAGCGTTTCGCCAAAATGAGGCATACGTGCTGTGCGTAGGGTCATCCCTACGGCAAAGCTGCCGACCACCGTGATGATCGGTTTTGTCATCGTTTTTCCCCTTTTTGCATGAAGTGTGTCATTTGACCCATTGCGCACGCAAGGATTGGTTCCTCAGCGGCATTGGCGCGCGTAAATTCACCCGTGATCGCCCCGCGATGCATCACAAGGATCCGATCACACTGCCCAATCAGTTCCGGTAATTCGGAGGACGCAATCAAAATGCCAACCCCGTTGTGCGCCAGTTCCTGCAAAATACGATAGATTTCAGCTTTTGCACCGACATCGATCCCGCGCGTCGGTTCATGTAGAATCAATACTTTGGGTTGCGTGGCGATGCTGCGCCCCAGGATGACCTTTTGTTGGTTGCCGCCACTCAACGTCGCCATCTGCTGCTCCAGGCTGGAAACACGGATATCGAACTTTGTAACGTATTCGTCTCCCAGAGCGCGGATAGCGTCAGTCTGCAGTAGACCGATTTTGCTCACTGCGCTCAAACTGGCAGCGGCAATGTTGTTCTGCACGTTCATCAGAAGCAGCGCGCCGACACGACGACGATCCGCGGGCACAAATGCGACGCCAGCTTCAATCGCATGGGTCGGCGAATGTAGATGCACGACAGCGTCGTCGATGATGATCTCCCCTTGATAGGGATGCAAGCCAAAACAACATTCAACCAGTTCATCCTTGCCCGAATCAGGCAGGCCAGCGACGCCGACGATCTCGCCAGCGTGCACTGACAGTGTGATCTGGCGGAGCGTCGTTCCGCTGGAGAGGCGCCGCAATGCCAGCGCCAGTTTTGTGCTCTGTGCGCCCCCCTGCTCGCGATGGTAGAGCATATCTACGGCGCGCCCCACCATGAGCGCGATCAGCCTGTCGACTGTGGCGTCGGCAGCGGCCAATGTTTCGATGAGCTGACCATCGCGCAACACCGTGATGCGATCCGCCAGGCTGATCACCTCCTCAAGCCGGTGCGAGACATAGATAATGCCAATGCCTGACGCCCGCAGTTGTCGAAGGATGGTGAATAGCCTGGTGCTTTCCTCGTCGGTCAGGGCAGAGTTTGGTTCATCCAGCACCAGTAGTTTCACGCGTCCTGAGATAGCCTTGGCAATCTCGACCATCTGCTGTTGTGCAATGCCCAGGCGACTGACCGGTGTGGAGGGGTCGAGATCGGCGATCCCAAGCTGCTCCAAAACCTTTCTAGACCTCTCGCCGAATTGCCGTCGCTTCAACAGCGCCCAACCAGGTGCGCTTGCGGCCTGATGCAATGAGATATTCTCGGCCACACTCAAGTTTGGGCATAAAGCCAGTTCCTGGTAGACCACGCTAATGCCAAGCTGCTGCGAGACGAAGGCGTTGCGAATCACCGTCTCGACTCCCTCAAACAGGATGGCGCCACTGTCGGGCTGCAGTTCTCCAGCCAGGATGTTGATGAGCGTAGATTTGCCGGCGCCGTTTTCACCTACCACAGCGTGAATCTCGCCCGGTAAGACCGACAGGCTGACCTGATTGAGCGCCTTTACGCCTGGAAATCGCTTGCTGATATCGTGCAGACGTACAACGGGTTCGATGTCCTTGCTCATTCCAAACGCTTCCCAGAACTGGTGGAGCTTGTGGCGAGACGAGAAAGGAAGTGTCGTCTCGCCACAAGCCCTACGCGCTGTTGTTACTTCAGATACTCGTCGACATTGCTCTGGTCGATGATGCCGACGCCAGTGTCAACGTCCGCAATCGGGGAACCTTTCAGAAAATCAACCAACATGCGCACAGCTTCATACCCTTGCCGTTCAGGCGCCTGGCTGATGCTGGCGGCGATAAAGCCGTTCTTGATCAGGTCAAGCGTTGTCGGCAATTCGTCGAAGCCGACAACCGTGACCTGACCCTGCAGCCCATTACGCTTGACATACTCTCCCAACGCCGGCACCGAACAGCATTCAAGCGACAGCGCGCCCGTCACCGTAGGATTGGCGAGCATGGCGTTTTCGACAGCGGCATAAATCTCCTGTGGCTCCGTGCCGGTGTTGACGGTGGTCAGCACGTTGATGCCGGGGTATTCTGCAAAGGCGCGTCGCGCACCGCTTTCCCGATCGATCGACCACTGTGCAGCGGCGTCAAGGGTTGTAATGATGACATCGCCCTGGCCATTCAACAGTTCAGCCAATACCTTGGCGGCCTCGTAGCCAGATTGCACCAGGTCCTGACCGGCAAAAGCCAGACGTTTGCTTTCCGGGTTGTCGGTGTTATAGGTCACTACAGGGATGCCAGCGTCAAGAAAGCGGTTGATCACTGGCGCCAATGCATCGGTGCTCACCGAAGAAATTGCTAGACCTTCTGCGCCTGCTTCCACAAGGCTTTCCAATTCCGCAATTTGCTTTTCTGCATCCGCACCAACCGGGCCAACGAAGCGCGCCTCAACGCCCAACTCTGCCGCAGCCTTTTCCACGCCAGCTTTCAAGAACGGGGCAAACTCATTCGAGACATCGTGATAGGAGACATAGATACGCAATGGCTCGCCGCTTGCCACGCGTTCGGCAATGGCCGGAGACAGGACGAACTCGCCTGCCGTCGCCTCTTCAGCCGGTGCAACGGTGGCCGCGGCTTCTGGGGCTGCGGCGGGAGCGGCCGGTGCTGGTGCAACGGTAGTGCATCCTGCCGCCAGCAGGGTTATGACGACGCCAACGCAAATCCAGGTGATGGCTCTCATCCGCTGTTTCATGGAAACCTCCTTTTGTCTAAGTTGCTCGTGTTGAAGAATAGAGTGGATTTAAACAGGATCGTCGCTTACGCATCTAGTCGAAGCACACCTCCCTTCGCACTTGCCTGCACAAGTGCATCCGATCATGCTGCACGCCTGCGGCTGCTTGTCCACTTGTCTAGCCCAACGGCCAGGATGATGACAAGGCCGATGATCGCCTCTTGCCAGAAGGGAGAGACGCCGGTCAGCACCAGGCCATTGCGCAAGACGCCGATGATCAATACACCGAGTATGGCGCCAAGAATGGTGCCTTCGCCGCCCGATAAAGATGCACCGCCAATCACAGCCGCCGCAATGACATCGAGTTCCACGCCAACGCCTGTGCGCCCAGCCTGGCCACTGGGTAGAAAAGCCAGGCTCAAGATGCCTGAAAGAGCAGCCAACAAGCCCATGATCGCGAAAGCCTCGATTTTGGTCTGGTAGACCTTGATCCCAGACACGCGTGCTGCCTTGTCGCTGCCACCGACGGCATATACCCGAAAACCAAAGACAGTCTTGGAGAGCAGAATCCAGGCAACAAATGCCACCGCGATGAAAAAGACGAGCTGCATCGGCACGACATCAAGCAGCCTGCCCTGTCCGATAAAGAAGAACGCTGACAGTGTGTCTGGCGCCACCCCGCTCGATTCGTTGATCGTTACAGGTTGCCCGTTTGTCATTAGCAGGGCAATGCCACGCAGGACGCTCATCATGCCGAGCGTGGCGATGAACGAAGGAAGCAAACCATAAGTGGACAGCAACCCATTGACAGCGCCAGCGCTGACGCCGATTATCAGACCCACCAGCACCGCCAGCCACAGGGGAACGCCAGCAATCAACAACAGCCCTGTCGCCAGTCCACTCAACGCATAGATTGAGCCGACGGAGAGATCTATCTCGCGACTGATCAGCACAAATGTCATGCCAATCGCCATGATGCCGATCAGTGAGATTTGGCGACCAACATTCAGCAAGTTCCGCACCGTAAGGAAGGCTGGTGAAACCTGCCACAAGAAGATACACATCAGCAGCAGCGCGATGAGCACGCCTGTTTCTCTTGCGCGCAACACGCGCCTGACGCGTTCGCCCATCGCGCTGCTGACACTGCGCCGGTTCGTTGCAGAGGAAACCTGTTGCGCCATTTTATCCTGCCCTGTGAATGGAGCGATCTGCTTTTTCGATCATCGCACTCGCAACCTGGAAGATGTCCTCACAATCGCTCTGAGTCGCCGCCTTTACTTCTTGCGCCACCAGTTCATCACAACGCTGACGGATGGCGTCGATGTCTGGGACACGGTCGGGGTGAACGGCGCGCAGCGCGTCGAGCCAACGGTGGCCGTAAGCAGCGTGGATTGTCTCATCCGCCCAATCGAAGTCCATGTCGTGCTGACTGACTCTGTCGTTGTAGGAGGCGAATGCTTCAGCGCGCTTCGTCTTTTTGCCAATGTTCTTGGTCTCGAAATAGTGAAGCATGCCCAGCCGAATCACAGGGTCTTGACCACGCGCGCTGTCGTAGATGTAGCTGCCCAGCGGAAGTTCCTGCGGCTGGTATCCCCAGCTTTTGAGGCGTTCGTAGCCCATGCGCGCATGACGGCTCTCGTCATAAGTCCAGCGCGCAGCGTCATAGATGAACTCCCATCCGAGATCGTCGGCAAAGGCATGGAGAATGGCGCCGCCAGTCTCCACAGCCCAAACTTCGTTGAAATGGCTCACGGCGCTGCGCAGTTGCAGCCGGATGCCGTCGCCGTAAGGAAAGTGTGGATCGACGATGTCGGGCCAGTAGTAGCGACACAGGTGAAAGCGCGCATCACGCGCCGCCTTGTCAGGCAGAACAAATGGCTGGCTACCTGGAATTTCCTGTTTCCCTCCAGCATTGGGCGGCGCCACCGAAACGCCGCCTACCTCCACCAAACGCTGTCCGAGCGCTGCCACCCATCCTTCCGCTTCCCTCCGACGTGCTGGCGGCGCTGCTTGCAACATCGTCGTCGCCAGGGTCGTCAACGCCGCCACCTGTTCCATCTTTTCCGTGATTGCCGTCCGCAGCGCGCGCAGCACCGGTCCATCCGCAAGCTCGTCCGAAAGTTGTTCATATTCGCGGTAGCCGGCCAGCAAAGCCGGCTTGAATAGACGGGCTAGTGAGAGAACAAATGCCTCAGCGCTGGGCGCATTACGCGCTTCGTCGAACACCGTGAGCAGTGGTTCATCTTCACCGATTTCCATCAGGCGACTCGGGTAGCGCAATTCAAAGACGCGTTCGCGCAAAGCATGGGCAGTCATTGCATCCTGCCAAAAAAACGTAGGCAGGATCGTCTTGACATCGAACGAGGGAATCGCTGCCAGCCAGCCTGCCTGGCTGATGATCAGCGAGCGTTCGCAAAAGAAGAAGCGCTTGAGAATCCGGGCGGCGTCAAACCGCATCCATTGCCCGCGTGCATGATCTCCTGGTAGGAATACTTGTTGCATCATTCTTTCCCTGTTTCATATCAACGCGCCGCCATCTCAAACCGGCGGCGATGAGTCATTGGGCACAACTGCCACTGTCATGCCAAGACCAGCGCGCCCTGGTCGGCTGACCGCAGCGACAAGCCTGAAGCGATCCCCACTGAGCCAGATGTCCGAACACTCGATCACGGTGTTGTCCTCCAGAAATGCCTGCTGCTCCACATGCATCACCGGATCGCCTTGCGCCATCGCCAGATGATGGGCTACATCGTGATTGGCGGCAATTGCCTGAAAGGTGCGTCTGCCATTTTCCAGGCGCAGGTGATAGTGATCCTCCAAAACCTGGAAGAGTCGCGCCGTTGTGAAATCGAACTGTTCGATGCCAGGACAACGCGCAGAAACAACATAGTTGTTGAGAAGGATTAGCGGTTCCCCTTCCACTAGCCGAACACGGCGCAGATAGAACACCTCAGCGCCCGGTGTAATACGCAGCATTGCGGCAATTCGCCCTTGCGCTTGCATGATCGCTTGCTCAATCACCCTCGTTTCGAAGGGGATGCCCTTACTGATCAAATCCTCAGAAAAGGTGACCAATCGATCTGCCAACGGCTGTTCGACCACATGCGGCGAGACAAATGTGCCGCGACCGTGCGTCTGGGTCAATAGTCCTTCGCCAATCAGATCGGCGATGGCTTTGCGGACAGTGCCGCGACTGACATTCAATTCGGCTGCCAGGTCCACCTCAGCTTTCAACTTGAATCGCGGCGGCCAGGCTCCTGACTCGATCTGTCCTTTAATCCAGTCTTTGATTTGTGCATGAAGAGGTGTGGGGCCAACGCGATCCAGAGCAGGTGTGTCCATTGCCAGTCTCCTTTGTACTATCCTGCTCTTGTCAGACCTCCTCTCAGCAATTGCCACGCGCCGGCCTGCTCACCATGCGAAATCTGCACATCTTGCAGGAACCAACGTACAGGAGTGTTCGCCGTCAGACTGTTGAAGGGAATGGCTGCACAACAGCAGGGAAACGAAACATGATGACATCATTGTCATCAACATGTAGTTTCTCCAGAGTATTGCACCACTCATATCGACAGCAAAACCCAAGCCAACCAACTGGAAAATAACCAACGGAATGCGTGCTAGAAGCACCAGACATGGTGCTGTCTACCTGTCATTACCCTGGCTCGCTCTATTCGTCATGACTGACGAATGTTCGATTTTGTCTGGACGTGGTAAGAATACAACAAAGGCGCAAAGGAATATAGACGTTTATATACCTTTACGCGTATGCTATCACTATGAAGCGCTATTTGTCAATAGGCAATTTTTGCAGTTTGCAGTGGCTTTACTTCACGCTGGGGACAAAGTCACTCGCGTAGGTCATCGCCTCCGGCGAGACATCGTGCCTTGAAGCGCACCCTTTTGCAGTGTGCAGTTAGGCCTTCCTCCAGATTGGGGATAAAAGCGTTGCAACAGTTGGGGAGAGACGAAGCGAAGGTAAGTAAATCTGCGTGTGGCTTCACGAACTTGAACTGCGCGCTAATCTTTTAATGCAGTAGTCAAGCATCGGCAGAAAAATTCAACAGCAGGATGACGAACTTCAGCCAGGATGGCCGGCGAGGAGCGAAATCCTGCTGTCGGCAGGGTCAATTCATAAGCAATGGTCGTTTGATAGTCAGGCGGCAGGAAGGCGCCGCAATAATTCGGCGACAAACGCGCCGTGCGCCTCGCTCTGTAGCCCTTGCTGCAACGTCGCCAACACAGCCGCCAGGTTGCCAGCCAGCAATTCCCTGGTCGCAAGCCACAGCCCAGGGAAGACCCTGCTGCGGATCACGCCAGCGTCGTCGGCTGGCAAGGCGACATACTCGCCATCTTCCAACGCAAACCAGTCGATAGCGACGTCCTCAACGCGCCAGATCAGATACTCGCGCACGCCGTTGCGGCGGTAGACGCGGCGCTTGACGTGGTAATCATACGATGCCGAGCTAATGGCAATTTCCACGATAAGCTCAGGAGCGCCCTCAATGTAGCCGTCAGCGCTGATGTGAGAAGCGCCGCTTGCGCTCTCCACTAGCCGGAGGTGGGCGTCCGGCTGCACCTCATTGTCGAGATCGAGGCGCACCGTAGCGTTTTCGCCAACCTCTGCGCCTGGCGTTGCGGCAGCATATCCAACAAGCCACCAGACCATCACGCTGTTTGCTTTGCCGTGCGTGTTCGAGACAGGTGACGTCATAATCACCATTCCTTCGATGAGTTCGGCTTTTTTCACGCCAGGCATCGCAGTGTAGCGCCGCTCGAATTCGGCGCGTGTTAGATGGTCGCCGCTTTCGAGCCGCGGCGTTCGTTGCGCTTCGACAACTTGCGTGGTCGCAGCAGCCTGCATTCTCGCAGCAACCATGTCTCCCCCTTGGCTGTGCTCAGTTACACAGCCACAC
>Ga0272446_1002479_pt1 | contig 25033 bp, 20 predicted proteins | sample YNPCB0061_FD_194587 | JGI IMG/M metagenome (GOLD analysis project Ga0272446, IMG submission 194587) | Hot spring microbial mat communities from Yellowstone National Park, WY, United States - YNP-CB-006-1 | ecosystem: Environmental > Aquatic > Thermal springs > Hot (42-90C) > Sediment | place...
TGGCCCGGGACGCAACCTCGGGGCGGCGCGCGCGGTGGGGCCGGGGTGCCGGCGCGGGCTGTCGCACGGAAAGCAGCGCCGCCGCGGCGCGGCTCAGGGCCGGCGTTCGCGGATGGCGGCCAGGAGGTCGGCGATGGCTTCGGCCTTGGGCCGGGCGCCGAGATGGCCCCGGCCGTGCACGCGCACGCTCACCTGGCCGGCGGCCAGGTCGCGCGGGCCGAGGACGAACATCGTATGGACCTTGGCGCGTTCGGCGTCCTGGATTTTGCCGTTGAGCTTGTTGGCCGAGAAATCGCCCGTGGCCCGGACGAAGTGCGCGCGCAGCTCGGCCACGATCTGCCGGGCGTAATGCACCAGGGGCTCGTCGTCGCCGAGGGTGAGCACGCGCACCTGCTCGGGCGCCAGCCAGAGCGGGAAGTTGCCGGCGTAATGCTCGATCAAGAAGCCGATGAACCGCTCGTGCGTGCCCAGCGGGGCGCGGTGGATGCACAGCGGCGTTTTCTCGGTGTTGTCGCGGTCGCGATAGACCAGGCCGAAGCGCGCCGGCACGGCGAAGTCCACCTGGTTGGTGGCCAGGGTGAATTCGCGCCCGATGACGCTCCAGACCTGCACGTCAATCTTCGGGCCGTAGAACGCGGCTTCGTTGGGCACTTCGACGTAATTGATGCCCGAGTCCTGCAGGACGCGGCGCACCATGTCCTCGGTCTTTTTCCAGAGCTCGGGTTCGTTGACGTACTTCTGGCCCAGGCCCTCGGGGGCGTGGGTGCTGAAGCGCATGACGTACCGTTCGATGCCGAAGATTTTGAAGTACTTCAGGTACATCTGGTTCACCGCGTTGAACTCCTCGGCGAACTGCTCCTCGGTGCAGTAGATGTGCGCGTCGTTCATGTTGAGCGAGCGCACGCGCATCAGGCCGAACAGTTCGCCGGACTGCTCGTAGCGGTAGCAGGTGCCGTATTCGGCCAGGCGCAGGGGCAGGTCGCGGTAACTGCGCGGCTGGGCGGCGAAGATGCGGTGGTGGTGCGGGCAGTTCATCGCCTTGAGGTAGTAGCGGTCGGCTTCGGCGGCCGCCCCCGGGGCGCCCGCCGCCGCCGGCCGGTCCTCGCGCAGTTCCATCGGCGGGAACATGCTCTCGGCGTAGTAGGGCAGGTGACCGCTGGTCCGGTACATTTTCTCACGGGCCAGGTGCGGCGTCTTCACGCGCAGGTAGCCGGCCTGGAATTCGGTTTCCTTGGCGAGTTTTTCGAGCTCCTCGCACAGCACGGCGCCCGCGGGCAGCCACAGCGGGAGGCCCGAGCCGACGTACTCGGGGTCCATCACGTACAGCCCCAGCTCGGCGCCCAGCTTGCGGTGGTCGCGTTGCTTCGCCTCCTCGAGCATGGCGAAGTACGCGTCGAGCTCCTGCTTGGTTTTGAACGCAGTGCCGTAGATGCGCTGGAGCTGCGGGCCTTTTTCGTCCCCCTTGTAGTAGGCGGCGGCCACGCTGGTGAGCTTGAACGCGCCGATGTTGCCGGTGCGCAGCACGTGCGGCCCGGCGCACAGGTCCACGAAATCCCCGTTGCGGTAGTAGGTGATCGGCTCGCCTTCGGGGATTTGTCCCAGGAGGTCGAGCTTGAATTTGCTGGGTTGGCCGGGCCGCTCGCTCAGGGCGCCCAGCCGGCCGCTTTGCGCGTCGCGCAGGGCCTGCTCGCGAGTGACCTCAATCCGCTCGAAGGGGTGATTGGCCCGGATTTCCTTGCGCATCTCCTCCTCGATCTTCGGGAAGTCCTCCGGCGTGATCCGGTGCGAGCATTCGAGGTCGTAGTAAAAACCGTTCTCCACCGGCGGGCCGTAGGCGAACTGGGCGTCCGGCCACAGGCGCAGGATGGCCGTGGCCATCACGTGGGCGCAGGAGTGGCGGAGCCGCTCGAGCTCGGACATCCGCGCCCGCTCGTCGAGGGTTTTGCGTTCCGTTTTGGGCGATGGTTCGGTCGCTGCCATAAAAAAGGTGCGGGGGGCGGTCCCCGGCGGCCGGGTCGGCGGGCGTTGGCCGGACGGCCCGGACGGGAGGCGGCCGCGGCGGCAAACAAAAACGCCCCGGACCGCGTGAGTCTGAGGCGTGCGCGTCACCAGCGGCCGGCCGGGACGCTACCGCGTCGTCGGGGTGTTGTTTCCCGCGTTTTCCACACCCGCAGGCTAGGGCGGGGGCGGTCGCTTGGCAACGGGTTTCCGCGCGGTTGCGCCGGGGCGGCGGTTCAGCCGCGGAGGTATTCCTTGGGGAACTTCCACGGCGCGCGGTACCGCGGCACGGCCAGTTCGGAGGCTTCCCGGTCGCCCACGATCCATTCGCGCGCCGGGTCGAAGCGGATCGAGCGGCCCAGCTTCAGGGCGAGCAGGCTCAGCACGATCGGCACGTCCACCCGCACGTGATAGAAGACGCTGCAACTGGGTTGCTGCCGGGACTTGATGCAGTCCAGCCATTCGCGCTCGTGCCCGGGCGAGGGCGGGATCGAGGGCGGCGGCGCCTCCTTGCCGTCGAGCCGGTGGCCCTCGGCCAGCACGCGGAACATGCCGTAGTTGGCGTACAGGGTGCCGTTTTCGCCCTGGAAGTAGATGCCCAGGCGGCGCTCGGGCGACTGGGCCTTCATCTGGAAGTCGTAGCTGTTGGTGAGGGTGGACATCCAGGTCAGCGTGCAGCCGGGGTATTGCCAAAGCACCTCGTGGTGATCGTAGGCGTCGCCGTCGTCGCGCAGGATGTACCGTCCGCCGGCGGAACAGGTCAGGGTGGGATAGCCCAGGTCCAGGGCCCAGACCGGCAGGTCAATGATGTGCGGCGCCATGCCGGGGGTCCAACCGCCCGAGTAGGCCAGCCAGGAGCTGTGGTTGTAGGAGTCGGCGGCCAGGAGGGGATTGAAGTCGCACCGCGGCGCCGGCCCGCACCACAGGTCCCAATCCAGCCCCTCCGGCACGGGCGTGGGCCGGGCGTGTCCGACGCCGTCGGGCGACTGGTTCATCACGTTGAAGGTGCGGACCACGCCGATGCGGCCCAGCAGCCCGGCGCGGAGGTACTCGACCACGCGCCGGTAGTTGTCGCTGGCGTGAATCTGGGTGCCGATCTGGCTGATGACGCCGTGGCGCCGGACCGCGTTGCGCACGGCCAGGCTTTCGCCCAGGTGCAGGGTCATCGGCTTTTGCAGGTAGAGGTCCTTGCCCGCCTCGCAGGCGGCGATGGCCTGGAGGGCGTGCCAGTGCGGCGGCGTGGCGATGATGACCGCGTCCACGTCCGGCCGGGCCAGCAGCTCGCGGAAGTCGTGGTAGGGCCGGCAGGTGTCCTTGAACTGCGCCACGACACTGTCCCGGCGCTGCGCCCAGACGTCGCAGGCGGCGGTCACCACCACGTCCGGATATTGGGCGCAATTGTTCAGGTTGGCCCGGCCCATGCCGCCGCACCCGATGAGCCCGAGGTGGATTTTGCTGTTCGGCCCGGGGGGCAGGCGTGGTACGGAGCGGGGCGCCGGCCGGGCGGCGGCGGCCGTGGCGGCCAGGGCGGTCACGGCGGTGGTGCGTTGGAGGAAATCCCGGCGCGTGAGCCGGGACCGGCGCAGGGAGGTGGACCGCGGGTTCATGCGGCAAGTTGAACCCGGAGCTTCCGCACGGGCAAGCCCGCACACGGAGAGGCGCCGCCGGAGGGGCGCGCGGACGGCGCGCGGGGCCGGGCCGGCTCAGCGCGTCTGGGCGAAGAGCATGAGCACGCGCGGGCCCTTGTCGGTCTGGAGCTGGAATTGCTCTTCCTCGAAGCCGCGCGGCACGGCCAGCCCGTCGCAGGTTTTGTCGAGGGTGGGCTGGCCGTCCACCAGGAGCATGTAGTGGTGGGTGCGGTTGCCCGGGATGTGATGGATGGTCACATGCCAGGCGTCCAGCCGGCCGTCGCGGACCAGCGGCACGGGTTTCCAGTGGGTGAACGAGCCGACCACTTCGACCCGCTCGGGCTCCTTGGTCTGGCCCTCGGGCAGCCGGTAGCGGAAGACCTTGCTGTAGGTCTGGCCCCGGTTCTGGTTGCCCGGCGCGGGGGGGCGCGGCCCGGCCGGCGGCTCGGGCACCAGCGGTCCTCCCGCGCGTGCGGGAGGTTTACGCGAATCCAACAAACTGCGCAGATATCCAATCATGTCGGCTCAGAATTCCATCCCCGCACCGCGGCGAACCCGGCGGCTGCCGCCCGGCGGGGGAGGGCAGAGCGTAGCGATTGGCCGCGGGACTGCAACCGGCGAGCGCGCCCGGACGCAATTTTTTTGCCCGGGCTGAAGACCGGGCGGCGCCAGGGCCACCGCGCCGCCCCATTTGGCAGGGCGTTTCGGACGGGTATAGTGCCGCCCATGTTGAGCCTGGAGCATCTGGCCGAACTGGCCGCCACACACCGCGGGGCTCTGAGCGCGCGCGTCCGGGAATTCGAACTGCGCGGCCGCTCCTTCGCCTTCAACCGCCGCCCGGCCATTCTGGGCGTGATCAACCTGTCCGCCGACTCTTGGTACCGCGAGAGCGTGTGCCTCACCGCCGAGCGCGCCGTGCAACGCGGCCGCGTGCTCATCGCCCAGGGGGCCGATCTCGTGGATGTGGGCGCCGAGTCCACCCTGGCCCACGCGGCGCGAGCGGACGAGGCGGTGCAGAACAGTCGCCTCTTGCCCGTGGTGCGCGAACTGGCCGCCGCCGGCGTGCTGGTGTCCGTGGAAACCTACCAACCGGCGGTTGCCCGCGCCTGTCTGGAGGCCGGCGCGGCGGTGTTGAACCTCACCGGCACGGCCGGCGCCGAGGAAATGTTCCGCCTGGTGGCCGCCCACGACGCGGCGGTCATCCTGTGTTACGTCCAGGGCGAACATGTGCGGGCGGTGGGCGATTTTGATTTCGGCGCCGACCCGGTGGGCCGGATGGAGGAGTACTTTGCCCGGCAGATCGAAACCGCCACGCGGTGCGGGGTGGAGAAAATCCTCGTGGACCCGGGGCTGGGCTTTTACTACCGGAACCTCCAGGACAGCGCCGTGCGGGTGCGTCACCAGATGCGCGTGTTTTTGAACACCTTCCGGCTGCGCCGGCTGGGCTTCCCGGTCTGCCACGCTCTGCCGCACGCCTTCGAGTACTTCGGCGAGGAGGTGCGTTGCGCCGAACCGTTCTTCGCCGTGCTGGCGGCGCTGGGCCGCACCGACCTGTTTCGCACGCACGAAGTGCCGCGCATTCGGGCCGTGCTGGACACGCTGGCGGTGTACTGAGGCGAAACGGTTCGGCGGGCGCCGGGTGGCGGCCCACCTGGGCCGGGGTCGGCCTCGCGGCGGGCCGGCGCGCGGCCGCCGGTCGTCGGCTGCACGGGCAAGTTACCCCGCCCCGGCCGGCTCAGGCCGGTTGGGGGAACACGTGGTAGAGCAGCCAGTAAATGAGCACGCCGGTCACGCTCACGTACAACCACAGCGGCCAGGTCCAACGGGCGACGCGGCGGTGCTGCTCGAAGCGCCCGCGCAACGCCCGCCACAGTGTCAGCAGGACCAGCGGCACGATGGCGATGGCGCCCACCAGGTGCGTGAACAGGAGGCCCAGGTAGAACGGCCGGAACCATGCCGGCTCGGTGAACCGCGTGTGGCCCACCTGGGCATGGTAAATCAGGTACGAAGTCAGAAAGGCCAGCGAGGTGACGCAGGCGGCCAACATGCAGTTGCGGTGCGCCACGCGCTGCTGGCGGCGGATGCAAACGTAGCCCGCCAGCAACAGCAGGGTGCTCGTGGTGTTCAGGGCCGCGTTCAGGGCGGGCAGGTCGGTCAGGCTCATGGCGTGGCGCGCGCGGGCTAAGGTGCTTCGGCCGCCAGTTTCGGCAAGTCTGTCAGCACGGCTTCCAAGGCGGCCGGGTCTTCGCCGTCGTAACTGGCGCGCACCCGTCCCCGGGCGTCCACCAACACCACCCGCGTGCTGTGGATGAACAGGTCCTCGGGCCGCGCGCGCGCCGGGTCCGGGTTTTCCCCCACGGCCAGGAGCAGTTGGCGCGTGGCCAGGGTGTAGAGTTCCAACTGCGGGCCGGTCAGAAAGTGCCAGCGCCGGGTGTCCGCGCTGAAGGCCGCGGCGTAGCGACGCAACACCTCCGGGGTGTCGAAGGCCGGGTCGGCGGTGAGGGTGACGAAGCAAAGGTTGGCCGTGTCCGGCAGGCGCTTTTGGAGCGCGGCCAGGTTGCGGGTCATCCGCACGCACGGGCCGGGGCAGCGGGTGAAGATGACGCACGCCAGCCAGGGGCGGCCCAGCAGCGCCTCGGCGGTGACGACCGTGCCGGCCTGGTTGGTGAGCGTGAAACCGGTCACCTGGCTCAACACCGGCAGCGGCGGGCCGGCCGGCCGGGGCGCCGGTCCGAGCCGGGAATAGGCGAAGGCGCCGAGCACCAGGCCCACGGCCAGCCCCAGCCCGCCCCAGACCAGCCACTCGAATTTGGGCGGTGGCGGTTGGTTCATCAAAGCCGGCAGCATGCCCGAGGGCGGGCGGGGTGACAACGTCCGCTGAAGGTTGGCCGCCGCCGGAGCGGGAAATGCGTTGGAGTCCGCGGCGCGGCGCGCTTAAGCTGCGGGTCATCCGGCCCCCCGGGCCGGAGGTGCATGAGCCGGTTTGCCAATCTGGAGTTTGGCGGGCACCGCGAGGATACCCGGACCGAACAAGTCCGGGCCGCGGCGGACGCGGAGGCGCAGTGGCTGGCCGAGGCGGAGCGCGAGTTCCGGGGCGGTTACTTCGAGTCGGCCCTGCGCCGGTACGGGCGCGTGCTCGGGACCAACCCGCACAGCGCGGCGGCCTGGGCGGGGCAGGTGCGGCTCTTGCTCGAGTTGGGCGAAACCGCCGAGGCCAACGGTTGGGCCGACAAGGCCCTCGAGCGCCTGCCGGAGACGCCGGACCTGCTCGCCCTCAAAGGCGCGGCCCTGGCCCGGGGAGGCGACCTCGAGGCGGCGCTGGCCTTCTCGGATGCCTCGATCCGGGGCGGCGAAGCCCCGCCCGGCGTGTGGCTGGCGCGCGGCGAGGTCTTGCTGGCGCGGCGCGAGAAGAGCGCGGAGTACTCGTTTGCGAAGGCGGTCACGGCCGCGCCCGGCGAGTGGCTCTGGCTGTGGCTGGCTTCACGGGCGCACCTGTTTCACCGCCAGTACTCCCGCGCGCTCAAGCTGGCCCGCCAGGCGTTGAGCCTCGAGGAGACCGCGCCGGTGATCTGGCTGCAACTGGCCCGCTGTCAGTGGGCCCTGGGCCTGGCCGCGGAGGCGGGCCGGTCCTTGGCCCAGGCCGAGCAACTGGACGCGGCGTGCCCGGAACTGGTCCCCGTGCGCGAGACCCTGCGCCGGCCCGACGCCTGGCAGGTTTGGGTGGGCCGCTGGCGCCGCTTCTGGCACGCCTGAGCATGAGCCTGGACCGGTTCAATCAACTGCTGGCCGAGGCCCTCGAACGCGGCGCCTCGGACCTGCACCTGATCGCCGACCTGCCGCCCGTGCTGCGCGTCAACGGCGAGATTTTCCCCCTGCCCGCCGCGCCGCTGGCCGCGGCCGAGTTGAACGCCCTGGCCGCGGTGTTGCTCACCCCGGAGCAGCGGGCCGCCTTCGACCGCGACTGGGAGTTGTGCGCCACGCTGCCTTGTCCGCGGGTGGGCCGGGTGCGAGTGACCCTGTACCGACGGGCGGGGCATCCGGAGTTTTCGCTGCGGCTCCTGGATGAGGAAATCCCGGGGCGCGAGGAGCTGGGGTTGCCGGCCAAGCTCGAGGAGCTGGCGCGCCGCCCGGTGGGCCTGCTGCTCATCACCGGCCCCGCCGGCTCGGGCAAGACCACCACGCTCAATTACCTGGTGGACCTCATCAACACCGAGCGCCGGTGCAAGATCGTGACGATCGAGGACCCCATCGAATTTGTGCACCGGTCCAAGCGCGCCGTGGTGGTGCAACTGGAGGTGCTCACGGACACGCCCTCGTTTCCCCGCGCGCTGGTCCAGGTGTTGCGGCAGGACCCGGACGTGATCGCCATCGGCGAGATGCGCGAGCGCGAGGCCATCGCCACGGCGCTGACGGCGGCGGAGACGGGGCATTTGGTGCTGGCCACGCTGCATTCGCCCAGCGTGGCCCACGCGCTGGAGCGCATCATCGGCGTCTTCGAGGGTGCGGCCCAGCGGCAGGTTCTCCTCCAGTTGGCCAGTTGCCTGCAGGGCATCATCAGCCAGGAGCTCTTGCCCAGTGTGGACCGCGCCCGGCGCACGCTGGCTTACGAACTGCTCGTGGCCACCGGCGCCGTCCGCAACATCATCCGCGAAAACCAGCTTCACCTGCTCGAAACCACCCTCCAAACCGGCGCCAAGGACGGGATGGTTTTGTTCGACAACTGTCTCTACGAGTTGTATTGCCGGTGTCAGATCAGCTACGACGTGGCGCTGTGCCGGGCGCGGCGGCCGGAACGCATCACCAAGACCGGCAATGCCGTTTGAGCCCGGGCCGCGGCGGGCGGCCGGCCGGCGGGGAACCGGGTTATGCGTGTGCTCCAAATTCTGGTGTTCGCCGTGGTGTGGCTGGGCTTCCTGGCCGCCGTGGTTTGGGCCGTGCGCCGGCTGTGGCAACGCAGCGAGGATCGGGCGGCCTTGCTCGCGCGCTGGATCTGCACGGCGGCGGACCTGGCCTTCATTATCTTCGTGCTGAGGCCCATGTTTGAGCGTTGGGATGCCGCCACCGCCTTCGTGGGGGTACCTTTTGCCGCCGTCGCCGGCCTGCTCCTGGCCCTGATCTGGGTGCCCAGCCTCACCGATAGCTTCGGGCGATGGATCGGCACTCTCTACGACGGCGGCGCGCGCGCGCCGGACCCCAAGCCGTTTTTTTCCATCGCCGAGGCGCGGCGCAAGCGGGGCCGCTACGCCGAGGCCATGGCCGCCGTGCGCGAGCAACTGGCCCGGTTCCCCGACCATTTCCAAGGCCACATGCTGCTGGCGGAAATCCAGGCCGAAAATCTGGGCGACCTGCCCGCCGCGGCGGCGACCGTGGAAAACTGCCTCCAGCAACCCGGGCGCACGCCGCAACAAATCGCCTTTGCCCTGCAGCGCCTGGCCGAGTGGCATCTGCGCCTGGCTGGCGACCGCGCGGCGGCCCGGGCCGCTCTGGAACGGATCGAACAAATGCTGCCCGACAGTCCGGAGGCGCACCTGGCCCGCCAGCGCCTGGCGCATTTGACCCCGCAGGCCATGCTCGAGCAGCGCCGGGAGCGCCCCCGACTCGAAGTGCCCCGCGCCCCGGAACGGCTGGGCGTGTTGGGCGAGTCCCCCAAAATCACCCCGCGCGACAGCGACCCGCACGAGCGCGCCGAGCGGCTGGTGGCCCAACTGGACCGGTTCCCCGAGGACAACCAGACCCGGGAAGAGTTGGCCCTGCTGTACCACCACGAATTTCAGCGGCCGGACCTGGCGGCGGAACAACTCGAACAACTGGTTGCCCAGCCTCATGCGCCCCCGGCCCAGGTCGTGCGCTGGCTGCAACTGCTGGCGGAGGTGCACGTGGACGGCACCGGCGATGCCGAGGCCGCCCGTGGCGTCCTGCAACGGATCATTGACCTGGACCCGAGCGCGCCGGCGGCCGAAGCGGCGCGGCGGCAACTGGCCCTGCTGCCCAGGCGGCTGGCGACAAAAAAACCGGGCCAAGCCCTCAAACTTGACCCGGCGGATCCCCGGATGGGATTGAAAAGCGGCCCGCCTCAGCGCGCCTGAAGTTCGAGCGCGATGCGCTTGTCCACCTCGCTGGCCAGGTCCACGTTGCCGGCCAGCGAACTGCGCCGGGCCTGCACCCACACCTGGCTGATGCCGGGCTCGACCTCGGCGACCTTCACCCAGACGGTGTTGTTGTCCACCTTCGCCTCGAGCGTGCTGGCGATGGTGTTCTCACCGGTCAGCGTGCCCATCTGGGCCAGCACCACCTTGGCGGCGGCAAAAACTTCCGCCGGCTTGCGCTCGTAGCGGCTTTCGATCCGGTCCTTGCGCAGCGGCATGCCCGCCTTCTTGTGCCCCTCGACGGTCGTGTAGCAACCCGGGGTCAGTGACACCAGACAAACCGCGGCCAGCAACGCGAAGAAATTGCATTTCATGCGGCGGATGCAACCCCAGTCCGCCCCGCAGCGTCAAGCCCGAACCCGCGCGGCGGCGCGCTGCCCCGGCACGGCCGGAGGCCGGGTGGTCGGGCCGCCGCAACGACCGGTGGTGACCGGCATTCAGGGCGCGGCTTCAAAAAAAAACGCCGCCAGCGGCGCAGGCCCGTGGCGGCGGCCGATTGCGCGGGACAAGCCTACCGGGCGCGGAGGTCGTAGCAAAGCAACACGTCCTGGTCGCGCAGGTAGAGCCGGCCGTTGGCGATGACCGGGTGCGGCCAGGCTTCTTTGCCGCTCTGGTCGGGTTGCTCGAAGACGCCCTTTTCCTTGTAGCCGGCGGGGCTGACCTCGATGAGAAACACGCGGCTGCCCTTTTTCTTTTCCTCGCGCAAGACCAGGTGGCCGTCGGCGTACACGCAGGAGCCCTTGCCCGGGCCGTCTTCGTGTTGCCAGACCGCCTCGCCGGTGCGGAGGTTCTGGCAGGTCCAGCCGCGGCGGTCGTCGTGGCCGTAGAGGTGGTCGCCCACCCGGATGACGCCGCCGTGATGGTTGATCAGGACGCGGTTCTTGTACACCTCGGTGGCGGTGAAGGTGTCGCCATGACGGGCCACTTTGAAGAGATTGCAGCCGATGTTGTAGCCGGAGGTCACGTACACCAGGTCAAGGTCCTCGGCGACCACGGGCGTGGGGATGACGGCCGTGGCGCCCTTGCGGGGGGCGCGCCAGAGCACCCGGCCCGCGGGGGAGATGCCCACGACGCTGGCCATGGTGAGTTGCACGTACTGGGGTGCGCCAGCCAGCGTGGCCGGGACCAGCGAGGCGTACTGGGCTTCGTCGGTGAAGTCCGCCGTTTGCCAGAGCAGGGCGCCGGTGCGTTTGTGGACGGCCACGACGGCGCCTTTTTCGCCGCCGGGAGTGAAGATCAACTTGTCGCCGTCCACCAGCGGGGATTCGCTGAAGCCCCACTCGGGCAGTTTGCCGCCGTAGTCCTGGATGAAGTCCCGGCGCCAAAGTTCCTTGCCGGTGGCGGCCTCGAAGGCGGCGATTTCACCGTACTGGCCAATGGCAAAGACCAGGTCGCCGTCCACCGTGGGGGTGCCGCGCACGCCGGCGAAGCCGCCCCAGCCGGGGGCGCCCGCCTTGCCGAGCCGGGCTTTCCAGAGGGGCTGGCCGTCCTGTTCGCGGAAGGCCAGCACGTAATTATCCTCGCCCAGGTCGCCGGCGGTGTAGAGGACGCCCTTGGCGACCGCGACGGTGGCGTAGCCGGCGCCCAGGCCGGTGGTTTTCCAAACCCGCGGCGGGCCGCCAGCGGGCCAGGTCTTGAGGAGGCCGGTCTCGGCCGACTTGCCGTCGCGGTGCGGGCCGCGCCATTGCGGCCAGTCTTCCGCGCGGGCGGTCAGCGCCAGGCCGAGCAGGGGCCAGAGCAGGGTGAATTTCAACGGAAGGATGTGCGTTGGTTTAAACATGCGGCGTTAGATTGGAGCAGGTTGGGACAAATTCAAACGGTCCGCGACGCGTCGGTTGGCGCGGCGCGCCGCTTTTGGATTGTCAACCCGGGACGGTCGGGGTGTGATGCTGGCCCGTTTGCCGCATGGCCGAGACCTCGCCAAAGCCCGCGACAGTGTTGGATGAACTCCGGGAAGAGCTCCCGGTGGTGTGGCGGGCCATCCCGCGCAAGGGCATGTTTTTCGGGCTCCTGGCGGTGTGGCTGGCGGTGTTTCACTTCTTGGGCAACCCGACGCTGGGTTACGTGGCCACGCCGTCGCTCTTGGGCTGGTTGAACATGATGTACAACCGGCCGGGCTCGGAGGACGGGCACGGGCAGTTGATGCCGCTGGTGGTGCTGGGGTTGTTGTGGTGGCGGCGGGAGCGGCTGGCGCGTGTGCCCACGGCGGTGTGGGGGCCGGGGTTGTGGCTGCTGGCCGGGGCGGGGGCGTTGCACTGGCTGGGGTTTGCCGTGCAACAGCCGCGGGTGTCGGTGGTGGCGCTGTTGCTGGGGGTGTACGGCCTGGTGGCGACGGTGTGGGGCCGGGCGCTGGCCCGGGCGATCGCGTTTCCGTACGTGCTGCTGATTTTTTGCGTGCCGCTGGGCGACCTGGCCGAGCCGGTGACGGTGCCGCTGCGGCGGTTTTCGACGGATGTCACGGTGGTGATCGTGCGGCATTTGCTGGGCATCCCGGTGTTGCAGGAAGGGGTGCAGTTGATTGACCCGAAGGGGACCTACCAGTACGAGGTGGCGGCGGCGTGCAGCGGGATCAACAGCCTGTTGACGCTGCTGGTGCTGACCTCGGTGTACGGGTTTGTGAGCTTTGCCGCGCCGTGGAAGCGGCTGGTGATGGTGGCGCTGGCGCTGCCGCTGGCGGTGGCGGGCAATGTGTTGCGGCTGGTGAGCATTATCGTGGCGGCGGAGGGGTTTGGTCGGGGGGCCGGGGAGTTTGTGCACGAGTGGTTCGGGTTTGTGACCTTTGCGCTGGGGTTGGTGGTGATCTTTGCGGTGGGCAATTGGTTGCAGGAACCCCGCGGTGCGGCGGCAGGACCGGCGGTTTCCCAGGCCACATGAACCGGAGCGCAACAATCGTCGCGGCGGCGGTGGCCATCATGGGGGTGACGGCCGGGGCCGTGGCCCACCTCAAGTACCACCAGCGGCTGGGCGAGCCGGGGGTGCGCTGGGAGGCGAACGGAGCCGGGCTGCGGGGGCGGATTGCGTTGCCCGAGCGGGTGCTGGACTACGTGTCCACGAACGTCGAGCCGGCGCAGGTCGAGTGGGACGTCCTGCCCAAGGACACCAGTCTGGCGCGGCGGTTGTACCGGGCGCCGGACGGGTTCGAGGTGTTGCTGGGGGTGGTGTTGATGGGGACCGACCGCACCAGCATCCACAAACCCGAGTACTGCCTGACCTCGCAGGGCTGGCAGATCGTGGAGCGGACCACGACGCGCCTGAGCGTGGACCGGCCGCATCCGTACACGTTGCCGGTGCGGCGGTTTGTCACCCGGCGGCTGGGCCAGTTGCCCGATGGCCGCCAGGTGCGGTGGAGCGGGGTGTACCTGTTTTGGTTTGTGGCCGACGGCCGGCTCACGGCCAGTCACGCGGGGCGGATGGGGTGGCTGGCGTGGGACCTGATTCGGCACGGGGTGATGCCGCGCTGGGCGTACGTGAGCGCGTTTGTGGTGTGTCCGCCCGGCCAGGAAGATCGCGCGGCGGCGCGGGCCGGGGAGTTTTTGCGGGCGGCCGTGCCGTTGTTCCAGACCACGACCGGGCCGCGCGAGGAGCGCCAGCCGTGAGCATCCCGCCGTGAAGTTCCCGACCGACCGGAAAGAAGTTTGCCCTCGCGCGGCGCGGGCTGGCAGAGTGAGCGGACTTTGACGCGTTTGCGCGAAACCCATGCTGCGCCAACAGCGAGACCTTCAGACCCAGGTACAGATGGTGGTGGACGCCGGGCTTTTCGGCCTGAGCTTCTATCTGGCGCACGCGCTCCGGCAGCGCTGGCCCTTCGAGTTGTTCGGCGGCACGCGGGAGATTTTCGACTTTTCGTACTACTTCTGGCTGTTTGTGGTGATCCTGCCGCTGGCGCCGCTGGTGTTGCGCTTGAGCGGGTTTTACCGGCGGCCGTGGCTGCCCTCGCGCTGGCAGACGGCGGGGGTGTTGTTGCGGGCGTGCGCGACGCTGGTGCTGGGGCTGGTGGTGCTCTTGTGGATCATGCGCGAGACCGAGGGGATCGCGCGCTCGGTGTTGATTTACTTCGGCGGGATCAGTTTCGTGCTGGTATTTGCCAAGGAGGAGCTGCTGTTGCGCTGGCGCACCAGCCGGCTGGGCCGGGCCCAGTTGCAGCGGCGCTTGATCCTGGTGGGCACGCCGGAGGAGACCCGGCAGGTGCGCGAGGAAATCCGGCGGGACCCGAGCCGGCAGTTTGAGATCGCGGCCGAGGTGAACCTGAACGAGGAACCGGTCGAGCGGCTGGTGGAATTGATGCACGAGCACTCGCCCAACGGGGTGATCATGGCCGCGCAGCACACGTACTTCGGCCAGCTCGAACAGGCCATCGCGGTGTGCGAGCGCGAAGGGGTCGAGGTGTGGGTGATCGCGGACTTCTTCAAGCCGCGCATCTCGAAAACGACCGTGGGGGTGTTTCAGGGCCGGCCGGTGCTGGTGTACCGCTCGGTGCCGGCGAGCACCTGGCCGTTGCTGGCCAAGCAGGTGCTGGATTTTTGCGGGGCGCTGGTGTTGCTGGTCCTGACTTCGCCGCTGATGCTGCTGGCGGCGGTGGGCATCAAGCTGACCTCGCCCGGCCCGGTCCTCTTCCGCCAGGAGCGCTGCGGGCTGAACGGGCGGCCGTTCACCATGTTGAAATTCCGCTCGATGGTCAGCGATGCCGAGCAGCGCAAGCACGAGCTGGAGGCGCTCAACGAAATGAGCGGCCCCGTTTTCAAGGTGAGCAACGACCCGCGGGTCACGCCCTTTGGCCGGTTTTTGCGCAAGTACAGCATTGATGAGCTGCCGCAGTTGTTCAACGTGCTGGCCGGGCAGATGAGCCTGGTGGGGCCGCGGCCCCTGCCGGTGAGCGAGGTCAAGCGGTTCGACGACCCCGCGCATCGGCGCCGGCTCAGTGTCAAACCCGGCCTGACCTGCCTGTGGCAGATTCGCGGGCGCAGCGACCTGCGGGATTTCCGCGAATGGGTGCGCCTGGACCTCGAGTACATTGACAACTGGTCCCTGGGCCTGGACCTGAAAATCCTCCTGCTCACCATCCCGGTGGTCTTGCGCGGGCAGGGGGCCAAATGAACCGGCCGGACCGTCCGCACTTGTTTTACAGCCGCCACGCATGAAAACGAAAATCCGCAAACGCCCGGCCCGTGGCCAAAGCCCCCCGGTGTCAGTGGTGACCGGCGGGGCCGGGTTTCTGGGCTCGCACCTGGTGGACCTGCTCCTGGCGCGCGGGCACCGGGTCATCGTGCTGGACAACCTGGTCACCGGTACGGTGGACAACATCGCCCACCATGCCGGCGACCCGAACTTCCGGTTCATCCATCAGGACGTGACCGAGTACCTGTTCTTGGATGGGCCGGTGGATTACATCTGGCACTTCGCCTCGCCGGCCAGTCCGGTGGATTACCTCGAGCTGCCCATTCAAACCCTCAAGGTGGGGTCGCTGGGCACGCACAAGGCGTTGGGCCTGGCCCGGCACAAGGGCGCCCGGTTCTTGCTGGCCTCGACCTCCGAGGTGTACGGCGATCCCACGGTGCATCCGCAGCCGGAGACCTACTGGGGCAACGTCAACCCCATCGGTCCGCGGGGTTGTTACGACGAGGCCAAGCGGTTCGCCGAGGCCCTGACCATGGCCTACCACAACGAACACGGGTTGGAGACGCGGATTGTGCGCATCTTCAACACCTACGGGCCGCGGATGCGCATGGTAGACGGCCGGGTGGTGCCGGCGTTCATCGCCGCCGCGTTGCGCCACCAGCCACTCACGGTCTTCGGCGACGGCACGCAGACGCGCAGTTTCTGCTATTGCTCGGACCTGATCGAGGGGGTGTACCGGCTGATGATGTCCGACTACCACCTGCCGGTGAACATCGGCAACCCGGAGGAACTGACCATGCGCGAATTCGCCGAGGCGGTGATCCGGGCGGTGGGATCGCGCAGCCGGATCGTGTACCGGCCGCTGCCGCAAGACGACCCCAAGCAGCGACGCCCTGACATCACGCGAGCACAGAACTTGCTAAAATGGACTCCGCAGGTTCCCCTGGCCGAAGGCCTGGAGAAGACCATTGAGTGGTTCCGGTCGCGCCTCGGGGCCCGGTCCAAGCCTGCCCGTTAAAACATGGCCGTGAAGCGACGTTTGTGTTTGACCCGCGGGGTCAATTCCAGTAACCACCCTGCACCATCTCGACGTTGTGCCGGGCCGGGGCTAGGCGTAAGCTGGCTCCGGCGGGCGCAGCCCGGGCGGAAACCATGCTGAATTCGTCGAAATCCTTTCTGTGCATTGATTTTGGCGCCGGCACCCTGAAGGTTGCCGAGTTCGACGCCACCGAGGCGGGGGCCTTGCGCCTGCTGCGGTACGCCGTGCGCCCCCTGGGCCTGGCCGGCAGCCAGGACGCGGCGCGGGAGGGAGTGGTCCAGCGGGCCTTGCAGGAAATCATGTCCAGCAAGACCTTCACGGCCCGGCGCTGCAACGTGTCCGCGCCCGGGTTCCAGACCTTCTCGAAGTTCATCAAGCTGCCGCCGGTGGATGCCTCGAAGGCGACGCAGATCATCCAGTACGAGGCGCAGCAGAACGTGCCCTTCCCGCTCGAAGAGGTGGTGTGGGATTACCAAATTCTGGGCGCCCTGCCTTCCGGGGAACTGGAGGTGCTCCTGGTCGCCATCAAGACCAGCCTGGTCGAGGGGATGTTCAAGGCCGCCGAGTCGCAGGGGTTGCGCCTGGACCTGGTGGACGCCAGCCCCGCCGCGCTGGCCAACGCCTTCCGTTACAACTACAGCGACATGGAGGGCTGCTCCATGCTGCTGGACATCGGCGCCAAGACCAGCAACGTCCTGTTCTTCGAGAAGGACAAGGTTTACGCCCGCACCATCAACATCGGCGCCAACGCCATCACCCAGGAATTCGCGGCCGAGGCCAAGCTGCCCTTTGCCGAGGCCGAGAAGATCAAGATCGCCGAAGGTTTCGTGAGCCTGGGCGGGGCGTACGAGGAACCGGAAAACCCGCGCCAGGCGGCCATTTCGAAGATTGCGCGGCAGGTGATGACCCGCCTGCACATCCAGGTCAATCAGACCATCCAGTTTTACCGCAGCCAGCAGGGCGGCTCGGCGCCGCAGCGGGTGTTCCTGGCCGGGGGCGCCTCGATCATGGCCTACACGGCCCAGTTCTTCGCCGAGAAACTCAACCTGCCGGTGGATTACTTCAATCCGTTCCGGAACGTCGAGATTGACCCCTCGGTCAACATCGAGGAGCTGGCCAAGGTGGCCCATGCCTTTGGCGAGGTGGTGGGCTTGGGCCTGCGCAACCCGGCGCAGTGCCCGATCGAGCTGAACCTCATCCCCAAGACCATCCTCAAGCGCCAGCAGTTCAACCAGAAAAAACCGTACTTCATCGCCGCGGCCATCAGCCTCATTTTGGCCGTGCTGGCCATGGGGGTGTTTTTCGACCGCGTGGCGGCGGTCAAGCAGCAGGCCATTACGGAGCGCGAACCCAAAGTGGCGCGCCTCCAGCAAAAGGCCGATCAGCTCCGGGCGGCGCTCAAACAACGCGACGAAGCCCAAAAACTCGTGGACCAGTACACCGAGTGGCTGGAGACCCGGTTTTCCTGGGGGGACGTGCTCACCGAGCTCCGCAACGCCCTGGTCAACACCGAACGGCTGACCACCCAGCCGGGCATACAGACCGCCGTCTGGGTCGAGCGCATGAGTGCTGAAAACCTTCAGGCGCCTCCCGAGGAGCAGCAGGAAGAAACCGGAACCCGACCCATGATGATGGACTGGCGCATGATGCTCCGCTACGGAATCGGTCTGCCGCCCGAGGTCATGCGAAAGCTGCGCGAAATGCAGGCGTCCGGAGAGCTGGACAAGGCCGCCCAAAGTGGTGGCGGGGAAGCCGGGGCGGAGGGAGGCACCGAAGCCGCCGCGGACATGGGCGGTGCTCCGGCGGCGCCGAGCCGGCCCAACACCAACGAAGTCTCCATCATCAACCTCACCTGCCGGGCCATCAGTTGGAGCCGGGCCGACCCCCGGGCCGACCGTCAACTGGTGGACACCCTCGCCAACGTGCTCCTGCAAAGCCCGCTCTTTGTGGGCGGCACCAACGGCACCCGGCTTTCCGGGCAGATGCGACCGGACGAAGGCACCAATACCTTCCGGTTTGATGTCAAGCTCGTGCTCGCCAAGCCGATCAAACTGTAAGGTATGGATTGGATCAAAAAGAACCTCGGGCTGGTCATCGGAGGCCTGCTGGTCCTGGCGGGGCTGGGCGCTTCCGGCTATTACCTCTACACCAAAATCCAGCTCAGCAACTCCATCAGCGCCCAGTTGGAGGAGCAGGACCAGAAACTCCAGTCTCTCATGCGCATGAAGCCCCACCCGGGCAACCGCAAGGTGGACAACATCGCGCTGGCCAAGGAGCAGGAAGCCCAGTTGACCAACTTCGCCGCCCGTGCCCGCGCCCAGTTCGCGCCCGTGCCGTACCCCACCAACATTGACAGTGGCGCCTTTGGGTTGCTCCTGGCCGACACCCTCGACCACCTGCACCGCCGGGCCCGAATGACGGGCACGAAATTGCCCGACGGCTACGCCTTCACCTTCGCCGTACAGAAGCAGGCGCTGTCCTTCGAGCCCAAGAGCATCGAGCCCCTGACCCGCGCGCTGATGGAGGTCAAGACCCTGAGCGAAATCCTGCTCGATGCCCGCGTGATCGAGCTGGAACGCATCCGCCGGCCTTCGGTCGCGGCCAATGACACGCCCGGCCTGACCCTGGGTGGCGGCCCGTCCGACTACTGGACCCGCAAACCGGTCACCAACGACCTGGCCGTGGTCATCCCTTACGAACTGGTCTTCCGCGGCTTCAGCAGCGAACTGCAGGCCTTTATGCAGGGGCTGGCCCGCAGCCCGCACAATTTCCTGCTCAAAAACCTCATCGTGGACACCGGGGAAACCAACGAAGTGGACATGTTTTCGCCCGACCTGGGTACGGGCGGCGACGAGGGCAACATGCCCCGGATGAGCCCGCAAATGTTGATGATGCTCCGCTACGGCCTGCGCCCCGGGATGCGCGGCATGCCCATGATGCCCCAGCCGACCGACGCCGCCACAGAGGCGGCGCGGGCCGAGGCCAACATCATCGTCCGCGAAAAACCCTTCCGCGTGACGGCCTGGGTGGATGTGGTGCGCCTGCGCGATCCCGCCGAGGCGGCCGCCAGCCGCGCCCGGTCCCGCCGGGGCCCGGCCGCACCCGGTGCCGAAAGCACCGGCGCCGAAACCGCTCCGGAGGTCCCGACGGCGGCCGCATTCTAGCCTATGGAGTTGCTCAAGAAGCATTACGAAAAGCTGATCCTGAGCGTGGTCCTGCTGGGGTTGGCCGTGGCGGCGGGGTATCTGCCCTTTGAAGTGGCCCGCGTGCGGGAACGCCTGGCGGAAGTCACCACCGCCATTGAGGATGGCAAGGTGGAACCCCTCAAGCCGCTGGACCTGACCACCAACGAAGCGATCCTTCGCCGCGCCACCTCGAAGGTCGAGTTCGCCTTTGGCAAAGGGCCGCACGGCCTGTTCAACCCGGCGGGGACCTGGCGCAAGGGCACGGGGCCCGGCGGTTGGCCGCCCATTCCGCCGGCGCCCTCCGGCGTGGAAGGTCTCGTCGTGACCAGCATCACGCCGCTCATGCTCAAGGTGGAATTCCAAGGCGTCTCCCAGGGCAGCAGCTCGGCCTTCGGGCAGCGCTACCGGTTCTACATCCAAAATCAGGCCTCGACCAATTCCACCCTCGCCCGGGGCCGCATCCTGAACCTGGCCACCAACGACAAACCCGGCGCTGCTGATCCGCTGCTGATCAAGGACGTCATCGGCGCGCCCGAGGACCCCGACGCCATTCAGTTGCAGCTCACCGACACCCGCACGGTCATCACGGTCACCAAGGACAAACCTTACACCGAAGTGGCGGGTTACGCGGCGGACCTGCGGCACGAACGCGAGGGCCGCAACTTCACACGGCAACGCCCCGGCGCCAAACTCACCATCGCCGGCACCGTTTACAATGTCGTTGCCATCAGCGAACGCGACGTTACCATCGAGGACGACAAGACCAAACGCCGCACGGTCATTCCGTTGAACCGGTGAGGGGTCGCTGTGTAATCTGGATTGCTTTATGTCTTCCGTTTCGAGAAAAACCACGCCCATGATTCGTTTCGCCTTCACCCTGCTGGCCGGCGCGGTGGTGTTGACGGGCCCGTTGCCCGCCCGGGCCGCGCAACCGGACGCCGCCGCCCTCGCCGCCGAAGAAGCCGTGCGTCGGCAGGAACTGACCATCCTCCTGCGCAAAACCCTCCAGGAAGCGGCCGCCGTGCGCGCGCGGGGTGACCTGGCCAACGCCGTGCGCTTGTATGAGGAGTGCTGGAACTTGGTCCAGCGCATCGGCGACGCCAGCATCGAGGCCGAGCGCAAACAGACCATTGCCGGATTCACCGAGGTCTATCTCACCCAGGCCCGCGGCTCCTTCGCCAGAGCCGACTACGAGGAGGCCAATCGGCAGCTCGCGCGGGTATTGCGCGTGGACCCGCGCAACGACGAGGCGCAAAAACTCAAGGTCAAAGTGGACCAGGCCCTCGAGGAACAAAAGGGACGCGTGCCGAGCAAAGAAATCGTGGCCATGCTGCCCGAGGCGGCCCAGACGCGCACCGATGCCGCCACCTTGGTCCAGGACGGCAAGCTCCTTTACGAAATGGGCAAGCTGGACGAGGCCGAGGCCAAGCTGCGCAAGGCCCGCGAGCTGGACCCCACCAATCGCGCCGCGCCCTACTACCTGACCTTGGTCCAGGAGGCCCGCTATTCCCAGGACGCCGTCAAACGCGAGGTCATGGCCCGCCAGAAAATGGTCGAGGTCGAGCAGGCGTGGAATCCTCCCCTGGCGCGGGAAAAAATGCCGCCGGGCAATCCGTTTGCCCGCACCAACACCGTGCACACCGGCCCGGGGCGGCGGCTCATCTACTCCAAACTCGACAAAATCCGGATTGACAAGGTCGAGTTCCCCGGCGTGCCCCTGATCGAAGTGGTGAATTACCTGGACACGGAAGTTCGCCTGCGCGACCCGGACAAGCGCGGCATCAATTTCATCCTGGCGCCCACGGTGGATTCGCAGGCCCCGGCCCAATTGGGGGTGCCCGGTCTTACCACGTTCGATGCAACAACCGGTGCGGCCGTGCCCGCCGCGCCCCAGCAAGAGCAATTCGAGCTGGCCGATGTCGTGATCAAGATTACGCCTCCGTTGCGTGACGTGCGCCTGGCGGACGTGCTCGACGCCATCATCAAGGTGGCCGACAAGCCGATCAAATTTTCGGTCGAGGAGTACGCGGTCGTGTTCAGCAAAAAGACCCCGGAACCGCAGCAGCTTTTCACCCGCACCTTCCGGGTGAACCCGAACACGTTCGTCCAGGGTCTGGAAGGGGTGTACGCCATTGATTACTCGAGCGTGTTGGGCGGCGGCGGGTTCGGTGGCGGTGGGTTCGGCGGCGGTGGGTTTGGTGGCGGCGGCTTCGGTGGCGGCGGCTTCGGTGGCGGTGGGTTCGGCGGCGGTGGGTTCGGTGGAGGCTCTTATGGCGGCGGTTATGGCGGCGGTGGGTTGACCATCGGACGCGTGACGATTGGTGGGGGCTACGGCGGCGGTGGGTTTGGTGGCGGCGGGTTCGGTGGTGGCGGCTTTGGTGGGGGTGGCGGCGGCGGCTATGGCGGCGGTGGCTTCGGCGGGGGCGGCTTGGGCGGCGGCGGCCTTGGCGGCGGTGGCTTCGGCGGCGGTGCCGGCGGTTTGGGCAGCGGGGGGACACCTACCGGCGTGGCCGGCTCCACTCTGATGTCGTACGTCAACGAACTGGTGCGCGCGTACTTTGTGGCTGCCGGGGTGGACCTGGGCGGTCCAAACGTGCTGGGGCAAGGTTTTGGCGGGGCCGCGGGCGGCGCGTTTCCGGGGGCGGCCGCCGGTGCGGGCGTGGGCTTCCAAAATGCCCAGGGCAAGGCTCTGTTCTTCAACGACCGTACGGGCATCCTCTTGGTGCGGGCCACGCTCGAGGACCTGGACATCATCGAGCAGGCCATTCAGGCGCTGAACTTCACGCCCGACCAGGTGACCATCGAGGTCAAGTTTGTCGAAATCGGCCAGGACGATGCCAAGGCCCTGGGCTTTGACTGGTTCCTGGGCAACTGGAACATGGCCGGCGGCAACCTCGGGCTCTCGGGCGGTACTGCGCCTTCTTACGCCGGCGCTCCTTCCGCCGCCAATCCGTACGGGGTGTTCCCCGGCAACTTCGGGGTTCCGGCCTTCGCTCCGAATCCTTCTACGGACCAGTTGGTTACTTCCGGCCTGCGCGGGACGGAGATTGGCGGGACGGCCATCCCGACCTTGGCCACGCTGACCGGGATTATGACTGATCCCCAGTTCCGCGTGGTCATCCGCGCCCTCGAACAGCGGGGCGGGGTGGACATCCTCTCCGCGCCCAAGGTGACCACCGTCAGCGGCCGCCAGGCACAGATTCAGATTATTGATCTCCAGACCATCGTCTCCTACAACCAAGCCGGGGGTATCGGTGGCGGGGTGGGCACTGTGGGCGGAATCGGCACCGTCGGGGGCGGCGTGGGCACGGTGGGCGGCGGCGGGGTCGGCGTCGGTGTGGTGCAGTAAGTTCCACGGGCTTTTCAATCTCGAACGAGCGCAGACATGAAAATCGAACGCGTTTTGGCAGTCATCGGCTTGCTTACCGGCCTGGGCATGTGGGGGGCGCGGGCGCAGGTGGTTCAACAGGCCGCGGCCACCCCGACCATTCAGCCCACCACGGTGCCCGTGCCCATCGGGCCGACCTTGGACGTGATCCCGCACGTCTCGGCCGATGGCTACACCATCCAGCTCAACCTGCTGCCCACGGTGACCGAGTTCCTCGGGTACGACGACCCCGGCCAGTTCCGTGCGGTGGTGGGCAACCTGGCCGCGCCGGTGCCGCTGCCGCGCTTCCGCATTCGTCAGGTGGTCACCAGCTCGATCGTCTGGGACGGCCAGACGGTGGTTCTGGGCGGGCTCATTTCCGAGCGCGTGGCCAAACGCAAAGACAAGGTGCCCGTGCTGGGCGACCTGCCGTTGGTGGGCCGGCTCTTCCGCAGCGAGGCCAATTCGAGTCAAAAGAAGAACCTCGTCATCTTCGTGACCCCCACCATCATTGACCCCCAGGGCAACCGGGTCCACGACGAGAACAATCTGCCGTTTGACCCCACCAAACTGCCGCCGCAGACGCCGTTTGCCCCCGTACCCACCCCGGCGTCGGAGGTTTCCAAGTGAAGTGCTGCGCGGGCCCAATGTTGGCTGAAAACTTGCCGTCAACGATGAATCCGGGCGGAGTGCGGACCTCCGCCACCAGTTGAGATGCGCGGAATGCAAATCAAACTCCCTCAGGCCCGGCCGTCGGGCGGTTCTCGACTTGGGCGCGCCACCTCATTGATGGCCGCGGCCGCAGCGGCCGTGTTGTCCGGGGCGTTGGCCCGGGCCGACGCGACGCTGTCCCCCCAGGGCACGGAGTATCTGCTCAGTCGCGGCCTCATCGGCGACCAGACCCGGCCGGCTCTGAGTCTGACGAGCACCGGCGGCTACGTGGTATGGCAGGACAACGCCGCGGACGGTGACGGCCTGGGGATCATGGTGGTTGAACTCAACGCCTCGCTTTCTCCGATCCCGACACGCATTTTCCGGGTGAACCAGACCACCACCGGAGACCAGGAAGCGCCCGCCGTGGAAGCCCTGGCGGGTGGGGGCGCCCTGGTCGTCTGGCAGGGCGGGCCGCAGGGCCAGCAGGACATCTGGGCGCGCATCATCCAGCCCGGCGGCACCTTTCTGGGCGGCGAATTTCGCGTCAACACCTACACCAACGGCCAGCAAAGTTCGCCGCGATTGACCCGGCTTGGGGACGGCAACTTGGTGGTGGTGTGGAGCAGTTGGAACCAGGACGGCATGTACCAGGGCGTGTTCGGTCAGCGACTTTCTCCCACAGGGCAAAAGCTGGGCGGCGAGTTTCAGGTGAACGAGTTCACCGCGTACAACCAGCGGGACCCGGCCCTCACCACGCTGGCTGACGGCTCGTTTGTCGTGGCCTGGGTCAGCGAACAGCAGCGTTTCGAGAACAGTGTGGACATTTTTGCGCGCCGTTACCTGCCCGACGGCACCCCGGCCGGGGGCGAGGTGCGGCTGAACACCAGCACCAACCTGTGCGCCAACCCCGCGCTGGCTCCGGGTTGGAACGGCGGCTTCATGGCTGCTTGGAGCGAGCGCAACACCGCCGAAATCACCAACATGTGGGACGTGGTGATGGGCAGCTACGAAGCCAACGGGAATCTCCTGGGCTCGGTGGTGTTGGCCAATCAGTACCGCCCGCACAACCAATTCGCCCCGAAAATCGCCGCGCTGGGCGGCACGCGCCTGGTGGTTTGGACCAGCTACGGTCAGGACGGCTCGCGCGAGGGCATTTACGGCCGCTTGGTGGGACAGTTCGGTCCTTTGGGCGACGAATTCCTCGTGAACACCGCCACCATCGGTCCGCAATTGGAGCCGGCGGTGGCCGCGGACGGCGCCGGCCGCTTTTTGGTGGCCTGGGCCGGGTTCGTGGGCGGAGACGCCAGCTTCGAAATCTTGGGCCAACGCTACGCTGGCGAGCTGGCCCTGCCGGCGCCCGGCGCGCCGCTGGTCACGGCCCTGGATGCCTACTCGCTGCTGGTGAGCTGGGCCCCGCTGGCCGGTTATCCCGATTTCGCCGCGTACCATTTGTACGTGGACGGCGCCGCCACGCCCCGGGTGCTGACCGAGAATTTCGTCATCCTCGACGATTTCAACCCGGCCACCACCCACAGCTTCCGGCTGGCGTACGCGCTCAAGGACGGCCGCATTTCGCCGTTGTCCGAACCGGCCACCGGCCAGACCTGGGGTCGGGACCGGAACAACGACGGCTTGCCGGATGACTGGCAGGCCCGCTACTGGGGGCCCAACGCGGCGGCTTGGCCGGCTCCGGGGGCGGACCCGGATGGCGATGGCGCGTCGAACTTGGCCGAGTTTTTGGCCGGGACCGACCCGCTGAACCCCGAGAGCGTCTTGCGGGTGTCCATCCAGCCCACCACCGGCGGGTTGTTGCTGCAATGGAACGCCGTGGCCGGCTCGATTTACCAATTGCAGGCGTCCACCGACCTGAAGACCTGGTCCGACGCGGCCGGCCCGGCCTT
>Ga0272446_1002480_pt1 | contig 25032 bp, 18 predicted proteins | sample YNPCB0061_FD_194587 | JGI IMG/M metagenome (GOLD analysis project Ga0272446, IMG submission 194587) | Hot spring microbial mat communities from Yellowstone National Park, WY, United States - YNP-CB-006-1 | ecosystem: Environmental > Aquatic > Thermal springs > Hot (42-90C) > Sediment | place...
CCCTCTAACGCGGCAACAGGTAGAAAACGCGGGGCTTCGTGCCCAGATTCGCCCGCAGTACAACGGCCTGACGGCCCTTCAAGGCGCGGGAGGCTGGGCTGTTCTCGTCGCGCAGGTCGCCGAAGACGCGGGCCTGCACGGGGCAGATCACGCAGCAGGCGGGCGTTGCGGCGCGGTCATAGCCGGGCCGGAGTCCGCGTTCTTTCGCGGCGTCCAAACGATGAGAGCAGAACGTACACTTTTCGACCACCCCGCGTGGGCGGCGCTCAACTTCAACCTTCCCCCAGATGCCCGCTTGCGGGTTCGGTTCGTTGTTATCTTGCCAGTTGAAGACACGCACCCCATACGGGCAAGCCACCATGCAATAGCGGCAACCGATGCAGCGGTCATAATTCATCTCGACGAGGCCATCTTCGCGGTGGTAGGTAGCCGCAACGGGGCAAACTTCGACGCAGGGGGCATGTTCGCAGTGCATACAAGGCCGTGTCACAAAGACGGGCTTGGCAAAAGTGGTCTTGTCTTCGATCAAGATGTTCCACTTGTGGTCGTCGGCAGTGTCGTTGGTGGCTTGGCAGGCATACACACACCGATGACAGCCAATGCACGTATCGAGGTCGATGACCATCGCCCAGTAAGGGCCTTTCCCTGCGGTGCTGGCGGCCTGCGCGACGGGCGCATCATGGGCCATGAACATCTCGTCGATCAGTTGTTCGGCAACCAGCCCCAGCCCCAACACCGAGAGGAGCTTGACGAACTCCCGACGGTTCATGCGCCGGAGATAGGTGGGCTGGTCGCTGTCTTTCGTCGTAAGTTGGGGCATAGGGTTTTCATCTTCCTCCCCGAGATTTCGATATTCAGCCGTCAGAGACCGGTTCCCCCCGCCTCCGGAGAAGCGGGGAGAGGGGCTTAAAACAGTTTCCCGCGCCGGACGACCAGCACGGCGATCAGGCCGACGATCAACATGCCGACAGCGCCGCCCGCCATCCCGGAGGCCCAGTTGTTTTGGGCTTGCGCCTCTAGGGCCTTGATCTGGGCTTGGAGTTCTTCAGTCGTCGGGGCATTCGTCCCGCCGTGAATGGCATCACGCGGGCTGGGTTGTAGGGCATGTAGCCCCCCGTGGCAGTTCGAGCACGTCCCCGGCGAAACTTGCATACTGTGCCCGGTACTCACCACGAACACGCCGCTGGGGTCGGTCACACGCTTCATGTGGCAATCCACGCAAGAGAACGCTTTGCCAGTGTTCTTGTCGATGCCCATGTGCACTTGGTCTTTAAGCGCATCGGCGTGGCAACCGCCGCACGTCGCATTGACCGTGCCGAGTTTTTGGCCATTATTGTGCGGCGTGTGGCAGTCCACACAGTCCACCTTGTAATCTTTGTGAGTGCTGGCAAACCACTCGTTATAGCTGGGCGCATGTGCCCCGTTGTGGCACGATCCGCACTCTGCGGCGCTATTTGCCAACTGGATCGGGCCGGGCGGGTGGGCCACGCCGTCATCGGTGTAGTGGCAAGTGCTACATACGATCCCCTCAAAGGCGTGCGTGCCCGTCGCTGCATCGTAGCCACTGGCATGGCAATCTGCGCAGAAGGCGGTCTTGCCCTGCTTGATCCACTGGGCTTGGAATTTCTCGTTGAGCGAAGCCTTCGCGTGGGGCGAATTCTTCCACAATTCGTATTCGTTGGTGTGGCATTCGGCGCATTCGTTCGGGCTGACGGCGGGCCGCGCCCCGATTTCGCCACTCGGCGCGGGGGCCGAACGCAAGCCGATGGCCCGTTCCGCCGCCGTGAGCAGGGCTTCCGTATAGCGGTGATTATGGATGCCCCAACTCCCGTCCATCTCAATGAAGGTGATCGTCTCTTTCACCCATTGGGCCGTTCCCGCCTTGATTCCGTTCTTGATGGCAGTTACGCGGGTCTTGGTGCTGTTCTGGGAGTTGGTGATGAACGTCTGGAGCGAGGCCGGAGTCACATTCGTATGGCAGACGGTGCAGCTATCTTTCAACCCCTCGATGTTTACAGATGGGAAGATCGGCTTATCGAAGTGGCTGGCCGCACTAAACGACCCCTCAATAGGGACTTGGGCCATGTGGCAGGTTGTGCAGCGTGGCCCCTTCGGATCGGTGAAGTGCTTGTTGGGCACGCCCGGCACTTCGGCGATCACGGTGAGGCCTTCAAACATCTCTCTGACCGGATGGTGTAAGCCGTCGGTCACAGCGGTATCTTGGTGGCAATTGATGCACAGTGTGTACGAATCGGCCCGTAGGTTGAAGGGTGGGTCGCCTTCTTTGCGTTCGGCGTGCGGATTGTGGCAGGCCACGCATTCCACCCCGAATTTGGCGTTATCAATGGTCAGTGGGGCGGGCGCTTCGCCCAGACGGTTGCCCGCAGCGACGGCGGCGGCCTGCCGGGCGAGGAAGTCCGGTTCGGCGCTGTGGCAGGTTAGGCAAGCGGCGTCAACCTTTTCCGCGCCCTTCAGCCCCGCGAGGGACTGGGCATGGGCAGAGGCCAACCATTCGTTGTATTGCATGTTGGCAGACTTGCCGTGCCCCGTAGCCCACCAGTGATCGGGGGCGTTGCGGGGCGTCAGCACGAAGGTGTTGGGGTCGAGTAGGTTGCCGCCGGGCCGGTAATCTGCTGGGAAGGGGCGCTTGGTTTCGGGGGCAGTTCCCTGACTGTGGCATTGACCACACGTTTGGGAGTCCACGCTGAGTGAGATTGCCCCGCGTAGGGCCGTCAGCTGGTCAGGAGTGGGCGGTTTGGCGGCTTTGCGCGCCAAGTCTACGTGAAGGCTGCCCGGCCCGTGACAGGCTTCGCACTGGACGCCAATATCGCCGAAGCGGGCGCGGCGCACGTCGGGGTCAGTGACGTGGCAGCCCATGCACCGCTCCGCAAAGTTGTATTCGGGCGTCTCCACCGACCACGTTTCGGCCAATTTGTAGGGCTGCCAGCGCTTTTCGGCGATGTTCCATTCGGCGGGCAGCACCACCAACAGGGTACGGCTGGCCCGGTAAACATAGCGCTCCGCGTACTTGCCTGCCCCAATCACGAAGGCCACATCGTCTTTGGTGAAGGGGCGTGGGGCCGTCTCGTTGGGGAAGGTCACGGTACGCTCTGTCTCTCCGGCGGCGAAATCTGCGAGGATTTTAGATTTATCTCTGGAGACATCTTGTAGGGCGCGGGCATGGGCGGAATCGGTATGGATGCGGCTCAATTCGCGGTGGCAATTAACGCAGTTTTTGGCCCCCACGTAGTCCGCAGTGGGGTTTTCCTGTGCGTGTGCGGGGGACGGACTGCTCACCAATAGCAACGTCACGCCCATCAACACAAGCAACAGACCGCACCCGATCATCTGGAAGGGTAAAGGTCGGCGCATGGCGAAAAAATCCTTTGGCAGCAGCCACCTATACGGAAAGTTAATACAAAGTGGTTTAAAAAATAAGCATAAGTTGTCACAAAAAGTGACTGACGAACATCACCAATCCGCCGATATGATACTGGGAGAAGATGACTCGGATTTACGTCATAAAAAAGGGAAAAATGTCACACAAAAATAGTGATCGAATCAGCCTCTATTTTGGCGCACAGATTACGGATACATGTTAACCTTGTAGATATGGAAAAGCGCTTAACAAAAAGCCTATCAAAAAGCCGATAAATCTATAAAAGCATTGTACGCTGTATAGGTTTGCTCAGATTTTTGAGAGATTTGCAAGAGATCAGGACTCTGAGGGAGAGATGCCACATGATGAACTGGAACACCCTCGCCCCCACTTGCCGAGAATCACCCTGCTGAACGGGTGTTAACGGATGGTTCCGCGAGCGCTTTCTCATGGAGAGGAAACCTATGAAACGCGCCTTACAATACTTTTTGTTCGCCTTTGGCTTTACACTTCTCGCCATCGGCATCAGCCTGACTGGGGTCACCCCGAGTGAGGCACAGGGCGGCCCGACGACGACCCCGCCACCGCCCATCACCGACCCGCTGGGTCAACCCCCGTCGTTCCTCGCCTCGTACTACGATGCATGGGTGAAATCGCCCCACGCCAAAGCCGACTCAGAAGCATTCGTCCACTGGAATGCAGAGGGCAAAATTCCGGCGGCCTGTTCCACCTGTCACTCTACCGTCGGGTACTTGGACTTCATCGGCGCAGACGGCACGGCCTCTAACAAGGTCGAAGACGACAAGCCGATTGGCGGCGTCGTCAACTGCGATGCCTGCCACAACCCCGTAGCGGCGTCCCTAACTAAGGTGACGTTCCCCAGCGGGATCGAAGTGGCCGGGCTGGGCGATTCGACCCGGTGCGTGGTCTGCCACTCTGGGCGGGCCTCTACCGTGCAGGTCAACGCTTCGATTGAGAAGCTCGGTCTGATGGCGGAACCCGACAAAGTCTCGCCAGATTTGCGCTTCATCAATATCCACTACTATGCCGCTGCTGCCTCTATCTATGGGACAGAGGCGAAAGGTGGCTATGAGTATGAAGGCAAGGCCTACGAACCCCGTTATGAGCACGTTGCGGGCTACAACACCTGCGCGGGTTGCCACAGCCCCCATACCCTTGAAGTCAAGTTGACCGAATGCGCGACCTGCCATGAAAATGTGAAGACGGCTGAAGACCTGAAGAACATCCGCATGGCTGGGAGCGGCGTCGATTACGACGGCGACGGCAACCTGACCGAAGGCATCTACGGCGAATTGGAAGGCCTGCAAGCCGCCCTGTACGCCGCCATTCAGAAGTACGCGGCAGAGGTCGGCAAGGCCCCGATTGTGTACGCCGAAGCGGCTTACCCGTACTTCTTCAACGATACCAACGCCAACGGCAAGGTCGATGAAGGCGAAGCGGCCTTCGCCAATGCGTACCAGTCATTCACGGCCCGCCTAGAGCGTGCGGCGTACAACTTCCAAGTCTCCAAGAAAGACCCCGGCAACTATGCCCACAACCCGTCCTACCACATCCAGCTGATGTACGACTCGATTGAGTCGCTCAATCAGGGCATGGGCGGCGCGATGGATCTGTCTGGCTACGTGCGGAATGCACCCGGCCACTTCGACTCCACCTCCGAATCGTTCCGGCACTGGGATGCCAATGGTGAAGTGCCCGGCAGCTGCGCCAAGTGCCATACCGATGGCGGCCTCGCTACCTTCCTGAAAGACAAGACCAACATCACGGTTGCCCCGTCCGCCTCGTTGAGCTGCTCGACCTGCCATGATGCGATTCCGGCGTTCAGCGTCCGCGCCTCAGACAAGGTCACGTTCCCCAGCGGCCTGACGGTCTCCTTCGGCGATGGCATTAAGGACAACCTGTGCCTGAACTGCCACCAAGGGCGCGAGTCGACGGTGAGCGTAGATAAGGCCATCGCTGGCGCGAAAGTCGGCGATGACGAAGTTTCCGACAAACTAGCCTTCCGTAACATCCACTACTTTGCGGCGGGTGCTTCCATCTTCGGGACGGAGGCCAAGGGGGCCTACGAATTCGCGGGTAAGGAATACGTTGGCCGTTACATCATGGATGAGAAGGTGGAGTCGTGCAGCGACTGCCACGATGTCCACGTTTTGAAGATTAATCCAGACTCCTGCTTCGATTGCCACGAAAACGCCGACAAGATCGAAGACATCCGCAACGAAAATACCCTCGATTATGACGGTGATGGTGACACCACAGAAGGCATCAAGGCCGAAATCGATGCGTTGGAAGCCGACCTGCTGACCAAGATTCAAGCCTATGCGACGGCGAAGGCCGGTGCGGCGATTGCCTACAGCTCAACCGCCTACCCGTATTGGTTCTTGGATACGAATGCCAACGGCACAGCAGACCCCGACGAACTCAAGTTTGACAACCGCTTCAACAAGTGGACTCCGACCTTGCTGCGGGCGGCCTACAACTATCAATTTGTCCAGAAAGACCCCGGCAACTACACGCACAACGCGAACTACGTTTTGCAGGTGCTGTACGATAGCCTCGAGGCCATTGGCGGGCCGGATGCCGTCGCCAAGTACGCCCGTCCGGTGGTCAAGAAGTAACTCCGCTGTAGCTGCTCTGTAGCCGCTGTGTAGCCCTCGCCGTGTGGAGGGCTACCGCGGCCACATCCAAAAACAAAAAAAACAAAACGGGCCGGAGGGTGACTCCAGCCCGTTTACTTGGGCGGCTTTTCCGTTAGCGGCTGGCTTGGGCCGCCCGGTACGCTCGGATCAGGCGGTACAGGGCCGTCAGGTGGCTGCCAACCGCCAGCACAATCAGGCCCGCAACCACCCATCCCGTCAGCAGCATTCCGATCAGAATCAGGATGCGCACGACCCGATCAAACAGCCCCTCCCGAATCGAGCCGATCCCTAATCCCTCGGCCCGCGCCCGGACGTAGCTCACCCCGTAGGCCCCGATCAGCGCGGCAAGGCCCAGCAACACCCCCGCCGATTCGCCCCGTACTGCGAAATAGTAGGTCATCCCGCCAAATAGGAAGGCATCCGCATAGCGATCCGTCACGGAATCCAGCAACGCACCCGCGCTTCCGGTGCGGTTCATGGCCCGCGCAACGGCCCCATCGAGGGCGTCGAGCGGAGCGCCGACCATCAGCACAATGCCAGCGGCGGTGAACTGCCCTGCACCCGCCAAGATCGCGGCGAAGGCGGCTACCCCCACCCCGACTAGCGTAATCGCGTCGGGGTGCAAGCCTAGCCGCGCACCAAGCCGACCCAATCGGGAGGTCAGCCACGCCGTTCGGCGGCGGAGCCAATCGGTGAAGGTGAGGGGAGACACGGGTATCGGTGTGCGCTACGGCAGCATGAGTAGGGCTTGAGCCGCCGGACGGGGTGCAAAAGACCAGATCACAAATCCAACGTAGAGCGCCAGCAATAATCCGCCTTGCCAGCGGCTCAATTTTCTGTTGAGCACCAGCACGAGGAGCAGCACCGCCATCCCAATCATCACGAACATATCGACTTGGATCAGTTGTGGGTTGATGTTGATGGGCTTCAAGGCGGCGGTCACGCCCAAAATCCCCAAAATGTTGAAGATGTTAGAGCCGACCACATTCCCGATGGCGATCTCGCTCTCTTTGCGGAGGGCCGCGACGAGGGAAGTGGCCAATTCCGGCAATGACGTACCGACGGCCACCAATGTGATCCCGATGGCAAGTTCGGAGACGCCGAAGGCCCGCGCAACATTGGACGCCCCTACGACTAACCAATTTGAAGCAACCACCAAAATGACCGTCCCAAGCAATGCCCGCCCCAATTCAATTGGGATGCGGATGGGCGGGGTACTGATTCCTTCTTTTTCCTCGAATTCAGCAACCTCAGCGACCAATTCGCTCCCTTCACGGCGGGCCAGAACGTAGGAAAGCACAGTAAAACCGATTGCGCCGGAAAAGAGCAAAATACCTTCTACTTGGCTGATCTGTCCATCGAGCGAGAGGAGTAACAGGGCAATAGATACCCCAATCATAATCGGGAGTTCGCGGGTGAGGAACTGCCCATGGACGGTCATCGGCCAAATGAGGGCCGCAACACCCAAGATCAGGCCGATGTTGGCAATGTTAGAACCGACGATGTTCCCCGTCGAAATATCGGCGTTGCCTGCCAACGCCGCCTGAACGCTCACCAACATTTCGGGCATACTCGTGCCGTAGGCCACGATGGTCAGGCCAATCACAAGGGGGGAAATTTTGAGGGCGACGGCAAGCCGCGAGGCCCCCTTCACCAGCCATTCGCCGCCGAAGAACAGCCCGGCAAGGCCAAGCACAATGTAGACGAAATCTAAAGGGTTGAGGGTCATTCCGGTTCCTTAAAGGTAGGTTGTATGGGGCCGACGCCGGGCAAGGCGTGGCCATGAGCATAACGGGTTGATCCTAGCACAGGAAAACCCGTTAGACTACGCCAATTCTAGGATAAATCAGCGCGGGAGGAACGCGTAGGTCACGAAGGCCACATAGCCGAGCAACAGCAACCCGCCCTTCCAACGGCTGAGCCTGCCATTTAGAACCAGCACGAACAGTACCCCCGCAAACCCGATCATAATTGGAATGTCGGCGCGGATCAGCTGCGGGTTCACCGTCACCGGACGTAAGGCCGCTGTGACGCCCAAAATCCCCAAAATATTGAAGATGTTGGAGCCAACCACGTTCCCAATGGCGATCTCGCTTTCCTTGCGGAAGGCCGCCACCAGCGACGTGGCCAGTTCCGGCAGCGATGTCCCGACGGCCACCAGTGTAATCCCGATGACTAGTTCAGAGACGCCGAGTGCACGGGCAATGTTTGAAGCCCCCGCCACCAACCAGTCTGAAGCGACAACCAGCACCCCGATCCCGACCAAGACGCGCCCAATCTCGATCAGGATATTCACCCGCCCGTCAATAATGCTGCGCTCGGCCTCAAATTCGAGGGCCTCTTGAGTCATTTGCTGCCGTTCTCGGCGGGCTAGCCAGTACGAAATGACGGTGAAGATTGCCAAGCCGATTACGAAAAGCAGCCCTTCCAGTTGGGAAAGTGTTCCATCGGCGGCACACAGCAGCAACGAGACCGAAACGCCGATCATGATCGGAAGTTCGCGCCGCAAAAACTGCCCATGCACCACCATTGGGTAGATCAGGGCTGACGCACCGAGGATCAACCCAGTATTGGAGATGTTGGAACCGACGATGTTCCCCGTCGCAATGTCGGCGCTGCCACGCAGGGCCGCCTGCACGCTGACCAACATCTCCGGTACGCCCGTCCCATACGCCACGATGGTCAGTCCGATCACTAGTGGGGAAATCTTGAAGGCGGCGGCCAACCGCGCCGCGCCTTTGACCAGCCAATCGCCGCCGATGAATAGGCCGACCAGCCCAACTACGATTCTAACGAAATCGAGAGGGTCAAGGATCATGCGGGTATCCTTTTCGTATCCTCTATGCAGAGGTCTAGCATGGGGAGCACAGGCGAATACTAGCACACGACGGCCCTTTTAGGCTATGATAACCCCCAATCTTTGAAGGGTTTGTGGGCATCGTTGGGGATCATGCGCCGAGCGTTCATTGCTATCTTGATCGGGGTGATGTTGGGGGCGGTTGGTGGGTTGGCCATTGGCTGGCTGGTATTGCCTGTAAGTGCCCGCCAAGCGCCCATGAGCGACCTTGCCCGCCGCTATAAAGACGATTACACGGTGTTGGTGGCGGCGGGCTACCTCGCCGATGGGGATTTGCAGGCCGCCATAGACCGTTTGGCCCCGCTTCGGGTGGGCAATGTCTTCACCTACGTGCGGGACGTGGCCGAACGCTACATCTCTCAACAGGGGGATGCGCAGGAGATTCGCGGGTTGGTGATTCTGTCCTGCGCGATGGGCTACTGCACGGCCCCCATGCAACCGTTTCTGCTCCCTACCCCCACGCCCGCAGCCCCGTAAGCCCTGAAAACGCCTATGTCCAAGATCGCCGCATGGTTGCCCTTCCTGATTTTTGGCCTGTTCGTGGGGATTGGGGCGGGGGTGTATTACGCCGTCAACATCGATCCGCGCATTGTGACCGACGTTAGCCCCGACCAGCTCTCGGAGCCAGACAAACTCAATTACCTCATCGCCCTAAGTCTGGGCTACAGCCGAGATCGGCGGATTGAAAATGCCGCCCTCCGTTTGCTCAATCTCGGCAAGGAATGGCAAGACATCGCCGATGCCGCTTGCGAACTGACCCAATCCGGCTATGCGGGAACCAATACCGGCCTGACCGCGATCCGGGCGATGGTTGAATTGGCCGCCTCGCAAGGGGCGACGGGCTGCGCCAGCGCCCTGATCCCGTCGGGGACGGCCACCCCGCGCCCCGAACCGACACGCCCCCCCCCCACCCCGACCCTTCCGCCTGTCCCTACCAAGACGCCCACCCTCGAGCCCGCTCAAACTGAAGCCCCTCCGGTGGCGCTCACCCCCACCCCTGCGGGCGAGTTCGCCGTGAATGTGGTGGCTTTCTGCGATACCCGCGTTTCCGGCGTGCTTGAAATCACCGTGCGGGAGGGCAGTGGGCGGGGCATTCCGGGCGTTGGCGTCGCGGTGATATGGCCGGAGGGGCGCGGGCAAGCCTTCACTGGACTCAAGCCAGAGCGTGACCCCGGCTATGCCGATTACGTTATGTCCTCCGATCAGGCTTATCAGCTCGAAATACCGGGCCGGAGCCAACGTAGTGCCCGCCTAGAACCCCTCCCCTGTACGGCGCAAGGTGGAGGGCGTTCGCGGGCCTCATACCGAGTCATCTTCCAACGGGTGGGGGGCTAATGTCCCTCGCCTCCCCCGCGATTTCCACACGCTAAACCTGACGCGCCCTCCGGCCAGCCCGCATGAGATCGGCTTACCCCGCCAAAATCTAGACGCTCGTCATGCTTCAGGCATGATGCGCGCCTATTTCCTTCTTCGCAGAAGGCGATTATGCTTTGGCTATGTTAAGTGGGCAGTGGAATTGACCTTTGGCCAGCCTTGCTTACCCACTTGCTCCCGATATTGTTGGCGTTGTTAACCGTGTTAGCCAGCGCGCTTTCGAGCGCACTGCTGTAAAGCATAAACAAGGCTTAATGAAGTTTTCACAAAAAGTGTGGTAGGGTAGAGTGGCTGAAAGCGAGATGTACGGATTAATGCGAAAGCAAACATCCAAGACGCGGATAACAGCCTTTGCTTCCTTTTCCCGATTACTCATCATCATCGGGGGCGCTAGCGTGCTGTTAGGCAGCAGCCTTCGGGTAGCGGCCCAGTGGCAAAATGCTTATACCGAGTCCGTTTTGTTGGCTGCCCGGCCCACCTCACCCACTCCGCACGGATTGCCCGGTTTCACGACCTACGCCACCGCCGCCCCAAGCCTGATCCGCCTGCCAGATTACGACTTATGGAACGCCCTTGAACCCGTCACCCTCACGGATTCGCCCACCGCCCCGATCTGGCGGGTGAGCGATGCGGGCTGGCACGCCCCGCCCGATTGGTCGGGCTTGCCGGGCGAGGGCGGGAACGTCGTGATGGCTGGGCACAGCCCCACGTTTGACCCCTCTGTATGGTCCCATTCAGTCTTTCGGCAGTTGGCTTACCTCCGCGCCGGAGACCGGATCGAAGTCACGGCGGGGGTGGTTTTCCGTTACCGTGTGGCACAAGTGTTTAGTATCCCCGAGGGGCAAGCCGCCGAGCCTGCCGCCACCGTCTGGATCGCCAGAGGAACCGATGAACGCTTGACGCTCATCACGTGTTGGCCGCCCCACACGGCAGCTTACCGGGTGATCGTGGTCGCTTATCCTGAGCCGGAGGAAGTCCAATGAATCGCAAAGCCATGTCGTTATTTGTGCTGTTCGGCCTGATCGTAGCCCTCTTCGGGGCGGCTTTTCCTGCGCGGGCAGGGGGCTTGCTGATCGTCGAAGGGGTCTATCGGCAACCTGCAGTCTCCCATGTGAAGGTGAGCATCGAGGCGAAGATCGCCACCACGACAGTTGAACAGACCTTCCGCAACCCGCTCCCCCAACAGGTGACGGCGGTTTACGCTGCGCCTGTACCGGAAGGGGCGACGATCCTCACCTTCGCCCAATTCATTGATGGGCAGTGGGTAGAAGCCGATGTGAAGGACAAAGATGAGGCCCAAAAAGCCTTCGATGACGCTGCTGCGAAGGGCCAAGATGCGGGCCTCACAACGGGTAAAGTGACCAACCCCGGCAAGGCCGACGCCTCCCTGAACTTCCAGACCCAAATCATCTTGCCCGCCAACGCCGAACGTAAAATCCGGCTGGTCTACACTGAAGTCCTGACGGCGCAGGCGGGCGTTACGCGGTACGCTTACCACTTGGCCCACACGAACCTCACAGACGAACCGATTGGCGATCTGCTGGTACAAGTGACCGTCAAGGAGAAAGACGAAATCCGGGCGGTGTATTCGCCTTCCCACAACGCAGGCACGGAGATCGCACGGGAGGGCAAGGCGGGGGTAACTGCCATCTATCGCGCCCAAAACGTTGTGCCGGATCAGAATTATGAACTGGTCTACACCCAATCAGCGGCAGAGTTTGGCCTGAACCTCGCCAGCTACCGCGATCCAAAGGCCGACTCCGAAGATGGCTACTTCGTCCTGATTGCCGCCCCGCAGTTGGAAGTGAAGTCCGACGCCGTGGTTAAGAAGGATTTCGTCTTCGTCCTAGACCGTTCCGGCAGCATGAACGGCCCTAAGTTTACGGCGGCCAAAATCGCGCTCAAGAACATCTTGAAAGCCCTCAACACGGGGGATCGCTTCAATGTGATCAGCTTCTCCAGCGATGTGACCCGCTATGCGTCGGGGCTGGTTACCCTCGCGCATCGGGAGAATGCATTGAACTGGGTTGACCAGCTTAACGATGGCGGCGGGACGAACATCAACGATAGCCTTATCGAGGCGGCCAACACCGTTGATGCAGGCAGCGAACGCCCGCACATCATCGTCTTCCTGACGGATGGCATGGCCACAGTAGGTGAGACGAATACCGGCAACATCTTGAAGAATGTGCGGGACGCACTCAAGCCGCAAAGCCGGATGTATACGATTGGGGTTGGGGAGGTGAATACGGACCTCTTGGAGGCCCTTTCAAGCACGAATCGGGGGCGGTTTGTGGCCCTTGACCCCTCCCTTGACCTGACCAAGCCCCTCGCGGATTTCTACGCCTCCATCGATAGCCCTGTGCTGGTCGATCTGGCGGTAGATTTCGGCGGTGTAGAGGTCTACGATATGTACCCTAACCCGATCCCGGACATGTTCCTTGGCGGGCAAGTCGTCCTGACTGGGCGCTACAAGGGCGATGGGCTGACCACCGTCAAATTGACGGGCAAGATCAACGGCAAGCCGCACACTTCCGAGTACAAGGATATTGCCTTCGTCTCGCTGAAGGATACGGCGGCGGCCAATAGCTTCGCCCCGCGCCTGTGGGCACAGCGCAAGGTCGAAGGCTTGCTCCGTCAGATCGCGCTTGGGGCGCAAAACCCAGAAAAACTGATCGAAGAAATCCGGGCGTTGGGGCTGAAGTACAAGATCGCCACGCCGTACACGTCTTTCATCGTCACTGCGCCAAACGCGCAGAATACAAAGTCGCCCTTCAAGACCGGAACGCAGCTCCCGAAGGCCGGTTTGCCCTTCCTCTACACCGACGACTACCGCACCGTGAACACCCTGCTCATCGGCGGCGGCTTATTGCTCATCCTGATCGGGGCGGTGGGGGTGTTCCTCAGCCGTCGTCGGTAGTCACCCGCAATCCCGTCCCCCTTTCCAAGCGGGGGCGGGAACAACCCCGAATGTGAGGACAGGGAAAGGGAGAAACATCATGCTTTCGTTCAGAACCCGCATGAAGCGCAAGAACGAAGATCGTATCAAGTTAAAAAACGGCGAGGTATCCCTAGAGTCGCTGTACCAGCCACGCCGCCGTAGCCGCCTGTTGAACGTAATCGTCGTCTTTGCCGTGATCGGGTTGATCGCGCCGACGGTGTGGTGGTTCACGTTGCCGCCGCGCTACCGCTATGAATCCCCCGCCGTGCTGGGCAAAGGCCAAACCGAAGGCGGCCCAGTTAGTGCCGTCCGGGTTAACTACCGCGAACTGACCCCTTCAATGGGGCAATACACCCTTCCCGATGGTTTGGCCTCGTTTGCCATAGACCGTGACGCCAGCGACGTAACCATTTCCCCGCGTGGCGAATTGGCCTATGTGCGGAACAACATCCTGTACCTGCACCTAGACCGCCATTACGACGCTTTGCCCGCCAATGAGCGCCCAGACCGCCCCTACTTCCCGATCCTTGCGCTAGACGACCCCGGCGAATTCTCGCTGCTGTTGCCCGCATGGAACCTTGACGGCTCTCGTCTGTATTTCGTCATGCGGGAACGGGGCGTTGGGGATCGCTTGTATCGGTTGGAGCGTTCCCAGATGAACCCGAACGCCGAAAACACCGAACCGACCTTGCTATATTCCGGCCCGATGCTGATGGCCCCGCCAAGCGTGAACCCCGCAACGGGGCGCATTTTGCTGGTGGAACACATCGCCGACGGGGTGACGGTCTTCGCCACGATTAGCGCCGACTGTAAGAATCCTGTTGCGTGTAGCGCCTCCCGTCGAGAGGTGGCAACTGTCCCGGCCAGCGTGAGTTGGGCGCACTACCACCTCTCCGCCACCCTGATTGTGTACAGCGACTACCGCACGGGCGATATTCACCTGTTGCAGCCCGGTAGCGGCGAAACCCAACCCCTAATCGCCGACAACATGCAGAAAATCCGGCCTGCCTTCAGCCCAGACGGGCAACGCTTAGCGTATCTGGCTGACGGGCGGCTGTATGTGGTGAAGGTCAATGAAGATTTGACCGTCTCCCGGTTAAATGTCTCGGAAGGAGACCTCAACATCCAGTCCTTCACGTGGTGGAAGTAACCAATTCCGGTATAGGCTTGAAGAGTCGAAAGGAAAGCATGGCAATGAAACGCAAATGGGCACTCAGCTTGATGAGCAGCATTGAGCAGGGGCCGGAACAAGGCGATCATGACGCTCAAGGCACGCAAGAGCTTCCGTCTACAGATGATGACGATGAAAGCACCCCACCCCCTCAAGAGGGGTAAACGCACTCCTGTTTCTGCCTTCATCACGGCGGGCGGGGAATTTCCCCGCCCGTTTTTTTGTCCCTCCTCACTCATCATTCTCTCATCTAAAATTGCTTTGCAAATTTTGTCCGCTCTTTGTATAACCTAACTAGTTTTAGGTAGGGGTTTCAAATGCCTGACACAACATCGTCCGAAGCGCGGGAACGTGTCCTTGCCATCGCGGAGAAGCTGTTCGCTGAACGTGGATATGCCGCCGTCACCCTGCGGGACATCGCGGAGGCGTTGAACATTCGTCAAGCCTCGTTGTACTACCACGTGCCCGGTGGGAAGGAAGCGCTTTTCGTCGAGGTGGTGGAGCGCGGCATGGCCCGCCATCGGCATGGCTTGGAGACGGCCATCGCCGCCGTCGGGGATGACCTAGCGGCAGCCCTGAACGCCGCTGCCGACTGGCTGCTCTCCCAGCCGCCGATGGACTTCGGACGGATGCAGCAGTCAGACATGCCTGCCATCAGTCCGGCGGCGGCCCATCGCCTAGAGTCCGTCGTATACGACTCGCTGTTGTTGCCCGTACAGCAGTTGTTTGAGCGGCTCAGCGCGGCGGGGCACATCCGTCCGGTGAGGGCGGGCGTCATGGCAGGGGCATTCCTCGCCATGATCAACGCCATTCACAGCATTCCTGACCGTTATGGCGCGCCGCCCAAGCGCGAAATGACGCGGGAATTGATCGAGGTGCTGTGTCTGGGCCTGCTGCCACGCTGAACCGGAAACCCGTACCCTGACCTATGCCCGTTTGCAAAGAGGAGCGAAACATCATGCAGTCTAACCGCGAAATCGTCGTTCAAGATTTGGTCAAGCAGTATTCGGGGAACGTCCTCGCCGTGAAGGGCATCTCCTTTCACGTCAAATCCGGCGAAATTTTCGGGTTCTTAGGGCCAAACGGCGCGGGGAAAAGCACCACCGTCGCCATGCTCACCACCCTGATCCTACCCACCAGCGGCAAGGCTACCGTCGGGGGCTATGACGTGAGCACGCAGGCCGCCGAAGTGCGCCGGATTGCGGGCGTGGCCTTGCAAGAAATCGGCATTGACCCCCTGATGAAGTCGATGGAGTTGCTGACCCTTCAGGGCCAAATCTTCGGGGCGAGCAAGAAACAAGCCGCCGCCCGTGCGAAGGAACTTCTAGAATTGGTCAAGCTGGCCGATGTGACCGATCGGCGCGTTGGGAAGTATTCGGGGGGGATGCGCCGCCGCCTCGACCTCGCCCTTGCGCTGGTGCATGAGCCGGACGTGCTGTTTTTGGACGAACCCACGACGGGCCTCGACCCCGCCAGCCGCCGCGATGTGTGGGAGGAAGTCCGCCGGTTGAACCAACGGCTAGGGATCACGATTTTCCTGACCACCCAGTACCTTGAAGAAGCCGACATGCTCGCCAACCGGATCGCCATCATCAACGGCGGGCAGATCGTGGCTGAAGGCACGCCCGCTGAACTGAAGGGCCGCATGGGGACGGAATCAATTAACGTGACCTTCGCCAATGCCGACGATGTAGAAAAGGCCGTCCGCGAATTGAGCGATATGGTGCAGAGGACTCAGGTAGACCGCAAGACGGTGCGCCTGTACCTCAACCACGCCGCCCAAGCCGTGCCCGCCGTCGTGAACCGCCTACAGGCCGCCCAGCTGGAAATGGCCTCGCTGACGCTGACCCAACCGACATTGGATGACGTGTTCCTGAGCGTGACTGGGCAGCGCTTGGAACAAGCCAAAGACGCCGAACAAGCCGCCTAAGGCAAATTCGTTAGCCCATTCCGACGGTCTCACAATCTACGCATCTGAATACAATCTGAAAAGAGGATATAACGATGAGCGTTATCGCCAATTCCAGCCTGACTGCACTCGGTGTCAACCGTTCCGCCCGGATGTCGTTCCCGGCCCAAGTCGCTATGCTGACGAGCCGGAGCCTAACAGTGATGTTCCGCACGCCTGCCGCCATCATCCCGACCTTGATCATCAGCTGGTTCTTCCTCGTGATCTACAATGCCTCGCTCGGCAACGCCTCTAACTTCCTGCCGGGCCTCGCCGGAAGTAGCTACTTGGGCTTCATCTTGCCGGTCTCGGTCGTCAGCGCCGCCTTAAGTGGTGCAGGCATCGCCGGACAATCCATCGTCCGCGACATCGCGTCCGGCTACTTCGATAAGTTGATGCTCACGCCCGTCAGCCGCGCTGCCTTGCTGCTCGGCACGATCATCGCGGGGGCTGTGATCCTCGTCATTCAGACGGGGTCGGTGGTGCTGCTGGCCATCCTGATGGGTCTGGCCCCCAAGACGGGCCTACTGGGCATCCTCGTCACGCTGGGGATCGCCCTCCTGCTGGGGGTCGCCTTCGCGGGCTTCACCGTCGGGATTGCGCTACGGACGGGCAACGCGGGGGCCACGCAGGGCGCTTCGTTCCTGTTCTTCCCGCTGACCTTCCTGACGGCCACCTTCGTGCCGGTGACGCTGCTCAGCGGCTGGATCAAGACCGCCGCCCAATTCAACCCAATCACCTACGTGTTGGAAGCCATGCGCAGCCTGATGAACACCGGCTGGCAACCCGATGCCCTGCTGCGCGGTGTGGGGGCGTGCGTGCTGCTCGGCGTGGTGACGTTCACCTTCGCGCTCTCCAGCCTCCGTGCCCGGACGCGCCGCCGCTAAACATCCGATGGGGAAATCAAAACGCCCAGCATAAACTGGGCGTTTTGATTCGTGGTTCTGCTCAGGCCCCCTCAAGCCTTCCCAGAACCACTCAGCTCAACAGGAGAATTTTTTTGTGCAATGCCTCAGCCGCAGGAAGACAGCCGACAAGCATCCAAACAGACCGGAAAGCCCCTCATCACCTGTGGAAGCGGAGGAAACGTAACTTCCATCAGATGTGTACAAATATAGGCTGAATGCGGCGCGGTTTCTTCTGACGATGTGCTAGAAAATATCGGGCCAAATTTTGGGTAAACTGTACAAGCATCTCACAAGCGCACTTTCTGCGATAATTAGGGGGTGTAAGCCCTAAAACTTTTTGTTATGGTTCCTCTTGTTCCCCAGAAGGAAGTTTTGAATGCGCGCCCTCCGTTACGATGGCCGTTTGTGGCTGAACCCCGACGAACCCGCCCCCATCCCTGCCGCCGACGAGGCCTTGCTCCGAGTGCGTTTCGCCGGAATCTGCCACACTGATCTCGAACTCAGTCACGGCTATATGGACTTTCAGGGTATTTTGGGCCACGAATTTGTGGCTGATGTGATCGAAGGGCCGGGCCTGACGCCCGGAACGCGGGTCGTTGGCGAAATTAACATCGCCTGTGGGCAGTGCGACCTGTGTCGGCGCGGGATGCCCAGCCAGTGTCGCAACCGTTCTACATTGGGGATTCGTGGGCATCCGGGCACGTTTGCCGACCTGATGCGCCTCCCCGTCCGCAACCTGATCCCCGTGCCGGATTCCGTACCGGATACGGCGGCGGTGTTCACGGAGCCGCTGGCGGCGGCCCTGCAAGTGCCCGCGACATGCCCAATTTCGCCTACCGATCGGGTGGTGCTGATCGGGGCGGGCAAGTTGGGCCTGTTATGCGCTCAGGTTCTGAAATTGACGGGCTGCGATCTCACCGTGATTGTGCGGGCTGATAAACCCCTAAGCCTGTGCCAGCAATGGGGAATCCGCACAATAGACACCCGCCAAAACCCCGACTGGCTGCGGGCTTATGGCCCCCAAAGTGCCGATGTGGTGGTCGATTGCACAGGCAACGCGGAGGGCTTCGCGCTGGCCCTTGATGTGGTGCGCCCGCGTGGGGCCATCGTCCTAAAAAGCACCTATACTGACCTGCCGACGGCCAACCTGACCCGCGTCGTGGTCGATGAGGTGCGCGTGATCGGCAGTCGGTGCGGGCCATTCGACGCCGCCTTACGCCTGATGGAATCGGGCTTGGTGGATGTAGAGTCGCTCATTGTGGCGGAATACCCCCTTGCAGAAGCCGAACGCGCCTTCGCCCATGCCGCCGAACGCGGCGTGTTGAAGGTGTTGCTGCGCCCATGAGGGTTGAAGCGCGCCTTATTCTTCATTGTCCCCTTACTTGCCGCACGGCCCCGTACCGCCTATACTTCCTATGGGGTAACGCTGCACTTGCCCCCAAAAACGACCCTTACCCAAAGAGGCAAGCCCCCTGTGGTTTGCCTTGTGTTGTGCTTTTTATGCGTTGAGTGCTTTGTGTCGGCCATGCGCCTGCACGCTTTTCCCGAACCCGCAAAGGAGTCTCGGTTGTGACGCAGCAGAAACCCAATCCATTGCTAGAAACTGTACAGAATGCGGTAACCCGCCTGTGGAATACGTTGGCGGGCCTGATCCAGCGCATTGCTGCCCCCAACACCTTGCCCGATGCCGCCCCCCCCGTCGCCTCGGATTTCACGGTGGACGTGGTGCGCCCCGATGACATGCTCTTGGTCACGTTTGGCTTTGCCAACATGCGCCTGATCAAGGGAAATTTGAAATCTTTGCCACGTTTGGTGCAGTACCAAGATGGCGACTGCTTCATCAGCCTGACGTTGCCGCCGCAAGCGCTCGGCGAAGAGATTAACCCTAAGGGAACCGCCAACGCCCGCCTGACCGAATCGAGCGTGTTGGTCTTTCAGGTGGCGCCGAGTTTGTTCCCGCTGCCTTTCACCCTTGACGACCTACTCGCGGCCTGCGAACAGTCTGAACCCGTTGCACAAGCGGGCATGGCCGCCCCGATTGGACGTACAACCCTCCAAGAGCGCCTCCCCCTCGAAATGGCACAAGGGACGTTTACGGCGATTGAAGCCCCCTATCGGATCGTCTTTTCCCCCAGCGGGGGGCGTTGGCATCACGCCCCGACGCGCCCTAATCCTAATGGGCGCGTTGCTTTGTGGCACACCCGCCTCCACAACCCAGATGGCACGGCACGGGCCGTATGGTCGCCGGATTTGGCCCGTCCAGACGCCCCGACCCTCTTCAACACCATCCACACGCCCAAGACCCGCGCCGAGCTGGTGCGCCTGAGCAGCGATCAGCGCGTGTGGCCGCCGAATGTGCAAAATCCGCCGCTGAACGTCGAAGAACTGATCCTGAGCGCGGCGGGGGCCACCTTGCGGGCTCACTTCACCCTGCCAGAGGGCCGCCCGCGTCCGGGGTTCAGCCTCACCCGTTGGGATCACAGCCTGACGTTAGGCCGCGATGACGGCGTGATCAGCGCTACGCCCGGCTACCTCATGCCCTTCGGGCACCCGGCCCTACTGGTTCAAGCGCCCGCCCGTGCCCTTCGGGGCGAACGGGCTGCCCTCGTCACGCAGTTCTTCATCGCGCCCCGCGCCGCAACGGTGCGTTACCACCGCCGCGATATTCCGTTTAGCGAAGTGACGCTGCTCACCCGCCGGAGCGCCGAGATCGTGCCGGGCGAAGGGGCCGCCTATTGGGCCGCCCACGCCGATGGGCAGCCCGTGCAGTTCCGTTACAGCGCCCTCGACTATGCTGGAAATCGGGTTGAGTTTAGCGCCCCCGCGATCTTCTTCAGCGAGCGCCTCACCGACCCCACCGCCGGGCCGCTGAACGAACTCAAAGCCCTGATCGAGCGCTACAACGACGACAGTGCCGAAGGCTTAACCCGCCGCACCCTCGACCTCAACGGCCAACAGCTTGCCTTTGCGCGGCCTAACCACCTCGGCGATACAACGCTGAGCACCCTCAAACTGACGCTCAGCGCGGCGTTCCTCTTCGAGCCGCCCTATTTCGGCCCGACCATGACCGCCGCCCAAGTCGTGTTACCGGCGGTGGCTGGGTTGTACGGCGCGACGTTGCCTCCCCTCCGCATCGTGTGGGAGGAAAGTTACGCCACCCAACCCGATCCGGCCATTTTCGGCAATGCAGGCGAGGTGTACGCCCGCCTCGAACAGCCCCTCCCCCTCACCTTCCGGGATGGCTTCGCCCCGTCTTTCCTTGTCGAAGGCCTCTCGCGGCGGTTTGGCCCGATTGGGAACCTTGAGCACATGCGGGACGGCTTATTCTCGCCCGCCCGAATCTACAGCGGGGTGCGCTTCTTCGGCCTGAACCTGAGAGACATTGTCGGTTCGGCGACGGTGGAGCAGTGCCCGCCAGATCGGGTTGAATGTGGCCCAATCCCGACGGCGCGGCAAACGCCCGACGTAGAGACAACCTACCGTTGGCGGGCGGGCAAAATGAACCTGCGCGAGACGGGAACCTTCATGCCAGACGAGGACGGCGAATTTACTTACGAAAGCCGTACCCGCTATGGCCAAGCCGCAGGACGCACCTTCAGCGCCGCCCTGACCAACTTCACCCTCACGCCCGGCGAAAATCAGGGCTTGGCGGCCTTGATGATCCGGCGTTTGGCGCTCACCCATGAGGGCGCGGAAATCTCGATGATCCGGCTGGTGCTCAAGGGCCATATCGCCATCGCCGCCGCGTTGGTGAATACCCTGCCGCTGGAGTCGCTCAGCCGCTTGGCCGGACTCAGCCGCGGGCCGGACGGCCTGCGCGGCGCGGTAACCGCGCTCACGCCGATGTTGGGCATCGGCGGCATGAGTGCCCCCTACGCACTCGGCGGGGTGACGCTCGCCCTGCCCACTTCTGATGGGCCGTTTGTGCTCCATTTTGACGTTGGACACGCCGATGATCCAGCCTTGCTGACCAACGGAACTGCCGCCGGAAGCCTGAGCCTTCAACTCAGTGTTGGGACCGATGGAGTCGGGGCGGCAGCGCTGGTCGTTGGCGTGGCCGGTCCGATGTCGCTCACATTCGGCGGGGTGGTAGGTGGGGCTGCTTCGGTGCGGGGCGGCTTCAGCGTCACCAAGCCCGCGCAAGGCGAGGTCAGCGTGAGCGGGGCGCTCCATGTGAGCGGCCTGATCGAAGCAGGCGGCCTGATCAGCGCGTCAGTGACGTTCAACCTCCCGATTGTGGCGACGAACAACGGCTTTGTCGGGCGTGGGTTGGTCACGCTGCACCCCGATCTGGGGATATTTGAAGCGCCCGTGACCCTCACTGTTCACCGCGCCCTGACCGGCAACCCGCCCACCGCCGCCGAATCCATTTCCGAACTTGAGTACGAGTCCTATTGGGCCGCCTTCGCACAATAACCGGAGAGAAACCCGACCATGCCTAATCAAACGATCCTCTGGACGGCGCTGCCCAACGGCCTAGATGAGAACGGGGGGCTACGCCTTTCGGTATCCGTCTCCCCGCGCCTGATGGGAGAGGGCAACCGCCTCAGCCTCGACCACTTCCCCGACTGGCTGGATTGGCCGAACCAGATCGGGACGATGCGTTTTGCTGTCGAATTTAGCGGCGGGAGACATGTAGAGGTCGTCCCGAGCACGGCGGCCCCCCTCCGCGCCGATATGTGGCAGATCCTCTTTCGGCAACCGCCCTACACAGACACCTATCCGTTTGTGCGTCCGGCGGGAGACACCTCCAGCGCAAGCGACGCCCTCCCCGACCTGATCGACGTGCATCAGGTACTCGCCCTGATTGGCGATTACCCCGAATTGCTCCGCCCGTTGGGGCTGGTGGTCGATCTGGTCGTTCCGGCGGCGGGGATTCCCGCCAAGGGAGTCGTCTCCGTTACCCCGATCTGGACGCCTAAACTGGCCGAGACTCAGAATATCGGCCTCCGCACGTGGTATATCTACACTGACGGACAGTTTGCCGCGCAACCCATGCCCGACTCTGACCTTGCCGACGGCCTGCTGCGCCTTGGGGACGAATCGCGCTTCACCGTCAGCCTAACGGTGGGCGCCCCTACGATGGATGGGGCCGCTCACAGCAGCGGGATCAGCGTGCTGCGGCGTGGCCACGCCGCGATCAGCGCTGCACGGGCCGAACGTGCCGCTGTCTTGAATGCCGCCATTCACGCGGGGGAGGCGGGCGATCCCCTGTACGCCGACGATCTGGTGCGCGGCTACCGCGTCGATGTGTGGGACGGCAAAACGTGGCGTTCCCTGCACCAACGGACGAGCGTCTTTAACTTCGTCGGCACGTCCGGCGCGAAGATTCGGATCACCGATGAGAAGGTATCAGAGGGCTTTGCCAGCGTCGCTGCGACCCATACCGAGAGCGGCCCCCACCTCCCTGACTGCTTGTTCACGTGGGAGGGGTGGAGCCTGAGCGTCCCCCGTCCGGGCCAAGTCGCCACCGAAGACGCTCCCCGCACCCTGACCAACACCGCCGCAACAGCCTTCGGCCTAGAACCTGTCTTTGCCGTGCCGGCAGGCAGTTTGCCGCGTCTGCGCTACGGGGCCACCTATCGGTTGCGGGCGCGGGTTGTAGACCTCGCCGGAAACAGCGCCTTCGGGCCGGAATCGGCGGCCTACACCGCCGAGACCCCCCACGTAACCGCCCCGATCCGGTTTGTGCGCCATAGCCCCGTCTCCGCCCCCGTCGTGATGCTCCGCAACGTGCCCGAAGCGGGCGAATCCACCACGCAGGTCGTCGTGCGCGGGTCGGGGCGGACGGCGGGCGAGAATCCGCGCAGCGAACGGCACTTCTTTCCGGCCCCAATTGCTGTGCAAGAGGCGGAGTGGGCTGGGCCGCTGGACTCCCTGCCGCCTGCCGAGCGCTACGCCATCGTAACGCGGGGCCAATCGCCCGATGTGGCGGGGCTACGCCAGCAAGACGGCTTGTGGATTCAGCCCAATTTGGAGCCGGAAGTGCCCTACCTGCCCGATTGGGCCGCCGACGGCGTGATCTTTGAGGGGTTGCCGGGCACAAACGGCCCCTTCGTGGCGAAATTTGGCGGTCAATGGCCGAACCTACAATCGTTCCGGCTGCGGTTGGTTGGCACATCAGCAGCGGACATCCCCGCGCCGGAGTTTGGGGAGCACATTCCCGGCACGGCCTCTGCCCTGCTGACGGTGTACATCCCTCCGGCGGGGCGGTATACCGTCCAATACCGCAGCCAGATCAGCGACGCGGCCTATGAAGTACACGGGCTGGCCGGACGCGGCGTCCCGACTCCGATCATGGACTCGATTTTGCCAGAAGGGGAGTCGGTGGCGGTGGAGGAGGCGACGGCCCGCGCTCGGATCGCCCCCGCCCGCACCCTGACCCTGATCCATGCGGTGCAGCAGCCCCTGACCATTCCGACGGTGAGCGCCGTCACTGTCGCTCGCACGTCCGCCAGCAGCGAGGTGCTGATCGGCGGAATGTTGCACACCGACGCCAAGAGTACCGGAACCGTCCGCTTGATCGCCGAGTGGGCTGATCCCGTCGACGATCCGGCCACGCCCTACGATCCGGCGGTAACAACGGCGGGGGCGGCCTTCGCGGGGGAAATCCTGATCCCCGAGGGGGCCGATACGCACGCTTTCAGCAACTTGCCCTTTGCCCCCGGCGATTTGAAATATCACGAAGCGACGATCCGGCCCGTGGGGGTAACGCGCTTCCGTGCGTTCTTCCCCGCCGATGCCTCTGCTGACATATTTACCCGCCCCACGCCCGATGAGATCAAGGCGGCGAAGGCGGGTGATGCGGTGAGCAGTGCCGCGTACACCGTTAAGATTCCGAATGCGGCCCGACCCGCCGCCCCCGATGTAGCCTACCTGATGCCCAGCTACCGTTGGGAGCCAGAATCCGTGCAGGAAAGCGAGGGCGGGGCCGTCACAATCACGCGCACCCGTCGCGGGAATGCCTTGCGGGTGTACCTCAGGCGGCCTTGGTTCTCGTCCGGCGCGGGCGAGTTACTCGGCGTGGTGTTCCGTCCGTTGCGCTTTGCCGAAATGAGCGAAGCGACGCGGGCTATGCTCACGGTGTGGGCGCAAGACCCCACGCGGGAAGCCGCCGCCCCGCCTGCCATGACCTCTCCCGAAGGGCACTTCGTCACCGATCACATCCGAAGCGCCCTCGCGCTGAGCGAAATGCCGGACGGCTTGCCCGTTTCGGTGGCGGGCTACCCAGTCGACTACGATTCCGCGTTGGGGTTGTGGTACGCCGATGTTGAATTGGCGCTGGGGGAGGCCTATCAGCCGTTTGTGCGGTTGGCGTTGGCCCGCTACCAGCCGGAGTCCGTGATTGGGGCGCACTTGTCACAAGTCGTGACGACGGAGTACGCCCAATTACCACCGGATCGGACGGTCACGCTCAGCATCAGCGGCGATAAGGCCGTGTATGGCATCAGCCTGACGGGAGTCAGTTACCAGCCCGCCGAGTCCGACCTCGCCCGCCGTGTGGAGGTGCGTCTGGAGCGCCGCCGCGAAGACATGACGGGGGACCTCGCATGGGAGAAGGCGTCCTTCGTGACGGCGCCCCTCATCAATAATGCGGAGGAATATAGCGCCACGCTCACGCTGGCAGAAGGCTACGCCGAAGGCAAGTTCCGGCTTGTCATCGTCGAATACGAGACGTACTACACCTACGGCAGCGCCGATCACCCCGGCGATCACCCCGAAGGGCGTCCGGTGTTCGCCTACATGCGGGAAGTCTAACCCCCACCCATCCTTGCCCCCTTCACGCAATGCAGG